>MDTE01155032.1_pt1 | contig 39285 bp, 25 predicted proteins | sample 811231 | NCBI WGS metagenome assembly MDTE01 (sample SAMN05326651, study PRJNA326480) | marine metagenome | isolation source: seawater | place: Indian Ocean: Red Sea | collected 2010 | reverse complement strand
TGAAGCCGGGCGCGACGATGCAATCTCCCGCGTCGATTATATGATCTGCCAGGCCGTCTACTTCCCCAAGGCCGACAATCTTTCCGTCTTTTAGCGCTATATTGCCGCGCCGCGCAGGTGCACCAGTGCCGTCGATAAGAGTACCGTTCTTAACCAGCGTGTCATAGGGCATGTCGGGACTTTCCGTTGATATTGCGGCGTCGTTATTGCGGCTTGTGTCTCAAAAGGCGTTCCTCTGTTTCGTGGGGTCAGTTTCTTCGTTTGTGGTCGCCAGCGCATTTCCGCCAAATTATGTATAATTCTACCTATCTGATGTTAATCAATTTCACATGATCGGATTTAAGCGTCATTCAAAGCAAGCCATATGTCCAGGAAGCCTTCCAGCCAGCGACGCATCGCCGGGTCGTGTTTGGGTGCTTCAGCACGCTGTACATTTGCCGGCTGCGCGCCGGGTAGGCCAAGCTGCGGCGCGCCTTTCTCCGACGTAACCCATCGCTCCATGGTACGGGGAATCATTTCAGGATGAAATTGCACGGCATAGCCGTTCTTGCCATGGCGGAAGGCTTGATTGCGGAACCCGCCATTAGCGGTGGCAAGCAACTCGGCACTTCTTGGCACATCGAAGCCTTCACTGTGCCACTGATAGGCAATGAGGCGTTTAGGAAAAAGGCTTTGCCCTTCTGGTGTCGCATTAATTTCGTGATAGCCGATTTCGCGGATTTCTTCGGGGTGTTCCCACACTTGGGCGCCGAGCGCATAGGCCATCATTTGTGCTCCTAGGCAAATACCAAGAAGTGGTGCGTCGTGCTCGAGCAGGGTGGAGACCCATTCGATTTCCTCGGCGAGGAACGTCATCTCGACTGCATCGCTTACCCCCATCGGTCCTCCGAACACCACCGCAGCGTCATAACCTTCTGGCCTGCCGCCAGCGATGGGTGGCAAAGAGTCGCCAAGGAAGGGGCAACATATATCCGCTTCAAATCCCCGTGCATGTAACCCATCGGCCACTGCGCCTGGGTCCGCATGATCCGAATGAGTAATGAAAATTATCCGGCTTTTTACCATCTCAGACTAGGTTCTCGAATTTGTCTGGTGAGTCATATAGGACGTTGAATCAAAACAGCTATTGATGAAATTTGTTAATTGAGAAGGAACACGGTTGACGGCTGGCATTTCCCTTACAGCGCGAACTCCCGGGAAGCAACATTTTCTCCCGCGATGCTTTGTGCATATTGCGCCTTTGCCCCTGCACTAGCGGGTGTTAGCATCACCGCTTAGATAACGATGCGTTGGGAAAATATAAATATTTTCCAAGACATGGGACCGACGTAATCAAGAATGTTAATGCTGAGGAGTTCACCTATGGACTTGCACCTTTTCTTGGTCGTTCTCGGCATATTCGTGTTGCTATTAATAGCTAGTCTCCTGCAGCCAGCTGCTCAGCGCCTCAACTTTCCTTTCACCGTATTGCTCGCTGCCGCTGGCGTAGTGCTTGGCGTCATTGTCATGGTGGTACCCGACAAGGAAAGCGCCGGTATTGCTGGTGATTTCCTTCATGCGATCGAAAATCTTGATATCACCTCAGAGGCGGTGTTTTTCCTCTTCCTGCCGGCGCTCATTTTTGAATCTGCGATGAGCATTAATGTGCGCCATTTGATGAAAGACATTAAGCCAATTCTGATGCTCGCTATCATTGGACTGTTGATCTCGACTTTCGCGGTTGGCTTCGCCATGGAAGCAATCTCCGGTGTTGGTTTTGTTGCTTGTCTTCTCTTGGGCGCTATCGTTTCTGCTACCGACCCGGTGGCGGTGGTGGCTATATTCAAGGACCTTGGGGCGCCTAAGCGGCTGACTATTCTAGTTGAGGGTGAGAGCCTTTTTAATGATGCCACGGCGATAGTGCTCTTCATCATCCTCGCCGCCGTAATGGTCGCGGGGGCCGATGCCTCAGCTGGCAACGCAGCGGTGGATTTCATCAAGGTTTTCTTTGGTGGGATTGCGGTCGGTCTTATCGCTGCGCGCACTATGGCCTGGATCATCGGCACCATGCGCAACATGCCGTTGGTCGAAATTACCCTAACTGTCGTGCTCGCCTATCTTTCGTTTCTTATCGCCGAACACTATCTCCATGTCTCTGGTGTCATGGCGGTGGTTACAGCTGGCTTGGTGATGGGCTCCTACGGGCGCACCAAGATCTCTCCAGCAACGTGGCATGCCCTACACGAAACTTGGGAGCAACTTGGATTCTGGGCCAATTCGTTGATTTTCTTTCTAGTTGGCATACTGGTGCCCAACGTGCTCAAGGATTTTACTGGCGAGCAGGCAATCTGGCTGGTGGTCCTAATCGTTGTCGCCTTTGCCGCCCGTTCCATAGTGCTGTTCGGCATCTTACCGGCGATGATTCGGGCCAAGCTTAGCGCTCCAGTTAGCGGCGCCTTTCGCACTATTATGTTCTGGGGCGGCCTGCGCGGCGCGGTTTCTCTCGCCCTGGCGTTGGTTATATTCGAGACCGAGGGCGTTGATCAGGATGTAAAGAATTTTATCATCGTGCTCGTGACTTGTTTCGTGTTGTTCACGCTTTTCATCAATGCCACCACGATCCGCTTCGTAATGGCGATGTTCGGATTGGACAAGCTGTCGCCCGCAGATGTTGCAGTGCGTGACAGGGTGATGTCGCTCTCGCTTAGCCGCATCCGCGACGAAATTCATGCGGTTGCCGAGGCACAGCAGGTAGCGCCCAAGCTCGCTGGCGAAATCGCCGAGAATTACACTAAGCGCCTCGCCGTGCTCGAGCGCCAGGTGTCTAACACAGCTGAACTCAGCGCTGGCGAACGGGTGAAGATCGGCCTTGGTATCCTTGTTAACCGTGAGCGCGAAATTTTTCTCAAGCGCTTTTCTGATGGTGTCGCTTCGGATGATATAACCCGCGCGCTGCTCGCCAATGCCGACACACTGGAAGATGGTATGAAGGCTGCCGGTGTTGACGGCTATGAGGAGGCGGTGGCTCAAAAGCTCGGCTTTGGCTTCGGCTTCCGTGTGGCGATGTATCTGCAGCGCAAGTTTGGTCTTACTAGTGCGCTGCAGAGCCAACTTGCTGAGCGTTTTGAGGTGCTGATTGCAACTCAAACGGCGCTTCGTCAGTTGCGCGAGATCACTAGTAAGAATATGGAATGCTTGCTCGGAGAAGATGCGGCGAGGCACCTCAAAGACATCGTCGACCAGCGTGCGCAGGATACAGATCGGGCACTCGATGCCCTCAAGCTGCAATATCCGGAATATTTTGAAGCGGTGCAGCGCTATCAAATAGGCCGTGTTGCCGTACGCTTGGAGGATCTCGATTATAGGCGCATGTTGTCCGAGCAACTTATTAGCCCGGATGTCTATGCTAATCTGAGCCAGGAACTCGATTTCCGGGCCGAAGAATTCGAAAAGGTTCCAGAGCTTGATCTTGGTCTGAATCCAGAGGAAATGGTCGCGAAGGTGCCGTTTTTTGTTGGCCTTGATCAAGCGCGCATACGTCAGATTGTTGCCTTATTGCGGCCGCGTTTGGTCTTGCCCGATGAAAAAATCATTACTAAAGGAGAGGCTGGGGATGCGATGTATTTCGTCTCAACCGGCGCGCTTGAAGTTGATATCGGCGATTCGCCAATTCTACTTGGCAGTGGAGATTTTTTTGGTGAAATGGCGCTGGTCCACGATGCGCCACGCAGTGCCGACGTTAAAGCCCTCAGCTATTGCCGTATTCTCCGCCTCAGCGTGCGCGAGTTCCGCACCTTGATTGGGTCTCAGCCTGATCTCAAGGAAACCATCGAGCGTGTTGCCGCAGAGCGTTTAACTGGTAAATAGTTTCTTCCAATCAGTGGATTATCGAAATAGTTTTTAATCAAAACATTCCGTAACTCAGATCAATTTTTTATGATTGGAGGGTGTGTGGTGTTATGTGCTTTGAAAATATTATCCAACCCCCAGAATGTCATGGTTAACCTGGAGTAGAGGCGTTAACTCAGGAGGTGTTTATGATGCTGTTGCACCGCTTTAACAAAACCTTGTTTGATCTGGCGGATAACAAGCATGGTTAAATTTCCTTTTTGAGCGTGCTTATGCGCGCCGTCGACTAACCCAGTAAAACAAGAGCGAAGACCCCATTATGTCAATTGAAGCGCCTCTCGAAGTTCACCGCGAAACGGTCCGACCTGAATGGATCGACTACAACGGCCATATGAATGTAGCCTTTTATCTGATGGCCGCGGATCACGCGATGGACGCCTTCGCAGATCGAATTGGCCTCGGCAAGAGTTATATGGAGGAGACCAACTGCTCAACATTCGCTCTAGATACGAGGATCATATATGCGCGCGAGTTAGTCGAGGGCGCGCCGATATGCGTGAATGCGCAATTAGTTGCATTCGACTCTAAGCGAATCCATGTTTGTTTGGAGCTAACCCATGGCAAGGAGGGATGGCTCTCAGCGCTTAGTGAATGGGTGTTGGTACATGTTGACCTTGGAACGCGCCGCTCTACACCCATGCCTGACGAAACCCTCGCCATTCTCGGCGAGATTATGGCAGCCCACGAAAACTTGTCACGTCATGATGCATTGGCGCGGCCCTTCGGTTTGGCGCGTTCAAACTGATAACTCTCCAGTTAAGGCTTTCCGGGGGCTTCCGCGCACTGTACACCTATAGTGTGATGTTACGTTTAGCGAAGATATGTTTCGGTGCAGTGGTATTGGCTCTCCTTGCCGCAGGAATCTTGTTTTCATCGGCGGTGCAGGCTGCCTGTACTGATACACCTGCGCCCGGTGTTAATTGGCAGCGATGCTATCTCGACAAACGGCATTTTCAAAACGTTGATCTCAGTGGCTCAAACCTGCGCAGCTCTTTCCTCGCGCACAGCGATTTTACTGGCGCTAATATGACTGGCATTGATGCGCGGCGCGCCAAATTTGTCACCGCGGTTCTTAACAAGGTAAACCTTGACAAGGCACGGTTGATCGGCGCGGATTTTACCACTTCCGATCTTGCCGGCGCATCTTTCAAAGGTGCCGATTTGCGCCGGGCGAAGTTTTTTCGAGCGAATTTGCGTGGTGCAGATTTTACCGGCGCAACGCTAGGCGGGACGGATTTTCTGAAAGCCGATCTCAGCGGCGTAACCTGGATTGACGGCAAGACCATATGTTCAGAAGATTCAATCGGGCAATGTAACTGACCGCGTAAAGGCGGTGAACATTGTGAGCGTAGAACCCTCGGAAAGCCCGGTTATATCAAGCCTTCTGCGTCTGCTTTGCAACGAGCAGGTCATTCTCGCTACTTTGTCCGTGCTAATCGGCGTTGCCGCTGCCTATGCCAATATCGTCTTTTGCGAGCTGATAGCACTTCTGCAATGGGGCGGCTTCGATTCGCTTGGTGGGCGGTTGATCTCGCAGGCAGGTCAATAACCCTGGTGGCAAGTCGTGCTCGTACCCACTTTAGGCGGCTGTGTAGCGGGCTTTTTGGTTCGATTTTTTCAGCATGGTGGCCGGCCACATGGCGTGGCCGATATCGACCAACTACTCTATGCTAGTGACCTTCTAAATCGTGTGCCAGTGCCCTGGCGTGCCGGCGACGATCTAACTACGGGGCTCCGCCTGATGGATGCCGGTGTCGTGGACCGTTTGCCAGTGGTCGCCGATGACGATTCAAGCAGGGCGATTAGCATCGCGCACCGTGCTGAAACATTGAAGGTGCAGGGCGAGGCGCTAAAGGCGACCTGGCGTGCAAACCAGGGAGGTGCCTGAGACAGGCACGTTCTTTTTCTCATATCCTTAGCTTCACGGCGTGAGATGTCGGACAGGGGGTGATATATTCTTGGCAATCGATTCGCTATGCGACCGGCCCATGAGTGATCCTTTTGACCTTTCCGCGGCGGTGGCGACAAGCTCTGCTCAACCGCAGGCTTTAGCGCCTGAACCTGCCTATCTTGCGGTGCTTAACGCCGAGCAGCGTGTGGCAGTAGAAGCGATCGATGGTCCTGTGCTGGTACTTGCCGGTGCCGGCACTGGCAAAACTCGGGTGTTGACCACCCGTCTTGCTCACATTCTCCATCAGCGCAAGGCTTTTCCGAGCGAAGTCCTTGCCGTCACCTTCACGAACAAGGCGGCGCGCGAGATGGTTGACCGTGTCACTCAGCTCATCGGTCGCCCGGCAGAAGGACTGTGGCTTGGCACCTTCCATGCCATGGCGGCGCGCATCCTTCGCCGCCATGCGGAGCTGGTGGGTCTAAAATCCGATTTCACCATTCTTGATAGTGATGATCAGACACGCCTACTAAAGCAACTCCTTCGCGCTTCTGATATTGATGAGAAACGCTGGCCGGCACGCAACCTCTCTATCATCATCCAGCGTTGGAAGGATCGTGGTCTCGCACCAGAAAAAGCAGCTACTACGGACGGCGCAGAATTTGCTAATGGCCGGGCGCATGAGCTCTACCGCCAATATCAAGAGCGCCTAAGGGCGGTGAACGCCGCCGATTTTGGAGATCTCTTGATGCATAATCTGACTATCTTCACTGTCAAGTCGGATGTGCTAGCGGAATATGAGGAGCGCTTCAAATATATCCTGGTCGACGAATATCAGGACACCAATGTGGCGCAATATCTCTGGCTCCGCCTACTTGCCCGAGCGCGCCACAATATCTGCTGTGTTGGTGATGACGATCAATCAATCTATGGCTGGCGTGGTGCTGAGGTTGGCAACATTCTCCGCTTCGAGAAGGATTTCCCGGGTGCGAAAGTAATCCGCCTGGAGCGCAATTACCGTTCGACCGGCCATATACTAGGTGCTGCTTCAGGTCTGATTGCACACAATGCCGGCCGCCTTGGTAAGACCCTATGGACCGAGGGTGTCGATGGCGAGCCAGTCGCCGTAACCAGCTGTTGGGACGGCGACGAAGAGGCACGCATTGTTGGCGAAGAGATCGAAAATCTGCAACGCCGTGGTGAAAGCCTCGACCAGATGGCGGTTTTGGTGCGTGCTGGCTTTCAGACCCGTGCTTTTGAGGAACGCTTTGTTTCCATTGATTTGCCTTACCGCGTGATCGGCGGCTTGCGCTTTTACGAGCGTCAGGAGATCCGCGATGCAATCGCCTACCTCCGTGTCCTTGCTAATCCGGATGATGATCTCGCTTTTGAGCGTATTGTTAACACGCCTCGGCGTGGCCTTGGTGATGCTACGCTGCAGCTTGTCCATCGTCTTGCACGGGCCTCTGATTGTTCGCTCCATGCCGCGGCGGATATGCTGATTGAGACCGATGAGCTCAAGCCCAAGCCGCGTGGCGCCTTGTCTAGCCTCCTTAAGAACTTCGCTGCCTGGCGGGTATTGGCTGAGGAAGCTCCCCATTGGGATGTGCTTGACACTCTTCTTACCGAATCCGGCTATATAGAGATGTGGAAGAAGGATAAAACGCCGCAAGCGCCGGGCCGTCTTGAAAATCTTGATGAATTGACGGGTGCGTTGGAGGAATTCGAATCCCTTGGCGAGTTCCTAGAGCATGTCAGTCTGGTTATGGACCGCGAAGAAGGCCAGGGTGAAGAGATGGTCAGTTTTATGACTCTACACGGCGCCAAGGGGCTCGAATTCGACAACGTATTCTTACCAGGCTGGGAAGAGGGTCTTTTTCCGCACCAGCTTGCTCTCGATGAATCGGGAGCCAAGGGCCTTGAGGAGGAACGCCGTCTTGCCTATGTTGGTCTCACCCGAGCACGCAAACGGGCGTATATCCTGAGCGCTGCCAACCGTCATGTGCATAATCAATGGATTAGTGCTTTGCCGTCGCGCTTTATCGACGAATTGCCTACAGATCACAGTGAAGCGCGCAACGGAGACGACTTTCGTGGTGCGCAGCCGACGTCCTCCTCTTCCCCGCGCAACCGAACTCGTACGTCTGTGCAGAATTTCGATATAGCGGTCTGGCAGAAAGAGCCGGAGGAAGGCAGTCTCACCGTAGGTAAGCGGATCTTTCATCAAAAATTCGGCTATGGTCGGATTCTCGCAGTCGAAGGTAGCAAGCTGAGCATCAGCTTCGATAAAGCCGGCGACAAAAAGGTCATTGACCGGTTTGTACAACTTGCCTGACGACGCGGCGGCCTGGAGTGTCACGTTGACCCTACCATGCAGCGCGCTCGATGCTGTGGCAAAAATTCTAGGTGAACATGCAGCCGCCGTAGCTACGCATTCCCTGGAAACGTGTGACAAAACTGAAAACACCCCTGAGGACCTCTGGCGGCTTACCGCCTACTGTGCCGATGCAGCGCGAGGTGCCGTATTGGCGGTATTAGCGAAGGAAATCCTATCCGAACTTGGCCTTGCGGAGACGGAAATTTCTATCAAGATGTTACCAGAGACCGATTGGGCGGCGCAGAATGCGCGGCTATTTCCACTACTCTTCGCCGGGCGCTTCGTGGTGCATGGTGATCACCTCCGCCCGCCTCCGGGCCGCATTGCGCTTTGTGTCAATGCCGGGAGCGCTTTTGGTTCGGGCAGTCACGGTTCGACCCGAGGCTGCCTCCTGGCTCTAGACCGCATAGCTAATCGACGCCGCATCGCTCGAGCTCTGGATCTAGGCACCGGCTCTGGCATACTTGCTATCGCTATTGCCAAATGCTGGGGTGGAGGCGGTATGGGCGTGGCAGAGGTGCTGGCTGCCGATATTGACCCAGCAGCGGTCGCAGCCACGAAGGAAACAGCCGAGGCCAACGGTGTCGCCAAACAGATCTGCTGCGTGACGAGTGACGGCTTCGCTGCGCCGAAAATTGGAGGCGGCGCGCCCTATGACCTCATTTGTGCCAACATTCTTGCTAATCCCTTGCAATTACTAGCAGCTGAATTGGCGCGCCATCTAGCCAGAGATGGCATTGCCATCATATCTGGGCTCCTCGTCAGTCAAGAGGCGACGGTTACAGAGCACTATCGCGACGCAGGCCTCAAGCTTGTTGATCAAATTCAAGTCGGTAATTGGTCGAGCTTGTTGTTGACCTGGTGACGGCTTCACAGCAAAACAGAGCGCATGATTAGCACTTCTTATATTTATGATGGTGACGAACGGTTGGCTGAGCTGTTGTATAAGGCTGGTGTTTCGGTACCGCTGAGAGAGATTAAATCGCTTATGGCGGGGATTGCTGCCGCACCCCGGCCGCTCGACGATAATGAATGGCTGCGGCTGGTTGCACCAGTTGTGGATGAGGCGCTGGACCATCAGCTTTTGGCGCTCTATGAGCTTTTGGCCTCGGTAGATGATGGTATCGACCAGCGTGCGGAATCCGCCGCCCGCATCGCTGCCCTCCGCGCCGAATTGGCGCGTTGCAATCTTGACGGCTTCGTCGTACCGCTTGCTGACGAGCATCAGGGGGAATACGTTGCCCGCCGCTCGCGCCGCCTTGCCTGGTTGACAGGCTTTACGGGTTCCGCTGGGATGGCCCTGATTACCGCCGAGAAAGCTGCGCTTTTCACCGATGGCCGGTATACTCTGCAAATCGAACAGCAGACTGATGGCATGCTTTATGAGCGCCATCACATCACCAAATCGCCGCCAGAGACATGGCTTGCAGAAAACCTCTCCGCGGGTATGACGTTTGGCTTTGACCCTTGGCTGCACAGCTTCGACCAACGCCGTCGTCTGGCTGAGGCCTGCGCATGCGCAGAGGCTGAGCTTGTGCCCTGCCATTCCAACCCGGTTGATGCTGTATGGCACGATCAGCCTCCGCTTCCCCTTGCGCCCGTTCAGCCCCAGGACATTCGCTATACTGGGCGCGCCTCGGCAGAGAAACGGCGTGATGTTGCTCAGCAGGTCACGGAAGCTGGAGCGGTAGCAGTTTTTCTGAGCGCACCGGATTCGATCGCTTGGCTTCTCAATGTGCGCGGTGCTGATGTCCAATGCACACCCTTGCCTCACTCCTTTCTACTGCTCGAAGCGGGTGGCGGGGCACAGTGGTTTATTGATCCGCGCAAGCGGGTGTCAGAACTTACCAATCATCTCGGTAAAGAAGTATCCTGTCGGCCACCGGAAGATCTTGGCACCGCGCTTGATAATCTCGGCGCTGCCGGTTCGGCTGTGCTGCTTGATCCGACTAGCGCGCCTGATTGGGCAGTGAGTCGTCTGACTGGGTCTGGTGCGAAGATAGTTAAAAAGGCGGACCCCTGCGCTGCGCTCAAAGCGCGCAAGAACGATACGGAATTGGATGGTATCCGTGCTGCCCATCTCCGGGACGGCTTGGCGCTCACTCGTTTTCTTTCATGGCTTTCCGGTTTGAATGGCTCGGAAGGTATCACAGAACTTGACGCAGTGGTGAAGCTTGCTTCGTTCCGTTCCGACGGCGAGCATTATCGGGGACCGAGCTTCGATACCATTTCCGGCGCTGCCGCGAATGGTGCCATCGTTCACTATCGGGTGACGCCTGATTCTGACCATGCGCTTGAAGCCGGTACGCTCTATCTCGTTGATTCCGGTGGGCAATATCTCGATGGCACGACAGATGTCACCCGGACAGTTGCCATTGGTGTGCCCAATGCTGAGCACCGCGACCGCTTCACCCGTGTGCTGAAGGGCCATATAGCACTCGCCCGGGCGCGTTTTCCAAGGGGGACCACGGGTACCCAGCTCGACACGTTGGCGCGGCAGTATCTTTGGCAAGTGGGACTCGATTACGATCACGGCACCGGCCATGGTGTAGGTGCCTACCTAAATGTACATGAGGGGCCGCATCGGATATCCAAGCAGATGAGCAAGGAAGCACTCGAACCTGGCATGATCGTATCCAACGAGCCTGGCTACTATAAAGTAGGGGCCTATGGCATCCGTATCGAGAATCTCATTGCCGTCATGAACGCGCCCGGCTTGACGGAGGTAGAACGTCCAACTCTCGCTTTTGAAACCCTGACGCTTGCTCCGATCGATAGAGCCTTGATCGACGTTGCGCTCATGACGGGTGAAGAATTGGATTGGCTCGACGCCTATCACGCCATGGTTCTCAAGCGCCTTAAGCCGTTGCTCGGACCTTGGCCCGATGTTTTGGAATGGTTGGACAGCGCGGTGGCGCCTATCGAACGGCCGAATGGCTAACGTCTACCGGCGGCGATGAGATAAGCGATCACGTCGGCGCGATCTTTCGTACTTTCTAGAATGTATTCCATCTCTGAACCAGGCAGAAAGGCCTGGGGGTCAGCGAGCCAGCGGTCGAGTGTCACGACGGTCCAGACGATGTCGGAGTTCTTCAGCACCGGTGAGTAGTTATATTCCGGTGCGCTACCTGCCTCACGCCCGACTACCTGATAGAGATTTGGGCCGAAGGTGTCATATTTGCCCTCCTGCACGGAATGACAGCTGCGACATTCCTTGAAAACTTTGCGCCCCGCTGAAGCGCTACCATCGGCGAGCGCCGACGTTGCAGCAAGTGCTAGAGCAGTGAATAGATAGGCAATGATCGAATTTCGCATGGGTTCAACATGCTGATTCACTCCAACGTTTGGCGCAAGAAAATTCAGAAATATCGCTACATCGGCAGTGCCACGTTAAACTCCTCGGGACAGGTGTTGGCGAGAAAATTCGATAATGCAATAGACGGTACTTGCACTTGTCGTGTCGAATGCACATCTTGCAGATGGGCCTGTAGCTCAACTGGTTAGAGCCGGCCGCTCATAACGGTCTGGTTGCAGGTTCGAGTCCTGCCAGGCCCACCACTCTGACATAAATCAGGTACCTTTCCGGCTTTTAATTCCGTAGCATACGGGATCCGGCCGGCAAGGCCTGTTTCGGCTCCCGTGATACAGGTCTCTTTATTTTCTCACTCGATTTATACAAATATAATGCAAGTGCGTTGGCACAAGGTATTGTTCTGATTATAGATAATTCCACATAATACAGCATTTTGGAATCGAGGTAACGTGATAAAAACAAACGAAAACAATAACTTAAAAAAAGACAAAAATAACAAATGGCAGTTCTGGGTTGATCGGGGTGGGACGTTTACAGATCTGGTAGCGCGCCACCCCGATGGCCGTATTGTTACGCATAAGCTGCTTTCGGAAAATCCGGAACGCTATTCTGATGCGGCCGTGCAAGGCATCCGAGACTTAATGGACTTAACGCCGGATCAGTCTATTCCTGCTGACGCTATCGATATCGTAAAAATGGGCACAACGGTCGCTACCAACGCGTTGCTTGAGCGCAAGGGTGATCGAACCCTATTGGCCATCACTAAAGGATTTGTTGATGCCCTGCGTATCGGATACCAAACCAGGCCTGAGCTTTTCTCTCTGCACATAATTCTACCAGAGCTTCTTTACGATAAGGTTGTCGCGATTCCTGAACGGATTGGCGCCCACGGTAACGTCGTGGAAGAACTAGATGAAGTGGCGGCAAGGGTTGAATTACAAGCGGCCTATGATGATGGCATCCGAGCCATCGCGATCGTCTTTATGCATGGTTACCGCTACACGAACCATGAAGATCAGGTGGCTATGATCGCTCGGGAAATTGGCTTTTCGCAAATTTCGGTTTCCAACCATGTGGCGCCAATGATGAAATTGATCAGCCGAGGCGACACCACCGTGGTTGATGCCTATTTATCCCCGATTCTCCGGCGTTACGTTGATCGTGTCGCGGTGGAGTTGAATGCTGACGAGCATGGCGGCCCGAGATTAATGTTCATGCAGTCCAATGGAGGACTATCAGATGCCCAACGTTTCCAGGGCAAGGACGCAATTTTATCAGGTCCGGCCGGGGGTGTTGTTGGTATGGCACAAACGGCTTCCGGCGCCGGCTTCGACAAGGTCATTGGGTTTGATATGGGTGGTACATCCACCGACGTTTCTCACTTTGATGGTGAGTACGAACGCAGTTTTGAAACGATGATTGCTGGCGTGCGTTTGCGGGCGCCAATGATGCATATCCACACCGTTGCAGCTGGCGGTGGTTCAATATTGCATTTTGATGGCTCGCGATACCGTGTTGGCCCGGATAGCGCCGGGGCGGATCCCGGCCCAGCTAGCTATCGTAGAGGCGGTCCTTTGACTGTCACGGATTGCAACGTGATGCTTGGTAAATTGCACCCCAGCCATTTTCCTGCTGTTTTCGGCCCAAATGGCAAACAACCTATGGATGCTAAAATTGTCCGTGAAAAGTTTGAGGCGCTAGCTCAAAAAGTTGCTGAATCGACAAGGTCTCCGCGGCAGTCTCCTGAAGCAATAGCCGAAGGTTTTTTGCGGATCGCAGTTGAAAACATGGCTAACGCTATCAAAAAAATTTCCGTAGAGCGGGGTTATGATATTACCGCCTACACTTTGAATTCCTTCGGCGGTGCCGGCGGCCAACACGCCTGCTTGGTAGCTGATCGTCTTGGCATGAACACTATCATGTTACACCCATTTGCTGGCGTCTTGTCCGCCTATGGGATGGGATTAGCGGATGTACGATCCATACGCGAGCGCCAACTAGACGAACCCATGAGTGCGAATATCTGGGAGGTTCTTAACCAGGCCTTTGGTTCATTGGCCGACCAGGCTCGTAATGATTTGTTAGCTCAAGACGTTCCCCTTGGACGAATTTCAATGATTCGAAAAACCCATTTACGTTATGCTGGCACGGATAACCCGCTGCTGATTGACCCGGACGAAAATAGTGCTGTCATGATGAAGCGTTTCGAGGAGGCGCATCTGCAGCGTTATGGCTATATCGCGCCGGACCGAAAATTGGTGGTCGAGGCGATTTCAGTAGAAGCGGTAGGAGGCAGCGACCAGACGAATGCCCAATTATTCTGCGAAGGCGAACCTAGCAGCCAATCAGAACAAGCCATAACGCAGGTTTCTATGTTTATCGATGGGGACCGGCATATGGTGCCGCTTTATCAGCGTACGGACATGACAATAGGCCAGCGGATTGACGGACCGGCGATAATAGCCGAGAGAACGGCGACCACCATAATCGAGCCGGGCTGGAGCGCAGAATTGAAATCCAAGGGAGAATGCATCCTAACGAGAGTAACACCTCGGCCAAAACGTGAAGCAATCGGTACCAAGTCCGATCCAGTGATGCTGGAAGTTTTCAATAACCTTTTTATGTCCATCGCGGAGCAAATGGGCGCGACGCTCGCCAATACCGCTTACTCGGTAAACATCAAGGAGCGATTGGACTTTTCTTGCGCTATATTTGCGTCCGATGGGAGCCTAGTCGCTAATGCGCCACATGTACCCGTTCATCTTGGCTCCATGGGCGCCTCAATCAAGACCATCATCCGTGAAAACAAAGGCCGGATGAAACCGGGAGACGCTTATGTCGTTAACGCGCCGTATAACGGCGGCACACATCTCCCAGATGTTACGGTGGTCAGCCCGGTTTTCGATGACAAGGGCTACGAGATACTGTTTTACGTGGCGTCCAGGGGACATCATGCAGACATTGGTGGCAGAACGCCTGGCTCGTCACCTCCTGACAGTACTTCAATCCATGAAGAAGGTGTGTTGATCGATAATTTTCTGATGGTCGAAAACGGTGTGCTCAAGGAGCAAGAGACGCTAGAGCTTCTAAATTCTGGACCCTATCCTTGCCGGAATCTGACTCAAAACATGGCTGACTTGGAAGCTCAGGTTGCCGCCAACAACACGGGTGTTCACGAAGTTTTAAAAATGATCGGGCAATTCGGCATAAATGTCGTACAAGCCTATATGCAGCATGTTCAGGATAACGCCGAGGAATCAGTGCGTCGCGTTTTGGATAAACTTCCTGATGGTGATTTTGCCTACCCCATGGATAACGGATGCCAAATTCGAGTTAAGATCCGTGTCGACAAGATAGCTCGCGAAGCGACCATTGATTTCACCGGAACTTCTCCTCAATACGAAGGCAATTACCATGCACCCACCGCCGTGTGTCTCGCTGCTGTGCTTTATGTTTTTCGTTGTCTAGTAGACGATGATATACCGTTGAACGAAGGCTGCTTGAAGCCACTCAAGGTCGTTGTTCCGCCAAGGTCGATCATTTCACCGGAGTATCCCGCCGCTGTGATCGCCGGCAATACGGAGGTTAGCCAATGCATTACCGACGCCCTGTTCGGGGCTCTCGGTGTACTCGCTTCATCTCAGGGAACGGTTAATAATTTCGTGTATGGAAATGATATGTATCAGAATTACGAAACCATCTGCGGGGGCACTGGAGCTGGTCCCGACCATCCAGGTACCAGTGCTGTCCACAGTCATATGACAAATACGAAAATGACAGATCCTGAGGTCTTAGAATGGCGCTTCCCTGTTCGTGTGGGCAGTTTTTCTATTCGTCGGGGATCTGGTGGAAAAGGACTGCATGATGGTGGTGACGGTATAAGGAGAGAGGTCATGTTTCTTGAAGAAATGAAGATGACCTTGTTGGGTAGCCACCGCCTTACCGACCCATATGGATTGGCAGGGGGGGGATCTGGAGCTCGCGGCCATGATTTCGTTCGTCGTCGCGACGGTCACTGTGACGAACTTGCGGGCAATGACGAGACAAACATGATGCCTGGTGACACATACGTTATGGAGACCCCAGGGGGTGGAGCCTATGGAATTAAACCGGTTGGTTGAAATTGGCAATAAGACAAATGATCTTTTTCAAACACCATCGTTATCGATTTAGCGGGGACAATTTTGCATGCAAAAGTTATTGTGGCAGAACATTAGCTCAAGCCTTGAGGCGTTAAGAGGGGCCAATACAATTGTTCGTGCAAGCACTTTCCGAGACTTGGATTATCTGACGTGATATAATTTGTTATGGCTCCCGGTTTCTGGGGTGGATTTTGATTTGAGCAGCCCTTAGTCGAGCGTTGCGGAAAATGAGAAGTACGTTTTTCGGGCGGTTGATAAATTTTGACTCCCTTTGAGCAGTAAAGTGGCGAATTGCGGGATAATGGATGGCTACCTTTGCGGAATACGCGCAGTATGACGGGCTAGGCCTTGCCGATTTGGTGCGTCGCAAGGAAGTAAGTCCCGCCGAATTAGTCTCCTCAGCTTATGCTGTAATCGAGCGGCTGAACCCGCAGCTCAACGCAGTCATTTGCAGTCTCGAAGATCATGCACAGAAAACCTTAGAAACAGGACCTTCTAAAGGACCATTTCATGGTGTTCCGTTTCTTCTGAAGGACCTAATGGTTTCTCTAGCTGGCGTGCCAACGAATTGTGGGAGTCGTCTAAGCGATGGTTATACGCGTTCGTACGACAGTGATCTCGTCACCCGATTCAAAGAATCTGGCGTTGTAATCATTGGCAAAACGAACACCCCGGAACTAGGGATGAATGCGTCCACTGAACCAGTGCTCAATGGGCCAACGCACAATCCATGGAATCTGGCATTGACTCCCGGGGGATCGAGCGGCGGTTCGGCTGCAGCGGTGGCAGCTGGTATTGTACCAATGGCGCACGCTAATGATGGCGGGGGTTCTACGAGGATCCCAGCAACCTGCTGCCATCTAGTTGGCCTGAAGCCAACACGCGGGCGAAATCCTGCGGGACCCGACCTTGGCGAAATATGGAACGGTTTCGTATCTGAGCACATCGTCTCGCGCAGTGTTCGTGATACAGCGGCAATGTTAGACTGCACGGCTGGACCTTCTCCAGGCGATCCTTACTTTGCACCACCACCGGAACGACCGTTCTTGAATGAGATCGGTCGCGATCCAGGTAGATTGCGGATTGCAGTTACGGATATCACTGCCTCCGGAGATCAGGTTCATGAGGATTGCAAAGTAGCAGTCGCAGATATAGCGAAACACCTTTGTGATCTTGGCCATGAAGTAGAGGAAGCGGCACCAGCATATGACCAGAATGCTTTCGCTGATGCGTTTATTGTGATTATGACGGCGCACTGTACTGCATTTATGGAGGAGGTTGCTGCAGTCACTGGGCGTTCGCCAAGCAGAGCCACTTTGGAAAACGTGAACCTTTGGGTGCTAGAACACGGGCGCCGCTATTCGGCGCTCGACATGGTACGTGCGATGAACAGGTTAAATATCACTTGCCGACAGGTCGGAAAGTTTTTTGAAACCTACGATATTTTTTTGACGCCGGGTCTAGCCATGCCGCCACCGCCGCTAGGCTATATGTTCGCAGACAATGAGGGCCTTGAGGTGTGGGATAGAATGCGCGACTTCACACCGTTTACACATATCTTTAACGCCACTGGTCAGCCGGCGATCAGCGTGCCGGCGATGTTGAACTCCGAAGGGCTGCCTATCGGGGTTCAACTAGTAGGGCGGTATGCTGATGACGGTTGCCTCCTTGCGCTTGCCTCCCAGATTGAGATTACACGACCGTGGAACGGCGATCGCCCGCCTATTTTCGCCTAGATAGTATCCCTGAAAAGAAATTTTTGGCTTCTTATAATTTATTTGTCAAAAGCTTGAACAAGAGAAAACTTATCTTGGCGCATTTTGTTTTGGTGAAATCAGACTAGTCAGAAGTTTTGCTCTCGTTTTCTAAAAGGCATTGCGGTGCGCATGTGTAGAGTACAATTTTTGCAGCGTTTACGGATAGCTGTGTTGTCGGAAAATATTTCGTTGCGCTACTTTCCCACTGACAATCTTCATAAACAGTTTCAACCAAGGCATTAATCATCGTGGTAGGTTTGGGGGATGATCGATGGTTCGTTTCACCAAGGGTCGCGTTGGTGGTACACCGATGAGACAAATGGTAGCGTTATAAGCCGTCCCGCAGCTTGAAGATCAATAACTTGGGAATTTATGGAATGACCACTGAAGCCAAGCTTTCCTGCGAACAATTGTGGAAGCTTTATGGCGCCGACCCAGAAAAATTTTTTGCCAGTCATGGTGATCGCCCGACGCAAGCCGACATCGCGAGTGGCGGTTATATTTGTGCCGTGCGCGATGTCTCATTTGATGTTTATCCCGGCGAAATTGTTGTTGTGATGGGATTATCCGGATCAGGCAAATCCACACTTGTCCGCTGCTTATCTCGCCTTATTGAGCCGACAGGTGGCGAGATTAGTTTTGAGGGACAAAATTTATTGGAAGCTTCGCGCAAAGAAATGATCGATATCCGACGGCATAAGATGGGTATGGTGTTTCAGCATTTTGCTCTTCTGCCGCATCGTACAGTAATAGACAATGTAGCGTTTCCTCTTGAAGTCCAGGGAATCAATCGAGCTAAGCGGCACGAACGTGCACGAGAAATTATCGAACTCGTAGGGTTGAGCGGCCGCGAGCGTTATTATCCGCGTGAACTTTCTGGCGGACAGCAGCAAAGAGTGGGTATTGCCCGCTCTCTAGCGGTGGAACCTGATATTTGGTTTTTGGATGAGCCGTTTTCTGCTCTCGACCCGCTGATTCGCCGAGAAATGCAGGACGAGTTCTTGCGTCTGCAAAGTTTGCTTAAAAAAACTATCGTATTTATTACTCACGATTTCGATGAAGCCATACGATTGGCTGATAGAATCGCGATTATGTACGAGGGCGCAATAGTTCAATTTGGACCGGTGGAAGAGCTTGTATTGAATCCTGCCACTGACTATGTCCGCGACTTTACAAAGGAGATTCCTAAGGAAAAATTTCTCACAGTCGGTCGCGTTATGGGTCCGGTCGTGGCGGATTGCGGAACTCTGTCAATCAGTGAGAGTGATCTCATCGGTGATGTCGCGGCAAAGGTTATCGATTATGAGGGTGTAGCCTGCGTCCGCGATGAACATGGCCAGGCGGTTGGCTCCTTGACCCGCGGGCACGTGGCCAAAATCCTGTTTCCAGAGGAGTCCTGAAACTGTTGGTGAACAAAGTTGTTGCACGCCGCGATTTTGGTGAGCTGAGTTCCGCCATCAAGTGGGCAACCTGGCCCTCAATTTGTTTGGCTGCTGCAGTAGTACTAATTGTTTATCGTGATATGTTCCCGGACTGGTTTGTCGTTCCGCCAAACTTGTGGACTGAACAACTTCCCCTGCCCTACGTAGCGTTTGAGAACCGAATGCCGGTGGCCATGGATTGGTCTGGCACCAATCTTGCCGATTGGTTCAACGCGATAATTCACTTTTTGCGAAAGCACGAATTTTTCGACTTGTTTACGTTCCGTGACATCACTCGAGCGTTGACGCAACTCGTTGTGTGGCCTCTGGATTTTGCCGAGGACCTATTGGTTTCAGGTTTCCGCGATCTGGGCATTCCTGGAATTCCATGGATCATTTCCGTTGGTTTGGCGGCTGTGCTTGGTTGGTATCTGAAGGGTTGGCGTCTTTCTCTCTTGTCCGGCGCCTGTATTGCTTATTTTGCAGTCTTTGGTCTGTGGCAATTAGCGATGACTACGCTGTCTTTGATTCTGGTAACAGCCCCGATGGCCATCGCGATTGGTATTGGGTTGGGAATTCTAGCAAATAAGTGGCGCTGGTTTGAGCGCGTGTTGTGGCCAGTGTTAAACCTAATGCAGTCGCTGCCGCATTTTGGATACCTGATACCAATAGTGGTGTTTGTTGGTCTTGGCCACAAGGCAGGTGCAGTCGCGACGATTCTCTTTGCTATTCCGCCAATGGCAAAACTCACCATTGTGGGATTGCGAGGGGTTTCCAGTGAAGTTTTAGACGCTGGAGTGATGGCGGGATGCACCCCGCGGCAAATGCTTTGGCGAGTGCGGATTCCTGCGGCCCAAAAGACCCTAATGGTGGGCGTAAATCAGGTGATAATGCAATGTTTGGCGATGGTTGTAATCGCCTCATTTGTTGGCGCTCGGGGTCTTGGCATAGATCTCTTATTTCGTTTGCAAACATTGCAGCTCGGGCGCGCCTTGGAGAGTGGTATCGCGATCGTTTTAATGGCGGTAACGCTCGACCGGCTTAGCCAAGCGTTGACGGAGAAAGAGCCAGAGCACAAAACGGCAGGGTCGTTGTGGAACGCTCACCCATTTTTGTTCGTCGCTGCGACTATCATCATTGTTGGTACCGCTATTGCACTGTTGGTCCCAGAGGCAATTGTGTTGCCGCGAGATTTTACAATCATGCTGGCACCGATTTGGGATACGATCATCAAATCTGTCGTATTTGGCCTTTATGATCCACTCAGCTTTATCCGGGAATATGCACCGCCCTATCTGCTGATTCCGATACGTGAATTTTTCAAGGAATTGCCGTGGATCGTTTTCCTCGGCGTATTCATGTTTACTGGCTGGCGCCTGGGAGGTTGGCGCATGGCAATTCTGGTGGGTGTCTTTATTGGCTTTGTTGTGCTGTCCAGTTGGTGGACGGAATTTATGGTCACTACCTACTTGGTTTTCGTAGCTGTCGTAGTTTGCGTTTTGTGGGCGTTTCCAGTTGGTATTTGGGCTGCCGCCAAAGATGGCCGAACGCGCGTTGTCGCTTTCCTCTGCGACACTTTTCAAACTTTCCCGTCGTTTATTTATCTCATACCAGTCATTATGCTGTTCCAGGTTGGTACGATCTCGCAAATCTTAGCCATTGTGATCTATGCCGGTATTCCGATGGTGCGCTACACTTATCTTGGCCTGCGCAGCGTTCCCAACGAAATCGTTGAGGCGGCGATTACATCAGGTTGCACGCCACGCCAAGTTCTCTGGAAAGTGCGCCTACCACTTGCTTTCCCGAACATCATGCTGGGTCTAAATCAAACCATTATGTTCTCGCTATTTATGGTTATGATTGCCGGATTCATTGGTGGTAACTACGATCTAGCGCGCGAGATTTTTAAAGCAAAAGCAAATAACGATGCCGGATTGGGGATATTGCTAGCGCTCTGCGTTGCTTTTCTAGGCCTATCAACAGATTTACTTATTCAAACGTGGGCCAACCGGCGCAAGGCTCGGCTTGGTCTTGCAACCGACAATTAGCGTGAAGTAGGTGTCGCCAAAAAAAATGCTGGCCCCAACTATCTGCCTGGGGCCAGCAATTAAACGCGGATTTCAGGAAACTAGTTAAGCCAAGCTCTCCACTTAGCGTCATTGTCCGCCATCCACTTGGTGGCAGCATCCTGAACTTCCATCTTGTCGACGTCGACTAGCTTGGACATTACGGCGATGTCGAGATTGGTGAAATTGATCCTTTGGATAACAGCGTACGCCTCAGGATTCTTTTCAGGCAATCCTTGCCAGACACCTATCTTCAAATAGCCGTCCTTTGGGTTGCCGCAGTCATGCGTGGTCTCCGGGTTGATGCCACCGGACGGATCTTCGCGGCAGCCCTCAAAATATTCCGGAAATTCGACAAACTTACCGTCGTAAAGGGCTTCAATGAAATTAGGTGTCCAGTTGAAGTGCACGATGGGAATCTTCTTTTCACTGGCTATTGCAAGTTCTGCCCAGATCGCATCAGCGGATCCGGCGTTGATGACCTCAAAATCCATTCCCAGGCCGTGAACACGCTCGTCGTCACCCTTCAGCCATTCCGCGGGGCCGCCAAGAAATCTTCCTTTAGGCGCCGTTTCGGCAGTGGCAAATTTTTCGGCACAGGCATTGAGCGCTTTCCAGTCTGGTAGACCCGGACAAACTTCTTCAACATAGCTCGGATACCACCATTCTTCACGTGTCTTTGCGTCATGAGTGGCGGCGTCTATAACGCATCCTGCATTTACCTGTTTTTCAAATGCAACACCAAACGCCCCTTGCCATACTTCGTGGACAAGATCGACGTCGCCCTCACACATCGCTTCATAGACCGCACCACTATCAGCCGGAACATATTCAACCTCGCTGCCGCTTTCTTGTATAATGCGACCAACGATTTCAGCGCCGACGAGTTGACTGGTCCAATTGTGCAGCGGAATTTTGATTGAGTCTGCAGCACTCGCAGTTCCAACGCCATATGATAGCGTCAGGCCAAGCGCAGCTGCACCAAGCAAGCTAAAAATCTTCTGCATGTTTACCTCCCAAAAAAATTAAAAACTTGGTGAGTTTGATCTTCACACCTTGTAGCGGATTAACCAGATTTCCGTTTGATCTTCTGGGTGAGGAACTCAAACTCCCTATATCATTGTGAAAAAATCGAATATTGTCTAGGCATTCCAGTATTAGTTGGTCGGTTAAAAGGATTCTGCCTGGGACGACGTAGCTAGATGACCCTAAGATGTGAGTGGCTGTGGAATGTGATTTTGATATGGGCAAGCCGTTAAAAGAGGTTCGGCTTATTGAGCGTGGGATGGCTCCGTTTGTTCCGGGTCTGGAGCGCCATCGAGCATTGGGTGGCGGTGCATGTATAGTCACATTGGCGCCGAACGATGAGATTGCCCTCACCGATTGGGAGGGTGGCCAACTCTGTGAACTCGTCATTCTGGGTAAAAATGGCGGCGAGGATTTTGGTGCGGTGGGTCTCAGCGCAAACGGATCAGCAACTGGTCTAGCGGCCATTAACGACATTGGCGGTGACGGTTGTGATCTCGTCAGGCAAGCTCTTAAAGGTGCTCGGCTAGAATTTTGCGAAGCTCACGCGGCAAAACTTTTTGGCGAGGGCTCACCAGCCGGTGAAACGATGACGTACGTTGCTCAGCGATCCTGCCTTTGTGTCGTCGCAGCTCCTGGCGGCCCAATGCAAATAGATATGCAAAATCCTCCGACCGAAATTAGAGTCAGGGTGCAACGGGCTAGGTTTGATGTTGCGATGGAGCGACCATTACCACCACCCTTGGCTGACCCTCGGCTGGATTTTAGAATTTGCAAAGGAACAGCGTGCGCTTACGAGATCAAAGCTGGCGAATACATCCAGGTGATTGATGTTGACGGTCGCGAGTGCTCTGACTTTCAGGCCTTTCATCGAGCTGACCTTGATCGTGGTGTACAGCGCGATATCGATCCGACTGTGACCCGCTACGCGATAGGCGCCCTTTACCCAGGTCCCGGCCTTTTTTCAAAGTTCTATGATGCAGAATTGCGACCTTTGGTTGAGGTCGTTCGTGATACCGTGGGTCGACACGACACGTTCGGACTTGCCTGTAATGCAAAATATTATGACGACATGGGCTATCCCGGACACGTTAACTGTACCGATAACTTCAATGCTGCGTTGGCACCCTTTGACGTTGCGCCGCGCCAAGGCTGGGTAGCAATAAATTTTTTTTACAACACAACGGCTGATGTATTGAGCAATCAAATCTCTTTCGCGGAACCATGGTCACGGCCGGGCGATTATGTATTGATGCGTGCCGCCACTGATTTGGTTTGTGTCTCATCTGCTTGTCCTGACGATATCGATCCGGCGAACGGTTGGAACCCGACTGATATTCATATTCGGGTTTATCCCGAAAAAAATATGTTTTCAAAGGGGATTGCACACAGAATGACGGTAGATTCAGAACCTCAGTTAACGCGTGAAACCGCATTTCATACTCGCACTTCTGCGTTGACGCGCAACTTCGTTGATTATAATGGCTTTTGGATTCCAGCTAGTTATACAAAGCACGGAGCCATCAAGGAGTATCACGCATGCCGAGAAGGCGCTGCGGTAATGGATTTGTCGCCATTACGTAAATTCGAAGTACTTGGTCCAGATGCTGAAGAGCTTTTGCAGCGCACACTTACGCGCAATGTGCGTAAGCTCGCCGTTGGCAAAGTTTCATACACAGCAATGGTGAACGAAACTGGAGGCATGCTGGACGACGGTACGGTGTTTCGTCTGGGGCAAGACAACTTCCGTTGGATAGGCGGAACCGATTACAGTGGTATCTGGCTTCGTGAGAAAGCCTCTGATATGGGACTTGAAGCGTGGGTCAGAAGTTCTACCGAACAGCTTCACAATATCGCCGTGCAAGGGCCAAAAAGCCGCGAAATATTGGCAGAAATCGTCTGGTCAGCACCGCTTCAGCCGAGTCTTGTTGAACTCGAGTGGTTTGGATTTCTTATTGGCCGCATTGGCGGCTTCGATGGGATCCCGATCTTGGTATCGCGAACCGGATACACAGGTGAACTCGGTTACGAAATATGGTGCCATCCGAAGGATGGCCCGGAGCTCTGGAATGCTGTTTGGGAAGCTGGTACGCCACACAATCTTACCCCGCTTGGCCTTGACGCCCTCGACATGCTTAGAATTGAATCTGGTTTAATCTTTTCTGGTTATGAGTTTGACGATCAGACTAACCCGTTTGAAGCTGGGATTGGTTTTGCTGTAGCGCTAAAGTCAAAGGCGGACGAAGGTTTTATCGGTAAGGACGCCCTGGTCCGCGCAAAGCAACACCCCCAGAGACGGCTTGTCGGGCTTGAATTGGCTGGTAACGAGCCGGCGGCTCATGGAGATTGTGTCCACGTTGGACGCAGTCAGGTTGGCGTGATCACTTCGGGAACTCGTTCGCCGTTACTTAGGAAAAACATCGCGTTGTGTCGGATTTCGGTTGAGCACACGGCAATCGGAACCGAAGTAGAAATAGGAAAACTCGACGGTCACATTAAGCGTATACCGGCGACTGTTGTCGCGCTTCCGTTTTACGATCCAGAGAAGACGCGCCCACGCTCGTAACATCCAACATCAAAATGTTGCTGATGGTTTTGGCACGATAAAGCTTGAAGAAATAGCCGCCTTTTGGCGGTTCTCGGGAATGCTCTGCGCGTTAGCAGCGATGCTTTAGATTGTGCGACGCTCCTCTATGTTTCTTGCCGGAGTCCACGTCGGGGCATTATGATCGCAGTAACCGCCGCTATCAGTGCAACGCCTGTCGCGACGAGACAAGAAGAAGTATAATCGCCAGTAAGGTCATAAAGTCGGCCTGCGGTCCAAGGTGCAATCAAACCGGCGACACCCCACGCCGTAAAAACTTGTCCATAGTGCCGCGCCATTTGTGATGGACCAAAGTAGAAGAGCGTGATGGCCGGATAAAGCACAATCGTCGCGCCATATCCGAACCCAACCAAGACGAGTAAAACTAGAGCGGTCGTTGGGCTCCAGGCGAAGCCCAAAACGCCGAGTGATGTTGCTGAGAATAGAGCGACCAGCGCAACAATCCACCGCAGCGACAAACGGTCAGCCAGTACACCGGCGACAATGCCGCCGACAGCGCTTCCAAACGAGACGAGCATGACCGCGAGCCCTGCCTGGTCTATCGTCGAGCCAGCAGTTGTGGCGATGCTTGCGGCATGACCAATTACCATGAGCCCGGCAAAGGCACTGCCGCTGTAGCCGAGCCAAAGCAATACTGAAATTTTCACCCAACCCGGGCTGGGTGAAACTGACTTGTTTTGATTTGGTGCCTCTATCTTTGTGCCAGACCAATACGTTACCAACGTGCCTACTAAAGATACGATCAGCATTACAACCGCTGCGACGGCTAGCCCGGCATCATGATCTCGATCAACAATAAGCGCGTTGAAAATCCTCGCGAAAGCGAGCGCCCCCAAAGCGTAGATGGCGGTGACACCTCCCATCGCGGTTGCCGCGTGAGTTGGGTAACTCCGTGCGGCAAGTTGTAGTGCGAGCGCATAACCGAGCCCATTGGCAAAGCCAAAGATTAGCCCGTAGCCAATGTATAGCCACAGCATATCTTCGAGCCACATCGGCAATGAAAGTCCTAGCGCACTTGTTAATCCGACCAGCGCAAAAATTGTTGCCGCAGATGCCAGGCGGAAAAGCCAATGCGATACCAGAACGGCAACTGTGAGCGAGGTCAAAGCCGCAGAGTAGACCAGCGAAACGCTCTCTCGCGAAGCATTGAATGCTAATTCAAATGGCTCAATAAATATGCTGAAGGCGTGAATCGAACCGAGTGATCCTGTTAGTAGAATGGCTGCTACTAAAGAAAACAAAGGACGATTCGGTGATGCGAGCACTTCAGTTATCGAATAATTCGAAACTCTTTGACCGTGGTATCGTGGTTTGATGCGAGACTATGATCAAGCTTCGCGCAGAAGGTGAGGACACAGAGGGTTGTTGCAACCGAATATGCTTTCTTCTTAAAAAGCGAACTGTTCACAAACATTCTTTGTCACAAAATGCGCACGACACTGCTCCTGGTGTATCCGCTCCCAATGAATGGTGACGACCAAATCTAGCACAGATTTTGATCTGACTATGCTCGGTACTGATTGAGCAATAATATAACCACTCAATCATTTGGCTACATAGAGTATTATTAATACTGGGAATGGGCGTCATCGGCTGTGGGGCTGAATTAATCCTCCTAAACTCAGTGGAGATTGACTGAGGTGCGAATCACAGAATCTACGGGCGGTCGTCCTCATAAAAAACAGGATGTACTTGGTCTATTTGCATTCATCATTTTGTGTCTCGCAGTATCTGCTGGTGGTGGCGCCATTACAGCAACGAGTGTCGATACTTGGTATCAGGCCTTAGAGAAACCAACCTTTAATCCGCCGGATTGGTTATTTGCGCCAGTTTGGAATTTACTTTATTTGCTAATGGGCATCGCGGCTTGGCGAGTATGGAGACTTACATCATCCAGGGCGTTGCGACTGGTTTTTTTGGTCTTTGGCCTACAACTGTGCCTCAACCTCATCTGGTCATACCTGTTTTTTGGATTGCAGCGAATTGATCTGGCATTAGTCGAGATTGTCATTCTGCTCGTTGTGATTTTCATAAATATGGTGATGTTTCGAAACATCGATCGCCTGGCGGGTCTACTGCTCGTTCCCTACGTCGCCTGGGTTACCTACGCTACAATCCTTAATGCATCACTTTGGGTACTCAACGATATTTAGGGAAAGAGTCCAAGTTGTGAAACCGAGAGGTCAGCATAAAAAGGACGTCCAATTGCGACCAATCCGATTCGGCGCAGCCGCGTTTTGTCCAGGGCTGCCCCTAGCCGATAGGGCACAAAAGCCTCAAAGGGAAGATCATAGGTCTCCCAGTTCGGTCCTGCAGTAAAATGAGCTCGATATGATTGCCAAGGCCGGACATTATCGGGTGTACGAAGATGGACTGAGTATTTTTCATCATTTCCGCGGACCACGATGCGCACCCCGGAGAATTTGGACGCGTCAATTGTATCTCCTGAGGGGCCTAAATTGAGAGCCGCCTGGATGAATCCACCGTTATTCTCCAGGCAAACGTCGCCCGTCATAAGTAAGCTTGGGCGGCCAAGCATAGCACTGTGAGATATGCAGGCTTTAGAGATTCCTCCCATGACTTGGTCACTAACCCCACGCCATTGAGTGCCCAATTTGGAGACGAGTTGTTTGTCAGTAAAGTCGTCAATTAGCACGGAATCCCTCTATATTACGGTTTCTAAATTGGGCAAGGAAATTGTTCCGAATGGTCTTGTACTCAAAAACACCGTTGAACATTGCTTCTTTGCTAAATCTGATTGTGACCTGCTACGCACGAATCAATGTTTTCAGAGCCAAATCTCCTTGCCATCTCTGCATCATGAGCCACATGATTCGCTTGCGAGGCAGTAATCTAAGTGCCGGGAAACATCGCACAATGTTTTGAGCTTATCATGTTGGATAGGCGCTTGACCTCATACAGAGTAAAGTGGCACGACAATATGACGACAATCCTTTGGTTTCGCCGCGACCTCAGGCTGAGCGACAACCCTGCTCTCGATGCTGCGCTCTTGCTCGGGCGCCCCATTATCCCTGTTTACATTTTCGATGACTTTCAAGCAGGTGAGTGGTCTTTAGGTGGCGCCTCCCGCTGGTGGCTTCATGGCTCTCTGTCTGCGCTCGCTTCTAAGATTAAGGCGTGTGGGAGTCATCTCATCTTCAAGGCAGGCTCTGCAGAAACAATCATTAGTGAACTGCTATTGGAGACTGGCGCAACAAGCGTCTATTGGAACAGGTGTTATGAGCCCTGGATCATAAAACAAGACAAGCTAATCGAGACGAACTTGGAAACAAAGGGTGTTGACGTTCGTAGTTTTAACGCGGGACTACTGCATGAACCTTGGGCGCTCAGTACACAAAAAGGCGAACCATACAAAATTTTCACACCTTTCTGGAAGGCATTACGCGCACTCGGTGACCCGGGTCAGCCCATCCCGGCGCCTGCTAATATTCCAGCGCCAAACAACTTTCCGCAGAGTGATGAATTGAACTCATGGGCATTGTTACCGGTAGCACCTGACTGGGCAGATAGTCTGCGTGAAACATGGTCGCCAGGCGAACAAGGAGCGTATGAACGCTTAGATAGTTTCACTGAAAGCGCTGTTTTCGATTATCACAACAAACGAAATCTGCCTGGAGTATCAGGTACATCGTGTCTTTCCCCGCATTTGCATTTTGGAGAGGTGGGACCGCGCCAGGTATGGAATGGCGTTGTTGGTAGTGCAGTCGTTCAAACTGGAAATCAAATGTCTAGTGGTGTCGAGACCTATCTCTCTGAAATTGCTTGGCGCGAATTTTCCTATTACCAATTATCCCATTTTCCTCAATTGCCTTCCTTGCCGTTTCGTCCTGAGTTCTCTTTTTTTCAGTGGGAGGATGACTGTAAAGCGCTCTCTGCTTGGAAACGGGGGATGACGGGATATCCGATCGTCGATGCCGGAATGCGCCAATTATGGAAGACAGGCTGGATGCATAATCGAGTCCGCATGATCGTGGCATCCTTTCTGATAAAGGATTTGCTGATCGATTGGCGAATTGGAGAGAAGTGGTTTTGGAATACGCTCGTTGATGCTGATCTCGCGAGTAATTCAGCAAGCTGGCAATGGGTCGCAGGATGTGGAGCTGATGCGGCACCCTATTTCCGTATCTTCAATCCCACTCTTCAAGGAACTAAATTCGACCCTGATGGTAGTTATGTGCGAAAGTGGGTGCCTGAATTATCTAAACTTCCAGGCCGCTTGATTCATGCGCCTTGGAAGGCCAAGCCAATTGAGCTAGCTAACGCTAACATTAAGCTAGGTCATGATTATCCATTGCCAATTGTTGATCACTCGGCCGCAAGAAATCGTGCGCTTGAGAGATACAAGAGGATCAAGTCAGTTCAAGCCCGTCACTAATAGCACAGCGCCTCGAACCTAACTTTGGATAGGGTCAGATATTAATTTTCGCCGTCAAGAAATAGTGTTATCTCGTCTTCGAGCCATTTGCGGTAGCGAAGTGCAAGGCGATTGTTGAGGCGCATTTGAGCAGTGAGGGATTGCCGGGGCATTGCAGCTAGGCGTCGGGCGATCTTCTCTGCCTCTGCCATCAGGTCGGCTTCTGGCACCACAGCGCGAACAAGACCCCAGTGCTCAGCATCCTCCGCACCAAAGCGGTCGCAGTTGAGAGTCAAATCTCTTGCGCGATGCATGCCAATGGTCGCAGCAAGCATCGGTGTACTGCCCCACATGTAGGGTAGGCCGAGCTCGACCTCTGGGATAAAAAAGACCGTGCCTTGCGCTGCTAAAACTATATCGGCGGCTAGTGCAAAAGAGAGACCGCCGCCCACTGCATAGCCCTGGACGGCGGCGACGATAGGCGTTTCACTGCTCAGCATTACCTCTGTTACTTTGGCGCCGAGTTCCAAGGTTTCGATGCGGGCTGCGCGGGGCGCCGTTTCTAGCTGCGCTAGAAGGTTGCGGTCGGCGCCTGCGCAGAAAGCGCGGCCGCGACCGGCAAGAACAATCGAGCGTATGTCGTTGTCGCGGTCGAGACTGAGGATCGAATCGCTGAGTGCCCTCTTCATAGCATGAGAGATAGCGTTCAGCACCTCCGGTCGGTTGAGCCAAAGTATGGCGATATCATCTTTTCGTTCGATGGTGACGACGTCGATCTCACTCGTTTTGCTCACTTTTTTCTCCTTCCGGGGCCCTGTTGATCGTTACATTGGGCGGGCGCGTCAATACAGGTATCCCAAGAGCCAGGACAACTAGTACGAGGGCGCTATATTCGGCCCAATCGAGGGGTTCGCCCAACAGCCATGCGCCGCTAAATAAGCCGACTACCGGCGTTGCAAGCATACCAATCGTCGCGATTGCTACCGGAAACAAGCTCACGATTTCGTAATAGGCGTAATAGCAGAATACGAAGGCGATCAGGATATTGTAGACCACAGAGAGAAGCGGCCAAGTTGAGGGAAACGGGACATTGTCGTAATCCACTGCCGCGCTGGCTGCGATGAATATGGGAATGCCACAGATTAGGTACTGCCAACCGACCAGCACCATTGTTGGCGCCTCCCAAGCCACGCGCTTCTGAAAAATGGTACCCAACGCCCAGATTACCGCACCGAAGAGCAGCAATAGCGGACCCTTTGGTGATCCATTAAGGGTTCCCGGGTCAGTGGCAATGAGTATCACTAAACCTACCGTGCCGAGAGTCAGGCTGAGCGCGCGTCGCCAAGTCACACGCTCTTTAAGGATTATGTAACCGAATGGAACCGTCCAAATAGGCATAGTGTAAGCGATGATGGCGGCTCGCCCAGAGGCCGTGAGGTCGACACCATAGCCTGTGACGACATGCCACAGCGTGATATTGAACAGGCCTACTAGCAGTAGCGCTGGCCATTGATGGCGCGGAATACGCAGCGAATGGCCGAGTAACTTGCTTAGGGCAAGCATCACCATCGCGCCGCCGGCAAGGCAAAGAGCGCGAAAGGTTAGTACTGGTAGCTCTTCCAAGGCAGTCTTTATGATGGGCCAGTTAGCACCCCAAAAGACAGTGAGTAGGATAAGGAGTACGAAGCCGCGGCGCGGCAAGACTACGCTAGGAGGTTCGGCAGGGCGCTTACCGCTCACGCCGGATATGATCCCGTTGGCCTATTCTGCGACGAGTGCACTCTCCGGCACACGGAGCATTTCACCAAGCGGATGCACTTCTCCCGAGCCATAGCCGCGAGAACGAGGCACCTTCGCGAGCTTGGCTCGGAGTGCTGCTGTCTCATTTTCATCAACAGAGAAGCTGCCGCCTGCTTCATTTTTCAAGTCTAGTACCACGCCATAAACCTGCTTCGCCTTGTTTTCGGAAATCCAGCCTGCTTCGACATCCGCTAGCACCATCATCGGATCGCGGGACAACGGGTCACCGAAGCCGCCGCCGCCGTTCGAGCGGTAAATTAGCTGATCGCCCGGTTCGAGGCGGATGCCCATGGCGTGCATGCCGAGCTCTTCCTCTTTGTCTGGGCTGGACGCACGGCGGAGGCGCAGAATATTGCCGCCGCCATTTGTGCCTCCTGCCAGGCCGAAGGGTGTCACCTCGGCGCGATCACCATGCATTGTCATGGTGAGCGCGCCAAGCACCTTGAAGCTGCGGTCGATACCAACGCCACCGCGAAACTTTCCATCGCCGCAGGAATCCTGTACGCCCTCGCAATTGGAATATAGCAGAGGATACCAGCGCTCGAGAATTTCCACCGGCTGGTTGGTTGCGCCGCCGATGAAGATCATCATCTGGAATGGATTACCATCCTTGTAGCTGCGCGCACCTTGGCCCCCCTCGTTCCAAAGATAATTAACAAACTGTTTGCCGGTTTTGGGGTGGATGCCGCCGATGCAGAGATTGGCGAGATTGATGCCAGCGGCATACATGCGGCGTGAATTGACACTTGAAAAGGCGTTTGCCCAGCACGCCATGGTGACCGCCGCAACCTTTTCATAGGCACCCGAGGCATAGCCAGAGGCGGGCGTCGGCTCCTCGATATGTACGCAACTACCTGGCTTCGACAGTACCTCAACCGAACGTGCGAGCCCGTGATTTAGCGGTGCCAATTGCGGAAAGCAATGAAGTGTGCCGTCATATACTGCGGTCTCCAGTGAGGCGCGTGGAAAGCCGAACGGACCAATTGGCGCCGGGTCGCTGCCGGTATAGTCGAACGTCACCCGGTCGCCCGAGATTTTCATGCGGCAATGCACTCGGATGCGCGGTTGATCCGGATGCATCACGTCCATGTCGGAGAAATCCTCGAACTCGAACTCGCCGTCCGGTAGCTTGGCGACCTGTTTGCGGAACATCTCCTCCGTATAGTCAAAAATATCGGTAAAGAGAGCCTCAATCGTTTTGTCGCCATGGCGGTCGTAAAGCTCCTGCATGCGTTGCTCAATCAGATGTCCGGCACGATGCTGGGCATAAATGTCGGCAATACGTTCGCGTCCTGTGCGCATATTGTATTGAATCAAGGTCATCACCGTACGGTCGATTTCGTCGCCGCGGAAAAGCAGCATGGGCGGCATGCGGAGACCCTCAGAATAGCAATCGATGGCACGTGGATTGAAGCTGCCCGGGAGCGCGCCACCGACATCTGGCCAGTGACCGGTGCTCGAATTAAAGGCGATCACCTTGGTACCGTGGAAAATCGGTCGGATGAGCTTGACATCATTGGCGTGTATGCCACCGGAGTAGGGATCGTTGAAGATATAGACGTCGCCGGGCTCAAACTTATCCTCGGTCCATTCCCGCACCACCTTCACGGAGGGCTCGAACGAGCCAATATGCGGCGCTTGGTCGCGGTTGCCATGAGCTACTAGTCGCCCTTCGGCGGTAAGTAATGCACAGGAATGGTCGTGTCCTTCGCTGATGGTCGGCGCGTAGGCGAGGCGTGCGATCATCTCGCTGCCCTCGTCGCACATGGCGCCGAGCGCGTTGCGCAAAACTTCGAATGTGATCGGGTTTAACTGCATAGCCCTATCCTACTCTGCAAATGAGGTTTCGTCGCGGATCTACTTCGACACTCGATCCTGGAATGACCAGCGTAGTGCTGTCGAGCTGCTCGATCACCGCGGGTCCGGCGATGTGACTGCCGGCTGGAAGCGTGTCGCGTTGATAGACCGCTGTTTCGATCCAACCTGCTGGTTCGAAATAAACCTGGCGTGTGCTGCTTGGCATGGCCTCGCCATTTTTAGCACCGGCAAAGACCGGTGCCGCTGGTGCGCTTTGTGCTCCCTCCGCGCTGACCCGGGCATTGACCAGCTCCAGTTCGGCGAGGTCCGCTGGCAGGGTATAACCGTATTCCTCCGTGTGTTTTTCGTGGAAGGAATCGAAGATCGCTCGGATGTCTTCCTCTTTAAGCTTATCTTGCCCAGCATCCAGCGTGAGACCACCGGAGACTTGACCGTAATAGCGCACATCCAATTGTCGGTGGAGTTCGACGCGATCCTCCGGTACGCCCTCCTCAGCAAGGCGGGCTTGGGCCTTGGTTGAGAGATCGTCGAACGCGTCGTTGATCTCAGACACTTCGAAACGTGTGTCGGTGGCGAAGATGGATTGCACGAAATCATGGCGCACATCGACCGACAAGACGCCGAGCGCTGATCCGAGGCCCGGCACATAGGGAATGACCACCTCAGGAATGCCAAGCTCTTTGGCAAGCTCAAGGGCGTGTAATGGCCCGGCGCCGCCAAAAGCCGCGAGCGCGAACTCGCGTGGATCATGGCCGCGCCGCACGGTCATCAGTCGAATCGCTCCGGCCATGTTAGCGCGCATGATACTAAGAATGCCTGCCGCCGCCTCGTCGCGCGAGCAGTTGAGCGGTTCGGCAATTTGATCGATGGCGGCTTGAGCTAGGTCGAGTCCGAGGGCAACGCGCCCGGCAAGCTTGGTATCGGCGCCGAGCCGGCCGAGTACGAGGTTGGCATCAGTTACCGTTGGTGCTTCACCGCCTTGACGATAACAGGCTGGGCCGGGTCGCGCGCCGGCGCTCTCTGGTCCGACCTTAAGCACACCACCGGCATCGACCCGGGCAATTGAGCCCCCACCGGCGCCGATGGTCGCGACATCGACGGAAGGGAAATTGATCGTGATATTGAAATTGATATTCCACTCAGAACGAATCAACGGACGACCATCGCGCGCAAGTGAAACATCCGCGCTGGTACCACCTACATCCAGATTGATAACGTTCGGACGGTTGGTTACCTGCCCAAGATTGGCGCCGGCCATGACACCGGCGGCTGGGCCAGACTGGCAGATACGCGCTGGAATTTCCCGCGCCGCCTCGACCGACATGACACCGCCGCCGGAATGGGTGATAAGCATTGGCCCGTTATAGCCAAAATTTTGTAAACGCTGGGAAAGAGCCGAGAGATAGCGATCAAGCACTGGACCGAGATAAGCGTTCACTACCGTTGTGCTGGTGCGCTCGAATTCACGAATCTCTGGTAGGATGTCGGACGAGATGCTGATATAGGCACCGGGCATCTCCGCGCCTAGAATGTCGCGCGCTCGGCGCTCGTGTTCCCCGTTGATATAGCTGTGGAGAAAATTGATGGCGATTGCCTCAGTGCTCTGTTCGCGTAACTTGGCGGCGATGTTGTGCAAACCTTCTTCGTCGAGATCCTCGATTACCTCGCCTTCATAGGTTGTGCGCTGGCGCACTGTGTGAGTATCACTTCGGGAGACTAGCGTTGGTGCCGGGTCCCAGTCGGAATCGTAAAGCGTCGGGCGGGCGGCACGGGCAGCGTGCAGCACATCAGTAAAACCCGCTGTGGTGACCAGTGCGGTACGCGCGCCGGTGCGCATGATGATGGTGTTGGTAGCGATGGTGGTACCGATCTTGATAAGTTTGATGTCCACGGGTTGGATATTGAGCGCGGCGATGCCGTTGATCATGCCGTCGATAAAATCGGGCGGCGTTGAGGGTGATTTGGCAACAGTTGCTTCGCTGGTCTCTTCGTCAAAGCAGATTACATCGGTAAAGGTGCCGCCCACATCAACGGCTAAAACATAACGTGGCATATTAATGGGTCTTTCTCTTGTTAATTAGAGCAAGAATATGTGCCGGTCTGAGCGGCACGGCATTGCATTTGACATCGAGGGAGCGGAGGGCATCTTCCACTGCTGCGGCACAGACGGCGGGCGCAGCAATGGCACCGCCCTCGCCGACGCCCTTGACGCCGAGTGGGTTGCGGCTCGACGGCCTGTCGAGGTGATGAATTTCGATATCGGGAATTTCCATGGTGCTCGGTATCAAATAGTCCATGAAGGTCGTGGTCAATAATTGGCCGTCCTCATCGAATAAGATTTTTTCATAGAGCGCGCCGCCAATACCTTGTGCTACGCCACCGCGGACCTGTCCTTCGACGATGTTTGGATTAATCATGTTTCCACAATCGTGGACGGCGACATATCTTCGGATGGTAGATACGCCGGTTTCGATATCGACATCGATAATCGCGCCATGTACACCATTGGCGTATTCGGCTCCCTGCGGACGGTAATACTCGGTCGCGCGCAGGCCTGGTTCCGTGTCAGGCTCGAGGTCGAAGATCGGGTTCGCCTGAGCGGCGAGTTCGCCGAGGCCGACTGCATGACCTGGTACGCCTTTCACCTGCACCGATCCCGCGACGAGCTCCAAATCCTCGATAGCCGCTTCGAGCTGCGTGGCGGCAAGAGCAAGCGCCTTCTCCCGCACTTTAGCCGCGGCTTTGACGGCCGCGGTGCCACCGATCACTGCCGACCGGCTGGCGAGAGTGCCTACGCCCCAGGCAAAGGTGTCTGTGCGCCCGCTCTCGATTACTACCATGTCAAGATCGGTGCATAGCGCCTCCGCAACAATCTGGGCGAGGGAAGTGTGGTGGCCTTGGCCTTGCGCTGGATAACCGGTGGTGACATGGATGAAGCCTGTAGGTTCGATACGAATCTCAACCCCTTCATAGGGTGCGATACCCGTGCCTTCGACATAGAAGGCGATCGCGACGCCTCGATAAGTTCCTTTCTGACGCAGCTCATCTTGCGTTGCCCGAATAGCGTCATAATCGAGCGCCTTTAAGACTATATCGAGCTCGGCGGGGTAGTCGCAGTCCTGATGAATAAGCTTGGCGCCATTCTGAAATACGGTGCCGGCGTAAAAAGGGCATTCCGCCGGTGTGACCAGATTGCGCTGGCGCAGTACTGCCGGGTCGATTTTAAGTTCGTGGGCTAGGCGATTCATCATGGTCTCCATAACAAAAGCACCATGGGGTTGGCCGGCGCCGCGATAGGGTCCGACGGTTACGGTATTAGTATAGACGGCATTATATTCGAGGCGGAGATTGGGTATCTTGTAGGGTCCTGGCAAGATACCCTGGCAGCAGATCGCATTGATTGGGCCATAGGGACAATAGGCGCCGCTATCGAAATAGAATGTATCATCGAGCCCTAACAGTATGCCGTCTTTATCCGCAGCAAGGGCTATCTCATGGACCATCAGCCGCTCGTGATTGGAGCCGAGAAAGTGTTCCTGGCGGTCCTCGATCCATTTGACCGGCTGGCCGAGAAGGCGTGCGGCGAAGGGTACAAGCAGCTCTTCGGCATAAAGCAACATCAGCTTGACGCCAAAGCCGCCGCCGACCTCTGGCGCAATTACAGTAATGCGACCTTCTGCCATGGCCAGCTTCTCAGCCAGTACACCGCGTGTGCCGACCGGCATCTGGGTCGAGTCCCAAACAGTTAGATGGCCTGTGCTCGAGTTGTATTCAGCAACAACACCGCGTGTCTCGATTGGCTGCGCTGCGCCGCGCTCGGGTCGAAGCACCTCGCGGACGATTACATCGGCTTGTTCAAAGGCATGTGAAACATCGCCACTTTCATTTATCGTGCGGCAGGCAATGTTGGATTCTGTATCGTCATGCACCAGTGGCGCCCCGTCAGCAGCGGCAGCCATCACATCCACCGCCGCGTCGCGCACGTCATAGCGCACATTGATTAGATCTAGTGCATCCTCGCAAAGATAGCGCGTTTCACCTATGACAAAAGCTATAGGCTCGCCGACAAAGCGTACTTGGTCTTTCGCTAGGGCCCGGTGGGTACGGGGATAAATGAAGCCCGGATCGTCATTGAGCAGCGGCATGGGGTCGTTGGCTGTGCCTAGGTCGTCATGGGTTAGCACTGCATGTATGCCCGGCAGGGCAAGCGCCATGCTCGTGTCGATGGAGAGTATGCGGGCGCTGGCATGTGTGCTTCGAAGGACTGCGCCATGAAGCATGTCGGATAGTTCGATATCGTCAATGAAGACTGCTCGTCCGGTCAACAGATTCGCGTCTTCTCGCCGTTTGATGCGCTCACCAACGAAGCGGGTCGCCATTGCTCTTGAGCTCCGTGCGCTTACCAGAATTGCAATCTAAATTTGTCCGTGGCGTCATATGGGCATGCTTTCATTGGCTTGATAAGAAATTTTGATGCGTAGCCTAGGCCGAGAAAACAGCGTGGGGCAAGGCGGATTTATAAGCACTATTACGTTAATATGGACACACAAACTGATTTTCAGGGGAGCGTTAACTTCATGGCGCGGGCAGAAGCACAATTGACGGACGCAATTGGCGCCTATCAGCGAGGAAATCGCGGTGAGGTCTTAAGAATATGCCGGGCTATTTTGATGCGTACTCCGGATGATCCAGGTGCGCTCTACGTAATGGGGGTCGTCCAGGCGGATGCGGGTGAGCTCTGCGAGGCATTACGGGCACTGGAGCGGGCGGTTGCTCTATCGCCGGACCGGGCAAGCTTCCATATTACCCTAGGCAATCTTTATCTGCGTCTCGAGCGTAATGCTGCCGCGGCCGGGTCCTTTCGCAAGGCACTCGTCATCGCGCCGCAATCGGCGCCAGCTCATGCCAATCTGGCGACTACACTGAAGCGGCAGGGGCTTCTCGAGGATGCGGTCGTTGAGTTTCGTACCGCACTTCGCCTGTTACGAGGCTCACAGAATTCTGGGGGCACGGTGATTGACCCCTCGCAGCAGGAGACATTCCAATTCGCCTCGCGTGCTAAACTAGCTCATGACATTGAGCAGTATGAGTATTTACTGGATCGGGGTGCGTTGCCTCCGACATTCAAAAGTGAAATCGACAGACACCGGGAGGTGCTTGCAGAGTTGGAGGACGCCGATTCGAATGGCGATACTGCAAAACGTCAGGCGCTAACTTCCGATCAGCAGGCGCGCCTCGCTGGCAGCTTCAACCGCCTAAACTATCTACCGCCGGAAAGCGAATGGTCGGATGTGGCGCTCGACCCAGCGCTAGCCTGCACCGAATTACAAGCCGACTACGCCGCCCTTAAGCCGCCGGTAGTAGTGATCGATAATTTCCTTACCGACGCTGCCCTAACTGCGCTGCGCAGCTTCTGCCTCGAAGCAACCATCTGGTTCGACTGTAAGGAACATGGCGGTTATCTCGGTGCCTATTTAAACGAAGGATTCGACAACCAGGTGCTTTTCGCGCTGGCACGTGACCTAAAGGAGCGTCTTCCGAATATCTTCGAGGCTCATCGTCTCGCCCAGATGTGGGCTTTTAAATATGGTGCCGAAGGTTCTGGCACGCGGCTCCATGCCGACAAGGCGGCGGTCAATCTCAATTTCTGGATTACGCCGGACGAAGCCTGCGCCGATGACAACGGCGGCGGTCTCCGTCTTTATGATATTGCGGCCCCGCCGGAATGGCATTTTGAGAATTATAATCACCAGGAAACAGCGCTTCGAGCCGAGATTGTGCGGCAGGGTGGGACGGCAAAGGACATTCCCTATAAGTGCAATCGGGCGGTGATTTTTGATTCAAGCCTTATACACGAGACCATACCTTATCGTTTCAACGAGGGTTACGAAAATCGTCGGATAAACGTCACCATGTTGTTTGGTGAACGTTCAGAGATCGAAGGCTAGCTCTTGTATCTACGCTTGAGTTCTGCTGCGAATTTTGTTTGGGGCAAAAATTTTGTGCCGCCGAACCAGAGTTCTTTGACCTTACCGTTGGCTCCACGCACCATGCGTGCACCTTCGCCATAACTCGCCAGAGCATTGGCGTGACGAATTGTCCCCTCGTCGTGTCCATTGACGGTGATTTCAGCAGATTCAGTAAATGGCACTGCCATGGACGGATCGGCGACCAATACATGATCGCGCATTGGTACGAAATCGAGAGTGCGCCACAGGCTCCACCATCGGCCCGCCCAATCGCGCGTTTTGGCGCTAGCCGGGCCACGTTGTTTGAAAGTCTGCAGAATATGCACTAGCGCATCAGACCAAGCCCAAGCTGGCCCGTCTACCGCGTTGGTCAGAATGGAGATGGCGAGGTCGCGCCCGGGCAGCACTACAGTGCGACTGATACAGCTTTGAAACCCACCCGCATGACCAAACCATTCCCAATCGCCGGCCTTTCCCAGCATCATGCCGAGCCCATAGGCGCCTTGAGAACTGGAATTAGTATCTGTCCATTGACGTCGGATCATGTCGCGCCGGCTAGCGGGCGAGAGAATAGAGCCCTTGGCAATAGGATCGAGGCTGGCGAAAAATCGCGAGAGATCGCCTGCCGTCGAAACGAAACCAGTGGCCGCGACCAACGCGTTGGTCGGATTGTTGCCCAGAACAATTCGTCGGTGGCCGAGCGGCAACTTACCGGTGTAGCCATGTGCCACCGGTACGTCGCCCGATGTAGGACCGTCGGTCTGGGTTTCTCTGAGCTTGGCGGCTGCGATGATTTCGCGTGTTACCCAATCGCCATAAGGCTCTCCGGTCACTGCTTCA
>MDTE01172082.1_pt1 | contig 39300 bp, 30 predicted proteins | sample 811231 | NCBI WGS metagenome assembly MDTE01 (sample SAMN05326651, study PRJNA326480) | marine metagenome | isolation source: seawater | place: Indian Ocean: Red Sea | collected 2010 | reverse complement strand
TTTTGCTGCAGGTGCCTTTAACTGGATTGCTCCAGCTCCGACTCCTTTAGTACCTCCATCTGCCTTGGTCACTGCTACTGCTGTAGCCTGGACCTGGGCTGCTGCCTGAGGTGCTGCTGGCTGCTTTGCTGCTGGTGCTGGTGCTGGTGCTTCAGCTTTAGCCTGTCCTACTGCTGTAGGAACTGCTGGTGCTGCTGCTGGTGCTGCCGCTGGTGCGGCTGCAGTAGTCTCTTCATCATCACTACTACAAGCAACTGCAAACATCAAAAGCAAACTAGCAGAAATTACTGCAACTATGCCTAATTTGACATTTCTCATTAAATCCTCCTTAAATACTGCATGTTTTGTAACTAAAACAAAACATAAAAAGAACATATTCACAGCCAATGACTGTTACCTGTCCTTATTATTCGTGAAGGTATGAGACCATAAAGATGACAATATGTCAAATTTTTCAGGAAATCGTCCAAACTTAATGGAATTTTAGAAATTCTCATGAAATGGACTACAAATTTAGTTATTTAACGTGTAAAATCCGCACAATATGAAGTTGTAAGGGCTTAGCATTAAAATTCATGGAGTTTAAAATGGTTGTAAAAGATAGAACGGATCTTGAGCATAGAGAACTTGTAGCACACCTACTAAGAAGAGCTGGAGCTGGAGCTTCTGCCAGAGATTTAGATTACTGGTCCCAAAAATCATATGAAGATGTAGTAGAAGACATGCTAGAGCCTGAATCATTCCCGGAAATAGAAGAGGACCTGTTCAGCCGGTACTACCTAGATTCATTCCTAGAACAAAATCACTTCACAGAGGCGGTAAGGTGGATGTTTTCGATGGTCAACAGCCAAAGACCACTCCAAGAAAAGATGACGCTTTTTTGGCACCATGTCCTTGCAACCGCGTGGTACAAGAGTGAGTCCCCACCTGATTTAGTTCAATATATTCTTGGATTAAAAGAAATTGCGCTTACTGATCTTAAGAAAGTACTAGTATATATTTCAAAAGATGCTGCCATGATTGATTGGCTAGACAACAATCAGAATCACAATGGTGAGCCAAATGAAAACTATGGAAGGGAACTTCTGGAATTATTCTCAATGGGAGCCGGAAATTACACAGAAAAGGACGTAAAGGAATGCTCTCGGGCATTCACTGGGTGGACACATGACTGGATTGTCCCAGGCTATCCGCACGGTCGGGCACTCGGAAGAACAAAATTCGTGTTCCTTCCTGAAGACCATGACAATGGAATCAAAGATTTCTTGGGCGAATCTGGGAATTTCGATGGAGAAGAAATTATAGACATTATAATCAAGCAAATGGCGACAGCCAGATTCATATGTCGACATCTTTACAATTTCTTTGTTGCAGACGAACCCCAAGTCCCATCATGGGCTAAGACAGCCCCACTGGATCCTGAAACAATCGATTTAATGGTAGAAGCATACATGGAATCAAATGCGGATTTTAAAGCCATCCTTAGAGCTTTGTTCAACTCTGATGGTTTCAAGCAAGCAAGATACCGACATGTAAAATCACCAGTCGAATTTGTTGTAAGTACTATAAAACTTGCAGGAACTCATCAACTGCCTATGCCGGATTTATTTGATCTTGGAGGGACAACAACCGCTATGGGTCAACAACTACTCAACCCACCAACAGTCGAAGGATGGCATACCGGCCACGAATGGATCGATGGTGGAACCTTAAATGAACGAGTAAATTTTGCGGTCAATCACCTAAACTCCGATAATGTTCCGGGGATTGAAAATATAATTAATAACCTAGAATCGATGTCGGAAGGAAATATAGTGGAGCCGCAACATTTTGTTGACGCATGCTTAAGACAAGCTGGGTCAATGACAGTTGGTGAAGCAACACAATCATCACTAATGGATTACGCAGAGTCTAATGATGGAATATTAAACCTAGAGGGCGATGATATGGAGAATAGATTAATCATCACGAAAATGCTCCAACTTATAGTTTCTGCACCTGAATTCCAATTCGCATAATAAATTTCAACTTGCTTAAAGTTTTAGAATGTTAGGAGAAACAAAATGGTGGTAGAAACTAAAAAAACCCCAACTCAATTCGCTCCAGAGCCTCCTTATGCACTTTTAAGAGCTAGCTATTCTTATACGCATTGCATAGGTATGAATAGGATTTCTCCATCTCCTGTAGACATCGCTTTAGGACGTCGTGATAATCGAATTTTCGTTCTTTCAAGAGGTAGATTCGCAACCATTTTCGTTAACACTTGGGAAGATGAGTATCCTCTCCCCTATCCAAATATAGGATCTGCAGGTCGAGGGGACGGGCAAATGATGTGGGCAACTGCAATTCAACTTGACAGTGAAGAAAATTTATTTGTATGTGATGAAGCTTTAAACCGCATTTCAAAATTCAGCTACGAAGGTGAATTCTTGGGCAAATGGGGTGAAGAAGGCAAAAAAGAAGGACAATTGAATCGTCCATCTGGAATGGTGCTTGATTCCGAGGATAATTTTTATATCTCAGATACTTTCAATCATCGAATTCAAAAATTCACCCCTGAAGGTGAATTCATAATGTCCTTTGGATCTTTTGGTCATAAACCTGGCGAACTCAATATGCCTTGGGGGGTAGAAGTAGATCCATGGGGATATTTATGGGTTGTAGATTGGAGAAATGATAGGATTCAAAAATTCACTGCTGAAGGCGAATTTGTAACAGAAATTGGAAGTCCTGGAAGTGGAAATGGAGAGTTCAAACGTCCATCAGGAGTTACTGTCGACTTACACGGAGATATTTATGTAGCAGACCGAGAAAATCATCGAATCCAATTGTTTGACAGACATGGAAGATATGTCGAACAATTCCTTGGTAATGGTGGGATTTCAAAGTCTGGTATTAGATATATTAGTGTACATCCAGGACCACTTAGACAAAGATATGAAGCAAATTTGGAAGCACTAAAATTGTTCATTAGTCCTATGTCAGTAACGGTTACAGATGATTTCAAAATGCTTGTGCCTGATTTTGGTAATGCTAGAATTCAAATTTTTCAGAAAGAGGCATATCCTCTATCTGAAGAGGAAATTCGTGGCCCAATGAGAAGCAGACAACTAGGAACTATTCAGTAGGAACCACCTCTGATAAAATCAACGTATGAAGAATCATTCCGACTTTTCTGGATCCAAACTTTTAAAAGGATCGCTTAGATTTCATTTCACTGCCCCTTTGGTTGTCTTTGCTGGCATTCTAGGTGCATGTTCAATACCAATTACCTTTATAACTGGTACAAATATAAATGAAATCCCTGAACACATGCCATTAATGCCTTCTTTGATGTACCCAATAGCAGGAATTATAGCCGGGACACTTTTAACATTTCATTCTCTAAAATGGATGAGTCGAGATTTGTCCCATTCTATGCCCATTTGGCATTGGCTAGTTGTAGGTTTGGTTTTTGGCGGACTATTGTCTATTTTCACTGGAGCATTATTACCGCTTATCGGTCCAATTCTAGGTTTTTTTGTAGGGGATTTAACGATAGGTCAAGTTCCAAACGCATTATCATATTCTCTATCAAGAATACCACTAAACTCTTTAATCCATGGAAGTTTGGGAATGTTTGTATCGTTCCAGGCTGGAATTGTTTTCATACTTGCAGGAATACTTATAGACCGCTCAGTAGCGACACAAAAAAAAATTCTTTCAGATTACTTACCCTGGATAATCATAATTGCTTTAGGAATCCCAATCGTTCTCCTAGCATTCTTTGGAGATCCTGACTTACTTTTTAAAATTGGAAGAATGGGTGAAAGATAAAATTTTAATTAAAGATTACCAATTTCCTAAATCTTTAATTTCGATTTCTTGATTTTTTAATTCTTCGCCTGCTTCAAAAGGTGTCAACAATACTGCAAACCGATTCAGCCCCAATGTGCTATTTACTCGAAATGCTAATTTCGCATAACCTTCATTTTGAGCTTGAGGTTCGGGAGGAGTAGCACTAATTATCTCAAATTTGTATTCGTTTTGAGATAAGATTTCCAATTGCATTCGTTTATTTTCAATAGATAAAATCGCCTTATTACCCTGCAACTCAATATCTGCTGAAGTTATCATTCCCCAAATAATCTCAGAATTTTCAGGCAATACAACTTCATCTTGTATCAATATTTGGCATCTACCAATCAAAGCTACCCCTCGATTAACACTTTCGATATCGGAATAAGCATCTGATAATTCAACTACTGCAAATGCAAATTCAGGGGTAGAACTAAATTTCATAATTGTAGCCCTTGCATCTGGATCTTGATTAATACCATTTATGAGTAATGTATTGTGACTCTCAGTTCGGTTTCTATAATATGTCCACCTTCTCGCTACATTAGAGTGTGGAGATGCCGTGGCATATGGAGGCTGAATACCTAGATCAAAATAACCAGGAAGATTATAATTGTCCCTACCTAAATCCGTTGCCCATCTATGACCCAATGCATCAATCACAAAGCTTCCTAAATCTAATTGAGAATGAGGAGCTTTATTATCTCCAGCTTTTAAGCCCAAGAAAACAGCATCTGGATCCTCCCAATCACTTCTGAACATAGCCACATCAATTTTCCTGAAGTGAGCATCAAGTGGTAATCCGTATTCTATGGGACCTTTTTCAACATCATCTTGAAACCAAACAAGATCTAGCGGATGAAACTGTAGGGGTCTCGACCCAGCATTCGAATCCAGCTTCTCTTGAACATGTGATCGATTTGTACCAGACCATGTTGTCGTAGACGTCCCCCAATTCATTACTCGCAGATCAGATTTTTCTAACTTTTGTTTATACCAAGAGAAGAGATCATTATCGAATTTCTTGGCCAGCCAATACATTTCGTGAGGTTCTCCATCACCACGCATATCCTCATTTGCATCAGCATAATTGAAAAATTTCTGTATCGGTGAAGTATAGTAAAATGGGAACTGGCCAGTAATAGAAAACCCTGGGGAGTTGCTTAACCCAAAATCAGTCCCAACAGCACTCTCTAATGCAGCCAAATAATAAACATTATATCGTGTCGCATAATGCCAATAGGTTGGTCCTTCTTTCCATCCTCCATCAGGACCATATTCCTCCATAGTACGTCTCATATAAACCAAAGCCTTTGAAAGTATACGTTCAGACAAATACGGTTCTTCATCTCCAATAGCTAATGCCCCTATAGATAACCCTCCATTGCACACTTGGCTCCAATTCATTTGGCGCATAACCCAATGAGTACGATTTTCCATATCAGTAATTCCAGCTTTTAAACCTTTTTCCGATATTGCAAAACGGATTAAATCACGCTGAGTATGATCCATATACTGATATAACCAGTCATATCCAATACCTAGAGCATGTGTCATCTCCCCAGTATCTAAAAAGTGTTTTGGATTCCAATCAGGAAATTCCACAGCGGATAACATCTCTTCTATAGCTCGATCAGCAAATTTTGTATCCCCGTCAAGACGATACATTAAACATAATTTGTAAATTCGATCTACCGCTAAACGACTAGTCCCTAATAGCCTTAATCCATCGGGAATAGAATATTCAATCAATGGTTCATCTAAAATTGCATTACATTGCTCTAATATTGATTCTCTCATCAATTGTGCACGAGGATTCTCGGCAACTAACTTTTTAATTCTTCCAAGCTCCGAATCAGCTAAAATTAATCTTGGATGATCTTTTTTTATCTTTTCAACAAACACCTAAATCTCCGAAATACAATATATTAAATTAGATATGCTTGATAAGCTTTGTATAGGAAGAAATGTAAGAAAAGACCCGAATATTCGATCTATCCCGGTACTCCAGGCAACTGCATTTCAGCTGCGAAATGGCATTTCGCATATTGTCCATCAGAACCAGGGATCTCAACCAAAGGAGGTTCTTGAGTACGACAAATATCTTTTGCAAACTCACACCTAGGATGAAAATAACAACCAGATGGAGGGTTAGCCGGATCAGCCACCTCACCTTCCAACACAGCACCTATAGACTTAACTTCTGGATTAGGAACAGGAACCGAAGACAACAATGCTTGAGTATATGGATGTTTAGGAGCAGTGAAAATGGTTTCGGTTGGAGCTACCTCAACAATTTTACCAACATACATCACTGCAACTCGGTCACTAATATACTGAACCACACTCAAATCGTGGCTTATAAATAGATATGTTAAGTTCAATTGCTCTTGCAAATCCTGCATCAAATTGAGTATTTGAGATTGAACAGAAACATCTAATGCTGATACGGGTTCATCTGCAACCAATAAACGAGGATTCATTACCAAGGACCGTGCAATCCCTAACCTTTGCCTCTGGCCGCCACTAAATGCATGAGGATATCTTCTCATATACTCCGTAGACAAGCCGACTAATTGCAACATTTCCGATACTCTAGCTTCCAACTCTGAAGAACTACCATCCAATCCATTCACTTTTAGAGGGTCAGCAACTAAATCAAAAATTGTCATCCTGGGATTCAATGAAGCAAAAGGATCCTGGAAAATCATTTGCATCTCTTGACGAATATCTTTAAGTTGATCGGAACTCATTCCAACAACATCCGATACAACATCATTTTTATCTTTAAAAAGAATTTCCCCATCCGTAGGTTCAACCGCTCGCATTATTGCACGTCCGGTGGTAGTTTTACCACAACCACTTTCACCTACTAAGGCTAAAGTTTCTCCTGTCTTTAATTTAAACGAAACATCATCAACAGCACGAACATGCCCAACAGTACGTTTCCAAAGCCCTGCGGTAATCGGAAAATGAACCTTCAGCCCATCTACTTCGAGCAAATTGTCATTGATAATGTCATCAGCCATCTATTTATTCTCCTTGGAAACTTCTTCAGCAGATCCAGAATACAAAAGACAACTTACTTCATGACCATCATTAATCTCAACGGTCTGAGGTTCAAGCACATCACAAACTCCAGCCATGAACTTTGGACACCTTGGATGAAATGTACATCCAGAGGGTCTCTGATAAGGTGGAGGGACAGTACCTTCAATCGCTGTCAATCTTTCAGTTTGGCGTTCCCTGGAAAGTCTAGGGATAGATCGAAGTAATTCCTGAGTATAGGGATGTTTGGGATCATTAAACAAAGTATTTACATCCGCCCGTTCTACAACTTTACCCAAATACATCACAACAACCTCATCAGACATTTGAGCAACTACACCTAGGTTATGAGAAATTAGCATTACAGCCATTCCAAATTCTTCCTGAAGCTCGCCTATCAGCTCAAGAATCTGTGCCTGAGTAGTCACATCCAACGCAGTTGTAGGCTCATCGGCAATTAACAAGTTAGGAGAACAAGAAAGAGCCATCGCAATCATTGCTCTTTGACGCATTCCACCAGACAAATTAAAAGAATAATTATCGATTCGTGATTCAGGGTTGGGAATTCCAACACGCCTTAGCATTTCCACAGCCCTATCACGTGATTCTTTTTCAGAAACGTTTTGATGAAGTTTAATACCTTCAACTATTTGAGAACCAATTGAATGAACAGGACTAAATGAAACCATAGGTTCCTGGAAAATCATAGAAATTTCAGATCCCCGAATATCTCTCATCTGAGGACTATCTATAGGTAAATCTAACAAATTTGTCTGGGAAGGACCATCATCCGAAGACGAACCACGATCATACAAAATCTCGCCTTCAACAGTCCTGCCAGGGGGTCTTACAATCCTAATAATAGATCGAGCCAAGACACTCTTCCCACAACCACTCTCTCCAACAACTCCTAAGACACCACGTCGATTAATAGAAACGGTAGCACCATCTACAGCACGAACAACTCCTTCATCCAAATAGAAGTTAGTTTTTAGGTCTTTGACCTCAAGCAATGGAGTCTCATTTGTAGAGCCTCCCGAAATTGGCTTACCCTTAATCAATTCTTTTTTCATAACAAGTCCAATCATGAGTATTAGCGCAAGCCTACATATAAAGGTTGCACCTGTCAATTTTCTAAATAATAGAGGATGTAAATATTTTTTATTCTAGACTTTCAAAAAACGATTAAGATAATAAAAGTGTTTTGAAATCCAAACTAATTTTACAGGTATTTGTGTAAGTTTCAATAGTGAATTACCGTAATACACTACTAATCCAGCCTACAGGAGGTTGTGGGTCTGAACCCCCAGGGGATTCCCCTCCTGCTATAGTCGGGTCAATACATATTGCAAATCCAGTGATATACAAGCCACCTTCCTCTGAAACTATAACTTTACTAGGAAAATCATCCCAACCTGAATCATAGCCATGTATCCACAATGTTTCACCAAAAGAATCAAACTTCCTGATAAACGCATCTCCAGGGTGTAATCCGGGCTGTATACCTTCATAATGTTCAAATGGTCCAGATGGCTTCCCTCCAGCATATATATTCCCCTCAATATCTATACCAATGCTAGACACATAATCATCACCTATGTACCCAAATTGATTAACCCATAAAGTTGAACCTTCAGAATCAAGCTTTACTAAAAAAGCATCAGATCTTCCTTGATTCACAAACCCTTCGAATGTCCCTCTTGTAAGGCCTCCTAATAATATGTTGCCCTTTAAATCAGTTTCAATCGTCATTACTTCATCATCAGAATTTGTCCCGAAAACGCTGGTCCAAATCTCCTTACCAAACTTATCAATTTTTATAACCTCTATTCCAGAGACATTTTCTGTAACAAAATCATTTTCAACAGGCACACGTGTTGGCAAAATTGACCTTTTTGTCAATGAAAGAAAAATATTGTCTTCCGTATCTATTGATACTGCATCAAGAAAATCATCTTCAATTCCTCCAAAGTATTTCGACCAAATTTCATTTCCATTCGTATCAAATTTCGTCACGAATCCATCCCATCCACCAAAACCTATCCCCTTATCTACAACAGACTCAGAGCGACCAACCACATAAATGTTATTTTCCGAATCGACAGCAACATCCTTAGCAAGCTCATCTTCATCTTCACCAAATTGAACCCTGAATATTTCATTTCCGTCTGAGTCAAATTTGTATAAGAATGCATCCCATCCACCTTGATTTTCAGCTTTTGCTATTTCACCGCGAGATTTGCCAGTAACTAGAACATTCTCATCATGATCAACAATTAACGCACTCGCATCATCCGAATTTTGAGATCCGAATTGTGTAACCCATAAAGTTCTTCCTTCTAAATCTATTTTCCTTAAAAAAGCATCCATTAATCCTGGAATATCTTCGCCGGGTGTGAGATTACCATCTGTCCATCCAGTCAAATATATTTCTCCATTAGGACTGATTGCACCTCCAAGAATAAACTCTGATTGAATAGAAACAAACCTTTTCTGCCATAACTCAGACCCAAGAACCTCAGCAGCACCCTTATCTAACTCAAGTGAAGGAGTAGTAGTAGGAGTGGGACGCGGATCTACTTTCGGAATATTCGTGAAAGTTGGAGGCATAGGATTTGAAGGGAATTCCATATATGTTTTGGATTTACCAGAAGAACATCCTATAATCAAAAACGTCAAAACCAAAACCAAAACAAATAGTAGAAAATTGAAAGGTTTTATCATCTTTGTTCCTAACACCAATTTTTGCCTATCTATTATATCTGAAAAAAGATTCGCGCGAAAAAAAACGTAATTTCATATACTATACTTCAAACCCAAAATATCAATTCATCAATCGATGCTGGAGATCCAATGACAACAAAACATTTGAACATCAAATCACACATGAATCCACCCTATTGGGCATTACTAGAACGCCAGCTAATTTCATCACAAACACAAGCTATTGAACAGTATTATGAAAAATATTTCGACCACCGTGGATATTTGATGTGTGTCCCAAGGTGGGGAGGTGATGATGGTCCTGACGATGCGGCAGAGAATTTCCTGAACTGGCCTGTATTGCATGCTATTGGTAGTAGTGATGTTGTTCTTGATCTTTACAAAAAAGCTTGGGATGGACACTTGCTTCAATACACAGAGGCAAAAACTATCGAAGTCCCAATGGGACGAGACGGAATGTATTTCAAAGAGTTCCCTGTAATGTTCGACTGGATGCATCATGGAGAATGGCTGAATGCATTCGTTTTACAAGGATTATCCGATCCAAAAGATCCGAATTACATTAGACGGATGAAAACATATAGTGGATTCTATATGGGAGAGGACCCTATTGCGAAAAACTGGGATGACAAACTTGGACTCATTAAAAGCATGTTCAATGGAAGCCGAGGCCCACTATTACGAAAGGCAACTGGACTTGATTGGGCAGGCGATGATATAGAACTTGAGGGACGCTTCAAGCCTAATCACAAGGAAACCAGTTATGAAATGATGGTAGAACATTTTGACCCCTATACTGATGTAGCTGGAGATCACCCCTTAAATTTAAGTGCAACCGTCTTAGCGTTAAATGCATTTGCCTTGACAGGCGAAGCAAAATATCGTGATTGGATATTGAGATATATTGATAATTGGGTCCAATGGACAGAACAAAATAATGGAATTGTACCCACCAATATTGGACTAGATGGTACCCTTGGTGGTGAGTGTAATGGTAACTGGTACGGTGGAGTATACGGATGGAATTTCACCGTTTGGGATCCGGCTGCAAAACAAATGGCGCATCGGCCTTCATTCCAATCTCGAACTCCTTGGGGATTCGCAAACGCCCTACTAATGACTGGAGACATGAAATATGTACGGATTTGGGGAGACATGATCGATCAAGTTGATACGCACTCCAAAGAAATTAATGGTAAAACTCAGTACCCTCACATGTACGGAAACTACGAAGATAATGAAGGATGGTATGCATACTCAGAGGAAAGATTTTCAGAGGGCATGGGTGGTCAAAACCAACCTGGGACCAGGTTGGTAGCCTATTGCACTATGGAAGAAAAAGATTTGCAGAGAGTATCATCCGATCCCTGGATCAAATTTTTAAAGGGTAGCAACCAAAACTACCCAGAATCTGCATTAATAGAAGATCTTGCAAAAGTAAGGGAGCGTATGGCAGAGGTTTTTGCCGACTCATCCTCTCCAGATACTCGCATGTCAGATGATATGAACTTCACAAATCCTGCAGCAACTGATTCTCTGATTCAATTAATGCTAGGTGGCTTACCAACTGGAAGAGAGGGTGCTCCATTACATTGCCGGCTACGTTATTTTGATCCAGAAAATCAAAGGGCAGGAATTCCTGAAGATGTTTCAGCTCTTGTGACTTCTATGGATAAAGAAAATACTTCTGTGACATTAATCAACTTAAACCCTTCAAAACACAAGACATTAATCATTCAAGGTGGAGCTTACGGAGAACATCACATAATCAATGCTAGTAGTAATGGTGAATCAATCGATGTTGAAGACTCCTCATTTAGAGTCAATTTAAATCCAGGATGCGGTTCCACAATTTCTATCAAAATGTCGCGCTATAAGAATCTTCCATCTTTTTCAATGCCTTGGGATTAATAAGTAATGGTCGGGGCGACTGGATTTGAACCAGCGACCTCCACGTCCCGAACGTGGCACGCTACCGCTGCGCTACGCCCCGATACTATAAAACAAAATCAGACTCTCAGATCTCGATCCTTGAAAAAATATATTGCCAGAATAAATAATGCGGCAATCGTTACCACAAACATGGATAGATGAGCAAAATCAATCCCATTCCTTAATGGATCATGCCCAAAGTACCAATAAAATGGAGAGCCTTGTTGCATCCATTTAATCCCTTCAACCAGAGGCACTAGAGCATTTATCAAATACGCTAATAGTGCAATTGAAGCAGATACAGAAACTGCAATCATAGAACGTCCAAAATAAGAACCTAAAAACAACGAAATTGAACCAAAAAGTAACCCCAGCAATACTAGACTTGTGCATGCCCAAAAAAAGTTTCCCTTAGCCAATTCAATATCAAATATCGTCATGCCAAAATATCCAGAAATGGCCAAAATAAACCCAAGAGAAATCACAAGAAATAACAAAGAATAAATTTTTTGAATTAAAAAGCTTACTCTTGATACGGGATTCGAAAGTACCATTTCTAAAGTCCCAGATGATTCTTCGCCAGACACTGCTCCTTTTCCAATATTAATTGCAAAAATTATAAAAATTACAGGCAACATTACTGTAAATAATTCAGCATTTAAAAATCCTTCAGGAGAAGTAATATCTGCATCTTCTACATTCTGAACCCATAAATTTATCATTTCCTTGGGCATCGATGCTAAAAAATCGTTCAAACCTTGGGCATCCTTCATAGTAGGATAAATCGCCATGATCATAATTACCGTTAAAAATAATCCCAGACTCCACCAAGAAAAAGATTTTAAGTAGTCTCTTAGAGATTTTAAAAAAATATTATTTAACAAGAACTTCCCTATCATCATTTTCACTCAGAACCCTTGTAGTAGGACAAGAAAATATCCTCCAAATCAGTTTCAAAACTTTTAAATGCTTCCACGTCAAAATTTGCGGCTTCTTTGATTAAAGGATCAATTGCTCCAATGAGAGAACAGGTGACCACTTTGTGATCAATTGAAATATTTGAAATTCCTTGAACCTGTTGAAAAATGTTTTCGGGAGGGTTTACAGAGAATATGATTTCAAATTTTTGCACAGAATTCTTTTTAAGAACATCTACTCGCTCCTCTGTTATTAAAAACCCGTCTTTAATTATTGCAACTCGGTCGCATAATACCTCAACTTCAGGCAAAATATGAGAAGACAAAAATACTGTACTTCCATCTGAAACAGATTCTTTAACAATCTCGTTAAATTGTTGCTGCATTAACGGATCCAAACCAGTGGATGGCTCATCTAAAATAATTAATTCAGGACGGTGCATAAATGCCTGAATCAAAGCAATTTTCTGCTTATTACCACGAGATAAATTTCGGATTTGAAGTGATAAATCTATGTCTAATTTTTGAGATAATCGTTCCACATTGTCCTTATAAACTCCTGCCCTTAGATTGGAGAAAAATAAAAGCATTTCATTTCCCGTCAAATGCTCATAAAGTTTCATATCACTATTCATATATCCAATTCGTTTATGGATTTGAGGGTACTCTTTTGATGAATCCATACCAAAAACTCTTATTTCACCACTGGTTGGTTTCAGAAAATTCATAATCATTCGAATTGTTGTGGTTTTCCCAGCCCCATTGGGGCCCAAATATCCAAATATTTCCCCACGTGGGACAGAGAATTCCACTTCGTTTACTGCCACGGTTTCCCCGTAGTGTTTAGTCAGATTTGAAATCTCAATTATTTCATCCATAAATCAATCCTGTAATGGTCCAAACAATTTATAATTTTGTATTACTTCAAGCTGAAAAACAAGGGGGTTAGAGACATTTAAGTATTGACAGAATTTTGAAAATCTAATAACATTAAGAAAAATATTGATGCAATGATAGGGAGTAGTACCAATCAAGTCAATCTAAAGAGAGTCGATGGATGCTGTGAATCGACGATTTGATATTGGGAACTCGCCCTGGAGCACTCGATCTGAAACTAAATAGGAGGCACAAATGACGCAGGAATTAGCAACATATATGTCGCTGCCTGCGCAATTTGTACTTTAATCAATTTTTAGCTAGGGTCGGGCGGATAGTTCCGTTATAAATCCGAGTGAGTCGTTAAATCGACTAATTAGGGTGGTACCGCGAGATTTAATTCCCGTCCCTTAAATTGGGCGGGATTTTTTATTTATAAATCAAATGGTAGTAAATACCATGACCAAAAAGAAAGGTAAATACAATGAAATTGACAGGCGGTCAAATAGTTTGCGAAAGCCTCATAAGGGAAGGAGTAGATACAATTTTTGGTCTTCCTGGAGGAGCAATATTGCCACTCTATCAAACTTTATCTCACTTCCCCCAACTAAAACATATACTTGTACGACATGAGCAGGGTGCGGCACATGCTGCAGATGGATATGCCAGAGTTACAGGAAAACCTGGAGTAGCTTGGGCCACGTCCGGGCCAGGAGCTACAAATTTAATCACCGGAATGATGTCCGCATATATGGATTCAATACCAATGGTTTTAATTACAGGGCAAGTTGGTAGAGCTGCTATTGGATCAGATGCATTCCAAGAATGTGATATTCAGGGAATTTCTCTCCCTGTAACTAAACATAACTATCTAGTCATGGAAGTTGATGAAATTGCCGAAACCATCAACGAAGCATTTCATATTGCAAATACAGGACGACCGGGTCCAGTACATATTGATATCCCAAAAGATATTTTTACAGAAATTACGGAATTTGAGTATCCCGAAATTCCTGACCTTCCTGGATATAGACCAAATATTAATCCTCATCCAAAACAAATTAAACGCGCAGTACAACTAATTGAACATGCTCAAAAACCTGTAATCCTTGCTGGACACGGTGTTCTAATTTCAAAAGCTCAAAACGAATTGTTAGAGTTAGCTGAAAAAGCCCAAATCCCTGTAATCAACACGCTAATGGGTGTAAGCAACTTCCCCAGTAACCATATCTTGTATGGAGGATGGCCAGGAATGCATGGAATGGCATATGCAAGTCTCGCACTAGAAGAAGCAGACCTAATTATAGGACTTGGAACCCGTTTTGATGACCGTATCACTGGGAATACTTCAATGTTTGCAAGAAATTCCAAAAAAATACATGTCGACATCGATCCTTCAGAGATTGGCAAAATCATCAATGTAGATGTCCCAATCGTTGGTGACCTGAAAACTGTTATTAGTGCTATACGAAATGATGTCTCTAAAAAGACACATGGGCCTTGGCTAGAACGCATCGATACTTTGAAACGAGAACATCCATTGTCCAATCCTCAGAAACCAAAATCATTGCAAATGAAATTTGTAATTGACGAAATATCCAATGCTACCAATGGTGATGCAATAATTGTTACCGGAGTAGGCCAACATCAAATGTGGGCTGCTCAATATTACCCATTCAAAAAACCTAATTCATTTATTTCATCTTCTGGATCTGGCGCAATGGGATATGAAGTTCCAGCAGCAATGGGTGCTCAGGTCGGTAGTCCTGACCGTACAGTTTGGTCCATATGTGGTGATGGTGGATTCCAAATGACGATGTATGAACTAGCTACAATTGTAGAAAACAACATTCCAGTAAAATTCGCTATCATGAACAATAATAGTTTGGGAATGGTTCGCCAATGGCAAGAATTATTCTATGATCAAAATTACTTCTCGACAATATATTCACAAAATCCAGATTTTGTGAAGCTGGCAGAAGCATTTGGAATGCCTGCTTGGAGAGTATCAAAGAAGTCTGATGTTAATACCACAATTGCAAAAGCGCTCGCACACAGTGGACCTGCTCTTATAGATTTTGTGGTTGAGCAAGAAGACAATGTATATCCTATGATTCCGGCCGGCATGTCAATTAATGAATTGATCGAGGAACCCGTAAACAAGGAGACTCTATAATGACAAATTCTGAAAACATTAGTCGACATACAATCTCTGCTTTGGTTGAAGACAAACCTGGAGTCTTAAATCGTATATCCTCAATGTTCCGGAGAAGGGGATTTAATATTTATAGCCTTGCTGTAGGAAATAGCGAAAAGCCTAATCTTTCTCGAATGACATTTGTCGTTGAAGGAGATAATGCAGTTGTAGAACAAGCTGTAAAAAATCTGCACAAGCTAATTGATGTAATCCGTGTAACAGATTTATCAACCGGTAATAATTTGATTCGAGAATTAGCCTTGATCAAAGTTAAAGTCACTGCTGAAACTAGGGACGAAATAATACATATTGCAAATATTTTTCGTGCCAATATTGTAGATGTGGATCATGATTCGTTAATACTAGAAGTTGTAGGTGATGATGACAAAGTAGATTCGATTACACATCTTCTTGAAGATTTTGGAATCCTTGAATTAATGCGAACTGGCAGCATAGCAATTCGACGTTCACGAGAACGATCAAATACAACATTATCTAGTGCTGCCGAAACAAGAAGAAGACTCCATGCAGGCAGTGGAAGCGTTTGAACTAACATAAATTAAAGGGGGAAACATAAAAAATGGCAGCAACAATATATTATGCAACAGATGCAGATCCAACTAAATTAGAAGGGAAAAAAATAGCCATACTTGGATATGGAAGTCAGGGACATGCTCATGCATTAAACCTGCAAGAAAGTGGTCATAAAGTCATAGTAGGCCTCTACAAAGGAAGTAGTAGTATCAAAAAAGCTGAGGGAGACGGATTAGAAGTAATGGAATCTGCTGAAGCGTGCAAAAATGCAGACATCATAATGATGTTAGTTCCTGACCACCTAATGGGTCAAATATATTCTGAAGATGTGTTGCCTAATCTTCTTCCTGGGAATACTCTGATGTTTGCTCATGGATTCAGTATCCACTATGGATTAATAACACCTCCTGAAGGTGTAGATGTAGTAATGGTCGCCCCAAAAGCTCCAGGGCACAGAGTGAGGGAGGTATTCACTCGTGATTCTGGAGTTCCAGGACTTTTGGCAGTTCACCAAGATTCTTCAGGCATTGCTTCCGATGTCGGACTGGCCTACGCTCATGGAATTGGATGTACAAGAGCAGGAGTTTTAACAACCACTTTTAAGGAAGAAACTGAGACGGATCTATTTGGTGAACAATCTGTACTATGTGGTGGAGTAACAGCTCTAATCAAAGCAGCATTTGAAACTCTGATTGAAGCAGGATACCAACCTGAATCTGCATATTTTGAATGTATGCATGAGTTGAAATTGATCGTAGACCTTCTGTACCAAGGAGGGATGGAATATATGCGATATTCAGTAAGTGATACAGCAGAATTCGGGGATTATGTTAGTGGTCCTGCGGTTGTAGATGAGCATGTTAAAGAAAACATGAAAAAGGTCCTTGATCAAATCCAAGACGGTTCATTCGCTCGCAGATGGATTGCTGAAAACGATGAAGGCAGACCAAGATTCACTGAATTACGTGAAGAAAACAAGTCACATCCAATTGAAAAAATCGGTAAAGACCTAAGGGGGATGATGTCATTCTTAAATGATCCTGAATAAATTATTTTAGGGGAAATATTGTCTTTTAGAAAAATATTTTTGCAAAGTTTAATTTTACTAGCAGTCATTTGCTTGCTTGCTGGATGCAATAAAACTGAGTCAAATAATCAAATTTTACAAGACATATCTAACCTGAAAACCGCAACGCATGAACGCGTTGAGAGAATTGAAAAATCCAATATTGAATTAGCATCCAATCTCTTAACACTAGAAACACAAATATTGGAACTTCAAAAACAAATTCAACTAATTAATGCACAAAAAACATCTGAAAAGAATCTCCCTGAGATTAATCAAATGGAAATAGATATCGAAAAAGTTTTTGAAATGATTTGTGATCCAAAAACTAAAGAAAATCTCACAAAAAAAATCGAATCTTCAGAGTCGAATGTTGAAGGAGGGCAACAAATGCTTTTCTTGATAAGTCTAATCTGTGGCTAAATGGAAAAAAACTAATCTCAAATTAATAAGGAGATAAAATGCCAAAAGATAATAATGTAATTATATTCGATACCACTCTTAGGGATGGTGAACAATCTGCAGGAATAGGACTAACAACCCTAGAAAAACTTGAAATCGCAAAACAATTGGAAAGATTGGGAGTTGATGTAATTGAAGCTGGTTTCGCTGCAAGTTCTCCCGGAGATTTTGAGGCTGTAAAAGAAATCGTTCAAGAAGTCCGATCTCCAATAATTGCATCCCTTGCACGTTGTGTTTCAAATGATATTGATCAAGCATGGGAAGCCATAAAGGAAGCAGAAAAACCCAGAATCCACGTCTTTATTCCCAGTTCAGACATTCAAGTAATGCACCAATTAAAAAGTGATCCTGAAAAAGTCCTAGAGCAATCAATATCATCAGTTGAAAGAGCTAAAGGATACTGTGAAGATGTAGAATTTTCTCCAATGGATGCAAGCAGGACAGATATGGAATACCTTTATGCGCTAATTGAAGCTGCAATAAAGGCCGGTGCCACAACAATTAATATACCTGATACAGTCGGATACATAATGCCATGGGAATTTACTAAAAGAATTGAACTAATTCAACAGAATGTACCAAATATTGATCAAGCTACTCTAAGTGTTCACTGTCATAATGATTTAGGGCAAGCAGTTGGTAATAGCTTAGCCGCTATTACAGTTGGAGTTAGACAGGTAGAAGGCTGTATGAATGGACTTGGAGAACGTGCAGGCAACGCAGCGCTGGAAGAAATAATTATGGCAATTGAAACCAGAAAAGATTTATATGGAGTTAACACGAAAGTTGATACTCAGCAAATATATCGTACTAGCCGACTAGTTAGTGATATTACTGGATTTCCTATTCAACCCAACAAAGCAATCGTAGGAGCTAATGCATTTCGTCATGCGTCAGGAATTCACCAAGACGGAGTACTCAAAGAAAGAAGTACCTTTGAAATTATGGATCCTAAATCGATTGGATGGCCAAGTAATACGTTAGTACTTGGTAAATTAAGCGGAAGGGCAGGATTACGCTCAAGGCTATCAGATCTCGGCTATACACTTGAACAAGATGAATTAAATGAAACTTTTGAATCTTTTAAAAACTTAGCCGATCGAAAAAGGGAAGTCACCGATGCAGATTTAGTAGCACTAATGTCAAATCATCGAAGAACATCTGAAATACCCACCATATTTTCTCTTGAACAGGTACAAGTCTCGTGCGGCGATCACCAAATTCCAACTGCGACAGTAACCCTAACGGATAAAGATAATAATAAGCACACCGATGCCGCCACTGGTACCGGACCTGTGGATGCTGTATATATGGCAATAAATCGTATAATCAAAGTGCCTAACAAACTGACTGAATTTCGAGTGGATGCTGTGACAGAGGGGATAGATGCCTTAGGAGATGTTACAATCCGAATTGAAAAAGATGGAAAAGTTTACGTCGGTAGAGGATCTGATACAGACATTATCGTAGCTAGTGCTAAAGCTTATATGAATGCACTAAATCGTTTAATTGCAACGGAGAATTCAAGAACTAACGAAAATTCTAACCCCCACTAACAATCTTTAACTATTACCGTGATATAATTTTTGCACTAATTGAAAAAATCTTGCTTAAATTAATCAAAGACTTTAGAGGATTATTATGCCGAAAACTATGTTCCAGAAAATCTGGGATTCTCATGTAATATACCAAGAAGAAGGGCAACCATCGATACTGTATGTGGACCTTCATCTAGTTCATGAAGTCACTTCAGCGCAAGCATTTGAAGGACTCCGAACATCTAACAGAAAGGTGAGACGTCCTGATCTAACCATTGCTACTGCCGACCACAACGTCCCTACTTCACCAGGTCGACTCCCAATAACTGACTCAATTGCCAAGCAACAAATAGAGACCCTAAATCAAAATTGTGATGACTTCGGTGTACCCATTTACGGGATGCATGATAAAAGGCAAGGAATTGTGCATGTGATTGGACCAGAGCAAGGCTTAACTCAACCAGGCAAAATCATTGTCTGCGGTGATAGTCATACATCAACTCATGGTGCATTTGGTGCATTTGCTATGGGAATTGGAACATCTGAAGTTGAACACGTCCTTGCAACGCAAACTCTAAGACAATTTCAACCCAAAACAATGCAAATAAAATTGAATGGACCATTGCCATTTGGTGTAACTGCAAAAGATGTAATTCTAGGAATAATTGGAAGGATCGGTGTTGCCGGGGCTACTGGATACGCTATTGAATATAGTGGAGAAGCTATTAAATCACTTTCAATGGACGAAAGGATGACAATCTGTAATATGTCAATAGAAGCTGGAGCTAGAGCAGGAATGATTGCACCAGACCAAACAACCTTTGAATATTTACGCGGTAGGCCCGAAGCTCCTTCTGGAAACGATTTCGACCTTGCCGTCGAATCATGGAATCAATTAACTTCTGATCCTGAAGCAGTTTTTGACTCAACTATTGAAATAGATTCAAATGATTTGGAACCTTTTGTAACGTGGGGAACCAACCCTGGAATGGTTACTGGAATAACTGGTCAAGTACCATCTTATAACTCCTTTTCCGATCCTGCAGATAGAGAGTCTACTAAAAGAGCTCTAGAGTACATGGGACTAAAACCAGAAACTAAAATCCAAGACATCAAACTTGACCGCGTATTCATTGGATCCTGTACAAATGCACGACTATCTGATCTTCGTGCAGCAGCTGAAATAGTTGCTGGGCGTAAAGTCAATGATTCTGTATATGCAATGGTCGTTCCAGGGTCATCACAAGTAAAAACTGAAGCTGAAGCTGAAGGCATAGATTCCATTTTCAAACAAGCCGGATTTGACTGGAGAGAAGCAGGATGTTCAATGTGCCTAGGTATGAATCCTGACACACTAGATCCAGGGGAAAGATGTGCCTCTACTTCTAATAGAAATTTTGAGGGCCGGCAAGGCAAGGGTGGCCGAACGCACCTTGTAAGTCCTCAAATGGCCGCGGCCGCGGCTATTGAAGGTCATTTTGTAGATATTCGTGAATGGTAAAATGGCAGTTATTGAAGTAGACATAAGAGAAAATGGCATTAGATTAGTATGGTCTGACAGTGAAGACACTATGTTAGATCACCGATTCCTAAGATTGAGTTGTGGTTGCGCTCATTGTGTTGAAGAACTTACAAACAAAAAATTATTAGATCCTGATTCAGTTCCCCAAGACATCAAGGCAGAAGATTTTTTGTTTGTTGGCCGGTATGCGGTGCAATTTTTATGGAGTGACGGACATTACACTGGTATATATCCGTTTGACATATTGAGAGAATTATCAAATACAAATCAAAACTAACAATATCTTCTATTTGTTTTCCCCCACTTACGGGTATGTTCGTCAGATAATTGTTTCAAAAACATCTTTTCGGATTCACTTCGAATCATAGTATAGGCATCTTCACGATTATCAATATAATATCCCTGTCTAGTATTCGCAATTTTGAATCCATATTTTTTATAAAGATTTTGAGCAATAAAATTAGAAACTCTAACCTCTAAGCTAATTTTTTCTGCACCCAAAGCTGAAGCCTGTTCTATTCCTGAGATCAAAAGAAGCTCACCCACTCCTATACCTCTAAACCGACTATGAACAGCAACAGAAATAATATGAGCTTCATCTGCAGCGAACCACGTACCAATATACCCTGCAATAGACTGATTATTATTTTTAATCTTTAGCTTTTTATCAAATAAATCTCTAGTTTTATCCCAAATTTTTTTTACGAAAGGAAAATTAGGCGAATTGGAATTTTGGATCTTATCGTGATCACCTACTTTCGCTTCAACAATATTAGCAATCAAATATCTTGCACGTGGATTCCTCAACTCCCTTGAAAACGAAGTTGGGGATACAAGTGGTGACAAAGCGTTCTTCTCAATCATATTAACTGCTTTGATATCACCAGAAATCATCGGGCGAACTTCAAATGGCATCACTTTATTATCTAATGGATCTGAGTCTATGTGCATTTTATTTCCATATAATATTCCAAATTATTCTATAGCCAAAGTATTGTATTTTTCCATATAAAAATTGATACTTATACTGAGCATTAATAATAATGAAAATAATTCTTAGAATAATTAAGATAGCATTCAAAAATAAGCTTCATATCACTGCTGCATACGTAAGTATGATTGCTTCAGCTGCAGCATATCTTCTTCTTCCCGAAGTTTTTGGGAACACAATTGATTCTATCGCAAAATCATTGGATGACGGAGTATCTCTTAGTACCACAAAGATCCTTACCCTATCCGGAATAATTATAGGACTAAGTACTTTAAGAGGAATCTTTGGATTTGGCCAACAATTTTTCAGCGAATCTGTCTCTCAACTTGCTGTATATGAACTCAGAAATCAATTTTTTAAGAGGATCCAAAAGTTGAGTCTGGCATTCCATGATAAATCTCACACAGGCAATTTAATGTCTCGAGCAATCACGGACGTGGAAAACATCCGTATGTTTATTTCAATTGGATTAATAAGAGGTCCATATTTTTTTATAATGTTTGTAACTGTTGCAATAATATTAATAAATATGGATACAAAACTTGGTCTCTTATCTATAGCATTTATGCCAGTAGTTGCAATCCAGTCCATATTCGCTCGACTAAAAATGCGTATCCTATGGACATCCGTTCAAGAACGAATGGGTGAATTAAGTACTACTCTTCAAGAAACATTAACTGGTATGAGAGTAGTGAAAGCATTTGGCGCAGAAGCACATGAATTAAAACAATTAGATGTAGGCAGTAAAAAAGTTGCAGATGAAATGATTAAAGTGGAATATGTTCGTGCTACCAACATGTCATTTATGATATTTGTATTCATGATGTCTCTTGCAATAATTTTGATCTTTGGCGGTCGTAGTGTTATTGGGGAAACATTGTCTCTGGGCGACCTAACCAAATTCTTGTTCTACATGCAACTACTCTCAATACCAATTCGCATGCTTGGATTCATAGTAGCCTCAACTGCACGTGCTACTTCCGCAGGCGGAAGAATTTATGAAATTATTGATACAGAATCTGAAGTAAAAGAAACAAGTAAACCCCTCAATTTTGACAAAATTTCAGGCGAAGTTCAATTTGAAAATGTTTCTTTTAGTTATGATACTTCAGGCAATTCGCAAGCTCTGAAAGGACTTAATTTCACTGTTACACCAGGGGACATTATTGCATTAATTGGAACTCCTGGAAGTGGGAAAAGTACATTGGTAAGTTTACTAACTCGATTTTACGATCCTATCGATGGAAAAATCAAAATCGACGGATACGATATTAAGAATTTCAAGATTTCCGATCTACGGCATAACATTGGAATTGTACAACAAGACATTTTTATTTTTACTGATTCAATCAAAGAAAATATTGCTTATGGTGATCCCAGTGCAAGTATGGAATCTATTGTAAATGCAGCCAAATTGGCACAACTACATGATTTTATTGAGACATTACCAGATGGCTACGAAACAATGTTAAGTGAAAGAGGAGTCAATCTTTCGGGTGGACAAAGGCAAAGATTAGCTATCGCTAGAGCAATAGTTCTTGATCCTCCCATATTAGTACTTGATGACTCGACTGCAAGTGTCGACACAAACACTGAACGTCTAATTCTAAACGCAATGAAGAATGTCATGAAAGGTAGGACCACATTCGTAATAGCTCATAGATTAAGCACAATCCGTAATGCTGATCAAATATTTGTAATGGATAAAGGTGCAATAGTTGCTAAGGGTAAACATGAATCATTAATTCAAGAGGGAGGGTTATATGAAGAAATATATAACCTCCAACTAAAACCTCAAAACGATGTAATGTTAGACATTTCAAAAGATGATTTGTCCGATTTTAAAGTGAGGATTTAGATAATGATGAATCGTGGAAGCCTGATGGGAAGAGGATCTACAGGGCAAAATCCTGATAGCGAATCAGTCTTCGGATCCGCATATGATAAAAGTGTAATTTTACGCCTACTCCCATTTATGAAACCTTATAAAAAGTATACAACCTTTGCCATTCTAGCAATGTTAGTTTTCACGTCTAGCATGGTCTCCGTCCCATTTATCATCGGAAAAGGATTAACAGCCGTGGGCAGGGGAGATTTAGATTCTCTTACCATGTGGTTTATAGCATTGGTTTCAGCAGCGATTTTGAACTTTACATCAAACAAAATACAACAAACCATGATGGCTAAAATCGGTCAAGGTATGTTATACGACCTTAGAAAAACAATGTTTAAACACCTCCATAGGTTATCTCTAAGTTTTTATGACCGCACTGAAGTAGGCGTAATGATGTCACGTGTTCAGGGAGACGTATACCAACTTCAGGAATTTGTTTCAATAGCTATCATGACTTTAGCAGATTTACTTGGATTGATCGGTATAGTGATTGTAATGATGACTTTGAATTTCAAACTTGGTCTGATATCAATGTCAGTATTGCCAATTCTAGTATTTATAATGATTTTTTGGCAACCAATTGCTGTTAGGGCATTTATCGGAGTAAGAAAAGCTTCAGCAATTTTAAATGCATACTTGAACGAAAATATCACTGGTGTTCGAGTTGTACAGGCAATGAACAGAGAACCAAAAAACTTTTCAATTTTTAATAGTAAAAATCAAAACCATCTGAACTCAAACCTTTTTACTGGCAAAATGATGGCATTCATGGTCCCAATAGTAGATATATTAACTGCTTTATCTATTGGACTTGTCATTTTCTTTGGGATTGGAATGGTTAACAATGGAGAGATAGCAAGTAGTGCTTTGTTCGTAACATTTATTCTATATATTCAGCGTTTTTTCGATCCTATACGTAATCTGACAATGCAATATACTCAATTACAGCGATCCATGGCATCAGGTCAAAGAATTTTCCAAACATTAGATGTTAAACCCGACTTAATTGATTCAGAAAATTCACTGCCCATCCACAAAATTTCCGGAAATATTGAATTCGACCATGTCAGTTTTAACTACCTCAATGGAGAAGATGTTTTAAAAAATATATCTTTTAATGTTAAATCTGGTGAAACGGTAGCAATAGTGGGGCCAACAGGGGCAGGGAAAACCACAATAGTTGCTCTACTCCAAAGATTCTACGATGTCCAAATAGGACGGGGTTCTATCAAAATAGATGGAACTGATATCAGAGATGTAACACGGAATTCAATAGTGTCTCAAATGAGCATGGTACTACAAGAACCCTATCTTTTCTCTGGAACTATCGCAGAAAATATAAAATACAATCTCATAGACCTATCACATGAACAAGTAATTTCTTCCGCCAAATCGGTCGGTGCTCACGAATTTATAAAAGATTTACCTAATGGGTATTACACTGAAGTTGCTGAAAGAGGAGTGAATTTAAGTCTGGGTCAAAGGCAATTAATTAGTTTCGCTAGAGCCATAGCTGCAAATCCAGCAATTTTGATATTGGACGAAGCAACTGCAAGCATTGATAGCATCTCTGAAATGATGATTCAAAAAGCTATGCAACAAGTACTCAAGGGGCGAACTGCTATAATTATCGCTCATAGACTATCAACTATCAGAGGCTCAGACAAAATTTTGGTAGTCAATGATGGAGAAATTAATGAATTCGGCACGCACGAAGAATTACTTCAAAAACCTGGGATATATTCAAAATTGTACCAAATGAGTTATGAATCATTTGAGGATCAACCAGCATAAATTTTCAAAACATTAATTGCTGACTAGAATCACCCATCGATTTAGTAAAATCAACACCTAAATGTTCATATGCAAGTGGTGTGGCAACCCTTCCCCTAGATGTACGGTCAAGAAATCCTAGTTGAATAAGGAACGGTTCATAAACTTCTTCTAGAGTATCTGAATCTTCGTTGATACTTGCTGCAACAGTATCAATTCCCACTGGCCCTCCCGAAAACTTCTCTACAATAGAGCTCAACATCTTTCGGTCTATATTGTCTAAACCTAATGAATCAACACCTAGCTTAGATAATGCTTCATTTGCAACATCAGAAGTAATAACATTATCAGCAACTACCTGAGCATAATCTCTGACTCTTCGAAGTAGTCTATTGGCAATCCTAGGCGTGCCTCTAGAACGTTTAGCGATATGGGATATTCCATCGGACTTGGCTTCAATTCCAAGAATAGATGCAGAACGTTCAACGATTGTACTCATCGATTCTTCATCATAGAACTCTAGTCTATGAACTGACCCAAAACGATCCCTGAGAGGAGAGCTGACCATACCATAACGTGTAGTCGCTCCAATTAAAGTAAAAGGTCTTAAGCTCAAATTCATGCTTCTAGCCTTCAGACCTTTGTCCACTACCCACGAAACAAATAAATCCTCCATCGCAGGATAAAGTACTTCCTCAACCACTCTACTTAAGCGATGGACTTCATCAATAAATAAGATTTCATCTTTTTGAAGTTGGGTAAGAATCGCAACCATATCACCAGCACGTTCTATAGCAGGCCCAGAAGTTGTTTTAATTCGTACTCCCATCTCAGTTGCCAAAATATTCGCCAAAGTTGTTTTACCCAAACCAGGTGGCCCATATAGCAAAACATGATCCAAAGGTTCGCCCCGATGTTGAGCAGCTTTGATAGAAATTTCTAAATTGTCTTTGAGTGCCTGCTGACCAACATAATGAGACAAAGTTTTGGGTCTCAAACTAGTATCAATTCGATGATCACCATCTTGCTTCACAGCAGATACTATACGATTCTCTACCATTTTTAACCTTAAACATTTTAAAATTGAAACTTATGATCTGAAAATTATTATATCATCAAGAATCCATTACTTCTAGAACAAATTAGCTGTTATTAGTAAATGATAAATCATATTTGACACTCTTGAAATACAAACTTACACTTCTGATACCAAGAAGTTGATTTAGCGAGAAAAATAATGAGTGAAATTTTTTTAAATGAAGAAGAGCTAATGCTTCAAAACACTGTTCAAGAATTCTCACTATCAAAAATTGCACCTAGGGCATCCCATTTTGACCAAAATGAAAAGTTCCCCTCCGAAAATTTTCATGATATAGCTACTCTTGGGCTTCTTGGGCTTGAAATATCCCCAAAATATGGAGGTAGTGGTGGAACAGCACGTCAGCAATCAATTGTTGTTGAGCAATTAGCAAGAGCTTGTGCTGCTACAAGTACAATTTATATTGCTCACTTATCTCTATGTTGTCGATTTATTTCTATGTATGGTTCTGAAAACCAAAAAAAAGAAATCTTACCAGGACTTGTCAGTGGATCAAATGTCGGAGCTTTCGCTCTTACAGAATCAGTATCTGGAAGTGATGCTGCCGGAATGATTACTACTTTGAGGCCCCAAAAAAATGGATTCATCATCAATGGAAGCAAAACTTACATTACCAATGCCGTAGAAGCTTCTACTATAGTAGTAATGGCTACAATTGATCCAAAATTGAGATCTAAAGGTGTGAATGCACTAATTGTGGACTCTAAATCTCCTGGAATTACCATTAATCCAATTCATGGAAAGATGGGAATTCGAGCATCTAGCATTGCAGAAATCGTTTTCGAAAATGTATTCGTACCTAAAGAAAACCTAATCAGTAACGAATCAAATGGATTTAAAGACACTATGAATGTTCTCAATGCAAGTCGAATTTCAATAGCAGCACAGTGTGTAGGAATTGCTCAATCTGCATATGATGCTGCATTAGATTACACTCAAAACAGAAAAGCTTTTGGGCAAAATCTATCCGAATTCCAGGGAATCCAATGGAAATTGGCCGATATTGCGACAGAAATCGAAGCAGCCAGGCTACTAACACTAGAGGCAGCAAGCCTGAGAGATTCCAAAAAACCATTCATCAAACAAGCCTCTATGGCAAAACTGTTTGGGTCAAGAATAGCTGTAAAATCAGCAAATACTGCCTTACAAATCCATGGTGGATTAGGATATATTAGCCCCACTCCTGTAGAAAGGTACTACAGAGACGCAAAAATTACAGAAATTTACGAGGGATCGTCCGAAATCCAAAAACTCATCATTGCAAGAAATATTTTATCAACCGCAAAGTAGGCTAATCCTTTTAACTGACATAAAAGAAATTTATCCTAATTCTTTCAGAAAACTAACCGGACCAAATTGCGCAATGACAAAAAGAATTATTGAAAAAATTAATGCGAAAATGATCGGATAGTAACGCGAAATAATTAAGTTTTTAAAATTAACTGCTGTATCTATTGCAAACATGGCTAAACCCCAAACTAAACCGCCCAACAAACTAGTAAAAAGCCCAAATGTAGCATTTTGGAATGCAGCATGCACGCCCTTCGCTAATGCATTCCCAACACCTATCGAATAATCAGAAGAACTAATAGCTCCGCGTTGTAAATCATACGTCACATCAGCCAATGGTCCAAAATACCCACTAAAAAATGGGGCAACAATTGCAAAAGAAAACCCTACCAAAATCCATTTAAGTAATTGTTTGAAAGGGTTTCGGCTAGCAATTGTAGAAGGAGCAGCCATTGCAGCAAACAAAATAGCTATCCCTGCACCTATAATGAACGCAGGTAAACCCTGAATAACTGCTTCCATAAAATAAAGATGATTAGGCAAATAGGGATAGGTCCACTTATGATAGTAATAAACCAAAGAAGCAATCAAATATATAGAAGTACCTACAAAACCTCCAAGAATACCAGAGCTAAGAAGCATCAATCTGTACGAAATAACATCTCTCTCAGGAGCGAATGGAGGTAACTTCCGTAAACCAGTACGGATTTTTTGAACTCGACTTAATTCCAAATTAATTCACCTAAGTAACTTTCAAAGTCAATTATAAACCAATAAAAAAAGTTATAAAAGCAAACTAACGATATAAAGAGGACTTTTTTAAACTTTATCTAGATGTTTAAACCTAAGAAGCAGGTACGTCGTCCAACACTCCCTGAAGCTCTAATTCCTCAGCTCTATGACAGCTAACAATTCTACCTGAAGATATCTCGCGTAATACAGGGGTTTCGGTTCTACATTGATCAGTTGCGTGAGCACAACGGGGATTGAAGTAGCATCCTCCTGGAGGATTTGCAGGATTTGCAACTTCTCCTTCAAGAATTTGCCTGTTCATTCTAGCTCGTGGATCTGGCTCTGGCACCGCCGACAACAACGCAGAAGTATAAGGATGTTTAGGAGAACTAAACAATTCATCTGTTGGAGCAACTTCAACAAGCTTTCCAACATACATGACTGCAACCCTGTCGCTAATGTGGCGCACAACGCTTAAATCGTGAGCAACAAAAAGATAAGTCAATCCTAATTGAGACTGTAAATCCATCAGCAAGTTTAAAACCTGTGCTTGTACAGATACATCCAATGCAGAAACAGGCTCATCAGCCACAACCAATTGAGGGTTTAATGCCAAAGCTCTTGCAATACCAATACGTTGCCTCTGGCCGCCACTAAAAGCATGGGGGTATCGACGCATATACTCTGTCCTCAAACCCACAACCTCTAATAATTCAGCAACTCGATCTTCTCTCTCTGAAGAATTACCTACTCCATTAACCAACAAAGGCTCGCCAACAATATCCATCAAAGTCATTCTTGGATTTAACGAGGAAAATGGATCTTGGAAAATCATTTGCATTTCACGCCTAAGGCGTTTTAAATCACCATGTTGTAAAGTAGTAACATCAATCTGGTCAAGAGGTGATCCGGCCTCATCTAAGCCAGAATATAAAACTTCTCCACCAGTTGGATCCAATGCTCGCAAAATACACCTAGAAACTGTTGTTTTACCACAACCGCTTTCTCCAACTAATCCTAAAGTCTCACCACGTTTGATCGTCAAGTTTACATCATCGACAGCACGAACGTGGCCAATAGTCTGTCTAAGAAATCCCTTTTGAATAGGGAAAAACTTTTGTAAATTTTTAACTTCTAGAAGATTATCTATATTTTCAGCCATTATACTGGACTCCCTTCGGCGTCATGATAGAGGAAACAACTTACCTCATGCAGAGTTTTACTCTCCACAGAAGCGAGCTGCGGCTCAGCAACGTTACAAATTCCGTCTTTAAAGTCAGAGCAACGTGTATTAAATGGACATCCTGGAGGTCTATCATAAGGATGAGGAACCGAACCTTCAATCGTCGACAATCGAGATCCCGCATCTCCTCTCAAACGAGGAATTGACTCCAATAGCGCCTTTGTATATGGATGTTTAGGAGAGTGGAAAATTTCATCCACAGATCCTCTTTCCACCACCCTACCTAAGTACATTACAACCACTTCCTCACACATATCCGCAATTACGCCCAAATCGTGCGTAATCATCATGATCCCCATCCCATATTGCTCTTGCAATCCTCTCATTAAATCAAGAATCTGAGCTTGAGTAGTAACATCAAGCGCTGTAGTTGGTTCGTCAGCTATCACCAATCGAGGAACATTAGCCAGAGCCATTGCAATCATTGCTCTCTGCCTCAATCCTCCGCTCAATTCAAATGAATATTGATTAACACGTTGTTCAGCCAGAGGAATACCTACCTGAGTAAGCATGTCAATAGCAATATCTTTAGCTTCAGATTTAGAAACATCTCGATGTAAACGCACGGCCTCCATCAATTGATTCCCAATTGTATGCACAGGACTAAATGATGTCATAGGCTCCTGAAAGATATATGAGATCTCCGATCCTCTTATAGAACGGAATTCCTTACTATCAGGATCTAAACGAGCTAAATCAATCGTCTCACCTTCAGTACCATCTTTGCCTTCACGATGATACAAAATTTCTCCACTCACGATATGTCCCGGACCATCTAAGATACCAAGAATCGATCTGGCAGTAACGCTCTTACCGCAACCCGACTCCCCAACAATACCAACAGTCTTACCTGCAGGCACCTCAAAAGACGCACCATCAACCGCCACTACATTACCCTCATCGAGAGGAAAATGTGTTGCTAAATTCTTAACAGTCACAATCGCATTATTAGTTTCAGTAGTCATATTTATCTCCTAGCCGTATGGGTCGGCAGCATCTCGCAAACCATCACCAAGAAAATTAAACGCCAGAACCGCAACAATCACAGCGACTCCAGGTAACAACATCCAAGGCCTTGTCGCAACTGACGTGATATTCTGTGCCTGATAAAGTAGCGTACCCCAACTGATTCCTGGCTCACGCATACCCAAACCGAGATAACTTAGTGAGGTCTCGGCAATGATAATAAATGGAATTGAAAGAGTAACAGCTGCAATAATATGGCTGGAAAATGAAGGAACCATATGTCTGATGATAATCCTCATACGACTAGCGCCAGCCAATTCGGCCGCCATTACAAAATCTTCCTCACGTAGTGACAAGAATCTTCCACGGACTTCCCTACAAAGAGTAGTCCAACCTAACAGGGATATTATAACCGTTACTGCGAAGTACATCTTGACAACCGACCAGTCTCTGGGTACAGCAGCAGCCAATCCCATCCACAGTGGAATCGTTGGAACGGATCTTAAAACCTCAACAATTCTTTGGATTATATTGTCTGTCCAACCTCCGTAGAAGCCTGAAATTCCGCCCAAAACCACACCAAGTATGATACTTATAGCAACAGCTATAAGACCAATACTCATAGAAACCCTTGTGGCAAGCATTAATCTAGACCATAAGTCTCTACCAAGTTCATCAGTTCCAAGCCAATACATAACGGGAGAGTCAGCATACGCCACATCCGGAGCCAAATAATGCCTGGTAGTTGGAATAAACCCTAAGAAATTATATTCATATCCCCAATAATCTCCCGCAACATAGCCTTCTGGCTGAGGAGTTTGACCAAACCAATTGAGACGGATTTTAACAGACTCATCTTTGGTATAAACGCGCAAAAAATTCGTAGCTATACTACGTTCAGACGTTATAGGATTAACATATGGATCAAATTTCAACCCATCAAACCACTGAACCTGCTGAATAGGTATCTCCGCAATATCAGCATCAGCCCACAAAGGATGGGTATAAGCAAAAAACTCTGCGAAAGCCGAAATAAAATAAAATCCAGCTAGCACAATAAGAGAAGCCATCGCAAGTTTGTGGCGTCTTAATCTCCACCACATCAGCTGCCATTGAGAAGCAATATATACATTACTATCATCGCGGCGATTGGTAAGCGATTCTTCGATTTGTTCAGATAATTCTTGTGTTTGTTCTTGTGTTTGTTCTGCCATCTTAAGTCTGCTCCACTCTGATACGTGGATCTATCCACGCCAACAATAGGTCAGATGCAAATGTGCCGACCACGGTCATTATTCCGATTAACATTACTATAGTACCTGCAAGGAACATATCCTGGGCAAGCAAAGCTTTCAGGAGCAGTGGTCCCATCGTGGGTAGATTCATTACCACTTCAACAATAATACTTCCAGAAACCAACGTAGGCAGCAAATAACCAATCGTACTAACTAAAGGATTCATAGCTACACGAACTGGATACTTCATAATCATACCCCATTCGCTCATCCCCTTAGCCCTAGCTGTAACAACATAAGGTTTTCGAATTTCGTCTAAAAGATTTGCTCTTAGTACTCTAATAAGCTGAGCAGTTCCAGCAATTGCAACAATGAGTGCAGGAACCCACAGGTGAGATAACATGTTCAAAACCTTGGCTTGAGTCCAGCCAGTATCCGCGTATTCAGCCGCGAACAAGCCTCCTATAGGAACAGGCAAAGCCCAAACAGCCTTGAAATAGTACATCATAACCAAGGCTAACAAAAACGGCGGGACCGCCAATCCCATAAATCCTAATGTTGACGCAAGATAGTCACCAACTGAATATTGCCTCATCGCAGAATATATTCCAATAGGCACTGCAAGCAACCAAGTGAAAACCACAGCAGTAGCAGTAAGCGCAAGCGTAAGCCATATGCGATCACCTATAACTTCAAACGCCGGCTTTCTATATTCAAAAGCATAGCCGCCATTACCTGCCACTACCTGTCCAATCCAACGAATATACTGAACAGGGATAGGCTTTTCCAATCCATATTGCATTCTAAGTGTCTCTGCAGCCTCCTGGCCAATTGGACCACCATTAGTTTCTAACTCAATAATATAAAAATCAATATAATCCCCTTTTGGGAGTTGAATTATAAAGAAAGAAATTACTGATATAGCCCATACGACAAGAAGCGCAAATAAAAATCTACGTATTATATAACCAACCATTAATATGCCTCATCGCTAGATTAAGTTAGGAGCATCATACCCTAAAATGCTGCTTGCATCAATCCCAAAATTTCATCTCTAGACTTAAATCCTTTTGGTGATAGAAGTGATCTAGGAGAATGCTGATCCCAAATACGATCGGCAGCAGTATTTAAATGGTCTTGAGTAGCGCCATAATCACTCAATTTATTGAATACTTCAATATCTTCCATCAAATCAATCACTGACTGTAGTCCTAACTCGGCAGATTCTCTTTGAGACAATCCTTTAGTATCCTCGCCCATTACTTTGGCAACTTTAGCCATTTTCGAGACAGAAGCAGGCAAATTAAATTCTACGAAATGAGGCAACATGATTCCTAAAGCTCTACCATGCGACAAACCAACAACATCTCCTAAAACCTCAGAAAAAGAATGATTGTGAATTAATCCCGCATTCCCAAATGCTATTCCAACCGTAGTTGCAGCCCACATCATTGCAGAACGTGCTTCAATATCTGAACCATTCCCATAAGCTTTGGGTAAAAATTCCTTGATCACAGCAAGGGATTCATACGCTAATAATTCGGAAATGGGTTTAAACTTGGTAACTAAAATACACTCCAGCCCCTGAGAAAATGCATCAGTACCGGTATCTGCAGTAACATGAGCGGGCATTGAAAGACTTAACTCAGGATCACAAAGTGCGACAGAAGGTTTCAACAAAGGAGAACCTGCCCATCCTTTGATACCAGTTTTAGGATCTCTTACTCCCGATCCTCCCGTCATCTCACTACCTGTACCACTAGTGGTTGGAACTGCAATAATTTCAGAACCAATCCTAGTAATCGGTTTTGCTGCAGTCCAATTAGAGCCTGTTCTTTGTGCTTGGAACTCAGTAATTTCTCCATCATTCCCTAACAAAATAGAAATCGCTTTAGAGCTATCAATCGAGCTACCGCCACCAATTGCAATCAACAAATCACATTGATTCTCTCGATACATTTCTACTGCTGAATTAACCGAAGCAACTGTCGGCTCAGTTGTAATATCAGAAAAAATTGTAGTGGACAATCCAGCTTTCTTTAATGAATCTTCTGCACTAGAAGTGAGGCCCACTTTATACAAAACAGGATCAGTAACAATCATTGGAGATTTACTCCCCATAGATGAAGCTATTTCGCCAATTCGATTGATTGTACCAACCCCAAAGACCAATTGTTTAGGACCTGCAAAGTCAAAAGAAGAATTCCAATTCATTTTCCCACCTCAATATGAAAATTAGTTTTAAAAACTAATGCCTGAGCAGAAAATCAGCTCAGGCACCAGTAATGTCTAAATAAAGGGCCGCTTTATTTAATCCTCTTGGCTCCCCCGACTAAAGAAGAGCCAAGAGTTTAGTTTGTTTGGTTAAGAACTACTTTTTGAAGTTCTTATAGAAGAAGGTCTGTGGCCTTGCAAGTCCGTAGAACTTGGCATCAGGACCGATGTGAACACGGCCAGGAATGTTTCCGAGGTTGTTATTCACAACCGCAACACCCCAGTTAGCTGCGCTCAAACCACAGGTGGAGATAACGTGAACTCCCTCTGCGGACTTGGCCCAAATGTCTTTACCGTTCTGCTTGTTCTCCAAAGAACCATATCCGGAGCGATAGAGATCATAAATCTCTCTCACATAGGTTAGGTCCTTATGAGGATCACCACTTACGTCAGGACCAGGCTCGACACCAGCGGTACCATTACTTCCATACCACTGACCGAAACGAGGACCCATTGTGGAGGCACCATTATAGTAACCAACCACGTGCCATGATGCAGTAAACATGTTGTCAGAACCGTCGTTGTTCCAGGCCCAAAGATGATAATCATTGGATCGGGTGTAGTCACCTGCGCGGGAGCGCTCGACTAATTGAACGACAACTCGGACACCAATATTCTTCCAATGGTTGTCAACAACCTGCATACCACGCTGGAATGCAAAGTGCTGGCCAGGAAGAACGATTACGTTAAGAACAAGAGGATCTCCGGTAACGGGATGGTTTCTAACGCCATCCACCATTGGAATTCCAAGCTCTTGACCATCAACATTTACGGTGACTTCGTCTAGCAACTTATTAGCAGCAGCATAGTCTGCAACCTCTGGAGACCAGAGATTTTCATAGTTAATGCTAGCATTAGCGCCTACACCGGCAGGGTTATCTACATCAGAGAAAACCTCTTTTGGTGCATTCTCGTCACCAGGATAGTACTGGTTATATCCTGGAGGTACAACAGAACCACAACGGCCTGCTTCACCTAACCAGAAAATTTCATTTAGCTCTTGACGTTCAATGGACAAAGATAATGCACGACGGAAACGAATATCTCGCATAATGTCGCCAATTACCTGGTCTCCAGGACAGTCCTCACAATTTGGATGTGCATATGTCAAGTTGACCTTAATGATGAAGTCAGAACCAAAGTCTGTTGGATAGAGTCTGACGTGGTAGTTACCAGCTTCGGAGTTCTCCAGCAATGCTGGGATTGACTCCATAAGCATCTGAGATCCCTGGAAGTCATACTCACCTGCAACTGCACGTGCGCCGTGAATTTCAAGAGACTCATACTGCTGAAGGATAACCTTCGAAATGTATGGTAACTGGTTACCAGCGTCATCAACCCATACAGAGTAAGGGTTACGCTCTAATACCCAGAATGGAGGGTCAGTATAAGGCTTGGTAGTAATCCAAGGTGTAAGGGAAGGAAGATCAGGGTTTCCACCCCAAGCTGCTTTCGCCTTCAAATGGTTCACCCAAGTCTCATAACCTTCGTCCTGAGCATTTTTGTCAGCATCAGGGTTGAAGTCAATATGGTAGTTCTCTAGGTAATGACCTGGAGCCCATGTTGCATTCAGGTTTCGTCCCTGGTGTGCTAACGAGCCAATCTCTGTTGGACCTGCGATTAGATCTCCCCAAAGAGGGAATGGATCTTCCCACTCAAACACAACGGTCTGAGCGTCAGGTGCAGAAATATGACCGAACTTTCCATTAACTGCGAATCTTACTGGCTTACCAGGAAGAAGTTCATCGTTTTTGAAAGCATTTTCGAACCACCAGATGAAGTCTCCAGAGTCAAATGGATCGCCATCAGACCACTTGTGGCCTTCGCGAAGATCAAATGTCCACTTTCGGAAATCATTCTCAGTAGTCCATGACTGTGCGAAGTTGACTTCAAGTCTCTGACCTGGAACGTCATTAGCGTCCAAATAGAGAAGTGTGTCAATTCCGGAACAGCAAACTAGTGCGAGCCAGTAGTCTGCGGGACCATTAAATCCGCGTCTCCAGTTACCACCGTAAGCACCAGTCTCTTCGACAGGTTTGATTACGATAGGTTCAGAACCTACGCGATCTGCCACAGGTGGCAAGTCGCCGGCTTCAACTTTAAGAGCGAATTCTGGGGACTCACCAGTGACTGTACCTGCCCATGTAAGGTCTTTACCACTGTTAACTCCACCAACGATCTCGGGACCGCCGAACTCTCCGACCAAGCTGCCCAAACCACTAGCTTCTTGAGCTTTTGCTGGAGCTTCTTTTGAAGCTGCTGCTGGAGCTGCTTTAGCTGCTGGTGCTGCTGCTTTCGCTGCAGGTGCTGCTTTAGTCTCTGTTGATTTGGCGGTGTCAGAAGATGCGGCAGCGGCAGCTGGAGCTGCATCACTACTGTCATCAGCGTCATCATCACTACTACACGCAAAAGCTGCGATCATAGCGATAATGACCAGAACACCCACCAAGTAGATAGGTTTTAGTCGATTAGGCCACATAAAGTATTCCTCCTTGAATCCAATTTATTGCTAAAAAGCGGCCAAACCTCAAAAAAATTGAGGTAGTCAAGGGAAAAATATAATCGCTATACGGCCGGATGTCAAGTACAAACTGTAAAATAGTGACATTATATATAAGAATTTATATATGAATTTTCCTTTGATAATTTTTCAAAGTTCAATTAATTAAGACCAATACCTTAAAGAATCATAGTACATACGATTTTTTTAACCCCGCTTCATAAAAAACTTCTATTTATTGCATTACTCCTTTTTGCTGTGTAAACTTTTCGCAAATCTTGGGATCACAAATTAATTAGTTACTTCTATGGTCCAATTTCTATTATTTGAGGTAGGTATGGTGCAAGAAACAATCAATTCATCCAAAAAAGCCCTAGGTCATTTGCGGGTAATTGAAATCGGCGAAGAAATAGGTGAATTCTGCTGTAAGACATTGGCAGATATGGGTGCGGATGTAATCCGTGTAGAGCCACCAGGCGGTGCCGAAACTAGAGACATAGGACCTTTCTATAAAAACGAACGGAACCCTGAACGAAGTCTCCATTTCTGGAGCTACAATCTTAACAAACGAAGCATTACTATCGATTTAGAATCTAACCAAGGTCAGTTACTCCTCAAAAAACTAGTTAAAGAGTCTGACATTTTAGTCGAATCAACTCCAGCAAACTGGATGGAAGAGCGGAATTTAGACTACACAACTTTAAGTAAAGTAAACCCAAAACTAATTTTTGTTTCTATAAGTCCCTTTGGACGTGTCGGTCCGCACTCGCAAATGCACGGCGGTGAGCTAGTAGCGTGGGCCTCCAGCGGATACATGTACACTACTGGATGGAAATGGCAAAAACCTACCCACCCATGGGGTCGCCAGGCATCTCATGCAGCAGGGCTTTTTGCCGTTACTGGAGCTATGGCTGCAATCTTCGAAAGAAGGCGTACAGGTCTTGGAAAACAAATAGACGTATCAATGCAAAAATCTGTCGCTTCTACAGTGGAACAAAATGTTCCTTTCTATATTGGAGATGGAGTGGTATCTGGTAGAAGAGAAAATGACCATGTTAATGGATTCGGTGGAAGTAAACTAATAGAATGCAAAGATGGCTGGGTTCATATGAATATTGGATGGCGAAACGGCCATAATGAAATCGTAGAGTGGATGAAAGAAGAAGGAATGGCTGAAGATTTAACAGATGAAAAATGGCATGACAGCAAATTCCACCGTGAAAACTTTCCTCACGTATTAGATACTATTACAAAATGGGCTAAACGAAAGACTAAAGCTGAATTTTTTCACCAAGGCCAGGAGAGAGGACTAGAATGCGGTCCAGTAAATTCAGTTGCTGAGGCATTAAATGATCCTCAAATGCAAAGTAGGGAATTTTGGGTTGAAGTAGAACATCCTGAAATTTCCGATGGTGAAAAATTTACTTACCCAGGTGCTCCATGCATTTTGTCTGAGACACCGTGGGCTGCAAGAAGAAGAGCTCCACTCATCGGAGAAGACAATGAAAATATTTTTCAAGAACTTCTGGGTTTATCTTCCAAAGATCAAGATGAACTAAAGAACAAAAATATAATTTAATCTCTATTTTCAAAGAAAGGGCAATCAAATGGATAAACCATTAAAAGGAATTCGAGTTACTGATTTTACTTGGGTGGTAGCTGGACCTTTCTGCACCCGAACACTAAAAGATATGGGTGCTGAAGTTATTAAAATTGAAGCTCGTCCTAGACCAGACACCATGAGAGGATATGTAAACCATCATGATGACTTAGGCGATGCCGAACCATCAAGACTTGGAGCATTCGATCATTTCAATCGAGACAAAATGGCCATTTCCGTAAACGCAAAACATCCATCAGGATTAAAGCTAATCAAAGATCTGATTTCAGTAAGTGATATTGTAATAGAAAATTTTCGTGGTGGGGTTTTGGATCGATGGGGACTCGGATTTGACGAAATGCGGAAAGCAAAACCCGACATTATTTATTTAAGCATGTCTGGGTACGGACACACAGGACCCTACAAAGACTACGCGTCCCATTTCCATATAGCTCAAGCCATGTCTGGATATACCGCAATCTCTGGTTATGAAAATGATATCCCTGTTGTAACAGGAGCGTGGGGGGATACAATTTCTGGTCTTCACGCATCTTCTGCAATCACTATGGCCCTAGAACACAGAAATCAAACAGGCGAAGGACAATATATTGATGGAGCCAATATGACTTGCATTAGCAATGTCATGACTACAGCTTATTTGCAGCAAACTATTAATGGAGATGCTCCTGGTCCTACAGGAAATCGAATGCCTCATGTGAACTCATATTTAGAGGGAGCATTCAGATGTCAAGGAAACGAAAGATGGGTAGCAATTGGCATTTATTCTAAGGATGAATGGATAAAATTTTGTAATGTAATTGGAAAAACTGAACTAATTACTGATCCAAGATTTTCAGAAATGGACTCTCGGTCAAAAAACTGGGATGACTTAGAGAAAGAAATCGAAGATTGGACAATAAATAAGAATGTAGATGATGTAGTGAGTCTCCTTCAAAAATCCGGAATTGGGGCAGCTTTAATATCAAATGTTGAGGATTTAGTCGAACATGACCCTCAGCTCAAACATGACAATTTTTACAAATCTGTACC
>MDTE01174802.1_pt1 | contig 39309 bp, 63 predicted proteins | sample 811231 | NCBI WGS metagenome assembly MDTE01 (sample SAMN05326651, study PRJNA326480) | marine metagenome | isolation source: seawater | place: Indian Ocean: Red Sea | collected 2010 | reverse complement strand
TCTATAATTGCATCTGGTTCTAATTCAGTTTCAAAAATTGTTTTTAAACTTTGAGTAGCTTCATTCTCGTCTTCTTGAACTGCTCTTATAATCTCTTCAACTATAAAATCAATAAAGTAGTCAGTGTTATAACCACGAGAACTTAGACCTTCCATTCTTTCATTAAATTTCTCTGATGTTTGATATATTGAAGCTTTTCTTTGCTCTTCGTATTCTTTCCAATCCATTATTTAAATCTCCTATTCTGATAAGTTTTTTTTGTAGAGTCTAATGTTTTTTTTAGTTCTGGGTGAAATTTAAAGGTAACTTTTTTTGCATCTTTTTTTACAGACTTGCCATCCACCAGAACTTCAATCGGATATGACTCTAATTGTTTATACCAATATGCGACATCGTAACCACCATCATTTAGTAACTTAACGAGCAAACCTCTATTGTAATCCTTGTCTTCTGCTTGAAGAACTTGAGTTTCACCTCTTGGTAACTCTAAATCTTTATTAATCTTTTTTTCTAATTTTGCCATTTATATAAGTTTATTTTTATTTTATTTAAATCTCAAATTTCGTTTTTGCGAAATAGTGTTTTGCAGGATCATTTTTTCAACATCATCCATCTTAATATCATCTGCTGTAGCACCCTTTCGTAATAATCTTGGTTTTCTTCTGCTTCTTTTGATTACCTTCATTGACTCTGTACCAAAACCTTGCTTTACTCCAGAGCCAATAGCAATATCAGTAACATCTAATTCACCTGTATTAAGATCTACATTAACATAGACATCATCGGCTTGTCTCCACTGAACCTTTTTTGGATAAAGCTTTGTGATAAAACCTTCTCTTGGTTCTTCTGGTGTTACTGGAGGAGGAGTTCCCTGTAGGTCTGTTTTTTTTGGCTTTCCTTTGGTTGGTTTTGGCTTTCCAGAAGGTCTTCCACCAGTACCAGAGCCACCAGAACCTCTACCTGTTCCACGACCTCTTCCTCTGCCTTGACCTTGACCTTGTCCTTGACCAGTTCCTCTACCAGAACCTCTACCTGATCCAGTTCCTGTACCAGAGCCTTGTCCAGTACCTTGACCTGTTCCAGTGCCTTGACCAGTTCCTGTGCCAGTACCTCTACCTTGTCCTTGTCCTTGACCTGATCCTTGACCTTGTCCTTGACCAGTGCCAGTGCCACTTCCTACACCTCTTCCTTCACCTGTACCTTCTCCAGTGCCAGTTCCTGTACCAGAACCACCTCCAGAGCCAGTACCTTGTCCAGTTCCCTGACCTGTTCCAGTGCCTGTACCTTGACCAGTACCTCTGCCTTGACCAGTACCTCTGCCTTGACCTTGACCAGAGCCTTGACCTCTGCCTGATCCAGTTCCAGAACCAGAGCCTTGTCCTTTAGCTTGACCTTGCCCAGAACCAGAACTACTGCTTTGAGCAGTACCAACTCCACCACCTCCACCTGATCCACGACCTTGACCTTGTCCACCACCAGATGGTCCTGTGGCTCCCCCAGATGGTTTCCCTTGTGAGAAATCTTTAGTTCCAGTACCAGATAATCCACCTTGACCTTGTACACTTACACCAAAAAAAGGATCAGGTGAATCTTTAAATATTTCACTTTTACTATCTGCAAGTTCGTCATCAACTCTTCTTCTAAACCTTCCGTCTTTTCTTGAGTTTTTCATCCAGTCATCAAAATCATCAATCAAGTTTTCAAGCTTGGACTCATCAACTCTAAGTGTGTCTTTTGGAGTTTTGCCACCTCTGGCTCCTCTTCCAGACCTTGTAATTTGTGATAAAAGAGTGTCTCCACCATCGACACCTTTTGAAGGAGAAAAAACAGCTTTATTAATTTTTTGAATTATTTTTGCAACCTCATCAAGGTTATATAAATCAAGATATTGAGGACCAAATCCTTTTACTCTTTCGATAAGTTCTGCCATTCCGTTTTCCCCAAAGATAATATCATCATAACTTTTAAAGTTTTTATTTTTAGGTATTCTAATAGCATTGAAGTCTAGGACCGATTCAATAAGTCTTATTTTATCTGGTTCAAGAAAAGCTTCTTCTGAAAGTTTACCTGCACCGATGGTTCCTTTATTGAAATCAAAATATTGACCATAAAGAGTTTTTTGACCTTCTAACTTTGAAGCAAAATTCTCTTTTTGCTCTTGAGTAAATTTCTTCCACCATTCTGTTTTCTCATATCTTTTATCTAAGTAATCAAGGTTGTTTTTTATCTTAAAAGTTTCGTCTAGTACCAAGAAAGCATCTTTATCGTCTAAAGCCTTTGTAAAAATAGGGTTGTTTCTAAGAAAAAAACTTGAGTCTTCAGCGTTAAGCCATTCATCATGGAGAGGGTTTACTTTATTCGCTTGAGCAATAGGTAATGGTAATCTTTTATCTATAATATCGAGAACCTCTTTTTGTTTTGGGGTTGCTCTACCATCATCTACGAGTTTTTTTAGCTTACTCTTAACAGCACCAAGATTATGTTTCTGGGTGGTATTCATTGCATTTGTAAAGACTTCTTCGTGATACTCTACTGGAGACTTTCCTGCTACTTTCATATAAACCCAGTTACGAGGTTTGTTAGTAATTTTTCCTGCTTGGTTATAAAGGAATGTTAAATCTTCTGACAGCCTAGCTAATTGCTGTTCTTTTTTTCTGTTTGCAATATAACTTTTTGCTATTATCTTATTTGCTACCTGATCGGCAGAAAGGAAAGTGTCTGGTATGTTTCTAGCAATTAGTTTTCTTCCTTGGTTTATTCTTGCAGGAGCATTTCTTATTCCCTTAACCAGACCAACAATGCTTCCTTTAGTTATAGATGCTAAAAAGTTTACTTGAGCAATCGTTAGAGCCAAATCAATAGGTCTAAAAAACTCGTCAAACTGGTTGCTCATCATGTTAATGTTAAAATTATCATCCCAAGGATAAGGTGATCTTCCTCTTTCCTTATATAAGCCTAGTTTTTCAGCACCTTCTTGGCTATGAAAAGATAATGTTCCAAATGGTTTTTCATTTCTATATGAATCTGGTCTTCTTGCTAAAGGTTTTATCACGTTTTGATATATGTCTCTGTCTGACTTTCTGTCAAAAGAAAAACCAAACTTGCTTCCACTTGGAGTAACAGTGTTTGCAAAATCCTCAACAACACCAACAGCAGGAAAGTATCTTGCTAATCCATATGCTTGAACCGAAAAACCTATAGCATAATCATCTATATCACTCCAACCTTGGTCTTCATCCCTTTTTTTTATCTCTACTGGTAGTCCTGTGTAAGGGTTTTTTTCACCAGACATATCTATGTTTAAAACCTCAAAGTTAGGAATATTTTTTATGCCTTCATAAAGTCTAGTAAGCATTAGTAAATCACTTATAGCCTTTGCACCTTTAACCCCCATGCCACCAATCGATTTTCCTCTCTCTGGAAGAAAAGGATCGACTTGTTGCTGTTCGTATTCTGGCTCTGTAAAAGCAAATGCAGGAGGTACTGTTGGAATATCTCTATTTAGAATATCTCCACCAGTTTCTAAAATAAAAGTTTCTTGTTTTTGAGGAAGCCAATTAAAGGTTCCTGTTTCTCTATCTCCTAATGCTTCAACAAACCTTTCGTCTTCTGCCATATCTTCATAAACAAAATCTCTATCTAACTTATCCTCGTCTGGTAAATCTCTATCGAAAATATCACTTGGTCTTTCTAAGATGATTCCTTGTTCTGGAACATCACTTGGTCCATAAATATCTCTTTCTGGATCGGCTCCAAGGATTTCTGGAGGGTAATAAAAAGGATCGCTACCTATCGATTGCCATTCTTTATTTATTGCCATCCTTCTTTCTTCAACTGATTCATATCTATCATCTAAGAAAGCTAAATTACCTAAGTCGCTATCTCCTAATAATTGTGGTTGCCCTTCACGAGACTTGCCAATGAAGTTTTCATACATTTCAAAGTTTTTATCTCTGTCTTCATAAAGAGGAGTTATAGCATCAAATTTGCTTTCATACTCTGCCCAAAAACTATCATCGGCTCTTCTGTAATAATTCTCATCAAACCAAGCATCTAATCTAGCTTCAGCTTCATCAATTTTTTCTTGCTCAAATTCAATCGCTGTCTCTAAAGATTTTTTACCTTCTTCATACTCTGCTTTTTGTCTGTCGTATAATTCTTGATCGGCATCAAAGCTTTCAGTTTCTTTTTCAAGTTCTTCAAGCTTTCTAGGATTTATTATTCTTTCCTCTGGATTGATAAAGTAATCTGGATTTATCTCAACAGATTCTTGTTCCCTAATCTCTTCTCTAAACTCTTCAACAACCTGTGGAGGTTCCACATAACTTTCAGCAGGTGAAACATCTTCAAAAGGATCAGATGCTCTTGGAGGTTCTACATAAACATCATCATTAGAATCATTATCAAAACTACCAGAACTTGTTACAGGTTTTGGTTGTGTAACATTTCTTGGAGTCGTGTAACTTTCTGCCGATGATCTTTCTTCATCTTCGTTAGGATCGTAAGGTATGTAATTTTGATTATTTGTTACCATTTTAGTTCAAAAACCTACTTTTTTACTATTTCAAAGTTTTTAGCTATGTATACAAGCCCATATGAGATGGCTCCAAGGACCAAGGGGGTACCGAAGTACCTTTTTTTGAATGAAGGCACCTCATAGAAACTAGATTTTTCAGTTTGATCCATTTTCTTACCTTTCTCTATATTTTTTTCTAATTTTTTTATTGATGCCCACTGATGTGGGGTTAAGTAGCTAATTGTCATAATCACCTTGCGTTTGTAATATAAATTTTATCTGTAGCTATTGCTCTACCAACCTTATAGGTTCCTGATGTACCTAATGTGCCATCTGCTTTAACATAATATTCTGTTCCTATAGTTAGCCCTGATAAGCCATCAAGAACTGCTCCAACTGAAAGCACAGTTACTTGTGAGCCTGAATTTGCAGGTTGCGTTATGTGTCCAATCCAATCTGCAATATTATCAGGAATTACAAATGCAGAAGCACTATACATTCCCTGTGTTGCTCCTTGTTGAAGATGGGAAAATGCTTGTGCAGAAAAAAAAGTTCCTTGTGCATCTTTCCAAAAAAATTGAGGTTCGTTACGGTGGAAATTGTAATAATTACTTCCATCAAAATATTCATACTCTTTTATGGTAGAAATATCTATAGTATTGGTAGTGTTGTCCATTTGAAATTCTAAGACTTTGGAACAGGTTGAAGAATAAATTTCAGTTGGACAAGCGTTGTTGTCTAATAATGGAAGGCTAAAAATACTAAACTTAGAATTAGTTGAATCAAACTCCCAATTAGTTTGTTCTATTAGGTATCCTGCCTCCATACACTTTTCATTTGTAACATTTTGACAATAAGTACCTTGGGTAACTCCATTAAGGTCAGCAAGTCTATTTTGTAAATCGTACTTTGCCACAACCACAGGACTAGCAGTTGGAGTTGTTCTATCTGCTGTTATAAAAAAGTAATTCATATTAAAATCCCAATATGATTGATATGAAGCATCACTTTGCATAGAAACTAAATATAAATCATTTACTGAATCATAAGCAGGAGCAGTCATATTGTAATCAGGGTTACAATACAGACCATAAGTAGTAACATTTTGAGATGGGTCGCCATTACTTTCTGTATAACCACTTGTGTTTATTATCGTATTAGAATTATGGGGGTTTATTCCTCCTGCTTGGTTATAACTAAAGCTGTGAGCCCTACAATCTGTTGATTGATTGCTATAATTTACTATTGCTACAAAAATTTGTGCTGTTGTATCATAAAAAATCTGAGGGTACATTATTTGTGAATATAGTGTCCAAGTTCCTGACAAATAATTATGGTTTTCCCAATTTGCATAAGGAGAACATGATGCACCTGCACCTCCAAATCCTGTACAGGTAAATGATTTGTTTGCCATATACCCTTGATACCAACTATTACTATTTATCATGTTATAGAAGGCAACCATAAAGCTTTGGTTGTTATCCCATATTGGTTGTAGGTTGTTCCCAACAGAATTTGTTGTGGTTGGTGTAGTTGTACATTGTTGATTTTGGTAACACAAATGCCTATCAATTAATAAGGTTTCAGTTCCAACTGTTATTGTGCTTGTAGATGAATCTATTGAAAAAGGAACAGTATAAAGCTGTCCTGAATTTCCACTACCTGTGTAATAAATTATTACATAGTTGTCTATTGATTCATCATAGGTTGAACCATATCTTGCAAATCTCAAAATATCATCAGCATTATAATTGTCACTTGATTCAAATCCTGAAGGTTGAGTTGCTGTATGATTTGACCATTGATTTGATAAACATTGTCTACCCCACTTTTGTAAAGAACCATTGTTTTCTTGAACTACATCAACGTATAAATGAGTATCACAATTTGGGGTTTGGTTTGTATCAAATTCTCTATAAACATAAACCATAGCATCAGCATTTGAATTATATAATCCTTTTTGTGCGTGCATCTTAGTACCTGCTCCTGATGAACTTTCTGTTTGTGTGCCTAAACCAAGAGGAGAAACTCCATTTTGAAGGGTTGTAACATTTCTAACTTGCCCATTAGATTCAAGCCCTACTGCTCCTGCAACTACATTTTGTGAAGCTGTGGCAGTGAATGAACCTCCACCTCCAGACGGATCACTCCATTCTATTGCAGTTCCACCAGAATTTACAGTTAATAATTGACCTGCTGTACCAGTTCCTACACTTAGGTCCACAGTTGGATCAATGTTTTGCCAGACTCCTGTATTTGCTCCTGCTTTTAAAAACTGTCCAACAGTTGCACTTGATGTATCAAATCCTTCAAGAGGTATTGTTGATAAAAGCTTATATTCCACAGTTGCATTGGTTGAATCTATTCCCATTAGAGCATTTGGTGAACCTCCAGTAAGACTTATGTCAGCAAGAGGAATTGTTGTAGAGTTTGCAATAATTTCTGTTCCTGCTCCATTAAGGGTTACATATTTATTTGCATCACTAACTCCCCCAAATGTTTTTGGGTACGTATCTACAGTTTCAAGCGATCCTGTAGATGATGTTCCTATCATTTTATTTCCAGTAAAAGCACTCCCCATAAGAAAAGTTCCGTCTTGATCTGGAAATGTATATGTTCTGTCATTAGTTAAATTACTAGCATCTAAAGTTCCTTTATGAGGGGTGCCACCTGCAATAGAGATGTTACCTGTAAATTCATTAGTGCTACCAATCTGACACGTACTCTGTGCGTCAATACAAGGTGAGTTATTCAATAGGAGAACGTAACCTCCCATCACACTAGCCACCACCAGAGCTATTTTCCCAGAGTCTAATACTCCGAAGTAAGGTAAAAATCGATTTTTTATTGTTGTATACATTAGTGTCCTCCTTTCTATAATTCAAAAATGTTTAAAAACGGACAAGTAGACATACCTATCGCCATACCTAAAATAAAACTTGCTAAATAAACTATTGCTACATTTGTTGGAATCATTAATTATCTCCTTTCATTAGCTTCTCTCCACCCATAACGATGTACTGTATATTCCGAGGATTACCAAGAAAACGACAGTTACAAACCAAAGAGGAAGCAACCCACTGGTACCACCTAATACATAGGGAACTGTTGATCCTAATAAAGCAAGAGGGATGTTTCGTAACATCCAATATAGAGCAATTAAAATTAATACTGAAAAAGCACTCAGCCATAATGAATACCAAGCTACAACTGGTATCTGTAGGTTTTGTGCAGGTCTAAGAAAACTTATACCAAATAAATTGTCGTTTTCTTCTGCTAATGAAAACGGATTAGAATCTCCATACCATTTTCCTGCTATGTTTTTTAATGGTGCAGTAAAGACACCACTCGCACTTATTGTGGAACTTCTTAAACTGGACCTTGAAACTGAAAAATTAGATTGGGTTCTGTTGAAAAAGTAGTTCGCATTATTTCCTCTGCCTGTAATATCGGTTATTGTTCCAGAATAATTTGGATCAAGAGCCTGAGTCTCTGCCATGTCAGAAGGATTGAAACCCCAAATGCCAACTGGAGTTCCCCCAGATGAATTGTTTCTAAACTCTACATATCTAATTGTTGTTTTTTCAAGAAAATCAGATTTTACTGCATTGTCTTCAGTTGCTCCTATATACATATCTTTACTATTCGTGGTTACAGTATTACCAGAAGATGTAACTGGAGTACCTAATAAGTTTAAAGCAATATCGCTTTGGTCATATCCGTTTTCATCATAAAGCCTTAATTGAACTGCTCCACCAGAATCTTTTGTTACAACTAAAGTTTGGTTCTTTCCTACCGATGTTGGGGGAATACTAATATCTGTAACTGTCTGGTCTGTAGTAACCCTAATAACAGGAAGACCAACCAAGCTTAGTATTTGAATCTTAAATCCATATAACTGACCTGCAAATTCATCGTATTTCTCTAATAAGGTTCCTTGCTTTACATCACAATCAACTAAGACCAATACAATCTCGCAAACCTGCTCATAGTTTAGAATAATCTCAAAATTACTTACATTAAAATCATTATTGTTTGCTATCCTGACATAATCCCCAGAACTACTGGAATCGTTATACAAATAGATACCTTGGTTTCTTTGAGTTTTTATCGAACCAACTAAAGTAGAATATGTTTTATCCGAGTTGGTTTCAATTTCTGAAAAAACCTGCCAAGCTACAGCATTGTTCGAATTTATATTTTGTAGCATTAAATCTTTTTCTGAAGATAAGCTTTCTCCATATGAATAAAAACTCCACCCAAATTTATCTACATAATTAGATTCGATCCAAGACTTTATAGGTAATGATTGAACCCTTACAGGATAATTTGTTACTGTACCTCCAGAGTTGCTAACTTGAAGGTCATATTTATAGCAATATTCACTACTAGAAATAGCATGAATTGAACATATTTTTGTGTAAGGACTGGTCATCCAAACAAAAGCTAATAATATAATTCCAAGAGAAACGATTCCTGTACTAAATTTTTTAGGATGTTCTCTAAACTTAAATTTGTTTTGTAATGCAAAATAATATTTCATTTTAAATCGGTAAATAACTCAAGACTCTTCCTGCTACAGAGCCTACTGCTGTGATAAATCTTGACATAAGTTCAATGGTCTTAAATCCCATTGTGATAAGAGCAGGTATTCCCATTATCATCAGTAAGTATCTAACAAGCTGATATGCCATCGGTTGATCTGCTCCCCAGAAAGAATAATTTAAGGTTAGTATTCTAAATGTGTAGCTTACAAATCCAAATATTACTCCAGTTGAATCAGTAACAAACGAATATCCTGCTTCTATTGGACTTTGGTCCGAACTTGATTCTTTTGCTGTTCCTATTTCAACATTCATAATTGTATTAACTAGGTCTTCAGCATCTGATGTTTCGGTTCCATAAGTCATCTCGGCAATTAATCCTATCGTTGCTACCAAAATGTATGGTAAGAACAGTGTAGAAATTAGCTTTCCTGACAAGATTTACTCCTATTCTGGTGATCTTCTTATAAAGTACCAAGAGCCTAAAACGAGCAATATGCTTAATCCTGTAAATAGGAAAGCGATACTTACTGCTCCTACAAAGACTCCTGCTAGTAATGGTGAGACAAACGCAATAATTCCGACCAGACTATTTTTAGTCATTAATGCTCCGAGTCCACCTAAAATCAACCCTAAAAATCCATAAAATATAAAACCTGTTTGTAAACCAGAAAGACCTAAATATTCACTACCAACTGCATCTAAATTTTGTTTTACTCCAGATGCTGTAGCTGTAGCATAAATATGAGTCTGGAGAGGAACCTCCCCAGTTTTTCTAATGAAATCCATATTTGGTCTTTGAACTCCTAATTGAAATACTGAATCTCCTTCACTGTCTATAGCCACGTCTACAACAGCAGGTAAGGATTGAACTAAATAAGTTTGACCTAAAGGAGTTATTAATTGAGACTTAGAAACGAGGGTGTTTTGGGGTAAACCAAGGTCATTTTCCATAATAGACATCAACCCTCCGTTTAAAGATGATATAGAGGTTCCCAGTGCTGTTCTTCCACCAAAATTGGCTCCCCATCCAGAACCCTTAACTTCAATTAGCTGACACACTGTCTCTGGTGCAGTGAAAAGTGTAGAGGACTGCTCGATACAAAGTTTGTTAGGTTCGTCTCCTACAGCAAACTTTCCATATGCGTTTTTACTATCTGGTTTTCCATATAAACCTACCAATCCCATTCCTATTTGAGGAAACTTTGGTTGGTCCAACTCTAACTGTTGAGTTCCACTACAAGTTATGACCGAAGAACTTACAACTGTCCAGTTTCCAGAGCATGAATATAGCTTTGCTTCAATAAAACCAGATTTGAAAGAAAAAGGGAATGAAGGTTTTGGTGGAGTCAACTCACACCCTGCGTCATCGTCTAAAAAATCAGATGTGCAAAAGGTACCTGTGGTTGTCTCGCTAGAATTTACATAAGGTAACTCAAACCTAACTAAAACAAAATAATCATTTTCTTCAATTATGTCTGCATAGGACCAAGTTTCATATAAGATCATAGTATGTGATCCTGCTACTGGTGTCGATGCTTCAATTTTTTGGCTTGAAGATAAAGTAAAACTAAAGACTAATATTAAAATCAGTACAGGAATATATTTCAAAGTTCGCATACATACCTACCTTAATACTTTCATTGCTCTTACTAATGCCCAGATGAAGAAACTCATAGCAAATCCGTAAATAATCCAGATCATCATTGGAGTAGAATTAGTGTTGGTGTTTGACTGAACATCGATAGCTAAAACTATACAAGAAAAACAAGCTAATAATAAAAAAGGAAAACTCATTTAAAATCTCTCCTTTTAGGGTACAGCCTATTGTTTTCGTCAGATTTGTATAAATCTCTCATGCTAATCCTTTTGGCTTCTAAAAAATTCATTGGAGTAACTCCAAATTCATTAAAATCGATTCTTCCACCCTGTTTAATTTTTTCAAAAGCTTCTGGGGTGATATGAAAATCACTTGAACCATATTTCCAACCCAATTCCATGAAATCTGTAGCTTCTCTAGTGTTGTCATATTCTGTTTCTGAATATGAAGGATATTTATTTAGAAAATCGTCTTTTGAGAGGTTATTAAAATCTTTTTTTAAAACTTCTTCATCACCCATTCTTACAAAGAAATTAGACTGCTCAATCATGTCTTTACAATGGTTGTATTTTTCTTGGAATTTCCTGTCAAAAAAATCATATCGTGGCATTACTTAAATACCTTTCTCGGTCTATAATTGCTATCATCGATCCAATTTTTTAGCTTTTCAGAGTCTTCTATATATCGTAAATGTTCTTCTGCTTCGTCAAATATTTTATTTGTATCTTCATCGGTGATTACTATACCATGTTTATCAAGCACCTCTGATATATCTGGTTGACTTCCTGCTATTGTAGGAGAAAATCTCATTTGTCTTTTTTCAAAGTCTTTGAAATCTTTTATATCCCCTGACCATTTTTTTAGCTTTGTTTCTTCTCTTTTAAAAGCATCTTCAAGTTCTTGGTTTATCTCTTGAATATAATCGTATTCATATTTATTATCTGATGTAAAAAGTTCAAACTGAAACATCTCAGGATCAACAACTCTAAAAGGTATATAATCGCTAAACTCTGAGGATAGAAAAATTACAGGTTCTTCAACGTCTATTAAATTTGCAGGTGCAAGAAAATACCATGGTAGGTCTTGCCACGTATCATAAGCTTGGTCGTGTGAAGCCCAGAAGGGTTCTTCTTCAGTAATATCTCTAATAAATTCTTCTTTTAAAGACCTGCCTTCCAAAATTTGTCTCTCTGATTTAATGTAACCTGTATATTCAAATATATTTCTTAAGTTATCCTCATGCTCTTCTATAAATTCCTCTAGTTCTTCATCCTTTTTTTCGTCTATTTCAAATTGGGGAACGAGAACATTTTGTTTTAGTTCTTCAACCCAGACTCCCACTTTATCGTCATCTTTAAGTTTTAATATCCCTTCATCAAGCAATTTCTCTACTACCCATTGATCTTGTGCGTGATCCCCATAGACACTCAAGTATTCTCCTTGGTTTAGCTTTCTTTCTATAATTTCTTCTTCGATTCCTTCACGAAAATCTTTATTTAGATTTTCTTCGAGAACTTTATCTTCATAACCTAGCCATTCGTCATATAAATTTGGATCAAATTCCAAGTTGTTATTAAATACATCACCCACATAAGTGAAACGTGCTTCAATTTGAGGAACTTTTAATCCGTCTATCTCCTCAAGTTCCCATACATATTCAGTAAGACCATCTTCATAATGACGTGAAACACCATAACCTATTTCTTCAAGCTTTTGTCGTGTAATTCCGTCTACCATTACTTAAATTTCCTCTTTGCACGATCTCCAAACCTTTTAGCTAAATGTATTTTTGCTGATTTCTCGAAATCATTTTGATCGTCAGCAAATTTCTGCATTTGCTTTTGAAATTGTCTGTCTAGTTCTTCTTCTGTATATAAATCACCGAGATAAGCATTTCCAAAATAAAAAAAATTTTCGTAAATACGTTTTTTTTCATCAAAACTTGATGCGTTATTATACTCATCAACTGCTTTTTTTCCTAGGTTTCTATTATTCTCAAAAACACTTGTATCTACGTCATATTCTCTTGAATAATCATCATAAAGTTTTTCTTCTTCTGTTTTTCTTCTAAATGGGTTTCTCATTTTTTACTCCTTTCTTTATTTGAAGTTTCTTTTTTTCTGTTGCTTGTAGTAATCTGTTTTTTTAGGATCAGGTCCTAAAAAGTAATCCATAGCTGAACCTTCTTCGTCTAAAATCTCTGGATATCTTTCATAAAAGCTTTTTGTTGCTTCTGGATCAATTTGTCTTGGCTTTCGTGGTTCTCTCATCTGGAGTTGTATGGGTGTTTCATCTTCATAAAATCTTTTAGAGTTCTCACGATCAGCATCTGTAATTTTTCTTAACTCTCTTGGTTCTTCATCTTTCTCAAAATCTGCAAAACTTTCTGTAACTGGCTTCTCTAGTTCTGGGGATTCCAATGTCGGTTCTTCTATTTCTGGAGACTCTAGTTCATTTGGATCCTTTACAGGAGCAGTGTCAAAGAAAGGTTTGGGGGTATCTAACCTAACAGACTCTTCCTCCACCTTAAATCGGTCCTGCATAGCCTTCCCTCGGTTCAAAGCAAGTCTTTCAGCAAACTCTTCTTCAGATTCACCTTCATATTTTTCAAATTCTGGCATTATTTAAACCTCCTTGCTTTTCTATACCGACCAGTACGTTGTTGTACTGGCTGTCTTTCCCAATACTTTCTAATTCTCTGTCTCAAAAAAGAAGAATGATTTGATGGATGGGATAGATTGAAATCCTCGTTTTCCATTACATAATCATAAGCTTCTCCGATTTGGTTTTTGGTCAATCCCATGTCATATATTTCTCCCTTACCATAATATCCATGGACATAATCAACAAATTTCTTTTTAATATCTTCTTCATTTCCTTCTATAGGCATTATGATGTTCCTTTCAAATCATTTATGTATTCCAAAAATAATTTTTTATTTGCAAAAATCTTGTAATTTCCAGATTCTATTGCTTCATCCATTTTTTTTGTTATATTTGGGTTTTTTTCCTCAAATTCTTCTACTTTCTTTTTCCAGTCCATTATTTAAAAAAGTCCTTTCTGTTATTTTTTTCATTATCTTTTTCAAACTCATTTTCAAAAATCAACTGGCTTCTTACAGCTTTCATTTCTCCTATATATTTATCTCTATCTTCTTCAAATAATTTAAAAACAGGGGTAAATATATTTTCTAAATATGATTCTGATAAAAATCCTGATTGTGTTTCATTGCCTTCATTTACTGCCTGTGCATATTGCTCAAGAAAATCTGGTTGACTTTCAGCTATTTGCATAAAGAGTTCTGGTCCTCCTGTTTGTAAATAAGATTCCATAAACTTTTTAGGATCAAAATTAAAATTTTCACCCCAATCTCTTATTACTAAGTTATGAGTAATTTCAAAGCTTATATATTCATCTGCTGACCTTCCATTAGCATCTTCATGCTTTAAAGATTCTCGAACGATAGGATTATTCAAATTATCGTAACCTTTGTCTTTTTCAAACTGATTATCAGTTTCTACATATTGTCGAATAACGTCATCTGCTATTCTTCTTACTTCTTCTGGTTCTGGAAGCTTAAAACCTTTTACCATAATTACTTAAAGTCCTTTCTTGATCTACTTTCATTCCACCTGCGAAAATCTTTCCAGAACTGCTCTGAGCTTAAGTCGTCAGTTTCTGGTACAAATTTTTCTTCTGGAATATCCTCGGCTTGTTTTTGCGACCTACCTTCTTTATAATCGGACCATTTCTTTCTAAACTGGTCTCTGGAAGATTCATATCCCTTCTTACCAAGGTCTCTTGCGACATTAAATAGGGTAGAGCCAGTCTTTTTTGCTCCTGCCCAAGCTTTTTGTCTTCTCTCTTTTCTTTTTCTTTTTCTTTCTTCGTCTCTGGCAAATTTTTCATCTGCCTTAATTCCTTCTTGATATTCTTTTCTCATCTTTGCTGTAACATAGTCATCGATAAACTGTGTAGTTCCGTCATAATACTCACTGAATACAGCATCTTTAATTAAATTTTCGTGTTTATTAGTTCCTTCAAATGTGTCTAAGTCGTGTGTGAACCATTCTTCGTCTTTCCACCTGTAAATTCCTCTATCAAGTTCTTTATTTTTATTCATTTCTTTAAGTTTTTTTTCATATTCTCTTGATAGATAGACTCTGTCTGCGTTTCCCTGTTGTTGTTTTTATTTACTTTCTAAAAAAGCACCAATCGGACCACGAGACAATATATTCTGACCAAGTGTAGTTTCCCCATAATCACTTTTAGGACTACTTTTTGGCTCACTTTTTTTAGATGATCTTCTTGATTGGTTCAGAACCATTCTAAGCAACTCTTGTTTTTCTCTATCTGATAGTGCCATTTTGCTTTTTCCTTCTAGGTATAGTGCTTATACCCTTTTTTCTTTGCTCTCGTTTTCTTTAATTTATTTTTCCTTCTTCTGTTGTTCATTCTTTTAGCCATATTTACTCTCCTTACTTAATTTGTTAGGGAACCTGCGTTTTGGAGCAGACTCCCTAACTGAACATTAATAACATTCATCTATACTCCAACTACTGGAGAGAGGATAAATCTATTGTTCTTTTGAGGCTCTATAAGCGATAATTCCTGCTACTGCTATACCACCCACAGAAGCGACAAGAGGAATCAAATTTATGATTGCTGCTGTAGCTGTATCAATACCTGTGGTACCTGCTGCTGTAACTGTAGAAGAAATTATTGTGGGTAGTACAGCTAAAAATGCCACTAGAACCACCACACTAAGAATTATAGCTTGAATCTTTGATGTACTCATCGTTTTCTCACTCCAAATTTCTTATTCTGTTTTGTTTAAGATCATTCCGATCCAGTGTTATGCGTGTTCTCTTACTGGCTATACATTGCATAACTTTTCGATACTCCGATGACCATGATTAAGAGCAACCCTAATACCAACACAAATGAAAACCTTTTTAGAAGAGAATCTAAATGAGATGCACTTTGGACCTGTGCATTGACCTTGTAATAGTCTATTTGAAAGGTGTATGAGGTATTAGGACTTAATCCAGAGATCGTTACCTGTTGTAAATCACTTGCTAAAGCAGACTGAGATGTGCGAGTAACACTTGCAGGGGAGGTCTCTTGTACTGCCCAATTCGGATTGGTGTTCTCATATGCAGACTTACTATTTAAGTTAACTACACAAGAGACATCAGTAGTTCCTGTGGTACAAGAAGGTGTCTCACTTACAGTATCAGTTCGTAAAGAATTTACCTGCGTTGAAATGCTAGGCAACATTACAGTTAGGATCACGAATCCAAAGCCAATTATAAATAGCCCTATAATGCTTGTTCTGAACAAACTGAATTTCTCAATCTGCTTTAGATTTCGTGATCTCTATAATATTTTATTTCATTAAACAAACAGGAATCAAACTTAGAGATAGTTTAGGACCGTGTGAAGCTTCTGTTTTTTTCACCCTATTAAAAGGCGATTTGAACTGAAAAAATAGGTTTTAAATAAAAAGAGGAGGTTCGTTAGAACCTCCTCACACTTATAGAAAACACAAAAAGGATTATTCCATAAATTTCGTGTTTAATTGAATACTAACATTAATCCATTGAATAACTATAGAAATTCCAATACATCTTTTCTTTTTTATCCTGTACTGCAATGTTTACTAAAAATTTTCTTAATTTATCTATATCCCAGTAAACCTTTAAATCTTTACCAAGAATTGCTTTAATTTCCATAATTGAAAGCATATAGTTATTTTTCTCTTTAACCTTTTTAATTAAATGAGTGTAAACCAAATCTTCTTCTTCTTCAGTGCTTCTCTGGAGAATCTGGTCCTTTCCTAGCTGTTCAGACTGAATCATTTTATATGTGTCATATACATCCCACATTTGTTCCATACCAACATATAATTTTTTTCTTTTTTCTCCCTCTGGACCAAAGGTTCCTTGGTGAACCCAAGTTACACCAACCTGTCTTCCTTTATCTCTGGGAGCAGATAAACAGTAACCAACTATATCTGTTTGCTCCTTGAGTCTACGATCTATTGAATGTTCAAATTGAGTAGCATAAAGACAACTCATTCCTCTTTTTCTAATCATTAAAATATAGTGTGAAAACAAAACTCCACCATATGAAGATGCTCCGTATCTATTGTCTCCAATGGATGTAACCTCATCAATTATTAAGAGTCCGTTTTCTAGCTTGGTTCTTCCTGTTTGAACTGTTTCAATAATATCCATCAGACCAATGTCTTGAATCCTACCTGTTACCTTGCCATCAATCTTAAAAATATCAGCATTGTTATTCAAGAATCCGTTATGATAAATATGAAAATCGTTATAACCCTTCTTATTTGCTTGAAGCCACTCTTCTACAGCTAATCTACATAACATGAGTGTCTTCCCAGAGCCACGTCTTCCCAAAAGACAGGTAACATTTGTATTATCTTTATAAAAAAAATTATCTTTTCGACTCACTACCAAATCTCCTTTGATCGATGTCCATAATTTTTAATTTCCGACCTGAGTAATGGCATAATTATATTTTGCCCTTGAGGTTGTATTTGTGGAGTATTTTGTAAATTGTCAGGAACTGACTCAATTACAGGTGGTGGAATAGGGGTGTCTGTCATAGCAGGATTACTTCCATCGTCTTGGTTTATTACAACAATAAGATAAAGACCTATTCCTAGTGCTAATAGACCTAAGAAGCCAATTTTGGCTACCTCAGACCATTGGTTCTGGTTAGACTGCATCAAAATCCTTGCAGATTCTTGGTTCAATGTTCTAAATAAATCTCCAGAAGATATAGAAGGGACCCTTTCATTAGTAAAAGGATCAAACCAATTTTGTGATCCATTTGTTTCGTCTATAACTGGAATATATTTATTTTTATATCTCCAGAAAAACTCTCTGGGTAAAGCTTCTACTTTATCCTTATCCCAGAACTCAATATTTACTCTTGGAACATTATCGATAACTTCCATCCTAACAACTCTACTAAATTTTTTACTAGCGATTGAATAAATCATTATAAAAGGAATTGCCATCCCTAATAAAAATAATAATAGACCAGAGGTGTAAGACACAAATGTAACAACTATTCCTAGTCCTGCAAATACAACTCCCATCAAACCTAAACTTAATCTTCTTTTTTTACTTATAAGGTCATTAAAACCTAATTCATGTTTTGACATATTTTTCCTCTCAATTTGTAATTTCCTGCAACCTGTTGTGGATCATCTTCTCTGCCTATATCCTTACCTATTACTTTTAGTAATTCCTCATGATCGTTTTTCATTTTTATTATTTCGCTAAATTGTTTGTAGTAATATTTGATGACATAAAAAGCTGTCTGTGAAATTTTTTTTGGACATTTTTTATGGTTTGGTTTCATACAATAATCTTTATGATTTATAGCTTTATCAAACAATGCTTTTAACTCCTTTCTATGCCAGACAGGGTGGAGTCCAGAATTTAAAAAAATCTCTTCATATTTATTAAAAATAGGTATGTCTAAAAGTTCTTCATTGAAGGTACTTTTTTCATATTTCCATTTCACAGGAGCCACAAAGTTACCATCCCTGACTGAGTAAACTATTCTTGACATCAAATAGGAACTCCATTGATTAGAGTTAAGATTCCTGCTAATGGTAACCCTGCATAGATAACCCATTTAAATATATTTACTATTTGGTCATTACTGGTTTGTTTTGATCCTTCAGTTCTGGAAACCTCTCTTCTAAAAGATTCGTTTTCATGTCTAACAAAATCATCAAAAGTAAACTCTTCACCTATATATTTTTCTTGACCTAACATCATCGGTGCAGGATCGTTTTCTCTAACAGCAAATGCACCATAAGGTTTTCCAGTAACAAAGCCAAATAAAGAGTCTTCTTTGATTTCTATATAAGCTTCGGCTCTAGCTTCAAACCCTTCTTCGTTTTGTGAAATCATAATCTGTTTATCTATTTCTACTTTTTCTATAGTCAGTGTTTTATCTGATCTAAATTTTAATATTTTTATTTTTGGTAGCTTTGCCATTATTTACCTATCCTTCCAAACAGTCCTATTACTAAACCTAACCCTATTCCGAAAAATCCACTCATTGTGGAAATCCACATTTTTTCTATCGCTATAATATCTATCATTTTGGACCTCTAACCATATAAATATTCCACTGCTCTTGCATACCCTGATCTATCTGTCCAGAATCACTAAGGTTCTTCCAGTCTCTGTAAAGGTCTTTTCTTATATTGGACCTTTTTAGCCACTCTCTTTTAGAGAGCCTTTTAGTGTGTTTTGGCAATGCCACTTGTTACTCCTTATTGTTGATTAAACTCTGATTGTTGTTGTTTTCTACCACCAAACCCAAACGCAGATTTAACGATCTTATATGCTCTTCCCATTACTCCACTAATGAAGGTCTCCCAGAAGCCACCATTGATTGATCCACTAAGCATAATACTTAACAAAGAAGCTTTACCACCTTCGGTTGCCATCTGGTTTATTAATTTGTAATGTTTTCCTGAGAGTTTTACTCCAGACATCTCCTGCCTTCTAATATCTTTAAGCAACATTGTTTGAACAGCAAGAACTTTTGGTTCTGAAAGGTTACCTCTACTTAAAGCATCTTCAACAGATTTATATCCTGTAAGACCATCTGAAATCTGTTTAATACCAGATTGAGACTCTCCATACACATCTTGACCTGATGTAAGCTGTTCTAAAGTTGTCATAGTCTGACCACCAAAAGAACTATTTTCATTTGCATATTCTTCTAGGTCCTGCCTTAATTCTTCATTTACCATGGTGTTTCATCCGTTTCATTTTGTTGCATTTCGTATTCTTTTTGAAGACGAGCCTTTTCTTCTTGAAATGCCACTTCTTCCTTTTCTACTAAACTTGCTATTTCGCTAATTAAACCTGCATTAGATATAATTTTGTGAATTAAATGATTAAGTACGTCTATACTTACTCGTTCCGACTCATCAACTCCACTCAAAATATCTAGCTTTTGATAAAGCATAATTAGTAAATCATGTGCCTCGATATTTTTTTCTACATGATCTCCATGTCTTACGTCATAACCATACGTGGTTTTTTCTATTCTTTTCATATTGTGAATTTGTTCAAAAATGCCCATTTTTTCTTCCTTTATCTGTCTGCTAAAAGTGTTTCAAGAAAAAAATCTATCGATTCTTTCATTTTTTCTTTTACTTGCAGTTTTTTTTCATAATTCATGTATGACACATAACATTTAATACATAAATTTTTTTCTCCCTTAAATCCTTTAATATAGTTAAATGTTTTTTCACAAACGATACATTCAGATTTTTGTAATTTTATTTTCATCATTATTTTTACTCCTTTCAAATATTTCTGTTATCGGCTCCCCTAGGGAGGGAGGTCCTAGGGGAGTTGTTTGACTTAAAAAACGATCATTTTTTTGTGATCCATTTTTTTTAGCCTTTTTGTACTCAGTTTTTTTCAAAATTTCAGCTACCCTTTTTTTGTCTCATGTTTTCTAACTCAGCAGAATTTCTGGAGGTTATAAAAAAAAGTTTCTTAATTTGCTTATCCTGTAGGTCTATTTTTTTAAATAATTCTTCAAATAACTTTTCATCCATTATTTTCTCCTATGACTTCTTTGAAGCATTTTTAACAAACATAGATACTCTATTTTTGCTTCAAAATTTAATTGATTGCTTAATTTGTGATAATAACCCCAATCTTTAGTCATTATTTTCTCTCCTTAATTTGCTTCTCCAGTAGTTCTATTTTTTTTTCTAAATATTGAATTTGGTTATGATGAGAACGATCAAATTCAATTTGCTTATCATTAAACTCAATTTGGTCAGAAAGAACTCTTTGTAGCCTTTCGTGAATTTCTATAATTCGCATTTCCAGTTGGTCTATTTTGTATCGATAATCTTCATCCATTATTTTTTCTCCTTAATTTGCTTCTCCAGTAGTTCTATTTTTTTTTCTAAATATTCACTTTGGTTTCGATGAAAACGATCAACTAGTTCTATTGTCTTTAAAAATGCTTCAAATATCTTTGTTTCCATTATTTTTTCTCCTTAATTTTTTCCTATAACTTTTTTATATTTTTGACGTTTTGGTTCCCAACAACTTTATTACCTGCAAAGTCTTCCATTCTCTGGTTGTAGGAGAATTTTGCAATATCACATATCTCTATATATTGGTCCAAAGAATTTTTTGCAAAGCTTCTTAATTTATTCCCTTTTGCATAAGCTATAAACCCAAAATAAAGACTTGTTAGCATCTCTCTATTAAAGGTGCCAATACTTATATTTCGATCTATTAGTTTTTGAGCAAGGTCTGTGATGTTTTTGTGAACTCTGGTTATTGGATGAAACTTTTCTTCTAAAACAGCTAAAGAAGGATAAAAGACTTGTTCAAAATAATTGTCTACAGTGTCGTTTGAGTAAAAGTCTTTAAGAACTGTCATTAGCGATATAAGTTCTCCTGCATTGACTCTTTTGGATTTATCCTTACTAATTGTTTTAATTAATAACTTGTTTGCTTGAAGGTCTTTGAGATACAGGACCTTGTAATCATCAAGAGTATCTAATGAAGGTGCTGTGTCTCTGCCGACAACAAACTTAAAAACTCCTTTTAATCCAGAAGCTATTAAAGGAGCATCAGAAATGCCTTGCATATGGATTTGGTGTGATCCTGTTCTCTTCAACCCTTGGTCAATATATTTATATTGGTCCTCAACTACTGGATAATAAATTACTACAGGTAATGTTACTCCTGATTGTTTTATTGCTTCTAATCTATGTTGACCATCACTTAGCTTATACTCAGTGTCTATTTTTATTGGATCATATGAGGTATGCCATTTATCGTTTTGGATGTCAGATACCATTCTCTTTATGTGAGTCGGTGATTTTGGTCTATTGTGAAACTTAATAGCTAATAACTGACTTGCTCCCTCTGGAGTCATAAGCATATTCCATGTATGAATATCATGCACTTTTCCAGTTTTTGATTCGACACCTTTTAAGGTTGAATCAAATATGTTTTGCTCAACTAAATTTTGTAGATTTGTTTGAGCCGTGTATTTTGGTAATTTTGGTAATTTCATTTGTAATTTTTCCTTTGTTTCTACAAGTGTTTTTTTTATGTTTTTTAAAAGTTTTCAAAATTTTTAAAAACTTCATTCGTAATGTGCGTATTGTAGAGTATTTCTCCCACGCCATTTAGGTGGCGATCCATACTCCCTAAGTTCAAATATGACCTCCTTTCACCTATTTTTTAGTTTTTTAGTTATGATGATGGTTGCTACAGCCATGGGTACAATCGCTAAAAAATAAAGCTTGTTTTTATGCTTCAATTTCTTTAATCTCCTCTGCTATTTTTCGACCTAATTTTTCACTATTTATTTGCTCCATCATTCTTATGCTTTTGCTTACTAATTCGTTGTCTCTTAATAGTTCTGCAAAATTTAAATGCTTTGGATATTTCTTAATCTCTTCACCTGTTGCTAAAGAGTGAATCCATGACTGCATTTGATCCAAGACACCATAACATCTATTTAACTCAGTAATTAAAGCTTTGTTTTGGTTCTGGATAAACTCGACATAGTTTTCGTAAATATCTTCTTCACCTAAAAGTTCTTTTAGTTCTCGGTTATTTTTCATATTTATTCTTCTTCTTCTTTCAATTTTGCTAAAAGTTCCTTTGTTTTTTTTATTTGGGTGTATGCTTCAAGTTCAATTTCGAAATGACTTTTCCAACCCTTTGCCCAATTTGGGGGGAAGAAAATAGGACTTGGACAAGTCTCAATAAAGTTTATATATGCCTTTATCTCTTCTTTATCAAATATGCTAATTCGTTTCATATCTATTCTTCTTCTTCTATAAGTTCATTTTTCATTTTTTCTAATTCCAACCAGAATTTATCTCTAACCTCTTCACCCATAACTATTGCAAGATCATGTAATACATCAAGCAAATCATCATCATTTTTTTCTGATCCTATTGTTACAATTTCTCCATTTATTTTTATTCGGTATGGAGGTCCAAAGTTTTTTGATTTTTCAACCATTTGTATTTCCTTTCGTTTGGTGCTTATGCCATACATATTAATTTTTTATTTAAGGTGCAGGATGGGGGGTTAGCAATTCTAGTAGGTAGTAATTCTGTCATCCTGCTAACGGCTCTTTAGGAAAAAAACTTTTAAATATGCACAGCATAAGCTGAATATAGTATATATCCCCTATAACGTAGTTATATGGGGATATTAAGTTGTGTTAATTCTGAGGGTACCTCCTTTATAATTCTGGTTTCCGATGTAACCTTTTTTCTTGCGAGTTTTTTTATCTTTACTACCTTTTGGTCTTCCACCTTTTTTGTTGGTCTTAGCAAGACCTAGTTTGGTTTTTTCAGAAATATTCTGTCTTTGTTTGATGCTTCTGAAATTTTCCATAGCATAGACAACCTGCTTGAGATTGTCGTCTTCTATTTCATCTGTGAATCGTTCTAGGTAGCTATATATTTGAACACCCTTCTTGAGTAATCTCTTCCATAAAAGAAATAGATCATCAGTATTACCTCTGGTGATCCTATCAATACTTTTAACTAACATCACATCAAATTCTTTTTTATGAGCCATTTCGAGCAAAATATTATTATACTCATCTAATTTTTTCTTATCAGTTCCAGATATTCCTTGTAGGTCTAAACACTCAACCTCAACCCAATCTTCTCTTCTATCTATAAAGGCTCTCAAGTCTTCAATCTGCTCTTTAGTGCTTTGTTCTTTAGTTGAGGTTCTTGCCCAGATTAGAACTCTCTTTGGTTTACTATTAGATTGCATATTCTTCTCCTGACTCTTTATTAGGAGTGTTATTGGACCGAAATGCTTTATTGGTTGAGCCTATAACCTTATCTAGCTTCATTTTAGTGTCATAGGACATCTTTCTATGCTGAATAGGTCTATGGACTGGTATTTGTGCTTCTTTATCTAATATATATTTGATTTTTGCATTACAATATTTATCTACATAATCCAGTTGTTCTTCATAGCAATTCTTTATAGTTTTATCTAGTAATGATTTCTCATATTTAAGATGGAATAACTCTTTAAATATTTGGATAATAGGTTTACCATCTCGGTTCTTTGGATAGGTATTATTCTTAAGTTCAGAAAGCTTCTCCATTCTCTCTCCAGTCATATCAAAAATAGTATCTTTTAATATTTGGTAAAAGTTAGGAACCTCTTCTCTGTTTACTATCATAAACTTGATACTTCCTTTATCATTGAACCTTTCGTTGTTCCTAGCAAATTGCCAGAAATTTTTAGTCTCAATAAGTTGATCTTTTACTAACTTATAATTCAATAAAGAATCAATAATTTTTACACAAGTACAGACTTGTATTCCTGTCTGGTACCTACTACTATTGTTGGGATGATTAAGTTGCTTTAATCCTTCAAAGTATTGCTTTCTAGTTCTACTACATTTATTACAAGGAAAGCCACCAAGACTATACAGTTCTGGATCAGAGTCTCCTTCTGTTTGAATAAGGTCCTCTCTAATATCATTTCTAAAATTAGAATGAATTGAATAAATTCCATCTAATCTTTCTGATAATGTAGTTTTTTTTCTAACAGTTAAATCCGTCTTTAGAATTTCAAATGGGATGTAGAAACAATTAGTAATAAAATTATCATCTAGTTCTAATTTATGTAGTAAAAGGTTGTATGTGTTTTGACCTTCTGTTTCATTAAATTTTTTCATAATTGCCTTAATTAACTTAACTTAAATACTTGACTTATTTAAAAGAAGATATAGACTCTAGGAACCCCATGCTTCCAAACATGGACTTGGGGTTCCATAAAAGCCTCTAAATTCATCTTCTTTATTTATTAATGTCTTAGTTTTTTTAATAAGCTTAGTTCCGTATATCATTGTTTTTTTTTATATTAAATTTTTTTCTTTTTTCTTATTTTTTTTGTCTAGTAATATGTGTTCATATATTTGAACATCTAACTTAAAAAAGTCTTCAGCTAACTCTTCGTGATAATATCTTTTAACTTTTTTATTTCTTATAGAATGACTTCTAAGTTGACCTTCTTTTGCCATCCTATTAATGGTCCTTGGAGCATATCCAGTTATAGATGCAACTTCTTCTGTGGTGTACCATTCTTTTATTGTTTTCCTGTTAAACATATTGCTCCAGAACTCTTTCTTTTGTGATCTATCTAGGTCCTTTGGTTGAGTCTCTAAAAGTTTGATAACATTGTTTGGATCAAAGAATCCACGTTTCTTTTTCTTCTTGACCATATATATCCTTTCGTTTGGTGGTAGGAAAGACTGACCTAACTTCCCTACCAAGGTTGACAAGAATCTCCAATACTTACATCCAAGTGTCCACTTACAAAAACACTGGACTAGAGACTCTTGCCCTGTCTTTATTTTTCAGCTAATTGATGGTTATAAATAACAAACAGCTAAAAAGGAACTTATGTATCTTTTGTTGTAGTACCCTAATGTCCAGAAAGGGTTTGTTGACAATCGATACAAATAACCACCAATCAGCATAGGTTTATTAACTAACACAAGAAAACTAATTTGCAAGGTCTGTCCACTTATTGGTTTATCTTTTAACCAGTTATTTGACCATTTTTTTGTCAATGTATAAAAACTTGTGGTTTTATTATCTTGAACAATTTTCTGGGAAATTTTATATTGAATCGTTGACTTTCTGTCTGCCTGTAGTAGACTCTAGGTACACGATTGGTTAACAAAAAACTATTTTTTAACTAAGAAATGAGTCTTGTTCGGTCAGTCAATAATTACAAGGAGGTTTACTTTTGATAAAAGAAAATAATGAACAATATTATAAAAGAGTTGGAGCAAGGTTGAGGTCCTTTAGGGAAGAGATGAATTTGTCTTTAGCTGAAGCTTCAAGGAATTGTGGAAAGGGTTTGTCTGCTCAGTACCTATCAATGGTTGAAAAAGGAACCAAGATTCCTTCAATGGATTTGCTGATTTCACTTGCTAGGTTATATAGAAAAAGCTTATCAGCTTTAGTCAGTGATGGTTTCAATACTATCAATTACAACAAGCAGAAAATAACAGATTCTTGGAAAGAACAGTTAACTCACCTGCATGAATCAGTTCCTTTAGAGATACCTGTATACAAACAAGTTAACTATAAAAACCCAGATGTTATTAATGCTACTGAAGAAGGTGTTTCTGGTCAGGAACCATATGACTATGTTTTATGGGGTAAAAGGAAAGCAGAGGATCGTTTAAATAATGGTGAAGGTTTGTTTATTATTCAACTACAAACAACTAACTTGTCTCCACAATATAACGTAAATGACAGGATTATTTTTGAGCCTGTACCCTTTGAAGATTTGATACATTATTCGCAGTGTGTTGTAGCTATTTATAACGGAACCCCAAGAGCAGATTTTAATGGATCAAAAGGAGTTAGCCTTGTCTGGATAAGTGTGGAAGAAAAACAAAGACCTGTACCTGATGCCTTAAACCCAAACCCAATAAAAAAAGTTGTTTACAAAAATCACGGAACCGACACATGGAAGGAGTTAACTAAAAAACATTATTTAGGACTTGGTATCCAAGTAATTAAAAGCATGATAGTCGGACCATTAAGTTCATACAGGTTAATCGAGGAACACAACAGAGCATTTGTATAAACCATGGTAGTTATCGTTGCGTTGGATGGACATTACCCACCATCATAACTATGCAGAAAAAAGCTTGATTTCTACAAAATAATGTTGAAAAAAGCTTGATTTTTACAAAACAATGTTGAAAAAAGCTTGATTTTTACAAAATAATGTGCATACTGTAATTATACACTTATAGAAAGTACAGAAAGGAGTAACAAATGTTTCAAGATTACGATCTTAGTTTTGACGACACTCAAGACACTTTTGATTTTCTAGCATCACTAGAAGATTTCCAAACACAAAATCAAATCACATCATTGAAAGGACAATATATTGGTTAGCCACAACCCATTCGCTGTTGATACAGCAGGACTAAAAGAATTACTCGGAGAACAACCTCTTTGGAGACATTCAGTAGAATTAGCTACGAATGTCTTCGATGAGTTTAATGGGTACTCTGAAAGGTCCAAGCCTACTCTATGTAAGGTAACTGTTTCCAGAGATGCTAAAGGAAGAAGCACATGGATAGAGGTATCTGATGATGGAGCAGGGTTTGAAAGAATTGAAGATGTTTTTACATTCTTCGGTACAACAAATAAAAGGTCTACTGCAACTGTCTCTGGCAGATTCAACTCAGGTGAAAAACAACTACTAGCACTAGCTACAGAATGGTCAGTTGACACAGCAGGAAAGCTTATAAAATTTGATGGATCAAAGAGGTCCAACCGAAAGAGTGAAAGCACTGGTACAACTATCAAAGCAAGGATAGTTTGCACAAGAGATCAGGAAACTGAAATTATTGAAGGATTCAAATCTCTAATTGCTCCAAAAGGATTGAACTACACAGTAAACCGAGAACAGGTTACTAGACCTTCCTACGACTACTATGCAAACGTACAACTACCTACAGTTGTTTTGAACGAAGGTTCGATGACTAGAACAGCTAGAAGAACTGGAGTTGAGGTTTATAAATCTGACAACCCAAAACTTTATGAATTAGGTATTCCAGTTTGTGAAATTGGAAAGGGTTTTAAATACTCTTTGAACATCCTTCAGAAAGTTCCAGTGAGCATGAACAGAGACAATGTTCCTGCATCATTCTTAGACACTGCCATAGGTAGAGTTCTTGAAAACCTAACCCTTGATGGGAAGGTTCTTTTGACTGAAGCAGATGAAGGAGCAGAGTTCACTAAGGGAGCCTTTACAAAGATCAAAGATGCAGATGCTTTATCGGTTCTTACAAAGCAACTTTTTGGAGACATGGTAGTCAGGTGGTCTTCAAGTCCAGAAGCTAATCTTTTAGCTGAAAGACAAGGGTTCACAATTCTGCCTAGGAACACTTTCTCAAAAGAGGTCAACAAGAAGCTTGATGATACCAACACAGCACCATCAAGCCTAGAGGTCTTTAGAAACGAGATAGACAGGGTTGAAGTTCACAAAGACCTTCCAAGCCTTCAAAGTGGAATACAAGCCACAGCAAGTTGTCCAAAATGTGGGCATATTCTTAACTAAATCCAAACATGAAATCGAGGGAGCCATGATGCTCCCTCAGAAAGATTAAAAATGAAAGAAGAAATTAAAATAAAATTAGCAACTGCTATAAAAGATTTTGTAACAGTTGGACTTTACTTTTGGACTGGGGATGCTTTAAGACAACACAGATTTGATAGTTTTATTGAAAGCTTTGGTTTATTTCTTAATGATAATTATCCAACTTTAAAATTATCGGATGAAGATTTGAGTCTTAATGGGTTTGATAATTGGATCACTTTTCATGCTTATAGCTTTTTTGAATATGACGAAGCTAAACAAATTCCTTACCTTGAATACAATGGCTACGAGGTTGAGTTTAATGAAGAAGGAGATGCCGAATACTCATGGGAAGAAAATGCTTATACGGAATATGGTCAAGAACCACATGAGCAATGTGCAGAGATCATCTTCGATGCCTTTAGAGATAAATTTAATAAGCTAGACGGACCTTTCCCTTATCACTGGATTGAAAAATGGCAAGGAGAACACGCATCACCTCTTGAACAGATATTAAAACGAGAAACTGGGCAAGGTTATGGTCCAAGAATAGAGAAGCATTTCTTTGATAGTTTATGTGATTATGTGTTATACGAAATTATCGTAGAAAGCCAAGAAGTTAGCTAAATCCAAACATGAAATCGAGGGAGCCATGATGCTCCCTCAGAAAGTTTAAAAATGAACGCAGAAATAACAAAAAATTATAATGTTGAAAATGAATTAGAAAGACTTGGTTATAATTCTCGCTTAATAGATCGGCTTGTTTTTGAAGTAACTAATCTTGGAATGGAATATTATCAGCACAAAGAGTTCTACAGACAAGGGTTTGTTGGTGGCAAAGGTATGACAGCAGAAGAGATTTTAGATAAATGTAAAGAATACCAAATTGACTTAGAAGAATACAAAGTTGAGACACTAGAATTAGATAAACAAATCTTCAAATTTCAAGATAGATTAAAAGGTAAAAAACTAAGTATTTATATCCTCAATAATCCGTATATCTGTGATGACAATTACCATGGGTACAAAGATGTTCTTCTTGAGTGCCTTAGAAAGGGTGAGAGTACCCAAGCACTAGATGACTTCATCTATGAGGTTAGGGGATCAGTTAAGAGCAATGAAGACTACCGAGATTTATTAGAGGAGATAGAAACATGCACTTACTAAAAACAGAAACAGAAGCTAATGAAAGGAGATAATTAATAGAAAAAATAATTCTAAAAAGAATAAAAATAAATAGTCCTAGTAGTTTGGAATTAGTTCTAAAAACTACTAGGATTTTTGGGTGTCTGGGAAGACACGATACCCAACTAAAACACTTATAGAAAGGACAAATTAAAACATGAAAGAAATTTTTACAAATGACACTATCGAAATGATAGTCTTTGGTTTTATGATGTTTGGAATGTTTTTCCTTGGATCAAAACTACTTATTCAACTCTTCAGATATTTGAGAGGAGAGTCAATAGAATGAAAGAAATAGCTAAAGATTTAAAGTTTTACTTTTTAGTCTTAGAGGACTGTATAAGGGATAGGGGATCGCTAGACATGAAAACCATCAGCTTGGTCCTTGGGTATGCCTTATTTTGCATCCTCGCAGACATAGTAACTACTTTAATGACAGGGTTTAGGTTTATTAATGACCTAGGACTGGTTGTAGGTTTGGTTATCTACATTAAGGTATTTCTAAGACCTCAACGAAAAGAATATGAAAACTTATTAGAAATCACAGAAAAGGAAAAAAATAATGAAAACAAAAAATAACAAAACTAAAATTAAGCAAATAGGATTAGTTCCTGTAGATAGTGGTTCTGTGCTTATAGCTGATCCGTGTAATACTCTAACCAGAGATAAGAATACAGTTGATGTATTGACCTTTGAAGAATATATGGATGAGAAAATAAAACAGAAGCCAGAGGATTGGGTTCAAGCTGAAGAAATAAAGCTACGTAGAGAACCTGATAATCCAGTTTTTAATAAAGACTTTAAAGAAGGGATTGTAGTTACAGGATTTGGTGGAGATGGTATGTACCCTGTAAGCATAGAAATTATTGATGATGAAAATAGTTTCTGGAATGGTTGTACAAAGTCAGTAACAATAACTTTTTTTGAAGATAACGAGGTTTAATAATGTGTCAGAAAATAGATTATTGTACTTTATATGTTTTCTATAAGGTCTTTGAAAATATTCAACATGAGCCATTCTGGAAATATATTATTAATCTTGATTGGGAGATTATGGATAATGATTATTCAGAATTAGATTCGGTTCTACAGATCGATGGAAGTAGGAAACAATTAAAGTTTACAGCTAAGAAATTATTACAAGAAAGCAACCAAAATATTACTGGCTTTGAGATTGTTGGAAAGTGTAAATGTAATGGGTGGATTGTGGATTTGGATGGAAAGTTAGAAAATAATTATTTAAGCATAAAAGAAGGTAAAAAATAAATGATAGAAATAGATAATAAAAAATATGAAAAATCAATAACAATTTATGAGGTTATTGGGGGTATAACTGGAGACGTTCCCATATACAAGCAAGGAGAATATATTGTTGAAGATGAATCGCATGATTTTGAATCAGACAAGCACTATATTTATAACTTGATTAAATATGACATAGGTTATGCTTGGGAGAAAGTTGATCCAGAGGATGAGGGAGAATTTCCTATAGAGATGTTTTTTGAAGAGTTTGATATCGTTGAAAAACAAATAAGTTTTACCAGTGAAAAAATATCGAAACTTCAAGACGAGCAAAGGAATTTAGAAATCTTTATGCACAATAAAGAGCAGGAAAGAAAATGGATGATTAAGTCATCTGACGTAGGGTATGTACATGAGTGTTCTTCCTGCTTTGAAATTCGACATTGCAGGACATGGGAAACAGGTAGATGTGATTGCTCTGGAGACTGTAGTAAATGTGTTAGAGAAAGTAATATTTTTTGGAGAGAGGAAGGAGAATATTCATATGAATAAAAGTAATGAATTAAGGTTTTATAATTTAGAGGAATATAGACTGTTTCAGTATCTGATGTATATTGAACCAGATATGTTCTATGAATGGGTAAGAGACTTTATGATTGATCCATTCGTAGAGTTTACAGCACATAATATGGCTAAAGATCATCAAGCACATTTAGAAGATATGTTTAGTGATAATGATGTTCTAAAAATAGGACTAATTAAGTATGCCTTTGGTAACTGTGATGTTGGTGGGATGCACGACTGGATGATCCATGAAATTGCTAGTAATTATAAAGGTCGTGAAAGGAATTTAGCTGAGATATTTTCTGAGCCAAATAAGAACCTAATTAAGGTCCAAAATGATGATCCTTATGAAAAGCAATTTAAAGAAATAAGAGCCGAAGCTGAAGCTGAAGCATTAGCTAACGACAGTGTTTTTAATGATGGTAAACCAGATTTCATTCTTGAATTAAAGGATGGAGAAATAATAGATAGAACGGAGAATAGTTAATGGAAAAAATTGATAATTCAAGCAAGAAGAAAGTTCAAGGACACTTTGATAATGTTCGAGAGATTTTTGGGTTTTTTGAACATGAGGTGAAGTCGTACAACTCTGTGTTAGTTATGGCTTTACATATTATGGACCTTTATGAAAAACACATGCCTATAGGGTTCTTAAGATACATGAGAGATCAGTTTAATAATGACGATAGGTTTAGTAAAAATAAACCTATTGACCTAACATTTTTAGATGATCTTAGTATGAAGCAAAAACTTTTTCAAAAGAAGCTTAAATCTTTGAATGATGACATATCAGAGATAGAGGATAGAAAAGAGATTAAGATAAAGAAATTTGTTGATGATATGTTGGACCTTCAAGAAGTTATAGAAATTCCAAATGAAGAAAGGAAATCATAATGAAATATATACTTTATTATTTTGGATCATTAGTAGGGTTAACTTTAACTGCTCATGGTTTTTTTACAACTAAGTCCAAAATAAAAATTAATAATTATAATAACGATCAAGTAATAGCTGAATGGATATTTTTTGCTTTAATTGTTTTAGTAATAATTGGAATGATGTTTAGCATATATTTTTATGTAGAAAAAATAATAGAAGGGGATTCATAATGAAAGAATATGGAGATATGAAGTACATGGATATGGATGATCTAGCCAAAATACTAGATGTAAATAAAAGGAATCTTATTTCTGCTTACATAAAGAATCCAGAGCAATACCCTTACGTTACCAGATTAGACATACAACATGGGAAATATATTGTTCATCCAGAATTACTAAAAGAATGGTTGTCAGACAAATTCAGAGCCAAACCTCTGGCTCCAGAGACCATTTATGAACAGAAGGAAAAGACCATACAACAGCTTGTCAAAGATTATGAGGATGGCAAGTTGAGTAACGAACTGCCAAATTAAATTTAAAGCACTTATAGAAAGAGAGCAAAAAATGGGAACATTTAAAGTAGAGATAGTAATACATGAAGTTCGAGAAACAGAAGTAGAAGCTAATACTGAATGGGAAGCAATAGAGAAATTGATGGCTATGAATAAGGAAGAATTGGAGAATCTCTTTGGAGAATTTCCTAAGACTTCAACAGGATGGAGAATTAAAGATTATTAAAAACAAATTAAACACTTATAGAAAGGACAAAAAATGAGAAAGCAATTTAGTAAATTTACTATCAATAAAGATAAATCCAGAAAAGGTAAAAAAGGTGTTCAGCACTGGATAATACGTATAGCAAAAACAGAGCATAATGCAAAGTATAAAACTAGGTTTTCTGGCACTTTTGATGAAGCTACAGCAAAAGCAGAAATGCTTTTTAACGAGAGGAGTGGTCATAAGTATGTTGAAGATATTACCCTTGAGCAATATGTTATGACAATACTAGCTAAAAAGAAAAAAGCACAATTTGAGAAGAACTCTATATATTCACAAGATCACAAGAAAACTAATATACAGTTAGCACCTCAATCTTGGAGAGCATGGACCAGAGATATGAAAAGGTTTATGCAGGTTTTAGGTCAGTATGAATTGAGAAAAATAACTGATGAACATATAGAGAAATTATGGAATTATTACATAGATAAAGAGTATTCACCAAAATCAATATACAGATACCTTTTGAATGTAAAGGGTGTTTTATTAGAAGCTAAAAACGAGGACCCCCCACGTATTAGTAAACTTCCAAAATTTCCTAAACTGCGTGATATAGAAAGAGGAAGATTAATTAAGCCTGATCCAGACAACAGGTCCAAGAACTCAAAGACTCAAGATAATGTTGGGTTTGGAACAGGAACAATAGATTTAGATGAAGAAGCTAATGTTTATAATCACGAAACTATAATAGAGTTTCTTGAAGAGATAGAAAAGCTTGATCCTGATTACTATGAAGAAGGATATGCAAAACTGAAAAAAGATGAACCAAAACAACACGCATTTGGTCATGTTATAGTTCCTTATCTTTTTCAAAACGAATGGGTTGAAAATAAGTTTAATTATTTTGAACATTTTAAGGTTTACTTGAAACTTTTAGTAACTTGGGGTTTTAGACCAAATGAAGGTAGGGGATTACTTTGGGAAAATATCAATTTAGACAAACAAGAGTTTGAACTTATAAACGCAGTTTCTAAAGGGATTAGGGGAGATACAGATGCCTTTCTAAAACCACATAACAAGAACTGGTACAAAAGAGTTATACCTATAGAACCAGAAGATGAAATTATGTTTAAGGATTTTTTGGATTGGCACTTAAGATATGTTGAACTTTTAAAAATTGTAAGAACCCATTATAAGAAAGGAAATTTTGAAGATTACATAGCCAATGTTGATAAAAGACTAGCCTTTACTTTTTATGATAAAACAAAAAAAATGTTTAGACCTAGAGCCGAGATCAACCCTAACGTGCCATCAATCCATAACAAGGTAGAGAAACAACTTTTATTCTATGATTTTTATGGAAACTTTATGAACAGGATGCACACTTATACAATCAAGGACATTATCTGTAATAACACCAAAGGAATAAAGAGATTATCAAATGGTAGGTTTCCTCAACTTTATTCTTTATCCAGAAGGTCTTTCTTGACCAGAAATGGTACTGGGGATGATGCCATGGCAGTACCAGTGCTTATGAATATAGTTGGACATAAAGATATTAAAACAACTATGCAATACATCAAACCAAATGAAGACACGATAAGAGAAGCACAGCTTGAAGCACGAAAAAAACTCAAGTAAACAGACACACTTATAGCTAATAGAATAGGATTAAATTATGGTAATGAAAAGATTACAAACTGAAGAAAAACTTGAAGCACTCAGAGAAGAGATGGCAATAGCTGAAGCTGAAAGAAAAAAACTTATCAGAGAAAGACGAAAAGAATCAAACACCAGAAAGTTCGGTTCTGGTGGAACAGCAATAGACTTATCTGACCGAGTAGAGGAATTGGAAAACAATGAGTTTTACACAGGTAAAGAATTGTTACATCACCTTCTTATAGATAGATCAACCCTACAAAATGCCGAAAGACAAGGGTGGATAGTTCCAGTAAATATCTATAACAACGTCTGGAAGGACCTGAGAGGTCGGTCTGGTATGGTTTATGCTGTGAAGCTAGACAAGGACCAAATGGAGGACCTTAAATCGCCTTATACAAAAAAAATGTATTTAGGAAAGAATGTTAAATACTGGAGTAATAAAAGATTTGGAGACAAGTCTCAGAAAAAACACAAAAGGAAAACCAGAAAAGTTCTTAAGAAAATGACCGATGCTCAATATAAGAAAAATTTTGAAAGATGGGAAAGAGAATTTGATAAACAGTTAGAGAAACAAATTCGTGGATTTGAGTTAAGCCAAAAAGTTGAAAATGGTGTAAAGGATTTTTCTTATGCCACAGCAGGATCGCTAAAATTTAAAAATTAATAATGACATCACCTACCTCTTTGATTTAGGGGGAACTCTTTTTTTGATTTAGAGTTCCCCCTTTTTTTATGATTTTTTTATGATTTTTTTATAAAAAAAAGCTTTCTAGTTCAAATCGTGGAACCTCTGGCAGACTGGCAAAAAGCTTGGACCCCCATTTGGACCCCCAACTTTGTGTCTTCCAGTCTGACTGAACTTACACGATTGCATATTTGTAGGCAGGAAAAACAAACTGAAAATTGAGTTAGAGTTGAGTTTGGAAAAAATTACCTTCGCACTTCTCGAAGTGTTGGTGTGTATTCAGTTCAAAATAGCGATTTGGACCCCCATTTGGACCCCCAAAGAGTAAATTTATAGGTTTCATTAACTAAAAATTGTGCCTTGTAATTTATAAAAAATAACACCCATAATTACTAAACAACTAATAATAATTTCTTGAAATTCACTTGTGTCCATTAATAGAAATCTCCTGTCTCTTTATCTATTCCAAAATCATATAGTTCATCATCATCAAATAAACCATCTTCATGCCAACTTTGAGCATATTCTGACAATGCTATATCATCTACTTTAAATTGTGGTAGTTTATATTGAGTGTCATTGAAAGTCATAAACTTATAACCCTCTCCTTCATCAAGGACTATTATCTCTTCGTCAATCCACTCTTGGACCTCATTAAGTTCATTATCACGAATACGTTGGTCCATGTAATAACCTTTATTTAGCTTGTCTGCCATTTCGTAAATGTCATCAACCAAACCCATTATTTAAAGTCCTTTTTATCTCTAAAATTTTTATTCTCATAATCTTTCATAAAATCATCCATTTTTTCATCAAGTTTTTTATAATCTTGAATTTCTTTTATTCTTGCGAAGATAACCTTTTGGTTACAATCATCACAAACCAGACCTTCTTTTCCATCATCAAGCCATCTGGAAGGATTATTCCCATATCCATAATTTTTTTCTCCACAATCTAAGCATTTATAAAATTTCATTATTTAAAATTCGATGGACCTCTTGATCCACCAAATCTCCTTCCATAACCAGTTATTTTTTGAACATCTCCCCAACTACCTACAAAGTTATCATTTCTCAAAACATTATTTTCTTCTAATTCTTTTGAGTTGAAATATCCAAGTTCGCCTTCTGGCTCCATAGGACTTACTGTAAGACCAAAGAAATCCCAGTTATCTGGCTCAACTTCAAATCCTTCTAAAATATACCATGTCCATTCTGCTTGTGGATGATATAACTTAGCCAGTATAGGTTGCCCATCTGGAGTCATTTCCTCTGGGTCCAACCGAGTGCTTCTTAGTTTTTTTTCTAACTCATCATTTATAATTTTCATTATTTAAACCCAAACCTTCTTTGTCTGAACTTGCTCCATCCAAATTTATCAAAATCATAACCTTGTTCATTTCCATCTTCCCATTTCATTGGCTCGTAACCTTCGTGGCTTGTAGTTCCCCATTCTCCTTCTGGTTGCCAATTTGGAAAATCAACATTTACTTCTTTTAAAGTTGCATCATATTCCTCTGGGGTAATGTATTCATAAGTTCCTAAAAAATCTTTTCTTGAAATTTCAAAAAAATCTCTCATCTTGTCTTCATCATCTGTAAATGATCCATAATATTTCGTTCCTCTTTCTACAGGTCCTTCTTGAAGATTAAATATAATATCTCTTATTCTTTCACGATCTAAAGAGTCTCCACCTCCATATGTATAATAAGGGTATTTTATATCACTGGCTCTTGCTATCCTGTCTATATATATATCAATAGCATAATGAACTATTTCTTGAGATATGTTTTCAATAGGGGATATCCCTTCTGATCCATAAAACTCCCAAACATAATTATATAAATCCTCAAAATTATTATTCATAACTTAAAACCAAACTTCCGTTTCTTTTTTTGATTTGCTTGAATTTGTTTTTGTAAAAATTTATCATCTAAAACTCGTATCGAATCTGGATCAAAATCGCTTCCATCTAATTGCTTCTGCATTTTGTAAAAATCATCATGGAAGTCTAAGTCTAAACCAAAAGTTTTTTCTTCAACTGCTTTCCTGTCAATTTCCTCTTTTCTTTGTCTTTTAGTTCCTTCCCAAAAATCTGTTGTCCATGGCTTTTTAAAATCTCTAAAATCACGAACTTCAAATAAAACAGGATGATCGTTTTCACCTTGGAGGAAAACATATTCTGCTTCAATATCAGTTCCCCCACCTTCGTTCTTTCTAAAAGGAGGTATTATTACTTTTACCTGTTGATTAAATTCTATTGCTTCATCTCTCATCCAATAGGATGTATCTGGTTCTTCGTGTTGAATAATGTTGTGTTCTAAGAAAAACTCTTTTGCAACTTGATCCCATGGTATTTGATCGTTGTCTAGGTCTCTTTCATCATTCCACGAATCTACAAACCCAATCCACGATTGGTCCATAGTAGGATCATAACTTAAATGTTCACCCAAGTGTCTATAGGTATCTACTTCCTCATATGGTTCTCTCCAATCAGCATCTATATCAGGATCATAATCTGGTCCATAAGGACTATTGTCATATTCATAATTCCACTCATCGGAACTGTTTTCTATTTCATCTCCGTGATGGTTGTACCAAGCACTATAATAATTCTGCTGTGGACCTTCTGGTAAGACGTAATCTAAAGCATCTGCTTCATTTTCAAATACAGGGTTTAAGATAAATTTAGGTGGTACCAAAGTCATAATATGTTCAAAGTTTTGTAGGTCATACGGACCATCAAATTCATCTTTTAATTTAAACTCTGGGAGTAAAACATTTTGTCTTAGTTCTTCAACCCAAACAGATGTTTTGTTACCTGTTGGAACAATAAAGTTATCATCTATTAATCTATCTAATATTTGAAACTCGTAATGATTTGTCATTTGTGCATCTCGGTCTCTTGGGGATAGATATTCAGTTTCTTTAAAATTTAAAAATCTTCCTTGATTCATATCATTTACAAGTTTTTGGTTATACTCTACGAAATCATCATATGTAGGAATTAGTGTTCTCATTACTTAAAACTTTTTGGTCCTTTCGGTCCGTTCTTGTTTAATCCTTCAAGGAAATCAGTATCTATATCATCATCTTTTTCTTCTGAAAAATTTTGTCGATCTAAATAATCTAATTGAAATTCCATTTTGTTATATATACCTTCTTCATCGTCATTGATAAAAACAGGTTTGTTTATATCGTATTTATATTCTGGTAAATTCTTAATCCACTCTACCTGATTGTCTGACAATTCTTCCCCATGCAACTGTTCCTTAATATCTTCATAAAATCCTTCAGTTCCATCTTCCCAACTCTGATGCCAAAATTTTAATGTTCCTTGCTTAGTACCATCTTTAAGAGTTAGTTGTTCTGATTCATCAAGCATTAGTATTTCATCGTTTTCACCAACTATAAAAACATAACCAGAGTTTGGATTAAACTGAATACTAAAGTCTTCTCCATACCATCCATCTTTTAAAATCTGTTCATTGCTATCTCTAAGATGCCTTTCTTGGTTGGACCATCCTTCTGCTCCCAATGTTCCCATTGCTCCACCGAAAACATCACCAAGTCTTTTTACTCTATCTTCATCATATCTATCCCCAAGTCTGTCTCTTATAATAGCTTCACTGACCATAGGGGATTCGATTTGATTTATATAAGCTTGTAATAAATCACTAGCCATTTGTAATTCTCTTAATCCCATTTTTCCAAAGTTTGTTTCCACTACTTGAAATCCTTTCTTGGCTTACGATCGTATTGTTCGATCCAATCCCACCTTTCTTGACTAACCTCATCAAACCTATCCCAATCGATTTCAAAATAAGGTTGTTGTCGGCTAACTCCATAACCATCAACAAATGAAACAGGTCCTTCCTTCTCGGTTCGTTCCACATCAACAACGATTTCTCCAGAGTCTATGAACTGTTGAGCAAACCTTCCTGCACCACCTTCCATTTGTCTCCACTTACCAGAGTTAATTAACTCTAATGCTTGTAATATCTCTTGTTCCTGCATATGTTCGTCTCGTTGTTGCTGTTCCATTCTTTCATTAAATTTCTTCTCATCCATAATTACTTGAAATCCTTTCTTCTGTATTTATTTTTAAGTTCAAATTGGTCCATATCAAACAAAGAAGGTTTTTCGCTTTCCATCAAGATGTTATAGTTTATGTCAGTTAATTTGATGTCGTCATAACCTTCGCTAATCCATTTTAAATAATCTTTTTTAGCATCTTCATAGTTAGTGTAATAGTCGTCAATTTCACCCACCCAAACAATATAATTAAATGGCATAATTATTTGAACCTTTCATCCCCACGTTTCGATTGCCAAGGTCTTGATCTAGGGGTTTTTCCATCTTGTGCGTCTGGATATTCTATTGATAAAAATTTTGCATATCCAAGACCATAAAAATCATCATCTTCTTCAATATTCATTCCATCATCCAATCCTTTTTCATAAATATCTCTAGGAGTCATAAATTCTTTTGCTATTTCTATAATTGCATC
>MDTE01090894.1_pt1 | contig 39314 bp, 37 predicted proteins | sample 811231 | NCBI WGS metagenome assembly MDTE01 (sample SAMN05326651, study PRJNA326480) | marine metagenome | isolation source: seawater | place: Indian Ocean: Red Sea | collected 2010 | reverse complement strand
TGACGAACATGATGAGCATGACGAACATGATGAGCATGACGAACATGATGAGCATGACGAACATGATGAGCATGACGAACACGACGAGCATGACGAGCATGATGAGCATTCAGAAGATACCCAAATTGACGCTCATGTATGGTTAGATCCTGTTCTTGCTCTAGTTCAGGCCCAGAATATTTATGAAGCACTTCGAGTACTTCAGCCCCAAAATGCTGATGAGCTGTTAAAAAACTTCGAGGATTTATCATCTAGGTTGATTTCATTAGACTCTGAATACCAAAGCGGCTTAGAAAGTTGTGAAAATGAGCACTTTCTGATTTCGCATAGCTTCGCTGGATATTTGGCCATGCGCTATGGCTTTACTGAAATCCCCATTTCAGGGTTTTCGCATTCTGATAACCTAAGTGCCAAAGAAATTTCTGAGCTTCTTGATGAGGTAAATGCATTGGGCATTGAACATATTTTGATTGAGCCTTTACATAGTCCCGCAGTTATAAACGTTTTCGTCAATGATGTTGGATTAGCACCAGTAACATTCCAGCCACTGGCATCGTTGACAGAAGAGGGAGTTTTAAACGGGGATGATTATTCATCTATATCTTTGAAAAACTTGGAAGTTTTAAAGGAAGTTTTGCGTTGTGAGGATTAATTACTTTCATGGCTAATCTTTTAGGCCCCAATAACAAATTAAAGCACATTATCAATGCGCAAAACATTTCTTATTCCTATGGTAATGAAACTGTAGTAGAAAATGTAACGTTCAAAATCCTCCCCGGTGATTTTGTTGCTTTAGTGGGGCCCAATGGCAGTGGCAAGAGCACTCTCATAAAGCTGTTATTGGGGCTTATTAGACCTTCCCATGGAAACATTTCACTGTTCGATACTGATGTTGAAAAGTTTAATTCATGGGAAAAAATTGGATATGTTCCGCAGATTGCCAGCGGGCTTCACGCAAATTATCCAATGACTGCTGGGGAAGCAGTCTCACTCGGTGAATATAAGGGATTTGACCCGTTAAGGATTTTTAAAAAAACCAAAAATTCAAACGTTGAGAATGCACTTGATATTGCAGGAATCCCACATTTGTATAGCCGTAGAGTAGGGGATTTATCAACCGGCCAGCAACAACGAGTTTTGTTTGCAAAGGCAATAGTAAAAAAACCAGAAGTGCTAATACTGGATGAGGCTATTGCTGGTGTGGATTTACATGGAGAAGAACAGGTCTATTCGCTCCTTAGGGAATTGAACGAACAGGGAGTTTCCATTCTGATTGTATCTCACGATATAGGAGCAGTAATCCGGGAAGCAAAAACTGTTGCGTGTATAAACCGGTCATTAGTATTTCATGGAGATTCTCATACTTTGACCAAAGATGAATTAGCCACGCTATACGGATACCCTGTAGAGGTCCTACTTCACGATGCGCTTCACGAGCACAGATAAAGATATGTCTATTTTAGAATATGATTTTATGCAGAGGGCGTTGGTTGGAGGAATATTGATGGGTGCGTTTGCACCTGTACTTGGAACATTTCTGGTTCTTCGAAGGATTTCGCTGATTTCAGATACTTTAGCTCATGTAGCTTTACTCGGATTGGCTATTGGGTTAGTTACGAATATTTGGCCAAACATTGTCACTTTTATTTCAGTCTGTGCAGCCGCAGTCACGATTGAATTTATGCGATCTAGAGGAAGAATGCCTAGTGACGTTGCTCTAGCAATAGTTTTATATTCAACGATGGCCGGATCAATAGTCCTGATTAGCTCTACCCAAGGTTTCAGGATTGACCTTTTCAGTTTCCTCTTTGGTTCTATTCTTGGCCTAAACAATAGTGATATATGGATATTACTACTCTTAGCTGCAACAGTTTTCATCTGCATTTTTATATTTTTCTCGGAGCTAGCACAAACTGCATTCGATGCTGACCTTGCTAAAGTGTCAGGTGTTCCTGTAGGTATGATTAATTTGGGATTAGCATTGCTTACAGCTGCTACGATTACTTTCTCTATGCGGCTTATGGGTGTTTTGCTAGTGGGAACTCTTATAGTCGTTCCATTTATTGCTGGGCAAGCACTATTCGATAATTTGAAAGGTGCTATTTTTTCAGCCAGCATAATTGGAGCAAGTAGCTCAGTACTTGGGCTTGTTGGCTCCTTTTATTTTGATCTACCTGCAGGAGGAGCAATCGCTATAGTTGCTGTTTGCTTCCTAATACTTTCTGTAGTTTACAGAAGGGCTGTAAAATTGCTATCAAAACCAGCTAATCACTATTAATTAGCTCGCAAATCACTTCAATTTCAACAGCTGCGCCTCCAGGAAGTGAGGACATGCCTACAGCAGCTCTTGAGTGCCTACCTGCTTCTCCAAATACTTCCACAAATAAGTCGGACGCACCATTGATTACGTCAGGCTGGTCACCAAAATCAGAAGTACAATTAACCATCCCCAACATTCGAACTATTCGAGAAACATTGCTTAAGCTCCCAGCAGCATTGGCTATGGCAGATAGGGTATATATCGCAGCTGACCTTGCAGCATCGTAACCTTCTTCAACGCCCATATCTTGCCCAAGTTTGCCTCTCAAATTTGACCCATCTTTTGTTCTCGATATTTGGCCGGCAATAAATAGGAGATTCCCAGTTTTCGAATAGGGTAGGTAATTGGCAACTGGAGCGGCCATTTCAGGTAACTCTATTCCCAAACTTTTTAATCTCTCCTCCTGATCAGACATTATGCTCACCTCTTTTATTGGATAGGGTAAATCTATTTCTCATTAGAATGAATTCTTATACCTAATTCCGCTAACTGGGAAGGCATAACCTGCGAAGGTGTTTCAAAAAGTGGATCAATTCCAGTTTGAGTTTTAGGGAATGCTATTACATCTCGAATTGACTCCGCGTTATCGGTTAATAAAGTAATAAGACGATCAATCCCAGGAGCTATTCCTCCGTGTGGAGGAGCACCATACTCAAGGGCACTTAAAAGTTGTCCGAAGCGCTCTTGCATTTGATCTTTCGAATATCCAAGGAAGCTCATTACTGCCTCCTGGTTTTCCCTCTTATGGATTCTGATACTGCCAGATGCCAATTCCATGCCATTTGCTATCAGATCATAATGCCTTGCTTTCATTTTCCCAGGGTCTGAGCTAAATAGTGCCCAATCCTCATCTTGTGGCGAGGTGAACATATGATGCGCAGGAGACCATGACTGTGTGTCTTCATCCCATTCAAACAATGGGAAATCAGTAATAAAAGCGAGTGCAATTTCTGACTCATCTATTAAACCGAGTCTTTTGCCCATCTCTTCTCGTAATTGGGAAAGTGCCGTATTGGTTGATGCTCTTTTCCCAGAAATAATAAAGATTAAATCACCTGGTTTCGAGCCAATACGCTTTGCAATTTGGATCACCTCTTCAACTGTAATTGAATTTGCTATTGGTGATTTAATGTGTGATTTTTGCAAGCTTTCTAAAGTATCAGCATCTGGGTCAATTGCGATTGTGATAAGACCCGCAGCACCACGAGTTTGTACGAAAGCAATCAGCTCATCAATTTGCTTTCTAGAATAACCAAAGCTATTTGGAGCACTGAATGCTTTTGCGATGCCTTGATCCTCGATTGCATTCTTTAAAACTTTTACATTTGACGCGAGAGCAATGTCAGAAATATCAAATAATTTCATGCCAAAACGGAGATCAGGTTTATCTGTCCCATAATCAGCCATTACTTCGTCGTATGTAAGCCGTGGGAAACTTGGATTAGTATGGCGGTTAGGTGCAATATCATTGACTATTGAGCTATAGAGAGTTTCTATGAGATCAAAAATATCTGTTTCATCTACAAAGCTCATTTCAATATCTAATTGCGTGTGTTCGAACTGCCTATCTCCCCTTAAATCCTCATCCCTAAAGCAACGTGCTATTTGAAAGTACTTTTCGAAACCTGAAACCATCAAGAGTTGCTTTAGCTGTTGAGGGGACTGAGGCAAGGCATAAAAAGTACCTGGTTGGAGTCTACTGGGAACTAAAAAGTCACGCGCGCCTTCTGGACTACTTTTGATTAATATAGGGGTCTCTATTTCTACAAACCCTTTTTCACCTAAGAAATCTCTGATGAATTGAACTACCTTATGTCTCAAAATGAGATTTTCTTGCATAGCCTGGGTTCTAAGGTCGAGAAATCTATATTCGAGCCTGAGCAGCTCATCCACTTGCCCTTGCGTCTTTTGACTTATATCAAAGGGTGCTGTTTTAGATTCATTTAAAACTTCAATTTCATTAGCAATTACTTCAATTAATCCTGTAGGAAGTTCAGAGTTTTCTGTACCAGCTGGCCTAAGGCTGACAGTGCCTTTTATTTTTACGACCCACTCTGATCGTAGTAGTTCTGCTATTTTATGTGTTTCAGGAGATTTTTGAGGATTAAAAACGACTTGAGCAACGCCAACACTATCGCGAAGGTCAATAAAAATCAGACCACCGTGATCACGACGTTTTTGGACCCACCCTGCTAGGGTGACAATCTGCCCGTTATGATCCTTCCGAATGGCCCCACAAGAGATGGATTTAAGCAAGAAAAGCTCCGTAAAGTATATTGTTGATTTCGAAAATTAAAGCTCACTGAAAGTATCGTTTGGTGGCAAATCAGCTAATTCACGGCGGTGAAGTGAGTTATGTAATTTTACAAGAGCGCCTGGCAATCCAGAAGAGTCTCCATCATCTATCTGTTCTACAACGTTATCTAGGCCTTGTTGCAGAAATTCGACCATTTGCCGTGCACCCAAAACCATAATCCCCAGCCATGTGAACTTTAACACCAGACGGATTAATCCTATCAAGAGAAACTCCTAGACCGTACTGGCATTACCATATCGCAAGCAGCACATGTTTCCAACGAGTATAAATATACTGAGATATGCGTTTATACTAGGCCATATAGAAATTATCTATGGGTAGCCATTAGTATTTTAGGAAAAAATGGAATTCGGCCAAATCGAAGCATTTTCAGCAGTTGTAAGAAATAGCAGTTTTAGCAAAGCTGCTATAGAACTCGGAATTACACAACCCTCTTTATCCGCAAGGATAATAGCCCTAGAAAAAGAACTTGGAGACCCAATGTTTCATCGCTTAGGGCGTGGAGTTCGTTTAACCGATGAGGGGCGAACTTTACTTCCTTATATTGAAAGAGCCATGGACTCTTTACGAAACGCTCGTGAAGCACTTGAGGCTAATAAAAATGCGTCTTCGGGACAACTAGTTATTGGAGCCGCCCGAGCTGTTTCTGCTTATGTCCTGCCCGGAATCCTTCAAGCATTTAGAGAACGTCACCCAGGAGTCGATGTAGCAATAAAAACCGGCAGGTCATCACAATTACTTGATCTCGTTTTGTCTGAGGAAATACAAGTAGGGATTACCCGCGCATTTACACACCCTGAAATTTCAACAACTCATCTTTATAACGAACAGGTAGTTTTAGTGACAAATCCCAACCATCGCTTTGCCCGTGCTGGAGTAGCAAGTATTTATGAAGTGGGAAGGGACCGGTTGATTGTCTATGACAAAGAAAGCACTTATTTCCAACTGATAGACAGAGTTTGTAGAGAGGCTGGGATAGTTCCTAATATTTTAATGGACCTGGATTCTATCGAGGCTACAAAGCGCATGATTGAGAGAGGTTTGGGCATAAGCTTTTTGCCTCACAACGCTCTTCGTCGTGAATTAGCACTAGGTACCTTGTCTCAAGTTGAAATACTAGAGGGACACCAGGTCCAGCTACCTACTGCAGTAATGGTTAAAAGGGCAGCAAGGTATGGTTCCATTGTAACCGCATTCCTTGAATTGCTTCAGGATATTTACCCAAGAAATTAGTAGCATCTGGCAATTTTTCTTCAAAGACGCATTGAATTGCATTGTCAAGTCTTTTTTGTAAGCCCAAGGCATGATATAGGTAGATAGTTAATTTTTGGCGCGATTCATTGGCGCGGTGGATTGGGCAACATAAAGTGAAAGTAAGTTCCGAGCAAAGGCCGTCTCGCGAGGCTTTACTTAGTGTCGAGTTAGACTCGAGCGAAGTTGAGCCTTTTCTTGAACGCGCCTATAAACAATTAGTTCCAAAGCTTAATATAGCTGGTTTTAGAAAAGGAAAAGCACCACGTCGAATTGTGGAGCAAATGTACGGCCGCGAGTACTTAGCTAATGAAGCGCTTGATTTCCTTTTGCCTGAAGTGACATCCAAGGCACTAGAAATGGAATCAATAGAAATGGCTGCCTTCCCTTCTATATCCCTTGAGCGACTGGACCCTATTAAGTACACCGCTACAGTTCCTCTGAAGCCAATAGTTGACTTGGGTGACTACGCATCGCTTAGGGTACCTAAAGAACGTGTACGAGTTTCAAAAGGGCAAATAGAGGATGTCCTCAAACGAATTTCAAACGAGATAGCACCATGGGAACCAGTTGATGGTTTACCTGCCTACGAGGATTTGCTCAATTTGGACGTACATGGTTGGGTTTACAACGAAGAACACGGGCATGACCACGATATTATTAACGACAAAGCCACAGATTTAGTCCCCAGGGAGGGATCAAAAGTGCCTGTGCCTGGATTTTCTGCAGAATTAATTAAATTAAAAACAGGCGTGGAAACTAAATTTGATATTGAAGTACCCTCTGATTTTGAAAATTCTGAACTTGCAGGCCTTACAGCCCATTTTGTTGCAACACTACATTCAGTTAAGAGAAGAATTCCTGCAGAAATCGATGATGAGTTGGCAAAAGGCGTTGGTGAAGGTTTTGAAAATCTAGATTCCTTAAAGTTGCAAATTAAAAATGACCTTGAGGCGCAAGAATCTCTAAACGTTGATGCTCGGCATAAAGAAGAAGCTATCAACCAATTGTTAGCAAGTGCCACTATAGAAGTTTCTCCAATAATAATTGACCATGAATTGGACCATTATCTGGAAGAATTTCGTGACGCTATGCAGTCAGGAAGAATGACGATAGAGCATTACCAAAGGTATCTGACATGGGCAGGAAAGTCGCAAGAAGAAATCAGAAATGAGGCCAGACCTGCTGCTGAAGAGAGAGTTAACCGAGGGTTGGTTTTAAGAGAATTCATTGAAAAAGAATCAATAGAAATTACAGACGATGAACTAGAAGGCGAAATAGAAAAAATGGCTTTAGAGGCCGGTAGTGAATCTAAACAAGTACGTGCAATGTTTAAAGAACTAGGTTCGAAAGATTCTCTGAGAAGGGTAATGGTAGAGCGTAAGGCTGTAGATCAGATTGCTGAATTAGCGCTAACTGAAGGATCCGCTGTTACTGCCAAACCAAAACGTGCTCGTGCAAAAACGACAAAACCCACAAACAAGGTCTCTAAAGCTACAAAACGTACCGGAAAATGAAAGAGGATTAACTATGCTAGACCCATTAAATGTACCGTCAAATATTATTCCAACTGTAATTGAGTCTGGCTCCAGAGGTGAGCGGGCATTCGATATATTTTCTCTTTTACTCAGAGAGCGCATCATTTTCCTTGGAAGTCCAATATCTGATCCGATTGCAAATTTAATTGTTGCCCAGCTCTTGTACCTGGAGCGAGAAGACCCTGACAAAGATATTAGTCTCTATGTAAATAGCCCTGGGGGAGTTATAACTTCTGGTTTAGCTATTTATGACACGATGCAACTGATAAAGCCAGACGTTTCAACAATTGCAGTAGGTATGACAGCCAGTATGGGTACTGTCTTATTATGTGGTGGTGCGGCTGGCAAACGGTATGCTTTGCCAAATGCCACGGTTCATATGCATCAAGCAATGGGTGGTGCTCAAGGACAGGCTAGTGATATAGAAATTACTGCTCGGGAGATTTTGAGAGTACAGGAAAAAATCAGAAGCATCATTACTACACATACTGGCCAGCCATATGAAAAGGTATCTCGAGATACAGACAGAGATTTTTACCTTCCTGCTGAACAGGCAAAGGAATATGGATTAGTGGATGAGGTGCTTGGTGCACCATTGGTTAGTTTTGAAAAACCTGGTGAAGATTCTAAAAGTTAGGTGAACTAATGGCTAATCTTAATGGGAATTCAAATAGCACAGAACATGTTTGCTCATTCTGTGGCAAATCTCAAGTTGCAGTAAAACGTTTAATAGCTGGACCAGGAAGAGTGTTTATATGTGACGAGTGTGTTCGTTTGTGTGAACAAATAATTTCAGAAGAAAGTAGTGATACTGGCACTCCACCGCCTTCATTAGGGAAAAGCCTTTCTCCTCGAGAAATCAAAGCAAAGCTTGATGATTACGTTATTGGACAAGAAAGGGCAAAAAGAGTTCTGAGTGTAGCGGTATATAATCATTACAAGAGGGTTTGGTCAAATGCTACTTATGATGAAGTTGAAATCCAAAAGAGCAATATTCTCCTAGTTGGTCCGACAGGTTCAGGAAAAACCCTTTTAGCTCAAACTCTTGCCAAGGTTTTGGATGTGCCATTTGCAATTGCAGATGCAACTTCCCTAACTGAAGCAGGCTATGTCGGTGAAGACGTTGAGAACATTCTTTTACGATTAATTCAGGCCGCAGACTATGACGTTTCAAAAGCAGAGCACGGCATAATTTATATTGATGAAATCGATAAACTTTCAAGGAAATCAGCGAACCCTTCGATTACTAGAGATGTTTCTGGCGAAGGAGTCCAACAGGCTTTGCTTAAGTTAATTGAAGGTTATTCAGCAAATGTCCCACCTCAAGGAGGTAGGAAGCACCCACAACAGGAATTTTTGCAACTTAAGACAGATAACATATTGTTTATATGTGGTGGAGCATTTGACGGATTGGAGAAAGTAGTATCTCGTAGAGTTGCTGCTGGCCAATTTAGAATTGGTTTTAAGGTCGATGAATTAAATGACCAGAACAGCGATGAAGTCAGAGATCAAGTTGCTCCTGAAGACCTACTGGAATATGGGTTCATACCAGAATTCATAGGAAGACTGCCAGTTGCTGTCAATTTACATTCACTAACGAAAGAAGATTTGTTAAGAGTGATGGTAGAACCTAAGAATGCTGTTTCAAAACAATTCATGCATCTGTTTAGCTTAGATGGAGTCGAGTTAGTGTTTACCGAACGTGCACTTTCTGCTGCCGCAGATCATGCAATTGGTCGAAATACTGGCGCGCGTGGATTGCGAACTACTATTGAAGAGGCTCTCTTGGATGTTATGTATGACCTTCCTTCACTCAAGAGCGTAGAAAAATGCTTACTCGATGCTGATGATAATGGCCGAATGGCACCACCAGTTTTAATGACAGGCACTGGTAAAATTGTTGAGGAAGTTCAGCTTAGTAATAGAGTGCAGAATGCGAAAAGCGCATAACTTTATTAAATTCGAGGGATATCTTTAAGAATATTTAATATTTCTTGGTGGATCATTCCATTTGATGATATTGCACTTCCTCCATTAATAGTTTCCTCCCCATCGATATTGGTGAACTTTCCTCCAGCTTCTTTAATAATAGGCAGAAGAGCTGCACAATCCCAACTCTGCATCGTAAATGGATCCAACATCGCATCTATTCTGCCAGTAGCGACCAGGTAATGCCCATAACAATCACCCCAAGCTCTAGCAAGTTTTGCCTTATTGACCAAGGTTTGAATTGGAGGATAAAGAGCTATTGACTCAACATCTGTAGTGCTAATAGTCGATTTCTTCAACGAGCTTGTTGATGATACTTTGGCTACGTTTGCTTCTACAACTTTGCCGTGAGAAATAGTATTGCTCCACCAGGCTCCATACCCTGTAGCCGCATACACTAACTCAGAAAGCGCCGGCATATTTATGACTCCAGCTACAGGAGTTCCTGCATATTCCAAACCTATTAATGTCCCAAACAGAGGAACCTTATTGATAAAGCTTTTTGTTCCGTCTATTGGATCTATATGCCATGTGTAGCCAGAATTACCAGCCTTAATATCTAACTCTTCGCCCCTGATTGAATCATTTGGGCAAAGTGAAGCCAATCGATCACGAAGGTAAGTTTCCGCCGCAAGGTCTGCGTCTGTAACAGGCGTATGATCACTTTTGTAATTCACAGAATAGGAATTCGAGGATAAAAACTTCATTATCAACAACCCTGCCTGTGTTGCCAAATCAACAGATAGTTCTAGACGATTGATGTCTTCTTGATTTACGTTTGCCATCTTCCTCACACTGCTGCAACTTTCATGTCAACTCTAGAAGTCAAATCAATTGCGGGGATTTTCCCTAGCAAACTAAGATCTTGAAAGTTTGTAGAAATATAGTTAATTGTTTCAGTCAGAATTATTGGTTCACGGAGCAAACCTTCTTCTCGTATTGATTGAAATAAAGGCATGTTTTGCCCAATATCTTTTTTGTTCATACGGTTTTTAGATTCAGCATCACTCCACAGATGATCGAACCTTTCACCAAATAAATTGAACTTACAAAAGGATATCGAAGGTCCTTTGTCTAGATCTGGTGTCACTAAGAACACGTTAATACCAGACTCTTTGACATTATTTCCTATCAAGTCCCGTATTACTGATTGCCAAAGCCCTACAGGACCACCCGGCAACGCGCCATGCAAATTGATAAACCGAAATTCCTCAGTCATTTGATTGCTAAGTATTAATAAATAACCTGCGAGAATGCAAATATCTGGACTAAACCCCTCTAGGCGTAACCTGACCAGTCGGTCGAATTCATGGCGATTAGTTGCATTCAAGTTAGATTTTCCCTGCATAAACTTTTTATATGAAAAATTAATTAAAGGAATACCCAACGAATGGACAAATTGAATGAAATGGTCACTGCCTTCGCCCTCACCAAGTTCACGATGCATAAAGACAAATTCTATTTCTGCATTTAAATTACCCTGTTTAATTTCATGAATGGCATTTTCGAGCATGGATCTGGAGCCCAATCCTCTACCTGATGTAAACCACCCAAGTTTCAACTTCAATTCCATCCTCTTATGCGTCTTTGGAACTTGTTAAATGTAGAAGCAAAGTGAACAAAGAAACTTGCCGAATGCAGCTCATAAGCAGCTTCTTGAAGAGCATTCATTAAGTTTTCTGGATTTAGTTCAAACTCAGGCAGCAAAGTGTATGTGCTTCCGAGTTCTTTCAAAGTATGGGAATCACTTACTGCCGTTGAAGGAATTCCGGTGGTAATAGAGAAATCTTCAGCTTCATTGTTAAGACTTTTGGAGCTTGTTCGTGCATTAAATCGCTCCACAATATCAACATAAGATAAAAGGCTCTCGACAGTTGAGCGTGAAAGAGAAGACCTACCCATTCCTGTAAAAGGGTGAGGTATCGAAACTAAGGCTCCTTGTGCCTTGATTCTTTTAGCAGTTTCAATTGGACTTAGACCTGGTTCTATGTACTCCTGTAAAAATAGGCCTGTAATCTCTCCTTCAGTAGACTTGATTTCTTCACCTATAATCACGGGTATAGTGGATATTTCTTTTGCTGCAATTGCACCTTCTATTGAATTATGGTCCGTTATTGCTATTAATCCTAAGTCTACCTCTTTAGCCCTCTTAACTAGTTCTTCCGGCTTGACCATACAGTCATATGAGAAGTAGGTATGCATATGAAAATCAGCACGAATTGAGTTTTTCATTCTTGTCCCAAGTATTAATTTTGAACTTCTTCTTCTGAATTATCCATCAAATCCTGAGAGTAATCACGATCAAGTTTAGTGATTCTGAGTTCAGCCATGTTCAAAATTTTAGTGCACCTTGTGGCTAATTTCATTCCTTCTTCATACAAATGCATAGCATCTTCCAATGATAGTTCAGTACTTTCTAGCGCTTCGACTGATTCTCGTAACTTCGTAAAAATTTCCTCAAAAGAGCTTTCTTTGTCCTGGTTTTCTTGGGTTACTTCTGTCATTTTTCACCACTTCCTCACCCTGTATTGGTATTCTTGATTTATTTTTTAGTAAATCAACTTCTTTCATAGATCCTTCATTATTTGTGAATTCTGCGCTATTAACTATGGCACTAAAGTGTCCATCTGGAAGGGTTGCTTTAACATTAATGCCGGATCTTAAAGCTGAGACTGACTTGACCCGTACACCACTTTCTAATTCAATAACTGAGTAGCCTCTTTTCAGAACGGCGTCAGGGTTTAATGCAGTGAGCGCTGATATCTGTTGAGCAATTTGGATTTTATAATTAGATGAAATGATGTTGACTGATTGCCTTGCACTAGATAAATGCATGTCCACAGATTGTCTCAAATTGTTTGTATTAGGCATTGAGTGAATCATAGAACTAATTAGGCTACTGATTGCAGTTTTACTACTAATTACCTTTTCAAATAAAATTCCCTGTGAGCGCGAAAGAGTAGTAGTAATTTCAAAATTGAGGGCTTCTTTTGAAGGAGATACTAATTCTGCAGCTGCTGTGGGAGTAGGAGCTCTAACATCAGCAACCCAATCAGCTATAGTTACATCCGTCTCGTGTCCCACTCCCGAAACTACTGGGACTTTACTCGCGTGTATTGCTCTAGCTACTAACTCACTGTTGAAAGCGTGTAAGTCTTCCAGTGAACCTCCACCACGGGCAATAATAATGGCATCTAGCCCATCAACTTTATTTAACTGTTTGATCGCTTCGGATATTTCTGACTCAGCATTATCACCTTGCACTTGCACTCCACACAGTAATAGCTGGGCAACAGGGTAACGACGGTTTAGTGTCTCTGAAATGTCGTGATATACCGAACCAAATTCTGAAGTAACCAGGCCGATGAGTTTTGGCAATTCCGGTAAAGACCTTTTGCGTGTAACTTCAAACAATCCTTCGCTTGATAATTTTTCACGTAAGAGTTCAAACTCAGCAGCCAATAAGCCAATTCCAACAGGTTGAACGATGTCGGATGTTAATTGGATTTCGCCTCTTGCTGGGTAGATTGTTATGCGTCCATGTACATTTACTTGGCTACCATTGGATACAAATTCAGATCCTGTGTACCTTGAAAACAGGACACACCTGAAAGAGACGTTTCCATCTCTTAGGCTAAAATAAGTGTGACCTGAAGCGGAAGTTGAAGCATTTGCAACTTCCCCAGTTATCCAGACATCTGAAAGTAATGGATCTGATTCCAGTAAACTACTAAGATGCGATATTAATTCACTAACGGAATATACTTTATTGATCATTGAAACGTAGACTGCCAAAAGTTTTGCCTTGGATCAAGTGGCTGATGTCCAATGAATAGGCGATCTGAAAAGCTAATTGGTGACTCGTGTGACATAGTTAGCATTGCGCGTATCAATTCTGACCATATCGCCAGGTGCGATAAAAATTGGTACATTAACTACAAGGCCAGTTACTAACGTTGCAGGTTTACTTGCCCCACTTGCAGTGTCTCCTTTATGAGCAGGTGGCGTTTCAGAAACTTGAAGATCGACAGTTGTTGGTAAATCTAAGCTAACCGGATTTCCTTTGTAGAAAACTAAATTAACGATAGCTTGGTCAACCAAAAACTTTGAAGCTTCTCCTACAACGTCTTGATTTACTTCATATTGATCAAATGTATCTGAGTCCATAAAAGTGTAAATTGCATCAGCCTCGAAAAGGAATGTGGTTTCTCGGGTCTCAACAGCAGCTCTAGTCAGCTCCATACCGTAACCTGAGAATTTTCTCTCGATTAATTGACCGGTTAGTATGTTCCTGAGCTTAATTGTATAAGTTGGAGCACGTTGTTGCATTTTCTGCTGGCTATACTCTTCGACTTTATACGGGACTCCTTCTATCTCTACAGACAGCCCACGATGAAGATCACCAAATCCTATTACCATGTAAAACTCCCTTAAACTTCATGAACTATAGCTCAATTAATTCTCTTTTATGAGCAGTGGTTAAGACACGCGGGTGGCCGTTTTCCATTACAACTAAATCTTCGATTCTTATACCACCCCAACCGGTCAAGTAGATACCTGGCTCAATGCTGAAAACCATACCGTTTTCTATTAACTGATCACTAGAAAAAGGACCTACTCGCGGATATTCATGAACTGCCACACCGATTCCGTGACCTAAGCTATGTCCAAATGCATCACCATACCCTGCATTAATAATAATATTTCTAGCTAGTCCATCAATTTCCTTTCCTGTCATACCAGAAGTTGCTGTACTTTCAGCAACCTCCATAGCTGAAAGTACAGTGTCATATACTTCGATAAATTTTTCATTTGCTTTGCCCAGTACAAAGGTGCGAGTAATGTCTGAGCAATATCCATCGTACAAAGCACCCATATCTATCGTGACTGCGTCACCGTAATCTAACTTACGATCGGTGGGTTTATGGTGGGGCTTAGCACCATTAGTACCAGAGGCAACAATAGTATCGAATGAAAGAGCATCTGCACCATTTTCTCGCATTGCTTGCTCTAACATCCAAGCAATTTCTTTCTCACTCATTTTGGGGCGAATTTTTTCAGCAGTTGATTCCATAGCATGATCAGCTATTAAAATTGCTTTAGTTAGCAACTCGATTTCTTCAGGTTCTTTAACTGAACGAATCTCATCTGCCAATGAACTTGTAGGGACTAGCTCAATTCTCTCGGATACTCCTCGTGTTTCATTTAGAATTGAATTGAAATTGGATACTGGCAAGCTGAGATCTTCAAAACCAATTCTAAATTCCTTTTTGCCGTATAGAACCTCATTTAACCAATCAAATTGTTTTCCGAGCCTGATGATTTTAAAGTCAGGAGCTTGTAGCTCCGCTTGCTCTGTATAGCGGAAATCTGTAATTAAAATTGCCTCTGAATGAGTAATCCATAAAAACCCTGCAGAACCTCTGAAACCAGAAAAATAATGCCGATTTTCAGCTGAAGAAATCAAAAAAGAATCTAGTGATTTTTCAGCCATGTTAGCCCTTAGCTTGTTAATCCTATTCGATTTAGTCATTGGTTCCTCCTTTTTCAAAAAGATCAGCTAAATAATCAAGCGCAAGAAGATATCCTTGAGTTCCAAGGCCAACTATTTGGCCAGTGGCTACACCTGAAATGTATGAAATCCGCCTGAATTCTTCTCTTGCGTGGATATTTGAAATATGTACCTCAATAACCGGGATTTCAATCTGTGAAAGTGCATCTCTTAAGGCTACAGAAGTATGAGTAAACGCTGCTGGGTTAATAATAATTCCTTGAGAAGATGGCCCTTTTTCTTGCAATAAGTCAACTATCGATCCCTCGTGGTTAGATTGGAAAAATTCGAGAGTTAAGCCTCTAACATCTCCATACTGAGTCATTAAATCTTCGATTTCCTGGAGAGTGGTATTGCCGTAGATTTCTGGATCTCGCGTACCTAAATTATTTAAATTAGGCCCATTGATAACAAGAATGCTCATTTAAATCCTGCCGAAATTAAAATTATTTTTGACCACGGGCTAAAGGATGAGACTCCATATAAACCCTCCGTGACTCACTTTTGCTTACATGAGTGTACACCTGAGTTGCAACTGGGGAGGAATGACCCAACAGCTCTTGAACTATACGAAGATCTGCTCCACCGTCAAGTAAGTGTGTAGCAAACGAGTGCCTTAAAGTATGCGGATGCACATGTTTATTGATCCCTGCAGCCTTTGCACGATATCTAACGATAGAATGAATTGACCTTTGGGACAAGCGACCACCTCGTGAATTTAAAAACACTGAATTATTATCTTTTGTTTGTCCCTGGTATTTCTCTCTCACCTTTGATAAATAATGTTTATATGAATTTTGTGCAGCAGAGCCCATTGGAACAACTCTGACCTTTGACCCTTTACCTTTAACTCGAATACTTTTCTGCTCTAGGTTGATGTCTCCCATATTCAATGCAACAACTTCACTTACTCTTAGCCCTGAGCCATATAATATTTCTAAAATTGCTTTGTCTCGAATTGAAATAGATATGCTTCTCTTACTATTTGGTGATTTCGCATTAGGAAGAATCGAAATTTGCATTAATGAATTAGCCTCAGATATCGATAGGGTATCGGGCAAATGCCTAATATTTTTTGGAGAGAATCGTCTCATTAGACCAGAATGAGGAGCCCAGAGCGGCGCCTCTGGCATTTCCCCTTGTTCGATTAAAAAACGCACAAATGATCGAACAGCCACAAGGCATCTGGTGATACTTGATGCGGCTAGGGCATTGGAGGATCCTTTTTTATTGCTTGCGAGCCATGCTACAAAGTCTCGCATTAGTGATCTGTATTCAGAGTTAATATGCGATTGCTGAACTGTTTTACTTTGGGAGGGTTCAATATGCCTGTGTATGAAAACTTCCAATTGACTAGCATCATTTTTTATATCAATCTCTTGTAGAAACAAATAATTGATCAAAAAAGATGAGTCTGATAGATAGTTACGGATAGTGTGATCAGCTAAACCTCGATTTGCTCTCAGGTACCTTTCAAACTTTTTCAGTATAGGTATCACTTCGTACGCCCGAACCTTTTATTTGTGAGAATGATTTCCTTAACCCTAGGCCTCAGTTTTTTTGACTAATTCGCTGTTCCACCCACATTCTTTGTCATGGCACTGAGAAGCACCTCGGGCGCCTGAAACTGTTAGTCCGTTGCAAACAGGACAAGGCACTTTCAAAGGAAGCTTATTGATAATTGTTTTGCACTTAGGGTAATTATTGCAGCCCCAAAAAGGCCCAAACCTTCCCCTTCTTTCAAGGAGCAAACCGTCACAGCCATCTTTCGGGCAATTTACAGCATTTTTAGTAACACATTCTCCGACACATTCCGGTTCGGTAGAACCTTCAACCATTATGCCTTCGCATATTGGACATGGTTCAGTGATTGGTCGTCTTGATAATGTAAATTTGCAACTTGGGTAGTTATTGCATCCCCAGAAAGTGGAACCGCGTCTGCTCTTTTTCTCAATTAGGCTACCACCACACCCTGGATTCCTGCAGACGACACCAGTATCGATGTTGATCGGACCATCATCTGACTCCACGTATGAATGTTCTGGATACTGGCTACAAGCTATAAAGTAGCCAGTTCGCCCGAACCTCCGGACCATTGGGTGTCCCTCTGGGCAAAATCTATCAGTTTCTTCCGTTAAAGATATGCGTTGAATATTCTCTTTTGCATTTTCAAGAGACTCATTAAAAGGACCATAGAACCGATTCATAATCTCTAAATATTCACTATCACCATTTGCAATTTCGTCTAAGTCGCCCTCTAATTTTGCTGTGAAGTCATAGTCAACTAAGTTGCTTAAATAACTTGTTAGCTGCGTGCATATTGCTTCTCCCAGCGGAGTAGGAGACAACCTTCTGTCTTTAATTTCAACCTGGTTGCGTTTGATTATTGTAGAAAGCGTACTTGCATAGGTACTAGGCCGACCAATCCCATTTTCCTCCAATGACTTGATTAGGCTGGCTTGAGTGAAGCGTGCTGGTGGTTTAGTAAAGCTCTGTTTTGGGTTGAAACCTTTACAATTCAGCTCTTGCTCTAAAGAAAGTTTGGGGAAAATTTCTTGAGTATTGGTTTCAAGCTCCTCACCACTTTCGACCTCAGCAGGATCTTCCTTATATAAAGTACTAAAACCTAAAAACCCAACTGAATAACCAGACTTGCGAAATAAATAAGAAGTTTGCGAATTCGAAGAAGCTAGCACTTCAACTGTAGTGGTAAAGCCTTCTTCGTCGGCCATTTGGCTAGCGACCATGCGATTCCAGATAAGTTGATACAATCTAGCTTGATCACTTTTAAGGTATTGCCGTATATCATCTGGTGCTCTGTTTACAGAAGTGGGTCTTATCGCTTCATGTGCTTCTTGCGCTGCAACTGCTTGGCTACGCTTATTGGTATGAATTCTTGGAGATTTCGGTAAATATTCATCACCCCATTGAGTTTTTATGAAATTCCTTACTTCATTAATGGCGCTCTGATCAACTTGTGGTGAGTCAGTACGCATATATGTAATTAGCCCTACCGCTCCATGGCGTCCCAAATCAATTCCTTCGTATAGCTGCTGTGCGATTCTCATCGTCTTATCTGGATCAAACCTCAACTTGTTGGAAGCTTCTCGTTGCAGGCTAGTGGTTATGAAAGGGGCAGAAGGACCTTGTTTTGTAGGTTTTTTGCTTAAGGAATTCACTTTGTAACTAGCGTTCGTTAAATCAAGTGTAATTTTATTTACTTGTTCTTCTGTTGGAATCCCAGGCTTTGCTATAGCCTTACCATCGATTCTGGCTAGTGCAGCTGAAAACAACTTTGAGTCTTTTGTTGAAAATTGGGCGTTAATTACCCAATATTCCTTTGGGATAAAATCCTTAACTTCTTTCTCTCGCTCTACTACCATTCTTAGAGCAGGTGACTGGACTCTACCTGCCGAGCTACCTTTTTGAACGTACCTTCTCAACAAATTGCTGGTCGGATATCCAATTAGTCGATCTATATGTCGACGCGCAAACTGGGCATTGACCAATCTCATATCTATTTGCCTAGGATTCGCAAACGCATCATTAACCGCACTTTCAGTTATCGAATGAAAAACAACCCTTTGTACAGGTCTTTTTATTTCAGCAGCTTCGAGAAGGTGCCATGCAATAGCTTCTCCTTCGCGATCCGGGTCTGTTGCAAGGAAAATTGCAGAAGCGCTTTTTGCGGCGGATTTAATAGCAGAGATTATAGGTTTTGCAGAAGGAGTAATCTGGTAGACAGCACTAAATTCATCATCAGGATTGACCGATATTCGCTTATCAGGTAGGTCTCTGACATGACCCATGGAAGCTATTACATTAAATTCATCACCCAGAAATCTGAATATAGTTTTGGCTTTAGTAGGTGACTCTACAATAACAAGCTTTTGGTTTTTACCTTTGGGGGTTTTTTCTAATGACTTAGTTTCCATATCTCCAAAATACGCGAATACCTATTAGGTTTGTCAACCCTTTAGTATTTTCTAATTGTCTTCCTCTGATTATTCTGGCGGAGAGGGCGGGATTCGAACCCGCGAGAGACTTGCGCCCCTACACGCTTTCCAGGCGTGCCTGTTCGGCCACTCCAGCACCTCTCCGTCATTAAAGCTTAATTAATGAATATATAAATTGAAAGGATTGTATTTTTATACGAGCGGAGACTACATATATTCCACATGTAATTCAGCACAACTTTTAAATGTGCTGAATTATCCATGACCAAGAATCTTTCACTACATCGACAGCACGGTATTGATCCAGCCATTTCCCACCATGCAATGCATATTCTTGAAATTCTTTCAAAAGGGCAAAAGGAAAAAACATTATAAGAAGTGAGCGAAAACTGCCGTAATTCATTGCTTTAAAGCGGATAACGCCAGCATAGAAAATAAACCAAAATTCAAATAAATTAGGAAACCAGATTAATACATCACGATGACCGGTAACTTCAAAAATCCCAACACCAATGATTCTGTAGAAGAGGAAAATTAGCGCAATAGTTTTGGGTGCTCCTTGCCATCTCAGAGCAACCCAAGCAAAAGAAAACATGTAACTCAAGTCAAGCCATTTGTCTAATGATTGGTAATTCCTAACACCACCTAAATCAAGTAGATTCATCAAAAATAAATCTGACAGATCTATGGCTATTGCAGTAATTGAACCTAAGAGGGCCCACCGGAGTACGAGCAGAGCTCCAAAAAGCCTGAAAGCGGAGATGATAATCTCTTCCAATGTCATGATGACTAGTTAACCATAATTCAACACAGATCGCATTACTGGAGTTAAGCAAAAGCTTCATTTGCAGGAGTAAGGTTGAATGAGGAAATACCTTGAGCTCAAATCTTATGTATTTTACCTATTTGCTTTATTAGTTTTGTTGGCGGCCTGTTCTTCATCTCCACATTCATCACAAATTACTGAAACCAAAAAAGTTGTGGTTGCCAAAATTGAAAAACCTACGCTGCAAGAGGCCGTGATGTCCCAAAATCTAACAGCTACCCCTACTATTATTCAGAACCCTAAGCCGATATACACGCCCAGCCCTACGCAAACCCCTGTAGAAGATTCAGTTAGTTTAGAAAAACTCCAAGGAGGAATCCAAGAAATTTTTATAACCCAAGAAATGGTCGATAGAAACATTGAAAGGAAGGTTTTAATCCACGCTCCTGCAAATTTTGACACGTCGAAGCGTTACCCCATTGTTATTGCTCTTCATGGAAATGGAGGTGCCCCAGATAAATGGATTCGGAGCCTGGGAAAATTTGTAGAGAATAATGATTTTATTGGTGTCTACCCTCAGGGGTATTTGAAGTCATGGAATCTGGGTAAAGAAAGATCTAATGCGGATGATGTTGAATTTATAAGTTTGCTGATTGAGGAGCTATATCGATTTCACGGGCTTGACCATAGAAATCGCTTTGTCCTTGGCTCTTCCAATGGTGGGGGAATGGCGCAGAGCCTAGCTATAGAAACAAATTACTTTAATGCCATGGCGTCTATTGTTACACAGCTGATAAAAGAGAAAGAACCGATAAAAGGGAATGCCCCTATATCTGTGCTCCAAATTCTTGGTATTCAAGACTCAACTATACCTTACTCAGGAGGTATATCTAGGGTGGGCCATGAATTTCTTGGTGGCGAAGAGAGTGCTTATATCTGGGGAGCGTACAACGAGTGTGACCTTATTCCAGAGGAAGTATTAACACTAGAAGGAAACAAGAAAATTACTTTCGCTAACTGTAAAAATAATAAAACAGTTATCCATTATGGAATCTCGGAAGCAAACCATGGGATTCCCTGGAACACTGAAGGTGGCTTATTTGAACTGATATGGGACTTCTTTAAAAGCAACCTTCAGGAGTAAGCTTCAGCGTACTTCGCTGGAGCGCATCGTGCGAATGGTATTTAGCAGGAAATAAGCCCAAATCGGCAATGAAACTAATGATATGGATAAGGCCATGCCTGGAGATTCTTCTCCTTGGTTCACTTCCAAAAGCACATAACGCAACGCTTCTGGAATAGCAGAAGCTAAAGATGTGATGGAAGCTACAGCAAAAATTGACAATCCGGCAATTAAATAAACTTTTCGAAGGGAATCACGGCTTTCATCTGCAGTTTCTACCCATCGACGTCCGAAAAGATGCGCAACAAGTATCAAGAACCCGATAAGGGTTACGCTTATACCGTTAATCAGGTTTGATTTCTTCTCAAGGTCCAATTTTTCATCAAGGCTCCGAACACTCTCAGAATCTTGTTCTATTTGATCATTATTTGCTATACGCTCAAGCTCGTAACTGTGATCTCGATAGACATTGCCGTAACTGAATTGAGGGTCAACTGCTTCACCTAAACCGACATTAATGAGAGTGGCAAGTCCGCCTAAAGAAATAATCACAATGCTGATCGTTAGTACAATGTAAAAATATACTCTCAAAACAATGCGATATGAGATAGAAACAGAACTAGAAGATCTTAATTTTAGCAACAGGAAAACAGCACTTCCAATTACCAGTAAGGGAATACTAATAGCTATAATTCCAAATAGAACGCCGAAAATATTATCCATAGCACAACTTATTCATTTGTTTCATATAGAGTAAGGTCATGATTGATTTTGAACAAGCATTATTAAATAACATTAGAGGTAAAAATGGTTGATCAAGCGCAAGGTCGTGTCTATTTAGTAAGAGAAGAGAATTTAAAATCCTATGTGGCAAAAGTGCTTCAATCTGTAGGCTCTTCACCAGAAGATTCATTGTTCGTAGCTGAAGTTCTTGTTGAGGCTGATTTGCGGGGGGTTGAATCACACGGCGTTACTCGACTTCCTGGGTATATATCAATGATTGAGAATGACCTTTTAAACTTGTCTCCAAATATTAAAATTCTAAAAGACTCAGGTGCTACAGCTTCAATAGATGGTGATATGGGCTTTGGTATGCTCACGGCATTCAAAGGAATGAGCATCGCAATCGATAAGGCAAGAGACTTTGGAGTAGGTGCGGTAACTGCATCGAATATGGCACACACTGGAATGCTTGGATTTTTCACCATGCATGCGGCTCAAAAGGGATTTATAGGTATGGCCATGAATAATGGCCCAACGATCGTACCACCATTCGGAGGCCTTACACCTACGTATGCAACTAATCCTTTTAGCGTTGCTTTTCCATCAACTGATGGAAAGCCCATAGTCTTGGATATGGCAACATCGATGGTTGCAGCAGGAAAACTGAGGCTAGCTGCAAAAAAAGGTGAGACCATTCCTAGTGATTGGGGAATTGATAAAGACGGAAACGAAACTACTGATCCTGACCAGGTTATTCATGGTGGATTTCTACAATGGGCAGGTGGATATAAAGGCTTTGGACTTGCAACCATGGTTGAGATCCTTGGAGGAGTGCTCTCGGGTGGTCTTTTTGGCCTTAAAATGCCAGCGCTTGTTAACTTTGGTCAAGATCCATTGATTGCAAATGGATTTTATTTGGCAATTGATATTGAGAGGTTTATGCCGCTTGAGATTTTTGGTCAGAAAATCTCAAGTTTGGTGCAGGACGTTAAATCTTCTAAAAAAATCAAAGGAGTAGAGCAAATTTACATGCCTGGTGAACCGGAATTTGAAAATAAAGCCAAAAGATTAGAATCAGGCATTCCTTTAAATGAAAATGTATTCAATGATCTCAAAGACTTAAGTCATAAATTCGAATTAAGCTTTGATCTCTAATTTTTAGTCAATGATGCTAGAAATTTCAGATGTAAGTTGTTATTGGTAGCATAAATACTTATAGCAAATAGCACGCATGACTGATTGTTTATTAGCCTAACGGTTCCGGCGGGGTGGTCTCTCTCGAGATTGGTCCATCCTAGATTGAGCTCCATGTATTGAAGAGGGAGTGCCAATGTAGCAGCCTATTGTATATGGATATTCGATCGTAGCATGGTAGTGGTATCCAATATCATCATGATTGTGCCCATGGCAAATATCTAGGGCGTCATTGTTAACTTCTACTCCTCCCACTCCTTTGTATCCATGAATAGGGAAACCATCATTTATATACCCAACAACACCCGAGTGTCCGTCTTCGAGGAAAGTGTCATCGAGTCTTTCAGGAACAAAGTGATAATGATAACTACTTTGAGCGGGGTGTCCTCCAAATATGTCTACAATTTCTCTAGCTACAGCATCTTCTCCTCTTGCGTCTACAGCACTATAAATAACCACTCCGTTTTTAGCGATTCCTATTGCTCCAAGTGATACGCAGCTAGGCTTCACCTGTTCGATTGGGGAAAGGGGATATTCAAAGTTAATGATTTCTGCTTTAGGTATGCCAGGGTTCCGGTCTATTGCTGTTAATTCATGGTAATTCGTCATGGGCCAATCTCCAATTTTCCCGTCTAGTGGCAAATTATTGGTCGTGATATTCCTTTTGTTTTCAGAAGTTGTCTCAGAATATTCTCCATTTCCAGGATTGAAACTTCCTTCTGGGAGCCAAGGTTTCTTAAAGAAATCCCAGGTATTAGATATAAGGTCTATCCATGTGATTTTGCTTGCATTTGCTCCTGGAGCATCCGGGTTTTTACCGCTACATGAAAACAAATGACCTTTTGCTGGGTTTGTAGTGCTTAGGAAGTTATCCCCCAGTCGTAATTTGCTGCAATCAGGCCCTGAACTGTCCGCGCATATAAGTGATGTAATGGGGTATGAAGAATTAGTGGTAGTGACGGGATTATTTTTTTCGTTGTTTCCAACTTCTAAAACTGGACAAGCCATTTTGGTGCAAGCTAATTTACCTTCCATGCACATGCACTGATTGCAATAGTTGGAGCCACTGTCCTTACCTGCCCATCCACTATCTACTTCCTCACCGCCAGCTAGACTACAAGTATTCTTTGTAGATGCTTGGTCAGGATCAGTCGCACTTTGGTTAATATCTAAAGGAGTTGGGGTAGGATATTCAATTTCTTGGCGTTCTTTCTTTTCAGGATTTGCGCTCGTATCCGGGGAACTGGCAATTGCCTCAGGGCTTTGAGGGTTGACTACAGACTGCACTGATTTTCCTGATCCGGTTGGCGCTTCATTAGAAGTAACTGGATCCATCTTTGGATTATCAGGGCTGGAGCACCCTGATAAAAATATTAAAGAAATAACGAATAATAGTAAGTATTTAATCATTGTTACTTAATCACATTAAGAGATAGAAGTTGATGAAGGCATTTTAAATTATCATTTTGTGAAAATATTAAAACAACCACCTGAAAAGCTATTCAAAATTTAGGTTGAGAACCCCACCAGTCTGAAAAAGTGACCTGATCTACGTGTTTGCGAGTTTTAGCGCCGTGCTTCCCTTCGGGGTAGCCGATTGGTATAACAGTGGATATTGACCAACCCTTTGGGATGCCAAGTGCATCCTTCAATTCTTGATCTTGAAAACGATTACTTATCGTAATCACTCCACCTAGTCCATAAAAACGAGCTGCTAAAAGTATGTTCTGTACCGCAGGAAATATTGAACTGCCCAAATTTAAAGAGGAGTTACTGTCAGTGCCTTCATTCAAGCATTCTGAGCATACGACAAGGAGCACAGGAGCTTTTGAAAAATGACTAGCTAAGTAATTTACTGAATCCTGATTCTTTTCGCTTAAAAGTTTGTTTACTGATATGCCCTGATACTCAGCTGACCCCTTTAAGTAGGCTGTTCCTAAATAATTTTTCTGGACTGAGTCGCGAATTACTAAAAACTTCCATGGTTGTTTGTTTGCACCGCTGGGAGCCTGAGTGGCAGCTTCAAGAATTTTCCGGATTAATTGACTGGAAACAGCTTCGGCTTTAAAGAGGCGAATAGATCTAGTTGAATAAAGTACATCTAGAAACCCAATTTCTTCTACCATTTGCCTTCTCTAGTCGGGATATTTTAATCCTCAGGGTTTATCACTTGTACTGTTTCGCTGGTTGACTCAATTAAGCCCCAATCATAAAGCATAGGATATAGACCAATGCTCGCCCATTGATTCATTTGATCAAAATAATGACTACTACCCGGGTGACCGGAGGAACCTAAAGGGATGACCCAATGACAATTTTGCCAATCACTTAAGTCATACACATAACGTGCCAGAGAAGTTGAATTTAAAATAAAAGAACCGTTGAAGTTATAAGTCCCAGCAAGAGGAGTATCGTCATCTCCACTGCATGATATAGCTGGAGGGTCAAGCATCCCTTCCAGCTCAGGAAACACCTGACTTAGAGGGTGTGAGTGTTTTGTCTTATGTAGTAATCCCCACTGCCAGTTTTGTGGGTCGTCACCGATTAAATTTTGCAACTTTAAAGTAGCTTCAGATAAGGCATCTTCCAATACAGAAGACCAAGTTTGATCCTCAGGCAAAAGAGTCATTTCATCATTTTCGATTGCATGTAGGACAAGAGATTTTAAATTACGCAAGTAAGAAGGAGCTCCACGGTTTGCGCCTCCAATAGCCTCGTTTGTAAGTTCTTCACCTAATAATGATAAAGAAAATTTATTTAACAAAACGGTAAGAATGGTGCTATAGATAGCAGCTGCGGATTGATCACGGTTCATCGAATAATCCCATTCTCCTAAGATTCTCAATACTTGTAATGAGAGATTATTCGATGGTTTGAGTTTTAATAGATGTGGGACCAGCTTTTGAGCAGGAATTGAGATGGAATCGGCATGCATCAATGCCATATCTGCAGTAGTCGCAGCTCCGAGAGCTCTTATACGCTTTAATAACCTATTGGCACGATGATCTTGAGAAAAATCTATGGAAATATAGTGAGGGTAGGGAGGGCCAATAATTCTATTGTTCGCAGTGACAATAAATCCGTTTGAAGGATTCCGTAGTCTGGGATTTTCTTCAAATGGGACACGCCCTGTCCATTCATGTTCCCCATTCCAACCCGGCACTGGCAACCAGGAATTTTCGCGAGACCTTACAGGTAATTTGCCTCGCATTTGGTAACTTATGTTTCCATCAACATCGGCACTTAGCAAATTGTTACACGGGTCTACCCAGTGACGCATAGATTCTTCAAATTGATCAACGTTTCTAGCTAATAACATGTCCAAGATTGCTTCAGCCCAGGGCTCATGTTCAGCAATGGCACTATGTCGAAAACTAATTCCAAGCCCTTGGCTTACAGAACCAATGATCACAGGGCCGTGGTGAGTCGAAGCAACTTCGATTTCTATCGAGTCTTCGTCCCTAACTTCGATAATTTCCCTCCTGATATCTAAATGATATTTCTCGTTTTTGAATTCATATTTTGGCGGATCACCTTGGATTAACTTTTCTATAAATAAATCTTGATAATCAGCTGAAGCATGAGTAATGCACCAGGCCACTTTTTCATTATGGCCAAAGTGCATAAAGCCAGGGACCCCGGCAAAAGAGAGCCCTATAACATCAAAATCTGGGCAGGCTATATGGTTTTGAACATAAGCATTGGGAGTGTCAGGAGCGCGGTGAGGGTCACCTGCCAATAAAGGCTTACCTGTTGCTGTTTTGTGCCCCGCTAATGCCCAGCTATTGCTGCCTGCATTGCTACCTTCAGCTGTCTCTAACGTTCTAGCCATTTCAAGCAACTCACCATTTGTATCTAGAACTTTACTTCCATAGTTACTTTCCCCAGTAAACACTTCACCTGAAGGAATGATAAGTAGGTCTCCAGGATCGCCTACTTCATAAAGCACTTTCGTGAACTTAGGTCCAACTTGAGATAGAACCTTTGCTCTCCATAATTTAAAGTCATAATTGCCCATGAACACATGTCTAATTTTTGCAACTGCTAGACAGTCAATTGGATCCCATGGAGCTGGATTCATTTCTAATAGTCGGAATTCGATCGGTAGTACATCACATGAATTTATGAATGCATTCACTCCTTCTGAATAGGCTTTGAGCATTGATTGAGTTTGTGAATTTGCAGCTTCATAATCCCTTTGTGCGCTTGCTTTGATCCCCATTCTCCGGACGGTGATATCCAGATCAAGACCTGATTTCCCAATGAGTTTTGCAGTACGACCTTCTGCACGGTGCCTGTCAAAATCCATTTGCCATAATCTGTCTTGTGCTATTACGAACCCCTGGCCGAAAAATGCATCATGAATTGTGGTAGCTTGGACGTGAGGAATTCCCAAAAAATCACGAAATATTTTTATTGGACCTTCAATAGAAGGTAATAATATGCTTCCTTTTAAATTGGGCACTGAATCTTTTAAATCAGATAATGTGAATGCTTTCATACTACTTTCCTAGATGCTAATTACACGTATTTCCTTATGCTGAAAATATAGACAGTTTTTGTGCTTTAAATACCATCAATTACGTACTCAGGCAGAATCGCGGTTACTATAAAATTGGGTGCATCAACCACTTGGGAAATCTTAAGGTCTACTGCAACGCTACAGATAACATATGCCTGCTTCTTGGTAAGACCACGACTCACCAACAGTTCAATCATTTGTAGTAAGGCATTTTTGCAGGCTGTATTTAAATCCTCTCCTGCATTGGAACCATCTTCTCGTATAGGCATCCCCATTGTCGCAATAAAGCTTTTAGGCATGCCCCAGATTGGATCAGAGAAGTATGTGCTTCTGGAAAGCATTGGCCAGCGGATCTCAGAGCTAAATGAACCTTTTTTAAAGACCTTAAATTTAACGACTACGCTTGAATCCATTTCTATAGCTTGCAAGCAAACTTCCCCATCACCTTGAGCAAAATGTGCATCACCAGTTGAAAAAAGCGCGCCATCAACATTAACAGGGAGAATAAGCTTTGACCCTTTTGTCATTTGCTTCACATCCATGTTTCCACCATTTTCACGCGGTGGTACAGTTCTCAATCCATGACTAGCTATCGGTTCAATTGCTGGAATGGCACTAGTTGGATCAGGTAAAGCAACTAAACCACCTTTTTCAGATAATTCCATCTCTCTTTTGTTCCATAGTAAAAGTTGCTGCTGTGAGGGCGCAACAGCTGCAACTCCCATAAATGGAGCCCCGAAGACTACTACGCCAGGAAGCTGTTCTGAAGTAGCCCATCCATCTCTGAGGGTCCATATAGCTAGGAATGGCTCATGGTAATAATCGCGCAAATATCCCCGACCTGGTCGAATGCCAGTAAAGGCCCAATCTCCAGGAATCACATCCAGAAATTCAATTTCCAATAAATCTCCAGGTTCTGCACCTTTTATGAAGACTGGTCCAGTTAACGGATGGGCGCGTCGGGAGTCTGTATTAATTAAGTCTGTAACTGAACTGTGCCTAGATAGCTGGTTATCGGCAGCGGATCTGGTCTCAATTAAAACTTCTTCGCCTTCATCTACTTCTATGATCGGGCGGATGTCCGGGTGAAAACGATTATGTCCTTTATTAGGTTCTTCGATTAAAGATTTCGAGCGGTCAATTAATATTTCTTTCATCAGAAAATCCTTGATGTTAACCTTGAAAAGATTCGAATTTACTTATTGATCGAAGCATTGAGAGATACTCTTCTTTTAAAAACCTCGGCTTGAAGTTCTTCATAATTTCTTTTGCTTTTCCCCCATTGTTTGATAACAAATCCACAATTGTGATCGCACTTATAGCTGCAGGGGTAGTGATTGCTGAATCCCAGTCATTGATTTCGAAATCGTCTCCGTGTATTTGCCCGGAAACCCCATGAGTATATGGCTGAATTGTAGGCATCATCCAAGATAAGTCACCCATATCTGTTGAGCCTGAATTATTCAAAGAGTTTGGAGGTACAACACCTACGTTTTCTGTACCTAAGTAATCAATGGCGTTTTCTTTGAATATTGATGACAGCTTAAAATCTGGTTCCAATGGAAGATAGCCAGGGATAGTCCTAATTTCTACTGTTGCGCCTAAGGCCATTGCGCCGGCTTTAAGGGAATTGTCGACCTTTCTATTCGCATCCAAGATCGCATCGATATTTCTACCTCTTACGTACATCTCAATCCTTACTTCTTCAGGTACAGCATTAACAACATCACCACCTTTAGTAATGATCGGATGAACCCGAATAGAGTCTGAATCCAGAAACGTTTCGCGATTTGCGTTGATTGCAGCTAAAGCAATATTTGCAGCATTAAGGGCGTTTATCCCTTGGTGGGGTGCGGCTCCAGCATGGGCACTCTTACCGATATACCTGACCTCCTTGGCTAAGTGACCGTTTGATCTCCCTCCCACCATAATTGGACGATCATTGATTGTATCTCCTGTGGCATGAGTCAACAGAGCGATATCTACATCATCAAACACTCCTAATTTCACCAACTCTTGTTTGCCTCCAAAAAACTCTATTGCATTTGAGTCTTTTAGAGCTTGTCTAAAACCAATCTCAATAAATTCTTCCGCAGGTACAGCGATCATAGACACATTCCCGGTCATCATTTTCCTAACCTCAGGTTCATTGAGAGCGCATGCAACTGCTAGCAGTGCGCCAATTTGAATATGATGACCACACGCATGAACTGCAGAAGTTTCAGAGCGTGCATCAGGATGACTTGGTACAACAAGTGAATCTAGTTCACCTAACATGGCAATATTAGGCCCGTCGGAAAAATTTAAATTTGCTCTGACACCAGTAATGCCAAGATTATCTGAAAATGGGATTTCATAATACGTAAACCAATCTTTCACAAGCTTAGAAGTATTGTATTCCTTGTAGCCAGTTTCAGCGTTTTTGGCAATTTGCTTTGCTACTTCAATAGCTAAACAACTGTATTTCTTCACGGCTGAAGTAACTATTGATTTCATCTCTTGGTTTATCACTATAACCTCAAATTATTCCTTTGCTTCTTTAATTCCCGATGACGCCTCAAAACTAATAATGAGGTAATGATTGGTATTAAGAGTAGGAGTATTAATAGTAAACTTAAAGTAATAGAAGGTGAAAATGGTGAAAAATGAACTACTTCACCAAAAACGGCTTCAAGTAATTCAGATTCTGCACCTTCGCCTTGATGAAGAGTAGGTATCACTTCTAGTTTAGTCCTATTTTCACTGGTTGATATCTAACTGATACTTTTCGTTCGCTTACACTCAAACTTGAAAACCCTGCGAAAACAAGAAGAAGTGCGCCAGCAATAAATGCTGGTATGTAACTACCTAAAAACGTGAATGAAATACCAGCCAGCAGCACGGCAATGGCTCCACCAAATTGATGAGCCATTGTGAGCAGACCAACAATTACTCCTACGTGCTTTAGGCCGTAAATTTCTGCTGCCAGGGCTGATGTTAACGGAACTGTTGCTAACCAAGAAATTCCAGCAACTGCTGCAAAAACCCATATTCCATATGATGCTGGCATAAAGGCCAAGAAAACAAATGCAACTCCACGGATTAAATAAATTGAACCAAGTAAATTCTTTCTTGGCATAAAATCAGATAACCAACCTGCGCAAAGCACACCGATTAAATTAAGTAAACTGAGAAGCCCAAAAGCCCATGCAGCTACACTTACGTTAATTCCTTCAGAAGTCGAATACGGAACAAAGTGAACTCCAACCATGGCAGTTGTAACGCCGCATACAACATAACTACCACCGAGCAACCATAATGGAGATGACCGGAAGCACTCTGGCCAGCGTTCAATAGTTAGAGGGCCTTTCGCTTCGATTTGAGGAGAACTGCCAGCCTTGGTTTTTCCATGATCGCCATCTTGCTTAAGACCTAATTCTTGAGGGCTATTCCTTACAATGAATACCAAGCAAGGGAATGCTATGAGAAGCATAATTGCAGCAGTTGCTAAAATAGATAATCGCCAACCACCTAACACTAGCAAGTACGCCATGAAGGGTATTAGTAACATCGAGCCAATAGATCCGCCGGCAGTAACAATGCCCATTGCAGTACCGCGTCGCTTTAAAAACCACTTTGCTATTAAGACAGCAGCAGGAGTAAACATTATCCCGCTGACCACTGATGAAATAATGATCGAGTGGAAAAACGCTAATGCCCATATGTTGGATACAATTACAAGCAATACGCTTGCTAGACCAAGTACAAGCATAGAAATGCCCATGACTTGCCTACCGCCATAACGGTCAGTTAGTTTCCCAATAATAGGTTGGGCTAATCCATTTGTTACCCAGCCAACCGAAGCGATCGCTGAAATTGTGAATACGCTAACTCCAAAATCTTGAGCCCAGGGATCTACAAATAAACCAAACGCCTGTCTAGAGCCAACTCCTAGGGCACATGAGAAAAACAGTATGGCAACTACATACCATCCATAGAAGTTAAATTTTTGTATAAAGGCTTTAATGCTGCTCATAGTTCCTTCACAATTAGTGTATCTAGAAAAGCCAAAATCAGGCTTTAATTAACGACCTTAGAGTAACTTAGGTACGTTAATTTTCTCCAAAGCCACTCTAAGGGACCGTAGCTAAAATGGCTGAGCCAGTAACGTGACCATATTAACTGGATAGCCCAGACAAAAAACACTAACAGGATAATTTCTGTTCTACTAAAATCATCCTTGGCATAAACTACCTGAAAAAATATCAACCCCAGAATGCTTTGTGTGATGTAATTTGTGAGGGCCATTTTCCCGCAAGCTTTAATATAAGAAGCGATTTTCTCATTTACTTTGTTGTTAATGATTGAGAGTAATCCTACATAAGCAAGAGCTAATGGAATAATTCCTAATTTGTTTGGTATAAACCCCCAAAGTGCTATAGCCGGGCTGTAATCACTTACGATTAGCCAGACGATACTTGCAGTGGATAATGGCAAACCAATCAATAGTCCGTAGAGTGCCATTCTTTGATAGATTTTTGTACTTAGGTTTCCATGTAATACGTTTAGCCTGTATAAAATTATGCCTAAGAGCATCATGCTTGCAGCTCTAAAAAAACCATCTAGTAGGATAAATAACCCAATCACGTCGTAGTCTGTGCTAGCTGAAAACCAATATGCACCTAACCCAGAAGAGTCATTTGCAAAAAATTCTGTACCTCTTAGGCTTTCGACCAAATTGCCATTTGCGTCGAATACGTATTGCATGAAAAAGGAAGCAAGGATCGGTATTATCATAAACATTACACATAAGGTTGTTAATATTGCTAAATTCCTTTTGCGTAGAACAATGATTATTGGAGCACATAGAGCATAAATAACCAATATGTCTCCATCAAATAAAAAGGTTGCATGAAACATCCCAAAGCATAAAAGTAAAAAATTCCTCCAAATGCTTAGAGCTTTGGGCATTTTGCTTTTACGTCTTTCTGCATGGTCTATAAAAATGACAATGCTTGCACCAAAAAGAATTGAAAAAAGAGCCATAAATTTTTGCGCAACGAAAATCTCAGTGAAAATTACTAATATCCAGTCGATGGTGCTTTCAATACCTGCAGAAGAGTGATTCCAATAAGCGGAGTCTGGTAATCCCATGAACACAGAATTCATCAAAAATATGCCCAAAACAGCAATGCCTCTGATGAAGTCTAAATTTGTGATTCTTTGAGATGCCATACGGTTCACGTCCACCATTTTAGGAGTATTTACACAGAATTCAAAGTAGAATCATTAATTTTCAGGCGTATATTTATACATAGTTATATCGAGATACTCACTGAATAGAAATTAAAATTAAGTTGTATTAACCACTGAAGCTTTCATAGAATTAACCGATGTCCAGCAGCATAGTTCGCGGAAAATATCTAGTTGTCAAACCGGGCCATATTATTAGCGATGGAGCATTGCTTCAACGAAATGGCGTGGTTGAAGCTGTTGGAAAATTTCAGGAAATTAACCTCCTAGGCTCAGTAGACGAGATTATTGGAGGATCAAATTACATTGTAATTCCTGGCCTTGTGAATGCTCATCACCATGGCCGTGGATCAGCGGCCTATCTAGACGGAATTCAAGACGATGCTCTTGAGCGGTGGTTGCTTAACTTATCGGGCAGTAGTTTAGGGTTGGACTCTCGTTTGGGAGCTCTGATTTCAGCATTAATGATGATTCAGTCTGGTACCACAACTACGCTCCATAATCATTTAGGCCCAGGCGTTTTACAAGCAGTGGAGGGGTATGCTGCCTCTGGAATGCGCGTAGCATTTTCTTCCGCATACATCGAGCGATCCTTTTATACTTACGATGATGTATCTTTTTATTCAAGTTTGCCCAGTGAACTTGCATCACGAGCAAAACGATTGCTGCCGCCTCAGTTGCCTAATCACGATGATTACTTTGAACTTGTTGATGAAATTAGATCTGCTGTTGGCGTGATGGGAGATAAAGCCCGAGTCCTAATCAGCCCTGTTGGAGCCTATTGGGTATCGGACGAGTTTTTGATTCGTGCAAGTGATGAAGCGAGAAAAAGTAACCTAGGAATTCATATGCACTTACTAGAAACTCCATACCAAAGTGCGGCAGATCAAAAAATCTTCAAGAATTCTGCAGTTCAACATCTGAATGATTTGGAAATACTGGGACCCAATCTCTCATTTGCACATGGCGTTTGGCTTGATGAACAAGATATCGAATTGCTGGCCCATCATGGTTGCTCCGTTTGCCATTGTCCAAGTTCAAACTTAAGGCTTCGTAATGGTAGAGCACCAATTGTTGATATGAATACAGCAAAGGTGCCTTTAGCAATTGGCACAGACGGACTTTCTATAAATGATGATGATGACTTGTTTCAGGAGCTTGCCCTTTCTGCGAAGCTTCATGGCAAACCGTTCCTAAACACGAAAACGCTCCGAGATGATGATGTCTTTGCTATGGCTACTACTGGTGGGGCTCGGCTTACAGGGTTCGACAACATTGGCACGCTGGAAGTAGGTAAAAAAGCTGATGTCGTGACTGTGGATTGGCAACGCAAAGGCTCAGGTTACTTGGAGCTTGCAATTGATCCATTGTCACTGTTAGTTAACGGAACTAGGGGTTCAGATGTTCACACAGTTATGATCGATGGAGATGTTGTTTATCGTGAAGGGAAATTTACACACCTTGACGAGAAAGCACTTTTGCAAGAAGCCACTGATCTGCTTAATTCCGCTTCACCTCGATCAAGGGAATCAATTGCGTTTGTTGAAGAACTAACGCCTTATCTAGAAAACTTTTATGCCAATTTATTAAAGTACAAAAAATAGATTGTTTCTTTGCATAAGGGCAAGCCGGTATGCGAGTTTGGTTGAATGAAGCCATATTTGTTGCAGTTGATCGTATTAATGAGAAAGTACCCTCCGGTGGGACTGTTCCTACTCGTATGTCTAGTGCTTTTTATATACTCTTGTAGCGGCGATTATTTGAAATCAAGTACAGGCGGCGTAGTTGATACCAGGGTGAACGGTGAGTACCCCCCGACGTCACTCGGAAGTAATAAAGTAATTGAAGACCCACAAATCATTGAATCTCAAAAGGTAACTTTTCAAACTTGTATTAGCTTAGGAGCAAAGCTAATGACTTTGAAAATTTCTGATGCAGTTTTAATTGCACCTCAAGAAACAGAGCTACCAGAAAATTCTGATTCCATTGATATTTACGAAATCGTTGAGTACCCCATCAAAAAAGAAGGACTTTCAGGAATGCCAGTTTGTAGGGCAAAATTAAAAACTGCACGAGGGGATTACCCAATCATATTTTATCTCTCATCACACGAGGGAACAGAGCACCTAGTCCTTGAATCGCAAGGTAAACGTAAATGGATTTTCCAATGGAAACTTGAAACGCAGTAAAATTACCTGTTCTTATCTATATGAACTACGCAGACTTTGTTGGCCCTTTCCAAACTATTTTTTGTATATCCTCGATGCTACCAACCCACGGTCCAAACCTCTCCTGCCACCACGTAGCACCTGCATCTGCTAATCGGGTTATTTTATCTATTGATTTTTCCGGACTCTCATTAATTGATGTTCCAGAGATGACTATATCAAAGTGGCTATGTTCCTTGCGGTGGCTATTTACGTACTTCGCAATATCTTTAACATCTTCAACTCTCAAGTCATGCTTTAAGTCAGAAGAAATAGGAAAAACTCCATCATAGCGTGCAGAACGGCGTATCGGTTTTTTATTCGGCCATGTTCCTGCGACCCATATTGGTATCCTTGGCACCTGAAGAGGGGCTGGGTGAAATGTAGCACCCTTAACAACATAAAATTCGCCGTTGTAATTAAAAGGCCTTCCGCTCCAGAGCCCTAATAAAACATCTAGTCCTTCGTCTAACTTGGCTGCACGAATATTTGCGTTTCCAGATTCACCAAATTGCTCATATTCATCCCAATCAGGAAAGCCTAGTCCCACACCTAAATTGAGACGCCCGTTACTTAAATGGTCTAACGTTACTGCCTCACGTGCAAGCTTCCAAGGCCTTCGCCGAGGAACTGGAGTAACCATAGGTCCTATACGAATATGATTCGTACGCATTGCTATCGCGGCAAGTGTGATCCATGGATCTATTATTGATAAGAGCTGCTTATCACTATGCTTGAAAGCTGCTAGGTGATCCCATATAAAAAAACCATCCCAGCCGGACTCTTCAGCTTCGTGTGCCAAATCAGCAAGAGCATTCGAGGTGAAACCATCTCCGAAATTTGTGATGTTTATACCATATTTCATGTTTGTGCCACATTATCATCCTGCTTTTGTATTTACCTATACGTATTCAATACTAAAGCTATACTTGCGGTTAGTTAAAGTGACTACTTATGTATTTTATTCACCCGAGAGCTTTGAGCCTTAGGTTGGTTTCTGCGTCTCCCCTTGTTCGCTTTATGAGCAAAAGGGTTAGTTTCTACAGTTCTCTTTCCCCATCGTCGATCTTTAGTTCGATGTTCGTTGTTTTTTGTGTGGGTGTTGCTTTGACTCTTGACCACCGAGCGTGAAACCTTGGATGTTCTTCCTGTTTCTTGTTCTGAATCTGCTTTGCTTAAGTGCATAACAGAATCACCCGATGAAGGCAGCGACCTTAATGTATCAAAATCAGGATCAGTAGAGCCTATTTTTAAACCTACTGAGCGTTGAATTTGGCTAACTGATTTGGCTTGTTCGGGTTGAACGAGTGTTAATACTGCCCCACCTTCTCCAGCGCGTGCTGTTCTGCCTGACCTGTGGACATAAGCTTTGGAGTCTTCAGGAATGTCATAATGAATAACTGAAGCTATACCGTCTATATGAATACCTCGAGCGGCTACGTCGCTAGCTACTAATGCAATGACCTTGTTGTTAGAAAAATCAGTTATAGCTCTGGTGCGTTGATTCTGGCTGCGTCCGCCATGGATAATTGCTACAGGAATTCCTTCTTTGTTTAAATACTTACCGAGCTTATCAGCGCCGTTGCGCGTTCTACAAAAAACAATAGAAGGCCAAGAAGCTGTTATTGCTTGCGCTGTTATTGCTTGCCGATCATGCCTAGCAACTTTCCAGAACAAATGACTTGCAGGTACCACATCAGAATTTGCATTTCCAATATCATAATTAATAGGACTGCGTTGATAGTCTGCTGTTAGTTTTGATACAGCAGAATCTAACGTTGCAGAAAAAAGCATAGTCTGACGATCATCCGGAATTTGGTCTAAAAGTCGACGGACTATGGGCATAAAACCCATATCGGACATTCGATCCGCTTCGTCAATGACAACTTTCTTAATTCCTGCTAGTGAAACAACCTTCTGATTGATCAAATCTTCGAGACGACCAGGGCAAGCCACTAAAATTTCGACGCCCCTTTTGAGAGTTCTGATTTGGTTACCGTACGCAACTCCACCATACACAACCCCAACACGAACAGGGCCTGAGAATTTTCGAATGTCATTTGCTATTTGTTCTGCGAGTTCTCGTGTTGGTGCTAGAACTACTGCACGCGGTCGCTTAGGTTCAGCGCGACGTGCTTTTGCTACTAAGGGTATTCCAAACGCTAATGTTTTCCCTGATCCTGTTGGGGCACGACCACAAATATCTTTTTCTGCGAGCGCATCGGTCAATGTTGCAGCTTGGATCTCAAATGGCTCGGTAATGCCAGATTTAGCTAGGGCACGGCAAATAAATTCTGGAACACCAAGTTGAAGAAAAGTTGAGGGCATAGAGTCTCCTGTTATTCATTGAATATGAATAACTCATATAAAAATATAGGGTGATTGTGTATTTTGCACACAATGTCGGAGGAACCAATACCCGCCAAGAACCCACTCGCAGATGACCAACCGAGTGCATATATTATACCACCTAGGATTTAGGGCTAAATCAGTGATAATTTACAATATTAGCTACGAGATAATTGACTTTCGAGATATTCAGTAACGAAGTTCACGTAAGTTGATTTATCTACGTCATATCCTTCTGCATGCTCGCAGCCGTCAATAAAAAGTGTTGATGTGCCTTCAGGTGCATTTTTAAGTATGCGCTGTGCGTGAGTAAAAGGAACTCTGGTAGAAGCTTTGCAATGTATCAATGCAAGAGGAAAAGGAAGGTTACTAACTTCCAACTCCGGTGAGACTTTAGAAATATCTGCACTTTTGAACCACTTAGCAGCAAAAATAACTCCTGGTTTTAGTATAGCTGCTCCCCATTCGGGTATTGGAGTTCTTGCAGACACTTCTTCCCTGATGAGTTCAGGAATACTTGCAAAACTACTATCTGCTATTACGCCGTGGATTGAAGGATCTTCATCAGCAGTAAGGATAACTAAGGCTGCGCCAAAGCTTATTCCTACCATCATTATCGGTTTCCCCGGATCCATCTCCTTCGCCAAATTTATTGCACCCTGAACATCTTTATGCTCGTAGGCACCACCACCAATCGCGACTTTATCGGATTCTCCATGGCCCCTTAAATCGAATGTCAGGATTGAATATCCTTTACTGTGTAGGGTAGCAAGGAATTCGATACGCCCATCCCTTGCGCTGTCCAAACCATGAACCCAAATAACGGTGGCCTTCGAATCATCATGCGGCATCCACCATCCTCGAAGAACTATGTCGGGTTCAGTTAAAGGATGAAAAGCGACTGTTTCAAAATTAATTCCAAATTCTGAGGGCGTAGATGTCAAATCGCGAGGCTTTGCTATTAAGGACTGGTCTGCAACTGCCCAGGACAAGCCGAGGTAGATCGAAACAATTAGAAATACGGATATGAAAGAAATACGGATTAAATGCATGGTATAAGAATTCTAGCAGGTATGAACTTATACATTTAGATGTTCCTTGTATAAGTGATTGACTCGTTAGAACTTTTACGGATTTTTTTAAAAAGATAGAATGTAAAAAACATTAGCTGAAACCGGCCTAAGCAACCATCATATGCTCTATACAGAAAACGCCACTAAAAAGTTCGGAGGGTTTGATCTCTTTACGGGACTTTCATTCAATATTGCTCATGGGGAACGAGTAGGCCTAGTAGGGCCGAATGGTGCTGGTAAATCTACTTTGCTTAGAATATTGGCAGGTGAAGATTCACCAACAACTGGTGATGCTGGTTATCGCAATGGATCTTTGGGATACCTGAAGCAGGAACCCAGCTTTGGCCTTCAGAATACCTTAATACAGGAGATGTGGACTGCCTTTCCAGAGGAGTTATCCATTTCTCATCGGTTAGTTGAATTGGAGTCAAAACTTTCAGGTGTAGATGACCCTAAACAGTCAATGATAGAAGAGTCTTTGGATCTTTATGAACGCTTTAAGCTCCTAGATGGGGATAAGATTGAGGCTCGTATTGATCGGGTTCTTAATGGCCTTGGTTTCAAGAAAACGGACCGTTCTAAAACTTGTGAAAGTTTTAGCGGGGGTTGGCGCATGCGTATATCTCTGGCAAAAGTGCTGGTCCAGCGGCCTGACCATATGCTGTTAGATGAACCAACCAACCATATGGATAACAGAACTAAAGATTGGCTAGCGCACGAACTCCGCGAATATCAAGGTGCGCTTGTTATAACGACCCATGATGGTACTTTCTTAGACAAGGTGATCATGCGAGTACTAGAGTTAGTGGATCATGGCGTGGCATCGTACTCTGGTAATTACACGAAGTACATTCAAGAGAAAGAAAAAAGACGACAGCGACAAGAGCAAGCGGCAACTCGGCAGGAACGTCAATTGCAGGCTCAGAAGGTCTTTATAGATCGCTTTCGCGCCAAAGCGACGAAAGCTACGCAGGTGAAGAGTCGTGAGAATGCATTGAGTAAGGTGCAAATCATTAGGCGCCCTCGTGCTGAAGTTGGGGCTAAGTTCAGCATTAAAGCGAATGGTAGAGTTGAACAAAAAGTGTTGTCGATTGACGCAGTTTCCATGGCATATGGCGATGAATTTGCTTTGATGGATGCGACTCTTTTTGTTGAACGTGGTCAAAAAGTAGTATTAGTTGGGCCAAATGGCAGCGGCAAAAG
>MDTE01019211.1_pt1 | contig 39324 bp, 36 predicted proteins | sample 811231 | NCBI WGS metagenome assembly MDTE01 (sample SAMN05326651, study PRJNA326480) | marine metagenome | isolation source: seawater | place: Indian Ocean: Red Sea | collected 2010 | reverse complement strand
TAGTTGTAGAGTTTGATGGTAATATCACAGACATCGATGCTACTGACTTCCAAATCACATTTGATGACGGAACTACACATACACCTACTGAAGCTGTTATACAAACAGCTTTGCCTACTCAAGTGTTCTTAACACTAGGTGCTTCAATGTCAGCTGACACCACTCCTAAAGTGGCGCTTGTTGGATCTGTATCAGACATAGCAGGAAACTCTACGTCTACAGGTTCTCTAGCAAACGCAACTGACAAGATTCACCCTACTGTTACTGCTACATTGAGTGGTGGTTCAGGTACAGGTACAGGTGCATTAGAAACTACAGCTGACTTAACTAAGACCACTATGGTTCTTACAGTTACGACAGATGAGGAACTAGTGTCTAACCCTAAGGTGGACGTCTATGACCTTGGTATGGCCAAGGCTGGTGCTGACAACTCTGGTGCAACCACAACTGGTTATGCTGGTGCTTGTGGTACTGTAAGTACTTGTGGATTTGGATCTTCGATGATTGAAATCGATGACTACAACATTAGGACTTTGAACAAATCAGCAGATCCTCCAGTGGATTCATTCACTGTTGACGGAAATGGTGATGCTCATACTCCTGCCTCAACTGCTACAGTTGATGCAACTTCTGCAGGTGTAATCTTGGATGCTTCTATGACTGCTCAAGGCACTAAGACATTCAAGTACACTATTACTTCTGCATCTGGTACGCCAGGAACAGACGGTGATAAGTCTGTTGTAGTAACTGCTAAAGATAAGGCAACAGCAGCTAACATAACAATTCACGGATCAATTTCGTCTACTGCGAGTTACTTAGTATTCAACTTAGACGATACTGCTCCTGTTTTGGCAATTACTCCAGCTGCGTCATCTACAACTACGCAAACTAAGCCGTACATTGTACTTGACTACAGTTCTGGTGAAGATAACAAGGTAACTATTAATACAGCTACTTTGGATGGAGCTGACATTAGCGCCGCGTTGTCTACTACAGATAACAAGAAATTCTACTACGTACCGTCTACAGCATTAGCAGCGGGCACGCACAAGATTGTTGCGAAAGCTACTGACTATGCTGGAAACGCAAGTAGTGAATCTAGTAAATCATTTACCGTTGCAGCTAGAAAAGACTTCAAGTTGAGTCTACTTGCTGGTTGGAACGCTAAATCAGTACCGTCGGATCCAGTGGATCCTGCTATCGACTCGGTGTTCTCGAACACTGGTGTAGATATGGTTCTTTCGTACTCTGACCACACATGGTCAAGTGCTACTAAAGACTCAGGTTCTGGAAAATTCGTTGGATCATTGACTTCGATACATTCAGGTCATGGTTACTGGGTACACAACAACAACTTCGAAAGCCAAGCAGTTGCATTGGTAGGTCCGGTTGAACCATCTGCAGGTTCCCCTCCAGCAGTGGTAACTATCCCTACAGTGGCTGGCTGGAACTTCGTAGGAGTTTCAGATGTATCTAGAGCTAATACTGAAGGTAGCGATGGTACAGCGATTACAACTCAAACCTTATACTTCGGTGACTTAACTGATGGTAGCGCAGGTGGACACGATATTGTGTACAGTTACGATACTACTAACCTTAAGTTCACAGAAGTGGCCTCTGGTACTAACGTATCTACTGGTCAAGGATTGTGGATCTATGTAGTTCCTAGGTCAGATGGATCGATCTTACCGATCGTACCACCTAGTCCGTAAGGATCTATTAATTAGATAGACTTTATAGAAAGAGCCCTCTTGTGAGGGCTCTTTCTTTTTTGTTATAAATTTGACGGGATAATTTATTCATTTGATATAATTGATACTAATGAATATAAAAACATATAAATTTAGATACCTTTCTGCATTAATTTCAATAGTTATCTTTAGTATATTTGCTATTAACATTAGCGCAGATAATCATACAACTGCTCCAAATATGGATTTTAATTTCTTGCCTGAGTTTGTACATTATCAAGGTACTGTTACTGTAATAGGCCAGAAACTCGAAAATATTGATACAGGTATTAGTGATTTAAAAGTAGAGTTTATTAGTCAGGCACAATCTATCAATATGAATGGCAAGAGTACTACTTTAGAAGAAGGGCATTTTAAGTTTTCAACTGTCTTTGGTGCTGATATTCCCGGAAAATATCATATAGATGTCGGCCCTGGTGTCCCTGGAAAAGTTATTTTTGATATCTATGTAGGTGGAATTAAGACTACAGAATCTTTAGCATTTTTACCTACTGCTGCTGACGGATGCATGTTGAGCAACTGTATGAATGTAACATTTAATTTAGTAGTAAATACTATACCTAGGCCAACTCCAACACCTGTCCCACCAACTCCAACACCTTTGCCTGTAGTTAACCCAAGTTTATATTCTGGTCAAATTGTAATAGGTTCTGATATTGTTCCAGATGGAGTAAAGGTTTATGCTCAGATCCAAGATTATATTTCTGATGCTGTAGAAACAAAGGATGGTAAGTATTCTATTTCAATAAACCCAATTACCATAAACTATGTTGATCAGCCTATCAAACTTGTTATACAGGGCAATGACAGTATTACTACAGTCCCGTTTAAACCAAATCAATTTATAAGTGATGCGAATTTCCTTTTCCCTGCCTTTGAAATAAAAGAAACTGTAGCCCCAACACCTGTCCCACCGACGCCTGAGCCTTTGCCAACACCTAAACCAGAAACGATTATAGTCGTTGCTACTCCAACACCTTCTGAGGTTGAGCCGTTATCTGCAAATAAAGTTGAAGATGCACCTGTTGCACCTGTTGCTGAAGGTGGCGGATGTTCTGGAGGCGGAGGAGCATCATCTATATCTCTATTCTCTATATTTGTTCTAGGATTGTTGATATCTCTATCTAGTAGGTTCAGAAAGCCTATTTTAGCCCGTATAAGGCTATAAAGTCGTTTTTCTAAGGTTCACTACCTTTAGAGTCTCTTGGAGCCCTGATTTTGTTATGTTTGCCTTACCTATTGCTTCTTCAGCCTGATGACCTAGTTCTTTAATCAATTTTTGGTATATTTCTGAACTTTCACCTTTTGAATTATTTTCTATTGGTATTAATACCTGAGGATCGAGCGAACTTACTAGTGAATTAATCGATTCAGTTGTGTTTTCAGAGGATGGATCACAAATCAATGCTAGAATATCTACTTTTCCTATAGCTTCTGAAACAGAAGCAGGAATTGTAATTTTATTAATATCTTGCACGAAGCAAATACATAAATTTTCACTAATCGCGGAATAAATTGTAGTGCTTTCATCAAGATTCTCAGTATTTAGTTTTACAACTTGACCTTGTATAGGTATTCCATTTATTTCATATTCACCTGGCTCAAAAATTATATCTGTTGAATCAGATATCTTATTTTCCGAAACTTTTTTATTTTCCTCATTCTGGAATATAGCTATAGTATTTTCATCCTTTTGGGAATCTTTTGTTAATGAGTCTGAGGCGTGATTATAAAGGATTAAGCCTTGGGTCGTTTCTATTCTCAAACCCGAATCTGAAATCCAAGATATTCTCATTTATCTCCTTATATGTAATTAAGTTATTTTTTTTACTTTTGTACTTTATAATAATACTTAATCTATACTAGTTAATCTAATATGAATAATTCCTAAAAATAATGAGTTCCAAAAGAGATTATTATGACATATTGGGTGTTGGGAAAAATGCAACACCAGAAGAAATAAAGAAGGCTTTTAGAAAGCTGGCATTAGAATTTCACCCAGATAGAAATAAAGAAAAGGGTGCTGAGGCCAAGTTCAAAGAAATCAACGAAGCCTATCAAGTTCTTAGTGATCCTGAGAAAAGGCAATCTTATGATCAATTTGGTCATGATGGAGTTAAAGCAAATTTTCAAGATTTTGATTTTAGTAATTTTGGAGGATTTGGCGATATTTTTGACGCTTTTTTCGGAGGTAGTCAATCATCCAAATCATCTTCAAGAAGAAAAGGAAGAGATCTACATAAAGAGGTGTCTATAACATTTCAAGAGTCTGCATTTGGAGTAGAGAAAAATATACATGTGGAGCGTATTGGAGAATGTAAGAATTGTTCAGGCTCTGGAGCTAAAGATCAATCAAATATAATCACATGCAATACCTGCAAGGGTTCTGGGCAAGTTAAAAGGGTTCAGAAGACAATTTTTGGTCAGTTTGCTCAATCGGGTATATGTTCAGATTGTTCAGGGACAGGAAAAACAGTCAAGGAAAGATGTTCAATTTGTTCTGGAAAAGGTGCAGAACTAGAAAAGAAAGATATTGCTGTGCAAATTCCTAGAGGAGTATCTTCAGGAGACACAATAAAGTTGTCTGGAGAAGGAGAGTTTGGAGGAATCGGATCAGTAAAAGGGGATATATTTATTAGAGTAAATGTACCAGATCATGAATATTTTTCTAGAAGAGGAAAGGATGTATTGTTAACATTAGAATTAGATGTTACACAAGCTATCCTAGGCGATAATTTAGAGGTTCCTACTCTAGATGGTTTTCAGAAAGTGTCTATACCTTCTGGAACACAGAATGGAGACATAATACAAATTAAAGGTAAAGGTTTTACAGATATAGGAGGGTCTTCAAGAGGGAACCAAATTAACGTTATAAAAGTGGCAATTCCTAAAGATCTTTCAAGTGAAGAAAAAGATAAGATTATAGAATTTAAAAATTTATCTGAAAATAGCGATAAGAAAAAATCAAAAGGAATATTCAGAAAATTTATGAGTGGAAGTTAATTTAAGGTTTTAATTGAATTCAAATAAAAATAACTGGATTAAATATAGCGTTATAGTATCTGAAGAATTTGTGGAGCCTGTTGTACAAATGTTTTCAAGGTTTTTGCATGGAAGCGTGGTTGTTGAAAAAGAAGGGGACCCAGAAGATGGGATTAATAAAGAAAGTATAGTCTCAGGGTACGTCCTTAAAACAAAGAACTCTAAAGAACTAGAGAAGAATTTAAATTCGGGACTTTCTTTATTTAGCGGAGTTTTTAATTTATCTAATATTAAGATTACCGAAATTAGTTCGGAAATCTGGGAAAAACAAAAATTTGATCCAATAATAATAGGTGATATTGCAATACTTCCATTTAGGGAACAAATAAATAAATTTAGTGATTATCTATGGGTAATTATTGAGCCCTCTATGGCATTTGGAACGGGTCATCACCCAACCACAAAGATGTGTATTTCTTTGCTAGAAAAATATTTAATTAAAAATGATAAAGTCGTTGATTTAGGCTGCGGATCTGGAATACTTGGATTAGTAGCACTGAAAATAGGGGCGGATAATTGTTTAAGTATAGATATTGAAGAAGAATCGGTATTAGCGTCAAATAAAAATGCTAATGATTCTGAATTATCTAATAAGATTAAGGTAGAAAAGCAAGATTTATTAAAAAATTTAGATATTGGCTTCTCTCCAGATTTAGTAATTGCTAACTTAAATTCATTTTTGTTTAGAGAAGGCTTAGTTAATATAAGTGATATTGTTTTGCCTAATAAAAAAATTATAGCTTCAGGAATTCTAGTTGAAAATTTGGATGAAATAGAAGCAATATTTAATTCGTTTAATTTTGAAATTATTGAGCGTTGTGAATCTGGAGATTGGGCTGCAATTGTTGCTCAAAAAAATAATGCATAGATTTTATTTTAATGAAGTAGATAAAGATTCAGAATTTATAGAATTTAGCGGAGAGATTTCTCATCAGATTATTAATGTTTTAAGAATGAAAAGTAGCGATTTTGTAGAAGTTTTTAATGGAGAGGGCTTGAATGCAATTACCAAAATTAATGTTGAAAACAGTGGTACAAAAGTAATTGCAAAAGTGATTTCTCAGAAAAATGTTTTAGAGAGTAATCTAAAAATCGATGTATATCAATCGATAATTAAAAGTTCTAAATTGGAATTAACTATCGAAAAATTAACAGAATTAGGAATATCCTCTTTTACCCCCATAATTACAGAGAGATCTCAAAAAAAAGATATAATCTCTTTAAGTGATAACAAGATTAATAGGCTCAAAAAAATATCAATAGAATCTGCAGAGCAATCTGGAAAAAGTTTTGTTCCAGAAATCAGAAATATAGAAAAATTTGCAAACCTATTAATGGATAAGAATTTAAGTAACCCTTTTTTGTTTTATGAAAATAATGAAGGTTCAGAGTCTCTTAATGATATTAATTTAAACGAATACAAAGATTCTAACTTATCTATCTTTATAGGCCCGGTAGGTGGATTCTCTGAGAATGAGATTAATTTATCAAGAGATTCAGGATTTAGAATAGTAAACATAGGTGACACGATATTAAAGTCTGACACCGCTGCAATAGTCTCTTGTGCCTTGTTAAGGTATTTAATAGAAAATAATTTAAGTTAATTTCTCTCTTGTGAAAGATCTCTACTCATAAATTCTTTTATGGCTATTTCTGGATTATAGTTTTCTTCCAAAACTTTAAATGTCATGTTAGTTATTGGCATGTCGATATCTTCTTTTTTGGAAATCATATTTACTATTTTTGTTGCATTTGCTCCTTCAATAGTTAATTTTGTTTTAACTTTAAATTCTTGATAAGTAATACCAGAAGCCAAATTATATCCAAGTTGCCAGTTTCTGCTGAGGTCACTGGAACATGTAGTAAACAAATCTCCTATTCCTGATAAACCGTAGAAAGTATATTCCTTTGCTCCATGGTAAATTCCAAATCTTGTAATCTCTCTCAAACCCCTAGTAATGAATGCAGATTTAGCATTATCACCAAGTTTTAATTTATCTATTATGCCTGACCCTATAGCAATTATATTTTTTAATGCCCCTCCAATTTCAGCTCCTATTACATCGTCGCCACTATAGACCCTAAAATTATCGCTAGAAAAATTATCTCTTATAGAATTCGCTTTATCTAAGTTAGAAAATGACAAAAGTGTTGTTGCAGGCTTACCTTCTATTATTTCAGTAGCTAGATTTGGGCCAGTCATAACTCCTATTTGAGAGTGATTGATGTTGGTCTCCGAAGAAATCATTCTAGTCAAGGTTTTACCATCTTCTGATAATCCTTTTGAGGCAGATATTATCGTGATTTGATCATGCAATTTATCTTGTATATTTTTAAGATTTTCTTTGATTTTTGAACTTGGTAACGCAATTAACAACAAGTCATCATTTTCGAAATGCAACTCTTCAAAGTTTACAAATTTAATTTTATCTGACTTGTCTAATTTTTTATTGCCAATTAAAAATGTTGAAGATTTTTTTGCTTCAGTTAATTTATCATTATTTCTAAAGATTAAATCTACTTCGTTTCCAGCATTAGATAGAAGAAGCCCTAATGTTGATCCCCATATTGTATTTCCTAGAATCTTAACTCTCATTTTTTTTAAATGTTAATTTATTTTCTGTTCTAGAGATTATACGTTTTATGTTTTCATTATGCTTATATATGATTATTGATACTGCCGGAATTAGATATATCATGTCAATCCATGAGCCATTAAATAGATTCATAGAATTGAATATAAGCATAGAAATTAACGCCACTAAACAACCTAATATAGAGCCTACAGATACCATTCTTGATGCGATGACAGCTATTGTGAATACTATTAAAGCAGATATTGCAGAGGGGATAAAAATAATAAATAGAGGACCTATACCTGTTGCTACCCCCTTACCCCCTTTGAATTTATAGAATACAGGATAACAATGACCTACTATAGCTGAAAGAGCCGCAGTTTGTGTAGTGTAATTTATGGAAGTAAATTGATAATTTTCTATTATTAAAATTGGAATTATTGACTTTATCATATCCAAAAATAGCACTAGAAATCCATAAGAGATCCCTACGTTCCTTAAAACATTTGTTGCTCCTGTATTTCCGCTACCTTTAGAGGTTATATCGATATTTCTGGATAGTTTGCTTATGATCCTTCCAAATGAAATAGAGCCTATTAGATAGCAAGATAAAATCGATAATATAAATAAAAAATAATCGTTCATTTTTCTAAAATTTCTAGTTGAAGAGGAACACCTCTTAGATCAAAAATATTTCTTAGTTCATTTTCAATGTACCTCTTATATGAAAAATGTACTAACTCAGCGTTATGAAATTTTATTTGTATTTTCGGCGGGTTAGAGCCAATTTGTTTGGCTGAAGTGGGGTATACTCTCCTTTTCCCTTTAGATGGAGGCATGTTTGAACTTATTATATTTAAAATATTTTTCCAAATTTCATCATCACTGAAATTTTGCCTATATCTTCTGTTAACACTAATTAACTCTTTTAACATTTCGCTCATCCCTGATTTCAATTTTGCTGATGTGTAGACTAAAGGTATTCCAGGAAAGAATTTTAATTTTTCTATTATTTCTTTTTCTTTAATTTTCTCTTTATCGATTAGGTCTAATTTGTTCATTACTAATACACAACCGTTTCCACTTTCTCTTATAAGACCAGCAATGTGTTGATCTTGCAGTGTTACATTTTCTGTGGAATCGATAACTAATAAAGATATGTGACTCTCGGATATTGCTTTTATTGTTCTTAGGACACTGAAATACTCGATCTCTTTTCCGATTTTACCCTTCCTTCTTATTCCTGCGGTGTCTACAATTGTGTAATCATTATTTTTGTATTCAAATTTTGAATCAACAGAATCTCTTGTTGTCCCTGGCATTTCACTTACGATAGATTTAGCTTGCCCTATCATACTATTGAAAAGTGTAGATTTTCCTACATTAGGTCTTCCTATGATTGAAAATTTGATTGATTCGTCATCAACTTCTTCCACAGAAAAAAGGTGCTCTAATGAATTCATCAAATCAAATATACCATTTCCATGATATGCACTAATATTAATTCCTTCTCCAAGTCCTAGCACAAAAAAATCACTAATATTTTCTTCTCTAGAAGAATTATCCACCTTATTTATAACCAAAGTTATTTCTTTATCAATTTTTCTAATAATCCTTAATATTTCTGTATCTTCATTAGTAATTCCTGAAGTAGCATCAACAACGAATAGTATATGATCTGCTTCATTTATGGATTCGTAACTTTTATCTGTTACTTTTTGTGTTATTTGACTATCAGAATGAGTCTCAATGCCACCAGAGTCAACAAGAATAAAAGACTTATCGTTCCACAAACAATTAGTTTGTATAGAGTCTCTTGTTGTCCCTGGTATCTCACTTACAATAGATTTTCTTCTTCCGGTTAGTCTATTGAAAAGTGTAGATTTACCTACATTAGGTCTTCCGCAAATTGTTATTATTGGAGTGCTCACTTTAAATTCATTAGGTATCTAATTAAACCTACTTGACCCCAAATTCTATTTTCTGCCTGATCGAATACTATTGATTTATTATGATCGACAAGCCCCTCTGATATTTCTTCTCCATGATGTGCTGGTAAATCATGCATGAATATTGCTTTGGAGTTTTCCAAGAGACTCTCGTTAACTTGATATCCTTTAAATTTTTCTTTTCTATCTTCTTTTTCAGATTCCTGCCCCATGCTAGCCCAAACATCTGTGTATATCACGTCTGAATTTTTTGAAGCTATTATAGGGTCTCTTTCTAATATAAAGTTACCGCTGCTCAATTTATTAAAATCATTAATTTTATCAAGATGTTTATCAGGGATTTCAAATCCTTCAGGGCATGAATGGATAAATGTGCCGCCTAATATAGAAAAGGCTTTGGCTAAACTAGTTGCGACGTTATTTCCATCACCAATAAATGTTAACTTAATTTCATTAATCCTGGGACCACATTTCTCTGAAATAGAAATTATATCTCCTATTGCCTGGCATGGGTGCTCTTCATCGCTTAAAGCGTTAATTACGGGCACTTCAGAATTAAGTGAGAATTCTTCAATTGTATCTTGCTTGAATGTCCTTAGAATAACTAAGTCACTCATTTTTGATAGTACTTTAGCAATGTCAGATATTTTTTCTCTTCCCCCCATACCAACTTCTTTAGGGTCAAAATATATTGGATTTATCCCCAGGTAATTTAAAGCTTTAAAAAAACTAAGTTTAGTTCTTAATGAAGGCTTTTCAAAAAGTAATACTCCAGTTTTGTTTGTAGAGTTCAACTTTTTATCAATATTTTCTAAATAATTGTTCTTAGAAGATTTTCCTAAATTTAATATCTCTTCTAAATCCTTTTTATTAACATTATCTAGATTTATAAAATCTTTTTTCATTACATCTTCTCCGGAGAATCCATCCCCATTATATCCAAGAGGTTACTCAAGATTATTTTAGATGCTTTTATTAGTAATAATCTACTTTTAGTTTGCTCAATATTTGTTAAGTCTTCATCTATTACTCTATTTTTCTCGTAGAACTTGTGAATTGCCTGAGCAAGTTCTAGTGCATATGATGCAAGTTCATGAACATTTAAAGTTTCTGTGACCCTATTTAATAATTCAGGGTATTCTATGAGTTTTTTTAATAAGTTAACTTCGTCTGCAGAAACTAATAAATTTGTATTAGCATCGCTATAATCTATGTCAAAATGTTCTGATGATCTTAATATTGAACTAACTCTTGCATGAGCATATTGAATATAAAATACAGGATTTTCAGAAGATTGCTTTTTGAAAATGTCTATATCTATTTCCATATGACTTTCGGGCGATCTGTTGATAAAACTAAACCTACAAGCATCGCTTCCTATCTCTTCTACAAGGTCCTTTAAAAAGATGCTCGTGCCTTCTCTTTTACTAAATTTTGATACCCCAGATGAACTTTTTAAGGAAACAATTTGATTAAGCAATACTTTTAATTTTCTTGAATCTATTCCTAGTTCTTCTAGAATTAATTCCATTCTTTTTATATGCCCATGATGATCAGCTCCCCATAGATCAATAACTTTATCAAAATTCCTTACTTCAAATTTATCTCTGTGGTATGCGATATCAGTAGCAAAATATGTTGGTTTATTGTCGTTACTTTTTATTAATACATTATCTCTTTCATCTCCCAACTCTTCAGTTTTTACCCATATTGCACCATCCTTTTCATATGTCAGATTTAGGTTACTGAGATTATCAAGAGTGTTGCTAAAGTAGTTTGAATCAATTAAGGAAGATTCATAAAACCAATTATCATGTTCTATTTTGATTAATCCTAGATCCTCTTTTATATTTTTTATACACACGTCTTTAGAGTTATTTTTTATCTCATCAAAAACAGTATCTTTAGTGTTTTTAAGGTCATCATTCTTGTATTTAGCGGCTAATTCTCTAGCAATTTCAATGATATCATCGCCTTTATAATGATCTTCTGAAATATTAAAATCCATTCCATTGATTTCTTTAATCCTTTCAACAACTGATCTTCCAAAGATTTCCATTTGGTTCCCAGCATCATTTACATAGTATTCTCTTTCTACATGAAATCTTTGATTCTCTAGTAAGTTTGCAATTGTGCTGCCTATCACAGCCCCTCTAATATGACCTAGATGAAGTCTCCCGGTTGGATTTACACTTACAAATTCAACTTGAATTTTCGTATCTTTAGGGTCAGATGGTCTTCCATAATCTTTTTCATTAGATATAATCGCTTTAATTTCACCCTTTATCCAATTTTTGCTTAGAGAAAAATTAATGAACCCAGGTTTTTCTACAGATAACTTTTCAATTTCTTCGCAATCAGGGAACAATTCAACTAAATTTTTTGCTATATCTAAAGGATTTTTAGACAACAATTTTGATATCTGCAGTGGTAAACTCGTGGCAAAATCCCCAAAGTTAGGATTTTTTGGCTTTTCTATTATGAAATCAGGAGCCTTATGTATGTCTATTTCTTCACCTTTTAGGAGACCTTCTAAGGCTTGCGTTGTTAAGTTATGTAAAAATTCTGAAATAAGCATTAAGATTAGTATAGATTTATATTATGTTGACTTACAAACTTTGACTAAATAAAGAAATAATGAATAGTGAAATAGTTAATTTATTAAAGAATAAATACAATCTAGATAATAACGATTTGGAAATTGTTATGAGTAGAATAAATGAACTAGAAGAGGCTGTAAAAAAAATAAAAGGCGTTGAAATAATAGAGGATTTAGCGCAATCAAACCCTATAACTTTTTGCCCTGCATTCTACAATGAGTGATATTTCAAATATTCCATTGTCAGAAATATCTGATCTTGTATACAAGAAGGAATTATCCCCAGTAGACCTATTTTCTTCTTATTATGCCCGTATTAATAAACTAGATTCAAAGATAAATTCGTTTATAGAAATTTTTGACGATTGGGAAGAAAAAGCAAAGATTTCTGAACAGGAAATATATAGAGGAGAGTACAAAGGCCCACTTCATGGTATTCCGATTGCTATAAAGGATTTAGTTGATGTAAAAGGAAAAATTACTACCGCCGGATCTAAAATATTGTCTTCAAATGTTGCAGAAAGTTCTGCCGAAATTGTTAGTGCGCTTGAATCAGCAGGAGCAATTATTATTGGTAAGACAGAATTAGTTGAATTTGCCTTTGGTCCTCATGGTATTAATTCGAATTCTAATCAGACAAAGAACCCTTGGGATCTTAATAAAATACCAGGAGGTTCAAGTAGCGGATCTGCGGCTGCAGTTTCTTCAGATATGGTGCCTATTGCAATAGGAAGCGATACTGGAGGCTCAATTAGAATGCCCGCTTCATTTTGTGGAGTAACTGGATTCAAGCCATCTTACAATAAACTTTCTACCCAAGGAGTTTTTCCTCTTTCTTGGACATTAGATACTGTAGGCCCTTTGGGGAAAAGTACAAAGGATTGTTCAATATTTGTAGAAGAAGTATGCAAAAATCAAAATCCTAATGATCAAAATCCGTTTGGAGGATTTGATTCATCTATGCTAGATAATTTTGATAGTTTGTTGCCTGTAAGATTAAGGATCGGAGTCCCAACAGATGATTATTTCTCAGAAATGGATGATGAAATTAAAAAAGTATTTACTGAATCTATTGGCCTAATGGAATCTAATGGGGCTGAAATTGTTAATGTTGATTTGTCATGGTTATCAATATCAAGGCCGGTAAATGTTGTTATTACTTTAGCTGAAGCTATGAATATTCATAAGGATTATTTAATATCCAATTATGATGATTATACTTATGAGGTAATTAGCAGATTAGTATCTGGAGAAGGGTTAACAATAAATGATTATCTAAGTTCTCTTAGAGTTATGAATCATATACAAAGAAAAATTCACGAGGAATTCAATAATTTTGATGTTCTTGCTTGTCCTACGACTCCTGAGTTACCTGGATTAATAGAAGAATATTCAAAAGAAAATTTATCAAGTTCAAAAAAAGTTGTTGGGGGCAGAATTCCTAGTTTTACAAGCGTATTTAATGTCACTAGGCAGCCCTCATTAAGCACTTTAGCCGGATTTTCAAGCACTGGAATGCCTGTAGGGTTAATGTTTACTGGAAGATTTAATAGAGACTTTGGTGTTTTACAGGTTGGCAATTGGTTTGAAAAAATAAATCATAATAATAGAGACAAAAAACCCTTTATTGAATAATTTGATTTATAAAATTTGTGCATATTTTTTTTGATTCTTCTACACTTAGCCCTTCGCACAGAATTACAGTATTTCCGTATATAATGTAATGCAGATATTTTGCCTTTGCAGACCCAGGTCCTGATCCAGCCCCACGCCTATTCACCCTTCTATCAGAATTACCTTCTTTCCAAGCTACATCTCTCGATGCCAGAATTGCATCTTCTCCTATTATTTCCTCTATTATTTCTACAGAATTTATTGCATTATCGTGAGTGTCATAAAACCTTAATTCATAATCATATGTGTTATTTAATTCATCTTTCATCCATCCAAAAAAAGCACTATCAGCATTTTCTAGTCCTGAAACATCATATTCTTTAAGAACCTTAAATCCTATATTTTTAAAATTATCAATGTTTAAATAACTTCCATTATTGTTGAATTGCTCAATTTCAATGAAATTTGTATCTTGATTGGTGCAACCAATAATGATTATTAATAACAAATAATACTTAATTTTGGTTACTTTCATTTCTTGTAAAATAGTTTGTTAATTTAATTAGAATTAGAGCCAAAATGACTCCAGAAATAAAAATTATATACAAAGATAGGTCTAAGTATGAATTTTTAGGCAGGTCATATAACAATCCAATGCTCGCACCTACAATTAGGCCTGAGATAATTATTCTAAATTCATCTTTGTATTGATCTAATATTATTTTTATCAACATTATCGCTGCTAAGAACCCTGCTATACCTCCTGATAAAAATAAGAGCAAATATGACAAGTCAATTTCATTTACTGCATTAATTGTACTTTCATATGTACCCAATATTAAAAGTATTGATGACCCGCTAATACCTGGTAATATCATGAATCCAAAAGATAAAAGTCCAGATAAAATAATAATATAAAAAACTGGATCCGATTTACCTATATTAGGAATAAATATCGAAGTCAATCCAAGAAATAATCCAAGAAATATATAAAGTAAGAATTTCCTATTTTTTCTCAATTTAATTAACAAATTGATGCTGTAGCAAATCATTAACGCTATTAAAAATACTATTGATTCATCGCCATAATTTTCAAAAAGAAAAGAAGCTAATTTAGTAAAAATAAATACTGACAAAAGTATACCAATTAGCAAGGTAATAATTAGATTGTATTCAATTTTTCTGGGAGAAACTTCTTTCCTTATAGTTATCTTCTTTATTATTGAATTAATTGAATAAATCACGTCGTTATACTTTCCAGTAAGAAAGAGAATTGTGCCTCCGCTGATACCAGGAAACAAATCAGCAAAACCAACAGCTATACCTATGCTTATATTTTTAAGATTGTGTTTAATTAATTTAATCAATCGAATTTTCTTCATTTGTCCTGTAAGGTAAAACAAAATTGGCGTCAGAAAATGCTTTTTTCATTTCATCAAGCACATAATTTAGTTCACTTATCGCTTCTTTTGGAAGTGCACAATTATTTACTGACATACAAAACTGCTCATATTTTTTTTGTATTTCTGACAAATCATAGCAAGCTTTTTGTATAGCTTCTTGGTATTTAGTATTCCATTCTGTAAAACGCCTTGAATAACACCCTTGATCCCATTTTACCGCTCTCCATTGACTAGGCCCTTGAGCGTTTATCATGTTTATTGTCCCAGTTCTTATCCAACTATAAACCCATGCCTCTACATCTATATCTCCACCAAATTCGCGACTATTTTTTATTCTAAATACTTCTTCAACTCCGGATTTACCTCGATCATAAATTAAAGGACCTAATGTTAATGAAAAAACCACAGCAATAAATATAGATATGAAAAGTATTTGTAAATTTGAAGGATTCCTTGATGATCTTCTTATATGTCCAAATACTCTTTTAATTTTATTTGTATTAGTTTTTTCTATAGAATAATAATTTAATGATCAGAGTAATATTAAGTTAAAAGCAGGGAATAATGAATATTCATAAAATAGAATCTCCAATTTTGGTTGCCCCAAGTCCTACACCTTTTACTAAAGAAGGTAGAGTTGATTATAAAGGTATAGAAAATAATGCTGAGAAATGGCTAACAACTGAACTTTCAGGCTTTGTTCTTGGAACAGAGAATGGTGAAGAGCAATTATTAAGTTTTGGAGAAAAAAAAGATATCTGTAAAAGCGTTATTTCAGTGGCAAAAGATAAGAAAATAATAATTGCAGGAATTGATAACCCATCTGTTAAAGGAACACTTGAAGATGCTGAAAATTATATTGAATTGGGTGTAGATGTACTTAGGATTAGAATTCCTAGAAGAAGAGATACCATAGATACATACTTTGATGAAGTTCTTAGAAAAATTTCGGCACCTGTATTAATAATTCACCAAATGGCTCCAGGGGGTTTTTCTAACTCAATGACTACTGAAGGAGCCGATCCCGATCAAATTGGGAGATTCTGTTCTTATGATATTGTGTTTGGATATATAGCTAGTCATCTTGTTAGGTTTGAAATGATGACCAGAAAATTTGTTCCAAAAGACAAACAATTTTGGGTTCCTAATGCTATGTTGATGGCCGCACAAATATTAGAAGGTGCAAATGGGGCTTGTTTTATGTTAGGTAATATAGCTCCTAAACTTTGTATAAAAATTATGAAGTTAGGATTGGAGCGAAATTACCTTGAGTCTAAAAAATTGAACGATTCTTTGGTTGATGCTGATTGGAATATTTTATCTAGAGGTGCAGCTGGATTGAAGTATGCTATGGACTTATTAGGCTATCAAGGCGGAGACCCTAGAAGTCCGTTAAATTCATTAAATGATAAGGCAAAAAGTGAAATACAAATAGCTTTAGAAAAAGCTGGGATCTCAAAAATAGAATAATTATTTTATGATGTTTGATTTTAAAAGAAAAATTCAAGATTTAAGAATTTCTATGTCTGATATTATTTCTATGGTAGATCTAGAAGAATTGAAAAACGAGATAAATTTACTTGAGGAAAAATCCCAATCTCCGGAGTTGTGGAAAGATGGAAAGAAGGGCTCTAAATTAATGACAATCCTCGCTTCTAAAAAATCTTTTTATAAAAATATTGACCAGATAAATTCTTCCCTAGAGAGTTATTTTCAACTTTCTCAGGAAGCAAATAAAGAAGATATGGTTATTTTAGAAAAAGATTCTAAGGAAGATTTGGAATCCATTGAAAAGATAATTGAGGATTTAAAAACAGAACTTCAGTTTTCTGGGGAATACGATAATTTTGATGCATTAATTACAATAAGTGGAGGGGCTGGCGGAGTGGACGCACAAGATTGGGCTTCTATGATCCTTAGAATGTATTTAAGATGGGCAGATAAGAGAAAATTTAATGCAGATCTCTTGACTACATCTCCTGGTGAAGAGGCTGGGATAAAAAGTGCCTTAATAAGGATAAAAGGAGAAAAAGTGTTTGGCTTACTAAAAGGAGAAAAAGGTGTTCATAGGTTAGTTAGACTTTCTCCATTTAATTCGGCTAATCTCCGACACACAAGTTTTGCTTTAGTTGAAGTAATACCAGATTTTCAAGAATCAGTAGATGTTGAAATCAATAATGATGATCTGAAAGTTGAAGCTTTTAAGGCTAGCGGTGCAGGTGGGCAGAGTGTACAAAAGAATTCTTCTGCAATTAGATTAACTCACAGACCATCAGGAATTGTAGTTTCAGTTCAAAATGAAAGATCTCAATCTCAAAATAAGAATATAGCCATGCAGATTCTTAAATCAAAGTTAGTAGATTTAGAAATACAGAAAAATAAAGAAAAAGAGGATGAATTAAAAGGAGAATTTGTATCTGCTGAATGGGGTAATCAGGTAAGAAGTTATGTTTTACATCCTTATACACTTGTAAAAGATGTTAGAACTGGATATGAAATTGCAGATGTAAACAGTGTTTTAGATGGGGACTTAGATCAAATCTTGTTAGAATTCGTGAAATTTTCAAGAAAATCCCAAATTGGGTAATTAAATATTATAATTAAAAATAAAAAATAAAAAAATGAAAAAAATATCTATATTATTATTAATTATTGCAACAATATCTTTGTTTGCTTGTTCGGCTGAGACTGAATCCTTGCAAGATTCGGGTGAAAGTCAAAAATCTATCGCGCCTTCTCTGCAAGATTCTAGTAATTCTGAAAGCACTGGAACCGAGAAAGGCGGAACTCTAAAAAGACTGTGGTCAGATCCTCCTACGCTTGATCCTCACTTAGTAACAGATACTACTTCAGCAGGTTTAGTAGTTGAAATGTTTTCAGGTCTAGTTAGTATAGATTCTAATTTAGAGACAATTCCTGATTTGGCCGAAAGTTGGGATGTGAGTGAAAATGGCACTCTTTACACTTTTACATTAAGAGAAAATATAAAATTTTCTGATGGATCTTCGGTAACTGCCAATGACTTTCTGTATTCTTTTAATAGAGCAGCAAATCCAGATACTGAATCACCAGTCGCTGAATTATATTTAGGAGACATAGTTGGCGTTCAAGAAGTATTGGATGGAGAATCAACTGAGATCTCAGGAATAAAAGTCATAGATGATAGAAATTTGCAGATTAAAATCGATTCACCAAAAGCATATTTTCTAAAAAAACTTACATATCCTACAGCATATGTTTTAAAAGAATCTAATGTAAGTGCAGGAGGCGATAATTGGACTGATTCTCCAGTTGTTACAGGTCCTTTTACTTTAGAAAGATACGATTTAGGGCAAGTTCTTATTTTGAAGAGAAACGATTTATATTGGGGTGATAAAGCTAAGCTTGATAGAGTTGAATTTAATCTCGCGGGTGGTGTTCCAATGGCGATGTATGAAAATGGAGAAATAGACATTACTGGAGTTGGACTTGCTGATTTAGAAAGAGTTCAAGATCAGAACGACCCATTGAGTAGTGATCTAGTATCAGTTCCACCATCATTTACTATTAATTATATTGGCTTTAATGTGAAGCAGCCTCCATTTGATGATCTAAAGTTTAGGCAGGCATTAAATTATGCAGTCGACAAACAATTAATTGCAACTCAAGTATACTCAGATCTAGTCAAGCCTGCTTATGGAATTCTGCCCCCCAATTTTCCTGGATTTTCTAGTGATGTTAAAGGGTTAGAGTATGATCCCGACAAGGCAGTTAAATTATTGGGTGAATCTAAATATGCAGATCCTGAAACTAGGCCATTAATAGTTGTTACTATACCTGGAACTGGTGGATCGCCAAGCCTAGATATGGAAGTTGTGGCAGATATGTGGGACAGAGTTTTAGGTGTTCAGATTGAAATTCAACAAGTAGAGTGGGCAACTTATTTGCAAGACCTTCATAGAGAGAGACTTCAAGTCTGGGGAGGATCTGGGTGGCAAGCAGATTACCCTGACCCTCAAGACTTTGTTGATATTCTTTTCCATTCTGAAAGCAAGGGTAATCATGGAAACTATAGTAATTCTCAGGTTGATGAAATACTGGAAGAAGCCAGAGTTGACCAAGATCCTTTAACTAGGATAAGTAAGTATAACAAGGCTGAACAAATGATAATTGATGATGCTCCTTGGCTTCCAATGTGGTTTGATCAGGAAGGATTGGCTTTAATTAAGCCTAAAGTAAGAGGCTTTGAGTTTACACCTTTAATTGTTCCTAAGTTAAAAAACGTTTATATTCAAAACTAAATAAACTAAAAATACGTTTTGCTTATATACGCAATTAAACGAATACTCTGGGTTCCGCTAGTAATGCTAGTAATAGCATTGATGGTTTTTGTTCTTGGGATATACGGCCCTGGGGATCCAGTAGAGGTCATTCTAGGTAATAATTATACTGAGGAACTTGCCGACTCTTTGAGAGAAAAGAAAGGCCTGAATGACCCTGTATATGTTCAATATTTTAGATATTTAAGTGATTCTATTAAGGGTGATTTCGGAGAGAGTTATAAATACCCTGGCAAAACTGTTTCAGAACTTCTTGCACCTAAACTGATAGTATCTGCAAAACTATTTATTGTATCTATATTAATATCCACTTTATTTGGAATTCCGTTAGGGTTTTATGCAGCGATAAAACAAGGCACACCAATTGATCCTTTGGTCGTGTCTCTAACTTTGATAATTTATGCTATGCCAGTTTTCCTTACGGCTCCATTTTTAATTATTGTTTTTGCTTTAGAGTTGGGTTGGGTTCCAGTTTCAGGATGGGGAGGAATTTTTGACTCAAGATCTATACTTCCTGCAATAACTGTAGGGTTACCTGGAATTGCTGTGATTGCTAGGTTAATGAGAGCAAGTACTTTGGATGTTTTAGGTCAGGAATTTATTACTTTTGCCAAAGCAAAAGGTGTGAGCAGAAGAGATGTGATTTATAAACACGTTGGAAAAAATGCCATATTACCTATTGTTACTGTATTAGGATTATCTTTTTCTGGAATGTTAGGAGGAGCCCTAATTGTGGAACTTATATTTGGAATACCAGGTGTTGCAAGATTTGCATTAGACGCAATTTTTTCTAGGGATTACCCAATAATTATGGCTTTAACTTTAATAGGTACTGCTACTTTAGTTATTGCAAATCTAATTGTAGATCTTTTATATGTGCTTCTTGACCCAAGGATTAGGTATAGCAATGACAATTAGTAATAATCAAAAAAGCACTTCAATTAGCCCCTTTAGACATGGCTTAAATAGTTTGCTTAGGAAGAGAGTAGCTATGTCAGTGATTATTGTATTGCTTATAGTTTATATTGTAGGACTTTTTGCTCCTTTGATCGCTCCTTATTCTTATTCAGAAACTGATCTAATGAATACTCAAAGCGGACCAACCTGGGATCATATATTTGGGACTGATAGATTAGGCAGAGATATATTTACTAGAATAATTTGGGGTATCCAGACTACCGTAATTATAACTATAGTCGGATTGATAACAGGGAGTTTAATACTAGGGGTAAGCTTAGGTTTAGTTGCAGGTTATTTTAGAGGGAAAACAGATGCAGTAATTACCAGGACAGGAGAGGTGCTAGCTGCATTTCCTGATATTTTATTAATTATTATTTTAGCCGCGACTCTTAGGCCTAGGATAGTAGATTTTGCAAGGAGAATAGAAGATTTATCTGGAATAAGTGGAATCGTATCTTCTGGTATAGTAGATTTTGCTGTAATAGGTATTGCTTTATTGCCTCTTAGTTGGTTTGGGATGATGAGGTTAGTAAGAGGACAAGTTTTATCAGTTGGGCAGAGAGAATATGTTCAGGCAGCAAGAATAGCTGGAGCATCAAATTTAAGAATTCTTTTTCGGCATATACTTCCCAATGTTATTGGCCCGATTATAGTATCAGCTAGCTTTGGATTAGGAGCAGTAGCAGGGACTGAAGTTTTTCTTAGTTTTTTAGGTCTAGGCGTTCAACCTCCCCATCCAAGTTTAGGGATAATGATTGCCGATGTTACAGGTCGAGGTTCATCTAGTGTTTCTGTATTAACGAACCATCCTGAACAAATTTTGGCTCCTATAGCGGTTGTTTGGGTTTTAATTTTTTGTTGGAATTTACTTGGAGATGCTTTAACTGATATATTCAATCCTAGATCAAAATAAGTTTAATTAACCTTTCTTATTATTTATAAGTTTTATGGAAAAATTTTCAAGAAATGAATTTACATCTCGTCGTTCTGATGTTTTGGGATTGAATGGGATCGTAGCTACTAGTAATCCGATTGCTGCTAATGCAGGACTTGATATCTTAAAAAAAGGAGGGAATTGTGTTGATGCAGCGGTATGTGCTGCATCTGTGTTAAATGTAGTAGAGCCAATGTCTACCGGAATAGGTGGTGATGTATTCGCGCTAATTTATGATAAAAATACATCTTCTGTAAAAGCCTTAAATGGAAGTGGAAGGTCGGGAAGAGATTCTATGATTGAAGATTTTTCTAGATTAGGATTTCAGGAAATCCCCACCGAAGGTCAATTTTCTGGCATGTCTGTTAGTGTCCCTGGCGCTGTAGATGCATGGCAAGAATTGCTAGATAAATTTGGAAATTTTTCTCTCGATTCAATTTTATTGCCTGCAATTGATATCGCTAATAGAGGCTTTGGAGTATCAGAAATTACAGCTAATCTATGGCTGTTAAGTGAGGGCAAGTTATCAATTAATAATAATTGTGATTTTTTAATCAATAACAAATCTCCAAAATTTGGAGATTTGTTCTCAAACCCTAACCTTGCTAATACATTAAAAGGTATTTCAGAAAATGGAAAATCTTATTTTTATCAAGGAGAGATTCCTAATAAAATTTCAGATTATGTAAAACGTTTCCATGGCTGGCTTTCTGAGGAAGACTTTACAGAACATTAAAGCGAGTGGGTAGAGCCTATAACTACTAATTATAGAGGCTATGACGTTTGGGAATGCCCTCCTAATGGCCAAGGAATTGCTGCATTAATTGCACTAAATATTTTTGAAAATTTTGATAAATTCGATTCTGAATCAGACAAACTCCATTATCAAATTGAATCTATGAAAATAGCATTTGAGGATGCACTTTGGTATATCGCAGATCCTTCTAAGGTTAAAGTTCCTGTAGAGCAATTACTTTCCAAAGAATATGCAAAAGAAAGATTCAAAGAAATTGACAACTCTAGGTCAAATTATGAATACAAAAGAGGAAATTTTAAACAACAGGGAGATACAGTTTATATTTCGGTAATTGACGGGGACGGAAATGCTTGTTCTTTGATTAATAGTCTGTATCAGGGTTTTGGTACAGGTTTAGTGGTCCCAGAAACAGGCATAGCATTACAAAATAGAGGGGCTTTATTTTCATTAAATTCAGACCATCCGAATATTTTCGAGCCTTTAAAAAGACCATTTAATACAATAATACCAGCTATGATAACTCAGCATGATCAGTTAGTTAGTTCTATGGGAGTTATGGGAGGATTTCAGCAGGCTCAAGGTCATCTTCAGGTAATTTCTAATATGGTTGATTATGGAATGAGTCCTCAATCTGCGCTAGATAGTAATAGGTTTAGTGTAAGCATAGAAGAAGACTTAGTTTATTTAGAAGATTCTTTCTCTGATCAAGTTATATCAGAGTTAAAAAATAAAGTTCATAATATAGATTTAAAGGATGGTTATGAAAGAGGATTATTTGGAGGAGGGCAAATTATAAATAAGTATAAAAATGGAATATTAATTGGGGGATCAGATCCTAGAAAAGATGGGCAGGCTGTAAGTTATTAAGATGAAAATCGGAATAGTTTCGCCATATGACATATCTAAAACTGGGGGAGTAACTAATCATGTCCTCAACCTAGCTAATGAACTATCATGTAAAGGAAATGAAGTTTCAATTATTGCACCTTCATCGGATGAATCATTTAAATTAAAACACATAAATTTTTTGAATGTTGGAAATCCAACTTTAGTTAAATTTGGATCAACAAAGGCATCAATTGCAGTTAAATTTACATCTATATTAAATACAAGAAAATTTCTGTTGCAAAACTCTTTTGATCTCATTCATATCCATGAGCCATTAGTCCCTTTTGTGTCTTTATGTTCTTTAATTTTTTCAAAGGCACCAGTTATATTAACTTTTCACGCTACCTTTAATTCAAATTGGAAATTTAGGTTTTGGGGATTTTTATTTAAAGATTGGATTTTAAAATCTGCATTAAAGATATGTGTCTCTAAAACAGCTGGGCATACCTTAAAAAATTATGGATATGATATTAATTATAAATTAATTCCAAACGGAGTAGATTTGCAAAGATTCAAGATCAAAAAAGGCAGTACAAACGAAGAGATAAGGATATTATTCGTTGGTAGAAATGAAGATAGAAAAGGAATAAAAATTCTATTAGATGCTTTTAAGATTGTAAGCAGAAGACACGGCCATGTTGTTTTGAATTTAGTAGGAGAAGGCGTCAGCAATCTGTCAGATAAGCATGAAGATCTGCCTAACTGTAAATTTTATGATCACATGGAAGGTGACGAATTGGTAGACATGTATCATAGTTCTCAGATCTTTTGCTCACCAGCTATTGAAAATGAAAGTTTTGGGATAGTACTTTTAGAGGCAATGGCTTCTGGATTAGCCGTCGTGGCTTCAGACATTGAAGGTTATAAAGGTTTAGTTAATAATTACGAAAATGGTGTTTTATTTAAGAATGGAGATTTTGAGGAACTGGCTAGAATTTTGTGTGAAATAATTGAAAACAGAGACTTGATAAATAAGTTATCATTAAATGGAATTCATTTTTCAAAAAAATATTCTTGGAACGAAGTTTCTCAAGATATAATTTTAAATTATGAAAAGAAGGTAAAAATTGGCTGATTATTTTGAAAGATCCAGAGAGAGTTTAAGGTCAAAGGCTGAAGGTGTCATAATAGATCCTGTTGTAAGTATTCTTGTAAAAATAAAGTGCACTCCAAATTTAGTAACTGTATTAGGATTCTTTGTAGTTTTTATTTCGGCTTTTTTTGCTACTCAAGGAAATTTTAAAACAGCGGGAATACTTGTTATGGCATCAGGACTTATGGATGTATATGATGGTGCTTTAGCCAGAAGATTGAAACAGGATTCAGAAAAAGGAGCTTTTTTAGACTCCACATTAGATCGCCTCGGAGAAGCAGTAATACTGGTTGGAATTATTTATTATTATTCGCTTAGAAGTGATGCAAATATTGTAGTAATGGCAAGTATTTCAATCGTTTTTTCGCTAATGATAAGTTATTTGAGAGCGAGGATAGAGGGCCTCGGATATAGTTCCAAGAGTGGGATTTTTACAAGACCAGAGAGAATATTAATTGTAGGTTTAGGGTTAATATTCTTTAGCCCAATATCTATGATTGTTGTTTTGACAATAGCTGTATCTATAGGATTAGTCCATAGATTTTTCATATTTTGGAAACTTTTGAGGAAATAGATGAGGAAAGCAAATAGTTTATTTATTTTTTTAATAGTGATTTTTCTTAATATAAACTATTTAAGTGCGGATCAAAGTATAGTTAGCAATGATTCAGCAAAATCTCTTATACCTAGGGGGATCGAGTTTAATATTGACGTTTTAAACAAAGAAAATATTGAAGACATTCAAGTTAAATTTAAAGTTCAAGGTAGGAAATCTTTTCAATATGAATATTTGGATCTAGATAATTATTCAAATGATAAATCTCTTAAATATTTTTTTTCGACTGAGCGATCATCTAGGTATATACCTCCGGGTAGCAAGTTGACATATTTTTTTGAAGTTTTTTTTAAAGACGGCACTTCTTATAGGACAGAAAAAAAAGAACATACATTTTTAGATTCAAGATTTGAATGGGAAAAAATTGAAGGGGATATAGTCACTATTTATTATCATGGTCCAGTTTCTCGAAGAGCAAAAAAGATGCTTCAAGCATGCGAAGAGTCTGTAAAAAAAATTTCAAGACTATTAGGAGTAGAGGAAAACGAAAATATATCAGTAATGATGTATAACAATTATTCTGAGATGTTTGATGTTGTAGTAAAGAAGAGTGAAACTCAAGCAAGTTCATTAATCACAGAAGGTCAAGCATTTGCAACTGAAAATGTAGTATTAGTTGATGGTGGTTCGAGGTCTGCGCTGGGAGTATCAACCCATGAAATTACTCATGTGATAGTGGCAAGAGCTTCTAAATCTTCTTATTTAGGAGTCCCACTATGGCTCAATGAAGGGCTAGCTGAATATGGGAATATAGAGCAGGGTCAGGGTTATGAAAGATATTTAGAATGGGCTATTGATACAGGTAGATTATTTCCATTCAGTTCTTTAAACAGATTTCCTGGAAACCCAAATCTAACTTTAGTTGCGTATGGGCAATCAAAGTCTTTCGTTGAATTTTTAATCAATAATTTTCCTGAAGGTTCGATGATTAAGTTAATGGATGAAATTTCTAATAAAAAATCCATAGATGATAGTTTTATTTCTTCTTTCGGATTTTCTTTGAAGGATTTAGAAAATCAATGGAAAGAAGACCTTGGAATAACTAATAATAAAGATGATTTACCTGGATCTTTAAATATAGATAATGAATCAAAAGGAAGTTGTAGTGGTGGAGCTATGAGGTTCGAAGTTAGTAGTATATTACTGCTTTTTTGTGCTTATTTCGTTAAAAGAAATATAAATATTTCCAAATTACGTCAAAAAATAAGGTTTCTGTAATATTTTAGTAACATATATTTATCTTTTAAGAAATATCCTATTTATGGAAACGCAATAAATTAAGCACTTAATAAATTAAATTAATAGAAAGGATATTATTATGCCTGAATTTGATTCTGGAGGTATGGCCTGGATGATGGTCGCTTCCGCTTTGGTGTTACTCATGACGCCGGGCCTTGCTTTTTTTTATGGAGGTCTTGTAAGAGCTAAAAATGTTGTTAGCACTATGATGTACTCATTTGCTGCTATGGCATTAATGCCTGTTATATGGGTATTATGGGGTTATAGTCTTGCATTCGGAGAAGGCAACGCTTTCATTGGAGATTTTAGTCACTTTTTACTAAATGGTATAAATATGACCTCAACTGATCCTGCTGCAGATATAATGTTTGTGATTTTTCAGGGGATGTTTGCAATAATTACTCCCGCTCTAATTACGGGTGCATTTGTAGAAAGATTTAAATTTTCTACTTATTTGATCTTTATAACTTTGTGGGTAACTTTAGTTTACGCTCCGGTATGCCATTGGGTATGGGGTGGAGGCTGGATAAGCCAAGGAGTATTTGGGGACCAAGGAGCTTTAGATTTTGCCGGTGGAACAGTAGTACATCTTAACGCAGGAGCTGCTGCATTAGTTGCAGCATGGATGGTAGGAAAAAGAAGAGGTGGAGCAGCAGGAACTATTGTTGCTCATAATGTACCTTATGTTATTTTAGGAGCATCTTTGCTGTGGTTTGGATGGTTTGGATTTAACGCAGGAAGTGAATTGGCTGCAGATGGAGTAGCTGCAAACGCATTTTTAACTACTAATACTGCTGCTGCAATGGCAGCGTTAACCTGGCTTGTAATTAGTGGACTTCATACTGGAAAAATGAGTGCAGTAGGTGCTGCAACAGGTGCAGTAGCTGGTCTAGTAGCTATTACACCCGCTTGTGGATGGGTAGATGTTGGAGGAGCGCTAATGATTGGCTTGACTGTAAGTATTGTCTGCTACTTAGCTGCAATGGGGATGGAAAAATCAGGAATTGATGATGCCTTAGTTGTATTTGGTGTTCATGGAGTAGGTGGAGCATGGGGAGCATTAATGACTGGAGTATTCGCTGCTGAAGCAATAGGTGGCGTAAAAGGTTTAATTGAAGGAAATGGAGCAATTGTTTTAGAGCAATTAGTTACAATATTGGCTACATTTGCATACTCAGCAGTTGTGACATTTATTATACTTAAAGTATTAGATGTAATACCTGGCTTGGGCTTACAAGAACCGGAAGAAACTGAATTGGCTGGGCTAGACGTAAATATCCATGGTGAACGCGGATATATAGCCGATGGTGCTGACTAAGAAATTAATTAAGAAATGAAATAAGTTTGATAATAATATCCATCTTGTGACTCTTTTCATTCTTAGTGTTCTGGGGGGCGAGTTTTCGCTCCCCAGACAATAAATACTATAATTAAAGAAAAAATAAACAAAACAGAAGGAATATATGATTAAAATAGAGGCAATTATTAGACCGGAAATGGCTAGTTCAATTGGGTGGGCGCTTGAGGAAGCAGGTGTTGGCGGCTATTTCATGCTTAATGTAACTGGTAAAGGAAACCAGAAAGGCGTTGAAGTATTGACAGGTAGAGGGACATCAACAATTACGAGGTCAGCTATACCTAAGACTTTAATCACTACAGTGGTTTCTGATGATCTAAAGAATAAAGTTATTGATATTCTGATTAGTGAGGCAAAATCTGGAGAAGGGTCTATAGGGGATGGTAAAATTTTTATATCAAAAGTTGATGATGCTATAAGAATAAGAACCAATGAAAAAGGTAAAAAGGCTTTATAATTCTAAAAATTAAACATAATTTTAAAAGGAGTGGTTTGTAGCCACTCCTTTTTTTTATTGATTATTTTTTGATCAAGTTGATAGAATGTTCTTTTCTATTTAAAGTTTTGTTAACACCGAATAATTTAGGAGCGTAGCTCAGTTGGTAGAGCGAAGGTCTCCAAAACCTTAGGTCGGGGGTTCGAATCCTCCCGCTCCTGCCACCTAAATTTGCCGAGGTGTTGGAATTTGGTAGACAAGCAGCGTTGAGGGCGCTGTGCCTTCAAAGGCGTGCGAGTTCGAGCCTCGCCCTCGGCACCACTATAATTTGCCGACTAAATGCTGATAACCATTCTCTGAATTAATTTTATTATTCTTTCCTAAAATTAGTTTGATAATATTTTTTATCAGATTAATTTTTGAAGTTTTGGCTTGGTTTACATTTAATTCTGTATAAGGAATATTGAGGATGTCTATTTTTTCTACAATAAATTTTTCAGAAATGTGAGCCTTAATTGTCTTTTCCAATGAAAGATTATTTTTATTTAAATTTCTATTTAATGAATATAAAAACTTAGATCCCATATCATGAAGTTTAAATATATAATCTGATACTTGGCTAGATGTCATTTCCTGGAATGAGCATATATTGATAGCGCCATCTATACTACCATCATACTTATCAAATTCTGTATTAGGAATTAATAAGAAATCACATTCTTCAGTAGATTTAGCCTCATAATTAAATAGTTTTACTTTCTTTTCAGGGAATGCTTCTGAAAGGAATAGATAAGAAAAAATTAACGTATTAGGTAAATCTACAATTACATATTTCGTATTTGGGAAAATAGTACAAAAGCAGTGTGCAAATCCCCCCCATCCTCCCCCAATCTCACAAATTATAGACTCATTGTTATTATTAGCATCAATTAAACTGGATTTTTGCAAGGCTATCATGCACTCATAAAATTTCAATGTATCTTTATTTACAAATTTATTTTCTATTTTGAAACCAAATCCGCCTAATATTTCAGGCTCAGAAACTAATAAATCTAAATTTTTATCTACCTCTAATGAAGTTGTTTCAAGTAATTTAAGTTTTTCAAAAAATTGTCCTGATTTAAATCCATGGTGATTTCTGTATGGGTAAGGAAATTCTCCAGTTATATGGTAACAATGGTGCCTAAGGTTATTAATGATCATAGGGGAAGAATCAAGAATATACTCAAATCCAGATACTTCCTCTGCCCAATAGTCACTTATTGATGCTTTATTTGAATAGATTAGATCTTTAAAAAAAGGAAGTATTCTTAGATAGTTTTTATATACCTCTGTATTCTCGCCTGATTTATCAACAGATACCATTAGTTTATTTTACGTTTTCTTTGCAATAAATTAAACTAATTATCTTTTATGGCGACGTAGCCAAGTGGTCTAAGGCCGAGGTCTGCAAAACCTCTATTCGGCGGTTCGAATCCGCCCGTCGCCTCCATAAATTAGCCGAGGTGGTGGAATGGTAGACACGAAGGACTTAAAATCCTTTGCCTTAGGGCGTGCGAGTTCGACTCTCGCCCTCGGCACCATTAAGGTTAAAAGAATAAATGGTATATGAAATTTAAAGAGCAAAAAATAAAAGGGGTATATTTAATTTATCCTGAATCTTTCGTGGATGACAGAGGATCTTTTACTAGAAAATTCTGTGTTGAAGAATTTAAACAGAATGGCCTAGATAGTCATGTAGAGCAATCGAACCTATCATATAATAAATTGGCTTGCACATTAAGAGGTTTCCATTATCAAGAAGAACCTTTTCAAGAATCAAAAACTATGACTTGCTTGTCTGGAGAAATATATGATGTGGTAGTTGATTTAAGAGAAGACTCTCCAACTTACCTTGACTGGATATCAGCGACCCTGAATCCTGAAAATGGTTTGAGCATACATGTTCCTAAAGGTTGTGCAAACTCATTCTTAACTTTAAAGGACGACACTTTGGTGCATTATTACTCTTCTCAAAAATATGAACCTAATTATGAAAAAGGTATCAATTACATGGATCCTAAATTTAATTTTGAGTGGCCCCAAACCCCTTTGATAGTTTCTGATAAGGATCAAGGGCATAAATTTTTTGAATAATTTATGAGGATATTAGTAACTGGAATAACTGGCTTTATCGGTAAAAATTATTATGAATTCGGTAGCGATGACAACAAAATTCTTGCTTTATCTAGAGAAGAATCTATTAAAAAATATGATTTATTTAATAATCTAAATTTCTTAAATTGTGATCTAGATAATTTTTATAATTTTTCTGATCAAATAATTGATTTTAATCCTGATTGTGTATTAAATATGGCGTGGCAGGGGATACCTGATTATTCTTACGAAAATTCAATCAAAAACTTGAATATGACACTTAATTTTTTTGAATTTCTTTCAAATAAGACTAATATAAAAAAATTTATAAATACCGGAACATGTGCTGAATACTTAAACCCAGTTGGCAAAATTTCAGAAGAATATGCTATAGAACCATATGATGATTTTAGCAAAGCTAAGATTAATTTATCAGAGACATTGATCGCCAAATGTGATGAAATTGGAATTAATTATGTAAACCTTAGACTTTTTTATGTCTATGGTTTTTATCAGAGGGAAAAATCACTTATACCATATCTTATTGATTCTTATAAAAAGGGCATAGTTCCAGAAATATCTAAGCCTTTTAGTGGGTTAGATTTTATTTTTGCAGAGGATGTAATAACTGCGATAGATAGTTGTGTGTACAATCAGATTCCTTCGGGTTCTTATAATGTTGGATCTGGCAAAGTTATTTACAATTTGGATATACAGAAAATAATTTCAGATAATTTAAACTATGAATTCGATTTCAATTTGTATCCTAAAGATGATAATTGTGAAAGTTTTTTTGCAGATATATCAAAGATAAATTATTTTACTAATTGGTCGCCAAAATTTAATATAAATGAAGGTATAGCAAAAATACTTAAAAAAGATATTTAGAAATTTATTATTTTAAGCAGATATTTGTTGATATTGTTTAATATATTAAAATTCATTCTAATTTAAACTCATCTAACAATGATTCAATGAAAGCATTAATATTAGCAGCTGGCAAAGGTACTAGGTTACTTCCTTTAACTGATAATATACCAAAGCCATTAATACCATTATGTAACTTGCCAACTTTACTTTTTGTTGTAGATAAAATTTTTAAAAGTGGAATTAAGGATATTGGGTTAGTGATTTCTCCAGTACACAAAGAGTATTTTTATGAATTCATGAAACAATATAACTTGGTGGATAGCATAGAATTGATATTTCAAAATGAACCACTTGGTGTTGCTCATGCTGTTAAAGAAGCAAAGGGTTATATTAATCAAGAAGATTTTTTATTATATCTTGGGGATAATTTAATACAAGATGACCTAGGTCCTTATCGAGAAGAATTTCAACAAGGATCTACAGATGCGCTATTGCTTCTTAAAGAAATTGAAGACCCTTCTAAGTTTGGAGTTGCACAATTGGGACCTAATGGAAAATTAATAGGGATAGAAGAGAAGCCAATAAAACCAAAATCTAATTTGGCTGTTACGGGTTTATACTTTTTTAAAAATAAAATTTTTAATGAGATTGAAAAAATAAAATTTTCTGAAAGAGGAGAATTAGAAATAACTGATGCAATTTCATCTTTAATGACCAAAAAAAATATTGTTGGAAGAAAATTATATGGATGGTGGATAGATACTGGATCAAGAGAACAGATTTTAGAAGCCAATTCTTTTATTATGGATCAAATATTTAGTGGAAAATTTACTAATCTTTACGAAAATTATGAATTTACTGATCGCATTTTATTGGGTGAGAATTCTAATATAGAAAATGTGAAAACTGAGGGGCACGCAATTATTGGACACAATTCAAATATTTATTCAACACGCCTATCAAACGGTGTGACAATTGGAGATAAAAATATTATAAAAGATTCCTCGGTTTTTAATTCGATTATATTAGATGGGAACAATTATAATAATTGTGAAATTATCAACTCGATTATTGATTCAGGAATTCAAGAAGGTGTTAATAATAGAATTATAGATATAATTGAAACTTAAATATATCAATAAAATGGAATTTAAAAATTTAACTGAAAATTTTAAAAAGAATAAAGAAGTCCTATCTAGTCTAGATTTGAAACTTATTGAAGATTTGGCTTTAAAAATAGATGAGACAAGAAAAAACCAAAATTTTATTTTTGTTGCGGGAAATGGCGGTAGTTCAAGTACAGCTTCGCATTTTGTTAATGATTTAGTGAAGGCAACCAGAAAAAAAGATGAAGTTCCGTTTATAAAAGCAATTTCTTTAACAGACAATATTCCACTGGTTTCAGCTATATCAAACGATATAGACTATGCTGATATATTTAAATTTTCCCTAGAAAGTCTTTCTAGTCCAGGTGATATGCTTATAGCAATCTCAGCTAGTGGTAATTCTGAAAATTTAATTAAAGCAGTCGAATATTCTAATGAAAATGATATTTATACATCTGCACTTCTTGGTTTTGATGGTGGTCGTCTTAAAGAAATGGTAAATTTATCAAATTTGGTCAATACACCAATTGGTGAGTATGAAATGGTAGAAAATATGCATATGATAATATGTCATTTGATTTCAACTTATTTAAGCAAATGACTCCTAATAAATTGAATCAGGCTGTAATTTTGGCTGGAGGATTAGGAACAAGACTAAGACCAATAACAGATAAATTACCTAAGCCTATGGTGGAAATAAATGGTAAACCTTTTATTTCATATTTACTAGAATATTTATCATCTCAGAATATAAAAAATGTGCTTATTTTGGCTGGCTATAAGAGTAAAATTTTAGAAGATTATGTTGGTAATGGAATGCATTTTGACCTTAATGTGAATTTTTCTGTACTAGATGAAAAAGCTCAAACTAGCGAGAGAATTTTTAATGCTAGAGATGCGCTGGAAGATATATTTTTATTAATGTATTGTGATAATTTCGTTCCTTTAAATTTATCTGACCTTTCTAAAAATTATTTTAAATCAAACAAATTGGCACAAATTACTGTTTATTCAAATAAATATTTAATGACTAAAAATAATTTATTTCATAGAGAAGCAGAATTATTAAAGTATGACAAAAAAAGAGAAGATAATAATCTTAACGGAGTAAATATTGGGTTTATGATTTTAGACAAATCTGTAGTTAAATTGCTTGACAATGAAAAACAAGATTTCGAATCAGTTATATTTCCTAATTTAATAAATAATAATCAGGTATCTTGCTATATAACTGACCATAAATATTACAGTATAGGAAGTAAAGAGAGGCTTCCAAAAACTGAAGATTATTTTTCCAAAAAAAATTTTTTATTACTTGATAGAGATGGCGTATTAAATAAAAAAATGCCAAAGGCAAAATATGTAACTAATTGGAATGAGTGGGAATGGAAAGAGGGGTCACTAGAGGCCTTTAAACTACTAAAGGATTTTGGATATAAGACCATTATTATTTCTAATCAGCCTGGAATATCTAGAGGTTTTATGTCAGAAAAAGACTTATACGATATCCACTCTAATATGATGAAAGATATTAATCGTATGGGAGGTCATGTTGAAGACATATATATATGTAAATGCAATTGGGATGACGGATGCGATTGCAGAAAGCCTAAGCCTGGGATGATTTTTGAAGCTCAATATAATCATGACTTTGTTTTGTCTGAAACATATTTTATAGGTGATGATGAAAGAGATATGGAGGCAGCAAAAAGGGCTGGTTGCAAAGGGATATTAATTAAGGGAAGTGATAGATTAGACAATACTGTGAAAAAATTATTAGGGATTTAAATGTTAGATTAAATAAATTATCAAAATTAATTGAACAAAATAAAGTTGATATAGATTTAAGATGGAAATAAATGGTTGATCATAAAAAAAATTTTGTTATTACATCTACTCCTCTAAGAATTAGTTTTGCTGGAGGTGGAACCGACTTTTATGATTATTATTCAAATCATGAGGGTGCAATAGTTAGTTCTACTATTGATAAAGAAATAAAAGTTACTGTAAAGAGGCATAGTAAAATTTTCAATGAAAAATATAGATTAAATTATTCATTATCTGAAATTACTAATAATTTAGAAGATGTAAAGAATGATATTGCGCGTGAATGTATCAAATTAGTAGGAATAGATTACCCGTTATATATAAGTACTATAGCCGATCTACCTGAGAAATCTGGGCTTGGATCATCTAGTTCGTTCTGTGTTGGGTTGCTCAAGGCTCTTTATCAATTAGAGGGGCAAGATATAAATAATTGGGAACTTCTCAAAGCTGCAATAGAAGTAGAATTAAATGTTTTGAAAAAACCAATTGGAATTCAAGATCAATTAGCTGCTGTTTATGGAGGGCTTAATTTTTTCAAAATCCATAAAGATGGATCTGTTGATGTTGAAAGATTTGAAGAAAATTTAGATCAGTCATCGATCAAAAATGAAACTTCTCTAGAAGAAATATTTAATAGATTGGTATTATTCTGGACTTCAATTCAAAGAAGTTCATCGGATATTCTTTTAGAGCAAGAACAAAATATTACTAATAATATTGATGATTTAAATTATATAAAGAATTTAGCATACGATTTATGGGGCTTGATTAGTAGAGATTTTGAATCAAAAGAATTTGGTAGGTTACTTGAAATGGGTTGGCAAAGAAAAATAAAATTAGCATCTAAAATATCTAACTCTGAGATATCTGATTTATATGATAGTTGTAAATCGCTTGGTTCAGATGGGGGGAAACTAAGTGGCGCAGGAGGTGGAGGTTTTTTACTAATGGTTGTTGACCAATCTAAAAGAAATGATTTAATTAATGGAATCGATAAATATGACAATATTGATATAAACTTCAACCCAAATGGTTCGAGAGTTTTGTTGTCTGAGTAAGGAGTGAGATGAAAGAAGTTTTTAATTCGATATTACCTAATGATGATAGTAAAGTTGAAGAGATACTAGACTTAGGGACTTCTCCTCTAGCAAATGGTCTTATCAGGAAAGGGGATAAAGTAGACTCTTTCCCTTTAAAATTAGGAAGATGTGATAAATCTGGGCATGTTCAATTGACCACTTTTATCGAGCCTTCTGAGATGTTTAAAAACTATTTATATATTTCTTCGGTGTCTTCAACTTTAGAGGCTCACTTAAAAAGTATTTCTCAATTTATTTGTGATTTTATAAATATTGAAAATGATTCATTATGTGTAGATATAGGTTCAAATGATGGAACTCTCCTATCTGGATTTTTAGAAAAAGGAAAAAGGGTCTTAGGTGTTGATCCTGCAGAGAATCTTTCAAAATTAGCCAAAGATAAAGGTGTTGAAACCTATACAGGTTATTTTGGCGAAACTACCTCTAAAGATATATTGGCAAAATACGGAAAAGCGAAGGTAATAACACTTACAAATACTTTTCCACATTTGCAAAATCTTTCAGATTTTATGAAGGGTGTTAGTACTTTAATTGAAGATGATGGTGTTTTATTTCTTGAAGCTCATTATTTGGCAGATATTTATGATCAAATTGCTTTTGATACTATCTATCATGAGCATGTTTCGTATTGGCATTTACAACCAATAATAAGGATGTTTAAGGAGTTTGGATTCGAAATCAAATTCTTGGAGAGACTTCCTTTGCATCATGGCCAATTAAGAGTTGTGGCTAGTAAGAGCAATTCTATTAAACAAGACAATTCTGTTAAAGAATTAATTGAATGGGAAAATGAAAATCAAATTGGATCTAAAGATAAGGCTATTGATTTTGCGACAAATTCACTCAGGATAAAAGACGAGTTAAATCTAATGATTAAAGAATTGAAGTCTACAGGTAAGAAGATTGCTGGATATGGAGCTCCGGCCAAGGCAACTACTTTGATGAATTTTCTTAATTTGGATAAATCTAAAATTGATTTTGTTTCAGACAGAAGCAACTTAAAGCAGGGGCTTATTATTCCAGGCACTGGAATAGAGATATTTCACCCTGATAAGATTTATGAAGATAAACCCGATTATTTAATATTATTTGCTTGGAATTTCAAAGATGAAATTATTAAACAACTTGATAATTACAAGAAACAAGGAGGAAAATTAATTATTCCAATACCAAAAGTTGAAATAATATAATTTGTTATGTCTTCAAAACTAAGCCTTGGTTTGCCTGTATATAATGAGGAAAAATATATAGAAAAAACATTAGATTCTATAAAATCTCAAACTTTTTTAGATTACGAATTAATTATTAGCGACAACAACTCATCAGATAAGTCTTTAAAAATTATAGAAAAATATGCTCAGAATGATAATAGGATTAGGGTAATAAAAAATAAAAAAAATATTGGAATGATAAATAATTTTAATAAAGTTTTGTTTGAAGCTAATAATGATTATTTTGTATGGATAGGAGCTCATGATATTTATAAGCCTGACTTTTTAGAGGCTCTTGTCAGAGAGTTAAAAAATAATGATTTAAAACCCAAATTAATCTTTTCAGATGTTTCACATATTGATATTGACGAAAAAATAATAAATAAAGAGATTAATGCTGGGTTTGAATCCAATAGAAATTTCTTTTCCAGATCCATAACTCTTCCCTGGATTATTAAAGGCAGTGGAGATATGGTTTACGGACTATTTAATACTAAAGTTTTAAAAAAAATAGGAGGTTTTTCTAATTTATTATGGGCTGATGTTTTATTAATCCATCAAATTGCTTATAAAGGATATATTATTAAAGTTAAAAAAACTTTAAGACTAAGAAGATATAAAAATATAAATTCTTACAAAAATTGGAAAGATAAATATATTAATAGGACTAATAGTCAGAGAAATTATATTAAAGATAAAGTTACATTTGATCTATATTTCCCAAATCTTATGATGATGATATTTATTTTTTGGAAGATTGGGATTAAAAATAATTTTTTACTACTTATTAATTTGCCAATCGCATTATATTGGTTATTAGTCTATTTATTTAGGCATAGAGTTGCATTTATGATTGACTTGATAAATATAATTAAGAGAACCAAATAGTTATAATTTGAAATAGTTTTTCCAATTAGTATCTTTTCTTAACCTTTTCAATGAATGTTGTGAAACTTCAAAAATATTATCAGCTATTTCTATGGCATCATCAGAATGAGAAATTATAAAAATAGTCATTTTTCCTTTTAATTTACTTAGAACATCTAGTATTGGCACTTTTGACTTACTGTCAAGTTGGTTTATTGCCTCATCCAGTATTAGTATGCTAGGTTTTCTAATCAGTGATCTAGTAATAATAATTCTTTGCCTTTCTCCCCCTGAAAGATTTATACCTCTGTCCCCCACATTAGTGTTGTATCCATTTTTTAAGGATTTAATTTTGTCATGTATATTTAAATCTTTTGAAATCTTGTAGATCTCACTTTTTGAGATATGATCTGATCCCCATTTTATATTGTTAATTATCGATTCATTAAGTAGCGTAGCATTTTGATCTACGTAAGAAATTTTAGATTTAAAACTTTTTTCAGAAAAATCTGATATATCATTATTATCGAATTTAACTGACCCGCTTTCAGGTTTTATAATTACTGCTGCACAATCAATTAAGGTGGTTTTGCCTTCTCCAGATGGACCTAAAAACAAATTAATTGTACCTGGTTTTATTTTCAGATTAACTTTTTCTAAAATTACCTTGCCATCCCATTTAAGCATCAAATCATTAAATTCGATGGATTTATTTATGATATCGAATTCCTTGTCTCCCCAAACTTGAAAATTCTTTTCAATGTTATTAATTTCTTCTTCAACATACTTGGTCGCTGGAATATTTTTACTCATAAATTGCAAGTGTTGCTGCGCTGTCTTTGTCTTTTGGAAGAGTCGGTAAAAAACCAAACTTATTAGTGCCAATTGAGAACCATCAAGATTTAAATATTGACTTCCAATCAATAAACCAAGAGATATAAAACCTATAAAAGCATATTCATATGTTGCCAAAAATACTGCATCGTTTACTCCGGACTTTACATGTATAGATCTAAGATTTTTTAAAGAAGAATGAATTTCATCTTCCATTATTCCATCTTTTCCATGTGCTCTCAGATATTTTGATAGAGATATTGACTCAGTAAATTTTTTAAAAAATGAATCTCCTGCTCTACCTTCTTTCTCTCCAATTTTTCGGGCAATTTTAAGAAGAACGGAAAAGATTAATGATAGAAAAATAGCACTTAATATTGCGAAAAGTGTCATTTTGGTTGAAATTAAGAATAAGAATCCTAGATATATAATTAAAGTGCCTATACTTGCTATTGCTTGTTGAAGATTAAGAAAACATGTACCTGACCTTTGAATCTCGAGTGTTGTGATATTGAGCAACTTAGATTGAGATTGAGATTTTAGGTACCTCCAAGAAGATTTTTTAAGTTTATCTAGGTATTTAACTCTCATATTGAGAATGTAATTTGCTCTTATGATTCCTGAATAACTTATTTGCATCATAATAAACATACTTCTTATTAACATTATTGCTGCTATTGCTAATAAGAAGAATTTTAAAGAATAAGGGATGCCTAATATATCAAAAGCATTTTTAATTATACCTACGAATTGACCTTTAGAACTATATCCATCTTCTAAAACCAGCACATTTACGGTTGGTACAATTAAAGAAAGCCCAATAGCATCTAGAAACCCTGAAGCAATTAACAGGAAAGACGAGATAAAAGTTGTTGTTTTATTACGAGATATTTCGCGAAGGGCATATTTGCCCATATCACCTGGAATTCTATTCTTTATCATATAAACCTAAATCATATTAATCCAAACCTATATTATATGTTAAATATCAATTTAGTTAATTATGCTATATTTTATAAGGCTTTAAACCACCTTTAGAGAAAATAACCTCTTTGCTTAACCTAAACCTTCCTTTATCTCTCATGGTATTGAAAACGTTACTGACTTCTGCAAAATAGACTACAATTATTGATGATATATAAGCGAATAATAAGAGTATAATTACTGCCGAGATAGTTCCATACACCATATCAAAATTACCAAAATTAGCTATATATGCAACGAAAAGTGATTTATTATATTCGAATACCATTGCACCCAATATTACAGCCAAGAGACTTTCTCTAAATTTCATTTTTCTTTGGGGTATCACGTTATAAATGAAAGCAAAAACCCCGATACTTAACAGCGGAGGGAGTATGTGAATTGTGGTAAAAGTCCATAAATTTTCTATAAGATTTGTTTTATCTGCTCCAGCGGATTCTATGCCTACAGAACTTCCTATTATTGCATATATTGCCTCTATAAGAATATTTGTGGAAAGAACAAGCCCTATTGCTATTGTGAAAAGCATATCAGTAAACTTTCTCCTGAATAAGGAACGCTTGTCTTGGATGCTCCAAATCCTATTCATCATTCTAGATAGAGCCCCAAATACTGCACTCCCAGTCCAAAGTAATCCAATAACCGCGATTGCACCAATCAAACCTCTGTTGAAATCAACGAATTTCAAATTATCATACACCAATGGACTGTCTGCTATTCCCGGAAGATGTCTTTCAAGAACATCTTTCACTAGATCTACAGCTTTTTCAGGATTAAAAAACATACCCAAGAAAGCTAATAGACCCAATAAGAAAGGAAATATAGAGAAGAAAATATAATATGACATTCCAGCAGC
>MDTE01171767.1_pt1 | contig 39346 bp, 31 predicted proteins | sample 811231 | NCBI WGS metagenome assembly MDTE01 (sample SAMN05326651, study PRJNA326480) | marine metagenome | isolation source: seawater | place: Indian Ocean: Red Sea | collected 2010 | reverse complement strand
CGACCGCCCTGTGGTCCGACGCCCGCGCGCGCGGTCTTCTCGATCCTCGCGCGCCCGTTCCCTCCGACGCGTGACCGGCGCCGAGACATGTCCTAAACCCTACACATATCCTAAACCCTAAACCCTACACAGCGCTTGCCGTCGGTTTCGTGCGACAAGGCACGCGCGCGCGTCGCTTTGCTGACGCAAAAGCCCCCGCCCGGTCGTATGAACACATCTAGTCTAGATAAGGCGTCGCCCCCCCCTTGGCGCCTTATTCGGACGAACGGTGTATTTCGTCCCAAAAAGACTTAAGGGTCTTAAAAAATTTGTAGGCAAAAAAAGACTTCCCGGCAGCCGAGGCCGATGGGTCCCCGGCACCGAGTCCCCCCCACGCACCGGTCATGACTCGACAGAATCTTCGAGACGCTTCTTCGGCACAATTAATGACATCTCGACACGATTCGTCCGATCGTCACACGTTGACGCGTCGCGTCGCCGCGCGGGGGCGTCGATGCATCCCTTCGTTCGGTCCCCTTCGAGATTGCGTCACGCGACGTCGGCGTCGGACGCCGCGGAGACGACGGTGACGGTGACGATGGGGCACGATGCGGATGCGGATGCGGATGCGGATGCGGATGAAGATGCAGATGAGATGGGGCCGATGACGGGGAAGCGGACGTGGGAGAGCGTGGACGATGGGGATTCCGCGGCGAGCGATGAGAGCGATGCGATGACGATGGATTGCATCATCGCGCAGGAGTGCGAGCGAGAGCGTCGGGAGGGAGGACGACGACCGAGCGGGGAGACGACGGAGGAGACGCGCCCCGGTCAACGGGGAGGCGCCGACGCCGCCGCGTCGGACCGCGAGTTGGCGGCGTGTGAGGAAGAAATCAAAGAGTACGACGGTCGCGGACCGACGCAGGCGTTGTATGCGAAGAAGGCGAAGATAGAGATATCGCGCGGACGATTCGTCGAGGCGCTGGAATCTGCGAAGAAGACGGTGGAGGAGCAGCCGTTGTGGTTTCGCGGGTACGTCTTGCTGAGCGAGGCGATGTTGGGACTGGACCTGACGAAGAAAACGGAGACGAGAGAGACGGTGCGAGCGTCGTTGGAGCGCGCGCTGTTTTTACAACCCAATCTCTCGAGAGATGCCGCGTTTCGAGAGCTGTGCGCCGAGATTGGTCCGGCCGAGTAAAAAACCGAACCGCGAGCGAGAATGAATATCGCGGCACTCGCGCAAACTCTCGACGACGGGACGGCCGCGTCGCATTAATACGCGCGTTCCAATCCCACCACTCCTTTTTCTGTCCTACTACTACAAACATTATTACGTTTTTGACTTTTGACTTGACTCTTGTCTCGTCCGTGTTTCGTTTCTATCATCTACTGTAGTTCCACCACCACCAGTGTAATATCATCAGTTGAGGCTTAACTCGCTCAGATCTGGTTGGTCACCGTATTCGACGTCTCGACTCGTTCGCACGTCGGCGTCTTCGCCGTAACCGATCGCGCTGTCGACTTGGTACAGGACAAACTGAAGGCTGTCCTCGTCGCTAATGTCCATCGGGACGAAGGAAATCAACGCGAAATCTTCCATGATGCCCGCGATGGCGCGATTGAGTTTACGATACTTGGGATCCATGCGCTCGTCTAATTCATCCGCCAGCGCGCTGTGATCCGGCGTCAGGTACGGGTCTATGACGGACTTATCCTCCAGCATGTCCACTTTGCTCAACACGTTGACGTGCGGCAACTCGAGGTGTAACATCGCGCTCTGCGCCTGCAGACAACCGGCGATGTACTTGGGCCCGTCCGTGATGAATTGCGAATCCAGCACGTACACACACGTCATCTTCCACCCCCAATCCGTCATCTGTTTCGTGAACGTTCGAAACGCCGAGTGGTGCGAGTATAACTCGAGCTGTCCCGGACAGTCGAAGATGACCATGTCTTCCTCCAAGTACCCTTCCAACTCCTCCGCGAGCCAATCGTCGAGGTTATCCTCGAGATATTCCATGCAAAACATCAACGCGCCGTTCGGACCGAGCTCTTCCTCCTCCATGACCTCGTCGAGGTTGATCAAGTCGCGAACATCGCTCGTGACCGAGTACTTGAATTCGTCCGCCGCCGGGTCGAGATTTATGACGTGTATGGTGCGACCGATCGAGTGACAGTGCTGCTGGATGTTCGAGCAGTACGTTGACTTCCCCGAGCCCGCCGGACCGATCACGAGCTGGGCATACGGCATATCGCGAGACTCCGAGGCGGCGACTGGGGCTGGCGCGCGAAGCGGAGCCGCAGCGGAGCCGCGACGTCGAGCGCGCGTAAAGCCGTCGGGCGTTTCGAATCGACGTGATCGATGCGTGTGAATATAAAATGAACTTTGTACGGATTGTTGTTACACTACACGCGATGAGCGAAACTCTAGAGTCGATCTTTACGTTTGCGTCCCGTAAACTTTGAGTCGTTCGCGACGGAGATGCCGCGGTTTCTGTATTGCTCCTTCTTCTTGTGAACCCAAGCCTTGCCCTTGATTTTCTTCGCGTACTTGTTAAACTTCGCGCTCTTATCACTCTTTCTACCGTCCATGCGCATGCCTCGGCGCTCGATGTCGTCCTCGTCGAACTCGCCCTTGGCTTGCGGCAATGCCTCGGGCGGACCCGCGGCGAGCACTAAAAAATATTTCTTCGCCCGCGTCGAGTTCGGGTAATCGACCACTAAGCCACCACTGAATCCAACTCTCAGCGCCGCCGTCGTGATCATCTCCGCTTGTCTCGGTCCGTCGGGATAAATTTGCAAAATCGCCTTGGCGCCGCGTTTGAGACACTTGTACAACTGCGTGAAAAACTTCTTCAATCTTCTCTGCGGCACGTGCGCGCTGTTGTCCGCGTTACACAACCACTGCACGGCAGAGATGCTCACACACCCATCGAACACACCGGGTCGAAACGGCACGCCGTGTCCCATATCGTTTCGCAACACGTCCCCCTCCACCTCGCGTTCCTTCGCCACCTCGAGCATGCTCTGCGCCAGGTCCATCCCCACCCACACGTGCCCGAGCTCCGTCAACCGATCGCCCGAGAGCCCGCTCCCGCATCCGACATCGAGCAACAATCTCGGCACGCCGTCGTCCGGGAAGTTTAACAGCTCCACCGCGCGCTCGGTGAGTCGCTCTTGGATTTCAATCACGCGCGAGCTCTGCGAGTACTTGCGCGCTTCGGTGTCGTTGTAGAAGACGTCCGCGGGCGCGGTGAGCTCGGGACGGGACATGTCGACGGTGACTGGTCTCTCGTATCTCTCGCTCGCGCGCCACGGTCTCTCTCGTCGTTCGTCGCGCGCACACGCCGGCGGCGGTGAGTGTCGGGACTCGCGGTGGCCCGGCGGCGGAGACGCGCGTCCGCAGAATCGAGCGCGGCGACCGACGGTGAGGCGTCGGAGGCGCGGGACGACGCGGGAGGTGGACGACACCGTCGCGAGGCGCGAGCGATGACCACGATCGCGGGCGCGGACGAGACGCTCGACGTCGAGGCGACGGATGTCATTAAAATCGTCTTGCAGTGGGCGAAAGAATCCGGTCTCGAGGAGACGCACGCGGCGCTGTCTTCGGAGACGAACACGTCGCTGAACGCGGTGGAAGATGTCGATGCGTTCAGGCGCGACGTGTTGCAGGGACGGTGGGATGCGGTGCTTCCGCAGTTGGCGACGCTGCGTTTACCTAAGAATGTGCTCGAGGACGTGTACGAACACGTGACGCTGGAGATGTGCGAACTCGGGGAACAGGACACGGCGAGGGCAATTTTGCGTCAATCGCACGTCATGCGAGCGGTGAAGTCGGATCAAAGTCGTCGGTATGGACGGTTGGAACATTATGTGAGTGCGAGACAGTTTCCGGCGGAGGACGCGTACGGCGGGACGACGAAGGAGAAGCGACGAGAAAAGCTGGCCGAGGCGCTGTTGCGAGAGGTGACGGTCGTACCACCGTCCAGACTTTTGGCTCTCATCGGTCAGGCGCTCAAATGGCAGAAGAGCACGGGATCGTTACCGCCCGGAGCGGCGTTTGATTTATTCCGCGGACAGGCGCCGGTGGAGGAGAACGAGGAAGAGCAGTGTCCGTCGACGTCTCACAAGAGGATTAAGTTTTCAAAGAAATCGTTCCCAGAGTGCGCACAATTCAGTCCGTGCGGAGGTATGCTCGCCACCGGCTCCGCGGACGGTTTCATCGAGGTGTGGGATCCGTACAGCGGAAAATTGAGAAAGGATTTAAAGTACCAAGCCGAGGATGCGTTGATGTTGCACGATGAAGCCGTGTTAGCGCTGGCGTTCAGTCAGGATTCGGACATGCTTGCGTCTGGCTCTCAGGACGGCAAGCTCAAGGTTTGGCGCGTGAGCACGGGTACGTGTCTGAGAAAGTTTGAAAAGGCGCACCAGGGCGGCGTCACGAGCGTCGCGTTTAGCAAGGACGGTTCGCAAGTGCTCAGCGGTTCCTTCGACGGTCTCGTTCGCGTGCACGGTCTGAAGAGCGGTAAGTTGTTGAAAGAATTCCGAGGCCACGCGTCCTACGTCAACTCGGTGGCGTTCACGGACGACGAAGCGCACGTTCTCTCGGCGTCGAGCGACGGTTCCGTCAAGGTGTGGGACTCGAAGACGTCCGAGTGCAAGCACACCTTCAAACCACCGCCACCGGTGAATCCGAACAGAGACGACGACGACGATGCGTACCAAACAGGTACCGTCCCCGCTGTCTTCTCCGCGGTCCCTCATCCGAAGAACGACGCGCACATCATCGTCACCTCGAAATCCAACGCCGTCGTCGTCTGCACGCTCGCCGGCGACGTCGTCGAGACGTACTGGACCAACAAAACGGCGCTCCCGCACACCATCGTCGCCACCGCCGTCTCCCCTCGCGGCGAATGGATCTACGCCGCGAGCGAGAGCAACGAACTGTTTTGTTTCAGCACTGAGACAAAAAAACTCGAAACCACCCTCTTCAACCTCCACGAGAGCGCCACGCTCGGCGTCGCGCACCATCCTCGAAGAAACCTCATCGCCACCTTTAGTTCTCTGGGCGAGCTCAAAACCTGGAAACCGTGAGTCTCCATCGTAGTCACCTCCGTCGATCGACGTCGCGTCGATCGCGTGTAATTAGCACACGAGCGCGAGCGCGCGTTCAAAGGGTTCGCTCGCTGTCCCGTCAAATTTCAAGAGTTTCAACCCGCCCAGACATCGTCTCCTCACTCGTCGCCCGCCGCCCGTCGTCGAGCGGTCGCGTGCGGCGTCGCGTCGCGACCGGTCGCGCGAAAGGTTCGCGTGCATCTCTTCCCCTCGCGCGCCATGGATACCTATCGCTCAAACTCCCCGAGCGCGACGCAAAAGAAGATCGATGCCCTCTTGGCGCGCGCGAGCACGAGGGACAAGATTATCGCCCTCGTCACCACGCTCGCGGTGTCCCTGCTCGCGATCAAGCTCTTGGTGAAGGATCACGACGTGTTGTTCCTCCTCGCCGAGTTCGTGCACTTCATCGGGATCGGATTCTTGGCGTACAAGCTGTTGAAACATAAAAACTGCGCCGGATTGAGCTTGAAGACGCAACAGCTCACGGCGACGTTTTTGTCGATTCGTTTGTATTGTTCGCTCGTGATGGAGTACGATTTGCACACGCTGTTGGATGCGTTGACGTTAGTGGCGACGCTGTGGGTGTGCAGGATGATGCAGACGAGCGTGCGAACGACGTATAACGAGGTATTGGATCCGACGCCGTTGGCGCTCATCGTCGGGCCGTGCGTGGGACTGGCGATTTTCGCGCATCCGACGACGAAACATTTGTGGTTTAATCGCGTGTTGTGGGCGACGTGCGTGTACCTGGAAGCGATTAGTGTATTGCCGCAGTTGCAGATGATGCAAAAGGCGCGCGTGGTGGAGCGTTTTACCGCCAGTTACGTCTTCGCCCTGGGCGTGGCGCGATTTCTGTCGTGCGCGCACTGGATCTTACAAGTCTTCGACGGTAAGTCCTACTTGCAAACGGCTCTGGGCAAGGGGATCTGGCCTCTGATGGTGGTCACGAGCGAGATCGTCCAGACGGGGATCCTCGCCGACTTCTGCTACTACTTTGTGTTGTCAATGGCGCAGGGCGACTTCAACGTCACTCTTCCGGTGTGAGCGATCGTCTTCTTCTCCGACTAATAGAATACCCTAGCTGTTGTTAAAACATTCGTGAGACGCTACGTCTCATCGTCTACAAATTTTTCACTCGTCGCGGTGATAATTCAGCACGACGAGTCCCGCTTTCGGCGCAATCTTCGCCAGCGCCAGGCGCACCGTGCAGTCGTACTTGACGCGAGCGTCGTGAAATTCGGACAACACGGCGTACTCGATGGTGGATAAATCTTTCCCTTGCGCCACCATGCGCGCTATGACCACCTGCAACGGCGACATGGATGGATTATACGCCGCACACTCCAAACTCCACCCCAAGAATTCTTCCCCGCACGTCGTTCGCACGGCGATGCCCGCCCGAGAGCGACTGTACGGAGCGTACGAGAACGCCAGCGCTCGGTGACAGCCTCGCGCGAGCGCGCGCCACGTCTCATCCCGTCCGAGTACATCCACCACCGCGCGCGGCGTCGAGCACGCCGTCGCACCTACGAGTCCATCGCCGTGCGCGACGGTCGCGCGTTCGTCTCCCCACCGCGTGCCCACGCCTCCTTGATCCTCCAACAACAATCGTCCCTCGTCCTCCGGCGAGAGTAAATCCATCGGCCCAAACGCGTGCGGCAACAACTCCCGCAGTGGCCATCTCCACGACTCGGTCACGCACCGAAGATTTTCCGCGTCCCGCAATTCATTCATAAATTGTCGACAGTGTCCACACGGCGCCTCCGTCGTGGCGATGGCGAGAATTTTCCGTTCCTCGTTCGCCCCGGCGGTGACCAGCGAGAACTGTTCGGCGTGAATGGAGTGGTTGAGGGGCACGGCGTGAATCTCGACGTTCACGCCGAGGTAGACGCGTCCGGACGCGCCCATGGCGGCGGCGCCGACGTGGAATCGGCTCGTCGGCGGACGCGCGTACCTAGAGACGCTCTGGGCGAGTCGTAAGAGGATGCGCTCGACGTCATCGCACGAGAGCTCGGACTGCGCGCGCGAGACCGCGTCGGCGGAGATGACAAAATCGCGACGCTCGACGGCGTCGTCGACGACGCGCGCGATGATGTCGTCGTCCGCGGTGGGCATGCGGGCGGGCGGGCGGGCGCGCGTCGGTGTGTGGGACGGGCGCGCGGTTTCGAGAGGATAACTGTTTGTTCAAACAAACGCGGGGACGGCGGCGGAGACGCGTCGGTGCGCTTCGATTGGATTCTATTACATCGAAAATCGCTCGGAAAAGTTAAAATCGGGTGCTATGAATTGCGCGAGAGATTGTCACGCGCGGAGAGTGTAGTTGCTGGGTTATTCGATGGGCTCTTGGTCGAACGCTTCCTTCGTCTCGTTGACGAGGTTCTCCGAGCCGTCGACAATCTTCATGGCGACGATCTCGTCGTCAACCTTGAGATCGCGAAGGAGCTCTTGGTTCTCGACCACGTATCCAAAGATGGAGTAACGACCGTCCAAAATGTTGGTACCGGACGGCGTGAGCTCGGACTCGCGAAGAAGGAAGAAGAATTGTGACGACCCAGAGTTCGGTTCCGCCTCGCGACGAGCCATGGCGAGCGTACCGAAGGCGTTGAACGGAAGCACGGGCTGATCGCGGTAACGGCCCAGATCTTCGAGCGTGAATTCGTACTCCGGAACCTTGTCGCCTTGAACCATGATCTCCAACGGAACGGTGCGCTCCTCTCCGTTCACCTTGAAGCCGTCGCCGTTATTCGGCTTGCCGCTTTGCACGACGAAGCCATCCGAACGCTGAATCGGCATCTTGTTGTAGAAACCCAAATTAATCAAATCCGCAAACTGACCCGCGGTCACCGGTGCGTTGTAACCATCCAAGACGATCGTCAAAACGCCCCCATCCGTGTTGGCGTTGTCCTTGATCTTCACCAACATGTCCACCGTCGCCCGGCCCTTGAGAAGGGGTCTGTCCGCGTACTGCTTCGGCACATCGAAGGGGAAGCCATCGACCATGTCCTCCTCGATGCGTCCGACGAGCGAGAGCGCCTCTTGCTGCTGCAGAGGCACCTCTTGCTTGTCCTTTTGCGAGACGACGACTTGGAAATCCGCCAACAAGGTTTCGAGCTCCTTGAGAGCCTTCGCACCGTCCGCCTTCTTGCTCGGCGCGAGAGAGGCGATGATCTTGGCGCCATCCTTTTGCACAATCTTCAACGAACCGTTGACGTTGGACTCGACGCCGCGGAAGTTGACTCCAGGAACGCGCAAGTCGTCGCTGATGTTTTCGAGCTTCTTTTGCACCGCGCGAATCGGCTTGTTATTGATCGGCAAACCGTAACGCAACAGCGCCTTGGCGTTCGTGACCGGATTCGCTTCCAATCCCGCGACTTGTCCGATCTCCATCGGCGCCATCGGCGACGCGAACGCCTCCAACGTCGGCGTCGCCACGCACGCCGACGCGGCGATCGCCATCAAACTCTTCGCCAACGTCTTCCCAACGCACGGCGCCTCCTCTTCGCGCGCCCGCGCCCGCGCGACTCGCGCGCACGACTTTCGCGCACCACCGCGTCCGACGCGCTCGCGCGTCACGCGCGTCTCGCGCGACGCACCGCGTCCGATGGATGATGACGTCGATACCGCGGACATGTTTGGATAAGAGGACGTTCGACGCCGTCGACGCGCGCCTGCTCGTGACGCTCGCGCCTCGTGCGCGCGAAGCGGTCGTGTGTGCGTGCGTTCGCGCGAGAACGCGGTGTCTCGCGAGTGAGACGCGCGCGCGTGGGTGTGACGACCCCGCGCGCCTTCTCGGAACCTCGGGACTGGAAAAGCGCGCCGAGGCGAACACGCGGCTCGGCGCTGCGAATTCTACGAATTACATCACCTCGCGGGCGCCGACGCGCGATGAAACGCGGCGGAGCGCGAACTACGAAACGTCGCGTACGCGTCGTCGTCGTCGTCTGGACGACTTCCCAATCCCGCGCGCGTGGATCCCCCCGCGCGCGCGGCGCTCGCGCCGGCGCCGGCGCCGACGTTCGCGCCGCGCGCGCGTCGCGTCGCGCCACCGTCCGTCGCGCCGCGTCCGTTCGACGTCCCACACGCGGTCTCTAACACCGTTCTCGCGCGCGCGTCCGCGTCGTACCCTCGAACGTCGCGATAAAACCGATCGAATCGTCGCTCGAGGTAGGCGTTCGGCGGCGGCGGCGTCGACGTCCCGCGCCGCGTCTCCTCGGCATCCACCGGATGGTACCCCCCCATCGCGCCGAGATTGGCGCGACGCGCCAGCGCCGGCAGCGCACCGACCTCGATCGTTTTCTCGCGAGTCTTCTCGTCGTCAAGATCGATCGCGCGCGGGTCCGCGACGTCGTTTCGAGCGCGAGGTCGTTGCCCCTCGGAATCGTCCCGAACGCCCCTCGTCGCCCCCGTCGTCGTCGTCGTCGTCCCCGTCTCGAGCGAAGCCGCGATGCGCATCGCCCGCGCGCGCCTCCGCCATCATGGACTCCGGGTTCGTCATCGCCGTCGCGTCGACGAGTGCCGAAGCGTTTGCGTTCGATTCGTCACTCCATGACGCGCGCGCTCGCGCCTCTCGTCGACGTCCCGCGTCGTCGTCCCGTCGTCCATCGCGCGAGACGATCGACCGTCACCATGGCGGGTCCACCCACGCCCGCGAGACCGCTCGGGCACGTCGTGCGAGGGGACAGAGCGCGCGCGACGGTCGTCATCGACGTCTGGCTCGATTTCGCATGTCCATTCTCTGGAAAGTTGTATCGAGGCGCCGTGCGCGAGGCGTACGAGTCGTACGGGAGAAAAGAGGCTATCTGTGTGGTGATGTATAATCAGGTGCAGCCGTGGCACGGGCAGAGCGCGCTGGCGCACGAGGCGTCGTTGGCGGTGGAACGCGCGGCGGGGGACGACGCCTTTGCGAAGTTTTGCGACGGCGCGTTTTCGGAAGAACACTGGGATAAATTCACGGACGTGCGCGTGGAATCGATGACCAAGGGTGAGGTATACGACATGTACGCGGATCTCGCGGCGAGCGCGTGCGGATTGAGCGAGACGACGCGCGGAGAGGTGAGGGACGCCTTGCGTTTGAGCGCCGACGCGGTGGCGAGAGGGGCGAAGAATCCGGGGAACGACGTGACGCAGGCGTTGAAATTTTACGTGAAATTGGGTCGACAGACGGGAACGCACGTGAGTCCGAGCACGTACGTGAACGGACTCTTCGTGGACACGAGCAGCGGATGGACGACGGAGCGTTGGCACGAGTTTTTCGACGACGTGTTGGCGGCGTGAACGAACGAGACGCGTGCTCAATAGTTGAATGTTATGATGAATACAATTTTGCCTCCCTTTTCGTCGGGTTCTCCTCCTCTTCGCGATTCGCTCACTCGGTCTTCGTCGCGTCGTCGGACGACTCCGTCGCGTCTCGCTCCGCCGCGACGGCGTCGACGAGATCCTTCCCGTTGGCGTAATCCAAGGTTTTTTGTCCCGCCAACGCGATCAATCCCACACCGTTCGCCGCGTACACGAACGTGGCTAAATACGACAACCCCTCCACGATCGTTCGCACGGTGATCGAAATCTGTCGCACCGTCTCGCTCTCCGGCAACGCCTTGCCGTCGAAACTCGCGCTCACCTTGGACGCGAACACGTACAGCACCGCCGAGATCCCGAGACCCGTCAACCCACCGGTGAAGCTCTGCATGGCCGTGAGTTCCTTCGTCTTCTGCGCGCGCTCCTCGTCCATCTTCTTCCGCTCCTCCTCGGGTAATCGATTCGCCACGCGAAACTCTCTCGCCTTGCCGCTTCGCTTTCGCACCGCGCGGGCGAAATACCAAAACGAAAACGCGGTGAAGAAGAACCCGAAGACGTTCTGTAACGGCGTCGCCTCGTCCGCGGGCACACCGACGGAATCATACAGACCGGCGTGCGCGACGCCGACGTCGGACGCGGCGGCGACGACGAGCGCGAGAAGCGCTCCTCTCGCCGCGTCGGCGTCCCCGAGGACGAACGTCCCCGTCCCCGTCTCCGTCTCCGTCATCGCGCGAACCGCCACGGCGCGACGCGCGCGCGAGAGAGAGACCGACGCGCGTCGATCGCGCGCCGTCACCGTCGTCGTCGTCGTCACCGTCGTCGTCGTCACCGCGAGATTCATCCGCCGCCGCCTCACCGTCACCCGTCTCGTCCTCGTCCCTCGCGCCTTCACCGCCTCGACCGCGGTCGTCGGCGTCGCCCTCGTCGTCGTCGCCATCATCGGCACCACCGTTCCCGCGTCCTCCTCGCCCGCGCCGCCTCGCGTCGTCCAGTGTCGTCGCGTCGCGCATCATTCGTCATTTCATCACGCATCGCCTCGCGCGCGTTCGAGCGTCGATGCGCTCGCGTTCGCGCTCGCGTTCGCGCTCGCGCTCGCCCTCGCGACGCGACGCTCGCCGGTGGTCGTCGCCGTCGTCCTCGAGGACGGTGTACGTGGGGAACTTACCGCTCGACGCGCGCGAGGGAGAGATCGAGGATGTGTTCGCGTCGTGCGGGACGATCGCGCGGGTCAAGGTGAAGACGCCCGCGCGTCCGCCGGCGTACGCGTTCGTGACGTACGAGCGCGCGAGTGACGCGCGAGAGGCGGCGAGGACGCTGGATGGAGGCGCGTTCGACGGTGGGAGACTTCGGGTGGAACTGGCGAGGGGCGAGCGGGGACGGGACGACGGGGACGGCGACGGGGACGGAAATCGACGGGGACGGGACGAGGAGTTCGATCGGTACGCGGGGAGAATGCGAAGCGATCGACCGTACGAGCGCGGACGTGGGGATGGGTTCGGACGAATGGGTGGACGAGGGATGACGAGAAAGAGCGACCATCAAGTCAAGGTGGAGGACGTGCCGAGAGGGACGTCGTGGCGAGACGTCAAGGATGAATTTCGACGCGCGGGGTGTGTGACGTACGCGCAGACGTTTACGGATGGAAGCGGGAGACGGTGCGCCGAGGTGCACTTCGACGCGGAGGATGAGGCTGATCGGGCGGTGGATATGTTTGACGACAGACGGTTTGAAAACGCGAGCGGCGCGAGCGCGTACGTGCGCGTCTTCAGACGCGAGCCGAGGTACGGATTCGCGTCGAGACGCGATCGGTACGATGACCGTCGCTCTCGGGGGTACGGCGATCGCGAGCGACGACCTCGTGGGTACTCGCCGAGACGCTCGCGAAGTCGGTCTCGAAGTCGGTCTCGAAGTCGGTCTCGAAGTCGGTCTCGAAGTCGGTCGCCGCGCGGCGGACGCGACCGAGACTATAGCCGTTCTAGAACACCGAGTCGTTCTCGATCGCGGTCGAGATCTCGCGATCGTTCTCGTAGCCATTCACCTCGCGGGCGCTCGTTGACGCCTCGGGGCGCGCGTTCGCGCGAACCCGCGCCGGAACGTTAGACGAATTAAATCACATCAATCAACAATCTTCTCTATGGGCACCGCCGTCTCCTTCCCTCGCCCCTTGCCGCGCTCGAACGCCTCCAACGCGCGCCACACGTACGCCTCGTACTCGTCCTCGTAGAATTCCCCGTCCTCGTCGACGAAATCGCCGACGTTCGCGTCGCACCGCAACGCGTCGCTCGCGTCGCACCCCTTATCCCCCTTCCCGCTCACGATCACGCTGAACGTCTCATCAAACCGTTCCATGCGCACGCGCACCGTCAGTCCGTTCGCACACCGCGCGTGCGTCGAACTCTTCGTCGGTTCCCGACCGTCCGCGTCCGCGCCTCGCGCGCGCGTCAGCACCAACGCGTCCCTCTCCACCAGTTTCGCCACCCCGTGCGCGACGCTCACGAAGAGCGCGTACACGACGACCAAAGACCACTGCGCGCCGGCGCTTTCGATCGATCCGCGCGCGAACGCGAGCTGCGCGACGCACGCGACGATCAATGCGCAGATTTCTAAAACAATCTTCGCATCCACCGTGCGCGTGTCCTCGTCGTATCCCGCCGCGATCACCGCGGAGACGGTGGCGTCGTCGTACGCTCGACGCAGCGCGACGTGATCGTACGGGTCGGTCGCCCGCGTCGACGTCGACGTCGACGGCGTCGACATGACGCGCGTCTCGGAGTGACGACGCGATGCCTCGGGAACGGGCTCGTCATCGCGTCGCGCGCGACGCCGCGGACGCGCGAGCCCGCGGACGCGCGAACATGTCGTACGATGTCATCGTCCCGCGCGCGACCAAGCTCGCGTTGGTGCGATTTCCGGGATACGTCGACGACGCGAGGCGATGCGAGGAGGCGTTGGGTGGATGCGAAGCGTTGACGCGCGCGTGTTTTCCGCGCGAGGGCGCGCGGAGGCGTCGAGCGATGCGGGAACGATCGAAGGAGTCGGGCGACGACGTTCGTGAGGACGCGTCGGACGGTCTCGGACGCGGGCGAGGGGATCTCGAGGCGATGAAAACGGGGGCGGGACACGGACGGTTGGAATTGAATTTTCGCGCCGTCGACGGCGACGGGGACCGAGGGGCGTCCGTGGTATACGGAGAACGTCGAGAGACGCGATCGATCGTGTTGAAGATGACCGAGTACAGAGACGTTGACGCCGAGGATGGGACGACGACGACGGAGGTGGAGGCTGTGGGTTTGGCGAAGCGCGTGTTTTTGTTTAGAGGCGCGGCGGATTTTCAGACGTGCGCGAGCGTTTCGGGGCGCGCGCGAGGCGCGATCGATGGATTGAAAGAGATGAAGGGACCATCGAATGATCCTTTCGATTTAGGACAGGAGTGGGAGGCGAACGCGAGGGCGATGGGGGAGATGTCTCTTCGACCGCCGCTGCGCACGCGAGACGACATTCCCGTCGACGACTACTTTGAACAGCGAGACAGCGGCGCGACGACGACGCGGGAGGTGGATTTCCACGAGCTCGCGGTGCCATCGCACGGGATGGAGGTGGAGGACGCGCCCGAGGAGGCGCTTAGAGCCATGCGCGCGCTGATGGAGGAGCGAGACGTGTGGGCGCCGCTCGCCGCGTTGGCGCGCGTGCCGAAACCGACGGCGAACGACATCGTCGCTCGAAAACTACACGCGATGACGTGTTATCAGTTTTCTTCCGGCCCGTTCAAACGATTGTGGATCAAGGTGGGCGTCGATCCGCGCTTCAACGCGGCGCACGCGCTCGACCAAACGGTCACCGTGCGTTTACCCGGGAGTTGGTTTCGCGAGGGCGACGCCGAGTGCGTCAAACGCAAAGAGCGTTTCACGTTATCCTCGCGATCCGATCGCGAGTATCACGACGCGACGCACGCGTTTCGAACGGTTCCAGACGTTCGTCACCCCGTGTTGTTCCTTCGCGACGTCGCCCTTCCGAGCGTTCGCGCCGCGGCGGAGCTCGCGGCGTCGTCCTCGTCGCCCGCCGCGTGCGACGAGCGTCTCGGTTGGTTCACCTCGGGCGCCTTTCGCAAGATTCAGCGCGCCATCCTCCGCGGCTACCAGACCCTGATGAACGGCGGCGACCCCATCGCCACCGACGAGGCCGCGATGGACGCCGTAGACGACGACCGATCCGTAGACGACGACGCGTCTCTCGCGCCGACGGATTCCGCCGCCGACGCCGCCGACGCCGAGTACCGAATTCTCGGTCCCGACGCCTCCGACGCCGATTCCGACTCCGACGACGCGTACGATGAATAAACCTCACTCAATCGCCCGTCTGTGATCTCACCCTTCGTCTCGACGCGACACCGCGCGTTCGCGTTCGCCCGTCCCGAGGGTCCGCGCGCGTCCCGCGTCGTCCAATCTCCCTCACACGCGTCCTCGCGTCGCGCGGTCGAGCGTCTCCCGATCCCGAGCGTCGAAGAGAACGCGCGCACACCTCTCGACGAGCATGCGCGCGACGAGCGCCCGCGTCGTCTCCGGATTCGCCCGCGTCGCGCTCGAGACGTCGACGACCTCGACCTCAACCTCGGCCGCCGTCGCGGCGGTGTCCTCGCGCGCGCTCGCGTCGACGTCCACCGTCTCTCGATCGCACGGTCTCGACGCCTTCGTGGACGCGAATCGCGACGAGAAAACCTTCGTCGGACGCGAGTGGAGCGCGAGAGAGCTTCGGGGAAAGTCGTACGAGGATTTACATCGATTGTGGTACGTCTTGGTGACGGAGCGAAACATGTTGTTGACGGAGAAACATTTGGCCAAGACGAATCGGGAACCGATGCGGGCGCCGCAGCGAATGACGAAAGTGCGAAAGAGTATGGCGAGGATTAAACACGTGCTCACGGAGCGCGCGATCGAGGAGGCGGGTGGGGATGAGAAGAAGTTGTTCGAGATGATGCGTTTGATCAACGCGAAGTGACGCGCGCGGGCGGTTTTTAATGTTCGTCGGCGGGCGGTTTTTAATATTCATCTATGTCAGCGCTAGGAATCTATCGGGAGTATCGCTCGTTTCTTTGCTCTCGCGCGCGTCTCTGTCCTTCTATTCGTCGTCGTCGTCGTCGTCGACGCGAGGACCGAGCTCGATGTAACACGTCGACAACGATTCCGCGCCGTCGCGAACGCCCATGAGAAGTCTCGGTCGTCGATACCGCAGGTCGATCGCGCACGAACAACCGGTAAATTGAATGTCATTTTCGACGCCCACGCGATTGGCGCACACGAATCGCGGCGCGTCTCGCGCGCCAATCAACGGTTCCAATCGAGCCACCCAGTACGAGACCGTTTCTTCGAAATTCACCGGTTTCCGCTTCGTCTCCAAATCGTCCTCCGGGTGCGCGCTCGTCCACGCCGAACTGAACAAGATCAATTCGCTCCCGCGGGCGGCGTTCGCGAGCTCGTACGCGTCCCACGGATTCTCAAATTTGTACGGATTGATGTCCATGCAAATCGCGCTCGTGCACGTCACCTCTCTCTCGCGCGTGCCTTCACCGTCTCCTCGCGACACCCTGAGCCTCAACACGCGACGCTCGAATCCACCCCTCCCCTCCGTCGCCCACGCCTCATCCGTGACGTACAGATGCGTCTTATCGTACACGCCGACGACGTCGCCCCGCGCGTCCACCGTCGTCTGACTGTTAAACAACTCACCCGTCCTCTCATCCTCCCGCGCGTGTCCGACGCACGCGTGACATCCGAGCGTCCTCGCCGCCCACCTCGCCCACTCCACGATCTTCCTCGCCTCCTCTCGCGCCGCTCGACGCGCGCTCTCGACGCGCAGGGTGTACCTCCCGAAACCAATCTCTGGACAGAGCAACAGTCCGATGCCACCCTCCGCCTCTCGGTTCGCCGCGCGCGCGACGAGCGCGGTCGCCCGCGCGAGATTCTCGTCGACGTCACCCCGCGTGGGATCCGTCTGCAACACGCACGCGCGAAGCACGTCCGGGCGCGGCGTCATGTCACGACGTCGCGCGCATTCATTCCAATAAAGTGCACAAAAAGTGCACCGGGCCCGCCGCCATCGATTCGGGGACACACCTCGACGCGCGCGCGTTCGACCACCGCGCGCGGGAGCGAACGACGACGAGGAGGAGAAGGAGGACGAAGACGCGATGATCTCATCCCTCGCGTGGGTGCCCCCCGGGGTGGCGTCGACGACGCCGACGTACGCGGACGTGCCCGAGGAGGAGCTGGAACACCTGGAGGCGCGCGCGCGCGCCGTCGTGCGACGCGGACGCGGACGAGGGGACGAAGACGAGGAGGACGAGGAGGAGGACGAGGAGGACGAGGAGGACGGGTCGGAATCGAGCGATTGGGAGGAGGTGGTGGCGGACGAAGAGGAACTCGAGGATTTGGACGAAATGGCGGCTGACGAGGAGGATGCGAAAACGACGACGTCTCGGGCGGTCGCCAAGGCGTTGGCGGTGAGTAAGGCGGCGAAAGGGGTGGTGGATGATTTGGCCGAGTTGAACATGGACGCGTATGACGACGAGGAGGAGGATGAGCGCGCGGCGGAGGGACGATTGTTCGGAAGCGGAAAGTTGACGCACCACGACGGCAACGAAGACGATCCGTACATGACCATCAAGGATAGCGACGACGACGAGGAAGACGAAGCGCCGGACGATATGATGATGGCGGAGACGGATTTAGTGATTTTGGCGGCGAGGACGGACGAGGATGTGTCGCATTTGGAGGTTTGGGTGTACGAGGAGGCGGGCGTGACGGGGAGCGAAGAGACCAACCTGTACGTGCACCACGACGTGTTGCTGCCGGCGTTTCCTCTCTGCGTGTCGTGGTTGAACTGCGCGCCCAAGAGTGGGACGAGCGAAGTGAACTGCGCGGCGATCGGGACGATGTACCCGGGAATTGAGATTTGGGACCTGGATTGCGTCGATGCCGTCGAGCCGGTGACGACGCTCGGCGGATACTCGGAAGAAGCCATCAAGACGGCGGGGAAAAAGAATAAAAAGGGGAAGAAGTCATCCAAAGCCTTGAAAGGTGGATCACACGAAGACGCCGTCATGGGCTTGTCCTGGAACCGCGAGTTTAGAAACGTCCTCGCGTCGTCTTCAGCGGATAAGACTGTCAAGATTTGGGACATAGCGACGGAGACGGCGCAGCACACGCTCAACCATCACAAGGACAAGGTGCAGGCGTGCGAGTGGAACCCCGCGGAGCCTACGGTGTTGCTGACGGGTTCATACGATAAGACGGCGCAGGTCGTGGACGTTCGCGCGCCCGAAGACGCGTCGCTCACTTGGAAGGTCGGCGCGGATGTGGAGTGCGCTATTTGGCACGCCGGTTCGCCCACGCAATTCCTCGTATCGAACGAGGAAGGTATGGTCATGTGCTTCGACACTCGCATGGGTTCCAAGTCTGATTGTTTGTTCAAGCTTCAAGCGCACGATAAAGCGACGACGGCGCTGAGCATGACGGCGGGAGCTCCGGGTTTGTTGACGACGTGTTCCACCGACAAGGTCATCAAGCTGTGGGATTTGAACGACGGCAAGCCGAATCTCTTGTCCCAGCATCAACCGCAAGTGGGTGCCATTTTCGCGTGTGGCTTCTCGCCGTCGGTGCCGTACCTCATCGCCGCCGCCGGTTCCAAGGGGATGGTGGCGGTGTGGGACATCATGTCCGAGCCTTCCGTGCGCGAGGCCCACGGTAAGACTTTAGAGCAATACTATCGAGTCAAATAAACACACTTCTTTTTCAATATAAAGAATTCCTACGTAGATTTACAACACACCGTGGCTAGCTACAATCTCTTCACGCGGAAGCTGCGTTCACTTGTCGCGAAAGAGTCTCAAACTTCTGTTGAAGTTTTTGCTCCCTCGCGCGAGCGGTTTGGATTAAATCGAGCCAGTATTCGATTCGATTCGGCGCAGCTCGCTGCTCTTGCACGTGCAAAATGGTGTACGACGCTGCCTCGGTCGCGAGAGATTTGATCTCTTCCACCGTCTTCTTCAATTTCTTGCACAACTCACCGTTGCGCTTCTGGAGACCGGCGGTGAGGAGAGAACACTTTTGTTCCAGTTTCGCCGCTTGTTTCGCATCCTTCTCCATGTCCCCGCGCACGCGATCAAATGTCGCTTTGGCCGCTTCGAGGCGCTGATCCTTCGTCGCATCATCGACCGATATTTGCGCGTTCAAGCTAGGCACAAAAATCAGCTTCTTACGCTCGTCCGCGAGCGCTGCGACAAACGCATCCGTGAAATCTTCGCGCGTCGTTTTTTGTTCACGAAGCATCTCGTCAGCCTCAGTCTCGATGAGCTTGCGAGCAGACTCGATGTACGACTCGTCGAAATCTTCAAGTGCGGCCGCTGATTTCGGTTTCTTGCCGTACTTGGCGATGTCGTGCTCGAGGAGCGTCGCCGCTTCCTGGTTGACGAGTTTGGAAACCTCATCCTCCGCGAGCGGTTCGAGAGGTTTTAACTCAACCGGTCGAGGAAGGTCGCGTTGGACAGCCTGTGATCGCTTACGCATCTGCATGGCTTGATACTCGGCCAACTGCGCGGCCTCGCGCGCTCGGACGTCCGCCTCATCCTCCACGAAGGCGTCTTCCATGCGTTCGTCCTCTACGGGGGCGTCCGGAAGGTCTATTTGATACTCATTCTGAGGTTTCGGAAGCGACATGAACGCACTCTTCAACGAGGACGCCGTCGCCGCGGTTTGCGCGCGACGCTCCCGAGTGCTCAAGTCTTCAAAGTGTGCGGCGTACTGGTCGTTGATGTTCAAGCCGTCGCGGATGGGCGTTTGTCCGTGAAGTAAAGGCGTCGCTCCCATCTGCGAACTCACGCCGCTGTGCGAAGGCGTCGCCGCGGTCTTCGCGCGACTCGGCGTGGCGCCCGCGAAATCCGTGGGCATCGTCGCCGCCGCCTTGTCGCCGCCGCCCAAAAGGGTCGACTTTTGGTTGCGGTGAGCTGCTTGCGCCTGCGCTTCGCGCAGGATGGCGTCTCCTTCGACTTGCGGTGTGCGCAGCGGTGTGCGCGCGGCGATACCGGACGACGTCGCGGGTGTCGGCGCGTACGACTCCAAGAGCGCAGACGAGGGCGTCGCGCTTCCGTCGTCGAGTAATCCGAGTCCCGCTTTCCCCATCTTGGCGATTTCTTCCAACTCTTGGTTGGACACTTGCGGCGTCGGCAACATGAGCTTGGATCGCCTCGTGAAAGACGCGTCGTTCACCTTGAGCGCCTGTTCCACGGCACCGGGCATATCGCGTCGCTCGTGCATCTTTTGCCTGGCCAATTCGCGCTTCTTGCTCTCCTCGTCAATCTGCTTCGCGCTCTTCTTCCCTTCGAGTTCGGCGACGGTGACAGGCTTAAACACCTTGGACGATTGCGCCTTGGCGTACGCCTCGTCCTCCTCACGAGTGTCATACATCACCGCGTCCGGTTTGCGCTCAAACGCGATTTCGGCGTTGTAATCAACCCCACGAACCCGTTTCGCTCGACGCACGTGCGCGATGCCCGCCGCCTTGAGCTCTCTCTTCTTTTGCAATTCCGCCAATCTCCTCGCCTCTTCGAGCTGTTTCTCCCGCGCCTTTCTCTTCGCCTTCTTCCCCTTCGTGTTCGCCAATCTCGCTCGCGCCTCCGCGAGCATCTCCTTCTCATCCTCAGCCATGTCCACCGCGTCGGGTTTCGCCGGCTTGGTCTCCGGATTCGGGTCGATCTCCCCGGGTCTCAACCTTCTCGGATCATCCGCCGCATCGTACTCGTCATCCTTCGCGCACGCCGCGTCCAACAACTTCTCATACCTCGTCAAACACTGACTCGGCGTCCTTCCCACCACCGGCGCGATCGTTCTCCACTGCGTCGGCATGAGTTTCGCCAGGTGCAACAGCTTCTCGTCCTCCTCCCTCGTCCACTCCGTCTTCTTGATGCTCGGATCCAACCACTCGTACCATCGCGCCTTACACTGCTTCGCCGACTTCCGATTCAACAGCGACGAGATTCTCGGCCACTGGTTCTTCCCGTACTTCATCACCGCCGCCTTGAGGATCTCATCCTCGGTGTTTTTCCAGACGCCGCCCTTGATTTGGATGCGCATGGCGACTCGTCGCGCGCGCGCCTTCGTTCGGTCGTTCGGGATGCGTCGTTCGGGATGCGTCGAGATGCGTTCGTGCGCGCGTTCGTCGCGTCGATCGACCGAGCGCGACTCGACGCGGCGTCGCGCGCGTCGGCGTGTGACCGCGCGGTCGAGGGCGCGGTCGAGGGTCGAGGGCTCGGGCGGGCCGCGCCGCGCGGGGCGGCGAACGAGGGGTCGGGCGGCGAGGGGTGGTCGTATCGGTGTATTATGATTAAAAGGCGCGCAGTGATTATGTGCGCGGTTGTGTACGCGTTCGGGCGCGCGTGTCGATGACGGATGAGGTATTGATGTCACGCGACGACGCGGCGCGCGCGGCGCGTCGCGACCTCGGCGGAACGGGTCGTCGTGTATTTAGACGTTGGCGGAACCCTTCTTGGAGACGCTGCCGTCCTCCGTGTACGCCTTGGCGCCGTGCATGGAGACGTCGAGGCCGACCTTCATTTCGTCTTCACCCGGGACGACCCGCATGAACTTTTCGAGCACCTTGATGGTGCCGTAGCCGATGACGAAGGAGTACGCGGCGCAGCCGACGACGGCGAGGAGTTGCTTGCCGAAGAGCTTTCCGCCAGCCTCAAAGCCCGCCACGTCGTTGTTGGCGAAGATACCGATGCAGAGCGTACCGAGGAGACCACCCATACCGTGGACGGCCCACACGTCGAGGGCGTCGTCGAGGTTGTACTTCTTCGTGAGCTCGATGCACGCGTAGCACCACGGCACGCAGAGGATGCCGATGACGAGGGCGGCCCACGGCTTGACGTAGGCGGCGGCGGGCGTGATCGTGGCCAAACCGGCGATCGCGCCGACGCACGCACCGACGAGGGTGGGCTTGCCTTCCATCTTCCATTCGAGCAAGAGCCAGAAGAAGAGCGCGGTGGAGGCGGCGATTTCGGAATTCATCGCTGCGACGACGGCGGCGCCATCGGCGAGAAGGGCGGAACCTCCGTTGAAGCCGAACCAACCGAACCAGAGGAGACCGGTACCGAGAGCGACGAACGGAATGTTGTGCGGGTTCGTGTCGACGTCGTCACCCTCGAGCTTTTGGCGGTTGGGCAAAGCCATGACGGTGGCCAAGGCGGAGAAACCGGCGGTGGTGTGCACGACAATGCCGCCGGCGAAATCCTTGACGCCTTGGCGAGCCATCCAGCCTTTTCCCCACACCCAGTGGCAGAAGGGGAAGTACACAAGGTGCACCCAGACGACGATGAAGATGATGTACGGCACGAATCGCACGCGATCGGCGAACGCGCCAGTCATGAGAGCCGGCGCGATGACGGCGAACATGCCTTGGAAACCGGCGACGAGAAGCTCGGGAACGTCTCCACTGGCGTCGAGCGTATCCTCGAGCATGTAATGCGATCTCGCGCTTCCGATGACGCCGTTCTTAGACGTACCGAAGCACAGAGAGTATCCCCAAACGACCCAAATGATGGTCACCAAGCCCATGGAGACGTAATTTTGCATCATGATGGTGAGCACGTTGGACGAGCGCACCAACCCCCCGTAGAAGAAGGCCAAGCCCGGCGTCATGAGATTCACGAGCGCCATGCAGACGAGAATGTACCCCGTGTGTCCGGAATCCATCGTCGGCGTAGTCACAGTACGAAAACCACGCGGGTATTAAATCAAAATGAAAACGCGTTCCCCTCACCGAGAAGGTTCGTCACGCGTGCGTTCGCGCGCGCGTATTACTCGCGCTCGACGTTACGATACGATACGGAGACGACGAACGAAGGTCGGTCTCTCACGCGCTGTATTACGCGCTGTATTATGACGCGCGGTCGCGCGCGCGCCCGCCGCATTCACACCCGAATCCCGCACACCGAATCCCTCGCCCGCCGCCGCGTGGCGCCTCCGAGGTGAAACCGACGGGTCACGACCGGTCGATGTGTCCCCCCCCGCCGCCGCGCGCGCCACGTGGCGCCACGACGACGGCCGTCCGGGCATCGACCGTGTCATCACTCGTACACAGCCTTTAACGATGGTCCAATACGGGGTTTTCGACCGACCGTGCCGACGAAAACGCGTCGAGGGGAAAGACCTTCGCGCGATCATCGATGGGATGGGAATGGCGTATTCCACCGATCGTGACCCGTGAAGGACCCCTCTCCATACACACAAACGCCGATTCGTCTTTCCACGCGTCCGAGGGTGACCCTCACGCGATGTCCCCATCGACGAGTCACGACCGGTGTATGTGTCCCTTCACCACGCGTCCGAACTTATAAACCGCCGACCGCGCGCGTCTCGGCTCGACCTCGACGGATGACGCCGAACGGTCGGTCGTCGACGCGTCATCGCGTCGCGCGCGAGCGACCCGGGGCGTCATCGCGTCGCGATCGTGACGCGAAAAAATTGTTCGCGTCGTCTCGCGTCGTCTTCTGCGTCGAGACGAGACGCGAGGCGATGACGGCGACGACGATGCGGTCGACGACGACGACGCGAAAGCCGTTCGAGACGGCGACGCGGGCGCGCGATGCGATGGCGTGGATGCGGGGGAGAGCGAGAGAGGTGAGGGAGAGGATGCGGGAGAGGTGTGAACGGGCGCGATGCGATGCGTTCGGGGAGGCGAGCGGTGGGAGCGAGGGCGCGAGCGAGGGTGGGGAGAGGGCGCGCGGGGCGATCGCGGGATTGGCGGAGGGCGCGAGACGACGCGCGAGAGAGAGAGAGGCGGTGACGGCGTCGTGGAGCGAGGTTGGAGGGAAAGAGAATCGAGAGAGGTGCGTGTGCGCGCGTGAGGCGATGCGCGCGCGTTTTGAGACGAGCGTGGACGTGGGAGAGTGGTCGAACGCGGGGACGAAGAGACTGACGCCGGCGGCGACGCGGCGGCGAACGCGCAGCGGCGCGCGACCGAGGAGCGCGAAGAAGCTCGCGAGCGCGCAGAAGAGGGGGGGAGGGACGGCGGCGACGCCTGGGAAGGGATTACGCGCGAGGCGAGGGGAGAATGGGAGCGAACCGGCGCCTGTGGGGGATGAGACAACGGTGGGGACGGCGCGAGACGGTAAGGTTCCCCTCGAGCGAAACGAGGACGCGGAGAAGGGCTCGGACGCGAGCGGCGCGAGCGCAGGCGCGGAGGCGGCGGTGAAGACGAAGGATTCGGTCGAGAATGGTGCGCGAGCGCGAGATTTGTCGCCGAACGCGGCGGATTCGGTCGAGAGAGGCGAGGCGGAGCGCGGCGAGCGCGCGCTCGCCGCGCGCGACTACGCCGACGTGCAAACTCCGAAGAATGTGAAGAAGATTGCGTGGCAAACCGCGGCGAAATCGAGCGAACGCGTGACGAGAAAGAGCGTGCGAAGCGCGAAGCGTCCGAACGCGCCTTCCTCGTCGCCGTCGAAGGCGTCGGTCGAGAAGTGCGGCGGGTCCGAGTCGGCCGCGGGCGCCGCGCAAGAGGCGGATGGCCAAAAGGAACCAGTGTTCGCGGGAGAATCTAGCGATAAAAAGAAGCGCGCCAAAGCGAGAGCGAACGGTTTAGCGTTTCTCAAGGCTGACATTCCCGCGCTTGCGGCGAAGAACGCTCAGGCGAGTGGGACGGTTGTGTCGACGGAGTTGAAAATTTCTCCTCGAACAAACGCGGCTGAAAAGCCGAAGGATAAACCCACCCCCGTGGAGAAGACGACGAATTCTGAAGTGAAAACGACAACCGCATCGGTCGCTTCCGCCGTTCCGGTGATTGTGCCGCGCACCATCGCACCGAAAAATCCCGTCGATCAGCGCAGTCTCACGGAGTCGTTTATGATTCAACCGGAGAACGCCCCGATGTCCAGCGCCGTCGATCTGGCGCCTCTGTCGACGCAAAAGTCTTTCTTGACGCCAGCGCACGCAAAAGCTTTCCATTCAACGTTGAAGGCCAGTGCGGCGGCGTCCGCTCAGAAATCCGAACCGCAAGAGAAGATTCCATCAGTCTTGGCGCCGGCGAGCACCGCGGAATTGAACGGCGTGATGAACCGACTCAAGCGCGCGATGGAGGCTCGATCTCGAGCGGATGAGGCGAGTAGACGCCAATTAGAGAGCGAGATGCGCCAAAAGGAGGAAGAACGCAAGCGGCGCGAGGTTGAGATGCAGCTGAGAAAGGCGAAGCAAGCGGATCAAGAGGCGCGAGAGCGTGAAGAGCGCCGTTTGCGCCAAGAACGTTTGGCCCAGTTTAGACTTCAAGAGGAAGAGGCGCAAAGAAAGGCGGCTTTGGAGAAGAACAAGTGGGCGAAAATGCTCGAAGAGCAAAAGGCGACCATGCGTGAGATTATCAAGCAAGCGGCGCCGACTTCCACGAAGCGAGCGAGTCCTCAGTCTGGTTTCACCGCGTCCGCGTCGAGCGAAGCAGAAAAGCGACGACGTCTGCTCGAAAATGCGCAAGCGGCGATCCACGGTCACCCGCAACCGCAATCGTCCGCCGCGAGAACCCCGACTCGTTCCATCTTCAAGACGAATTTCGCATCGGCGTCGACGCACAGCCGCACGCCGGTCGAGTCTTATCCGATTTCGCCGTACTGTAGTAGTGACAGCGAAGACGATGAACGTCCGAAGAAGATGATTCCGAGCTGGGCGCGCGGCGACGCGCTCGTTCCTCAGCTCAGAGCGCAGTCGTACGTGGATCCGGACGAGATCTTCCCCAACCCGAGCCTCACATGCAGCTTGGGTAAAATCTTCAAAAAGTCGAGCAGAGACCGTCGCCGCAGTAGTAGCAACTGGGCGCACGACAGGCTCACGCTTCAAGAGGAGTTGAGCTACAAACAGAAAATGGGATTTCGATAACATTATTCTCTAGCATGTAAACGATACGTTAATATTGCAGCACGCGTTCGCCGATTACGCCTTGACGGCTTCACCGTTTTCATCCAAGCCTTCGACGCGAGGGAACAGCGCGAGTTTCGTCACCTTTGTCCCCGCCTTCAAGCCCCCCCAGCGGATGCGCTCCTCCAAAGACCCTTCACCGAGACCGACACCGGCGTCGAATTCCGCCATTTTGTTCGGCATAAGCGGTTCCAAAAGCACGGCGGCGATGCGGAGAGCTTCCAAGCACTGATACAAGCACGCCTCCAATTCAGCGCGCTTCGTCTCATCCTTCGCCATGCGGAACGGTTCCGTCTCGGTGATGAACAAGTCGACATCCATGACGATATTCTTCGCCGCAGCCGCGGCGCGCGGCAAATCTAATTTGTCGTACGCCGCCATGGCGTCTTCGACCTGCGCCGTCGTTCGCGCCGGCCAATCCCAGTTGTCAAACGTCACCCGCTCGCCATCCTTCTCTTCACTCTGCACTTCACCACCGAAGTACTTGTTGATCATGGCCGTCGTTCGACTCACGCTGTTACCCAAAGTGTTCACGAGATCGCTGGAGTACACCTCCTGGACGCGGTCGGTGCTAAAGTTGGCGTCTTGCGCGCCGATGGGTCCCTCCACGGCGAGGTAGTATCGCATGGCGTCCAAGCCGTAGTGTTCCTTGAATCGGTCCATGCACGCCAAGTCGACAAAGTTACCCAGTGACTTTGACATTTTCCGTCCCTCGCGAATCCAAAAGGCGTGCGCGTGCACGCGCTGCGGCAGCGGCAAATCGAGCGCCATGAGGAGAGCGGGCCAGATGACGGAGTGAAACCAAGAGATTTCCTTCGCCATGATGTGCATGCTCGCGGGCCAATACTTGGATCTATCGGTGTACAACGCGGAGTCTTTCCCATCTCCGAGTCCGATGGCGGTGATGTAGTTCATCAACGCGTCGATCCACACGTAAATGACGTGCTTCTCGTCGTCCGGCATTTGGATGCCCCACTTGAAGTTGGTGCGCGAAATCGGCACGTCATTCAAACCCTCACTCAATCGTCCCATCATCTCGTTCCGCCGCGCGCTCGGCGTCAAAAACTCAGGATTGTCCGCGTGCAAAGCCTCCAACTCCTTTTGAAACTTGCTCAGACGGAAATAATAGTTTTCTTCGCTCGAGCGCACCATATCCTTGCCGCTAATCGGACTCTTGTAGTCGAGCTCCTTCGCCTTGGACTCGGTGTAATACTCCTCCTGTCCCTCGTCGTACCACCCCTCGAACCTCCCCAAATACACCGCATCCCTCTCTTGCAACAGTTTCACGAACGCCTGCACCTGACGCTCGTGATGCGCGTCCGTCGTCCGAATAAAGTCGTCGAATGAAATATCGTACGTCGTCATGACGTCTCGAAACTTTTTACTATTCTCATCAGCCAACGCCCGCGGCTCGATCCCGCGCTTATCCGCGCTCTGCTCGACCTTCAATCCGTGTTCATCCGTGCCGGTGAGAAAGAAGACGTCCTCCCCTCTCGCGCGGCGATACCTCGCGTACGCGTCCGCCACCGTCGACGTGTACACGTGTCCAATGTGCGGCTGGTCGTTCACGTAATAGATGGGCGTCGTCACGAACGTCGGCCTCGCGCTCGCGCGCGCGATCGCGCTCGCGCCTCGCGCCATCGCCCGCGTCGTCGCCCGCATCACCGTCGCGCGCGTCGGCGCCGGCGCCCCGACGGCGACGCTTTTCCCTCGCGCCCCCGGCGTCGCCACCGCGCGCCTGGCGCCTCGCGACGCCGCGCCTCGCGCCGCGCTCGAGACGAACATGACGCCGAGCGTCGTTCGCGCGCGCGCGTCGATCGTTCCACGCGTCGTCGTCGACGACGACGTCGTGTGACGCGCGCGGGGACCGATGGGCGTCGACGTCGACGCCCACGACGAGTCCTGATCGGTGGTGGAGTAGGTACTCACGTAATGAGTCACGACTCGTAAAGCCAAAGGTTTCAAATCCATCCGCCAGCGGGCGCGACGAGCGACGCGCGCGACGGTGGACGCGCCGACGTCACGCGCCGACGCCGCGACGGATCGGGTCCGACGAGATGTCGGCGCGCGGTCGTAAGCGCGCGACGCCGGACGAGGGCGTGAACTTTGCCCTCGAGCGCCTGCGCGACGGCCAAGACGGACGCGCCGGGTCGTTGTCGAACGTCATCGCGCGCGTGAGCGCGCTCGAGCGCGCGATGAAGGCGGGCGCGGGCTCGAGGCGCACGCTCGAGGACGTGGCGCTGTCGAAGGAGTATCGCGAGGTGGAGGATCGCGACGGGGACGTCATCGCGGCGGCGATCGAACAGGTGATGATCTCCGCGGCGAGGAGCATCCTGGCGGGCGACGGGTTCGAATACGTCTTGCCGAGTCGAGGGGCGACGGATCAGGTGTACCTCGAGGAGCTCGATCGAATCGTGCTGAAAAATAAAACCACCAAGGCGAACTTCGCGACGGTGTCGAGCGTGCGAAAGGTGACCATCCTGACGAGGGTGATGCAGTTGGTGCACCAGGTGCTGAGTCGCGGGATTCACGTGACGAAACGGGACTTGTTTTACACGGATGTGAAGTTGTTCAAGGATCAGAAGGACTCGGACGCGGTGCTGGATGACATATCGTGCATGCTTGGATGCACGCGGAACTCGTTACACGTCGTGGCGTCAGAGAAAGGGGTCGTCGTGGGACGTTTGCAATACAAGGAGGACGGCGACGAAATCGACTGCACCAAGATGGGCGTCGGCGGGAAGGCGATTCCTAGCAACATAGACAAGGTGTCCGACATGCGATCCGACGCTAAATTCGTGTTACTCGTGGAGAAGGACGCCGCCTTCATGCGTCTCGCCGAGGATCGATTTTACAACAAGTATCCGTGCATCATCATCACCGCCAAAGGTCAACCGGACGTCGCCACCCGACTGTTTTTGAGCAAGGTGAAGCGCGACCTGAAGATCCCCGTCCTCGCCTTGGTGGACGCCGATCCGTACGGTTTGAAAATCATCTCCGTGTACATGCAGGGATCGAAAAACATGGCGTTCGATAGCGGTAACCTGACGACGCCGGACATCAAGTGGCTAGGCGTTCGACCGAGCGATTTGGACAAGTTTAAAATCCCCGAGCAATGCAGACTGGAGATGACCGCGAAGGATATTGAGACCGGTCAGCACATGCTGAACGAAGATTTCATCAAGAGCAATCCAGATTGGGTCAAGGAGATCAACATCATGTTAGAGACGAAGACCAAGGCGGAAATCCAGGCGCTCTCGAGTTACGGTTTCCAATACCTGAGCCAAATTTACCTCCCTCTCAAACTCCAGGAGGGCGATTGGATCTGAACCCACCGAACGCGGTCGCTTAGCACACACTGTAGTCCACCATTTCACCTCTCATCCACCGTACGACGATCCGACGTCGAGCGCGCCTCGCGTCCGCACACGCCGACGCGCGGCGTCATGGCCAACGAACTTCCGCTCGAGCTCGTTCTCGCCATCGCGCGTCGCGCGTGGACGCTCGACGACGAAAAAGAACGCGCGAGCGGCGCACCGCCTCGCGAATTCGACGCCAACGCCAAGCCCGAGGCGTTGGAGCGACTCGCCGAGTTCATTGAAACGTTCATCGAGGAGGCGACGCATCGCGCGTGCGCGCTCGCCGACGTCGAGGGTGCGCGCGCGGTGGACGGCGAACATCTCGAGCGCGTCTTACCGCAGCTCTTACTCGACTTTGCGGGGTGAGACGACGCGAGGAGACGACGCGCGGGTCGACGATGTAATCATGTAGTATTCATATTCATTCTTTCATTCGGTGGCGAGGATCGAGAATCGAGAAATCGTCCGTCCTCACGCGCCCTCCTCCACCGGATTCCCCGCGACGGAGACGAGATTGATGCAGTATCGATTCCCCAATCTGTCTGGAAGATTGTGTCCGAGATGCGTCCCGTCGACGCTCACGCACTCGCCGTCGCGCAGACACCGCACGTTTTCCGGCACCATCTCCGCGTCGCGAAAGCTCGGCCACCCGTGCGCGCGAGACTCTCTCTCAAACTCTTCCCACGTTCGCCCTCTCGGCGCGATGAACAGCGGTTTCCCGCTCACCGAATCGTAATACGTCACCTCCTTTTGCCCCGAGACCTCCGCCGTCCACCGCGTGTTCCAGCCCGATCCCGCGGGCTCGGCGTAGTGTCTGTTGAAACAACAGATTCGATCCGCGAGCTCGCGATCGACGCCGTAGCGCAGATCGCGCATCACCGGTCGTTCGCACGTTCCGTGCGCCTTTTGCGACATGACGCTCTCGTCGGCGACGATGGGCAAGTTCATGCCTCGATTCCACTTCGATTCGGGCGCGCCCTCGCACCCGTTCGAGACGCCCGGGATGTCGGCGTTATCGAGAAACGCGCGCGGTCTCGACGCTCTGGCGCCCATGACGATTCGCGTCTTCGGCGCTCGGAGGGATCGCACCGTGGACGCCGCGCGCATGCGTGGGATGTCCTCGAGGCGACGAGTGCGGCGTCACACCGCGATGACGCTCGCGATGCGGACGACGATGACGCGCGCGACGGTGACGGTGACGCGAGGACGACCGACGACGACGATGACGCGCGCGACGCCCGTTCGCGCGCGCGGTGACGACGCGACGACGACGCGTTCGCGTCGGGACGCGCTCGCGTCGGTGGGACTCCTGTGCGCGTCGGTCGCGTTCGCCGCGCGCGCGAACGAGGACGACGAAGAGGAGGGTGGGAAGAGGAAGAAGCGCGTCGTGATCACCGGTTCGAACTCGGGGATCGGACTCGACGCGGCGAAGAAACTCGCGGCGAGCGGGGAGTGGACGGTGGCGTTGGCGTGTCGAACGCGCGCCGAGGCGGAGGCGGCGAAGCGAGAGATTTTCGAGTACTCGAACGCGGTCGCGGATGATAACGTCGAGTGTTACGGGTGTGATTTGGCGAGTTTGGAATCGGTGCGCGCGTTCGCGAGAGAGGTGCGCGCGAACGGTGGCGTTGACGCGTTGGCGCTCAACGCGGGCGTCGAGTACTCGGGCGACCCGGTGGTGCATCGTACCAAGGAGGAATTCGAGGAGACGGTGGGGGTGAATCATCTGGGACACTTTCTATTGGCGAACATGCTTCTCGATGAGCTGGAGAAGAGCTCGGAGACGCATCCGCGAATCGTCGTGACGGCGTCCGAGGTGCACGACCCGGCGTCGCCCGGAGGCGGCGTGGGCAAGGGCGCGACGCTCGGTGACTTATCCGGCATCGAGACCCAAGGGGCGGCGTTCGAGATGGCGTCCGGGGAAGAGTTCGATGCGGACAAGGCGTACAAGGACTCCAAACTCATGAACGTGCTGTTCACGTACGAACTCGAGCGACGTCTTCGCGAGCGAAACTCGAAAATCACCGTGAACGCCTTCGGTCCCGGACTCATCACTCGCACCGGTCTGTTCCGAAACCAAAATCCACTCTTCGTCAAAGTCTTTGATTTCGCCGTGAACAACGTCTTTCACGTCGCGGAGACGGTGTCCGGAGGCGGCGATTGCCTCGTCTTCATGCTCACCGATCCTTCGCTCGGCGGCGACCGAGGCGGCTTGTACTACAACAACACGCTCTCGCCGGGGACGCCTCCGACCGGTCACGCCTTCGTGCCCACGGAATCGAGTAAAGAATCGAACGACGTGGACGAGGCGCGTCGTCTGTGGGCGCTCAGCGAATCCCTCGTGGGTCTGTAAGTATTCAACTCTCGGTATTTATTCTTGGACGCTCGCGCCAAGCCCTCAGACGTCACCGCGCGCTCGCCGTCATGATCGCCGCGCGCGCCGTCAACGCCTCGCTCGTCGCGACGCCCGCGTCAACGTCATCGCGTCGCGCGCGTCACGAGCGCGCCGTCTCCTTCCGCGCCGCCGTGCGCGCGACCGAGCGCGCATCTTTCGCCTCGACGCGGTGCGCGAGCCGTCGTTCATCTCGTCGCGCGTCCGCGTCCCCGACCGCGTTTCTGTGGTGGAGCCGGGAAAAGGAGATTCGCAAGCGTTGGAAGCAACTGTGCGAGTTCGCCGCGGACGAGATCCCCGCGGCGTCGCCGTTGGGCGGGTCGAAAGGTCTCATCCGCTGGGTGGGAGAATATCCGCTCACGGCGGCGTCCGTCGCCACCGCGGTCGCCGGGGGCGTGAGCGCGGCCATATCCGCCGCGGTGTTGCCGGTCGTCGTCGGCGTCGCCGTGTTGGCGCTTCCGGGACTGTTGCTCATGTTCGTGGGAACGGCGGCGGTGGCGAGTCTCGTCGGCGCGTTGGTGCTCTTGCTCAGCCTTCCGGCTCTCGGCTTTCTCGGCGTCTTCGGAGGATCCATCGCCGCCGCCGCGAGCGCGAAATTACTCCCGCTCGCGATCATCGGTTCCGGATTATTATTCGGTGCTAAAACCATCGAATTCGGCGTCTCTCGCGACAGAGACGCCGAGCGGAAGCTCAAGGCGGGCGCCGACGCCGCCGACGACCCTTGGTCGCCGACCGACGTCAACGCGCGCGCCGCCGCCGAAGAGGAGGAAGACTTCGAAGAGACCGTCAAGGCGAACTGGGACGCGCGATTCCGCGCCCTGGACGGTAAACGCAAGCAAAAGTAGACACCATTTCAATCGATAGCGAGCCCGCATTAGCCTCGAAAATCCACAAACAGAGAAAGCGTCGCGCGCCTCGCGAGAAAACCTCAAACGGGGTCTGTTTTGTCGTCGTCATGTCGCTCGAGGAGGTCCCCACCGACGCCCTCATGGCAGAGATCGCTCGACGCTTAGAGTGTCAGACGAAGCCCGAGAAGCGTCTGATCCTCATCGGCCCGCCGGGCTGCGGCAAGGTGCGGCGATGTCGACCGCCGTCCCCAACCGAGTCACTCGACCATCGTCTACGCGTTCGAGCGCCCGAGCGTCGACTGACCGCGTTTCGCGTCTCGCGAGCAGGGCACACAATCGCCGAAAATCAAGGCGGAGCACTGCCTGTGCCATCTCGCCACCGGTGACATGCTTCGCGCGGCGGTCGCGGCCAAGTCCCCGAACGGCGTCAAGGCAAAGCAAGCCATGGAGAGCGGCGCGCTCGTGTCGGATGACATCGTCGTCGGCATTATCGAGGAGGCCATCAAGGCGCCGGAGTGCAGAAATGGTTTCATCTTGGATGGGTTCCCGAGAACGGTGCCGCAGGCGGTGAAGCTGGATGAGATGCTGGGCGCGAAGGACGTCGCCATCGACTCCGTTCTGAATTTTGAAGTTCCGGATGAAGTCTTGGTCGAGCGAGTGGAGGGACGATGGATCCACCAGGCGAGCGGTCGATCGTACCACACCAAGTTCGCGCCGCCGAAGGTTCCGGGTAAGGATGACTTCACGGGTGAGCCTCTCATGAAGCGAAAGGATGACAACGCCGAGACGTTAAAGTCGCGATTATCGGCGTTCCACACGCAAACCGCTCCGGTGATCGATTACTACAACAAGAAGGAAAAGGTCACCGGAATCGACGCGAACAAGCCCGCGGCGACCGTCGAGGCGCAAATCGCCAAGGCGTTGGCGTAAATACCGCGTGTTTTGCGACCGAGAAAAGTTATGTATAAACTTGTAAAGTGCGTTTACATATCTAAGTAAAGAGTAATCCTCATCAGGCCGATCCCGAGTCTGCGTTGCCGTACATGAGCTCAGCTTCCGAGAGCTCGGTAGAATCGAAGCGCTCTTCTTCCTCTGTCGACACTCTGGGTGCCTCGAGACCGAGAAGGGACGAAAGTGTCTCTATGAGCGGGCGGAAAGTGCCTGCGGCGGGAGACAAATCAGTCTCGCCGACGGACGCTTCCGCCATTCGCTGAGAGCACATGTTTCTAATCTCTATCGCGCGAATATCATCGCCTTGGTTCTCTTCCATCATGGCCCACGTGAGCCAGATGCGCTCGCTGCTCTTGTTGACGTTGACGGCGCACTTGAACAGTTGACGCGCGAGAGAAATGTTCCCTTCGCGCGATTCGAGCACACCCCAGGCGTGGAAAAGATTCGCCGCGTTGATATGTTTCGGGTTCACCCACACGCCCCGCTGAAACAGGTTGCGCGCCCGATCGATCTCTCCCGCTCGCCACTCCGCCATCGCCCACGCATTCCAGTTGGCTTGGTGCGTGGGATCGAGCACGGTGCCTTGGTCGAAATGTTTTCTCGCCGCCTCCAGATCACCTTGCTCGGCTTCGAGCTTGGCCAAGGCTTGGAGCAAGTATGGATCTAACGGGTTCAACTTGCAGCCCTTGGCAAGAAGTTCCTTGGCGCGGTCTACGTATCCGAGCTTGGCTTCCCACGTGCCCCACGCCAGCCAGACGTATTTGCTCTTCGGAGCCACCATCAAACCCTTCTGGAATAGCTTGCGCGCCTGTTCCTCGTCTCCCGCTTGACCCTCCAAGATTGCCCACGATTGCCAGATGGCTGCTGAGTTTCTACCGGCTTCCGTGCGAACGCCCTGTCTAAAGTGTTCCCGAGCCTCCGAGGTACGACCTCGCTCGAACGCCATCACGCCGAGCGAGTGGTACAAGTGCGCCGACGCCTCTTGTGGAGGAACTTGTCGAATACCCTTAATGTACAACTCTCTCGCACGTTGGTAGTTGCCCATATTCTTTTCCAGCGTGCCCCATCCGTGCCAGGCGGCGGCGTGCGTTTTATCGGCCGCCGTGGCGGCGTCGTAATACTTTCTCGCCAACACCTTGTTACCAGCCTTCTCCTCGAGCACCGCGAGCGCCACCCAGAGGTACGCGTTATCACCACCCTTTGCGTCCACGCCCGCTTGGTACACCTCTCGCGCCTCGTCGAGTCGACCCATCTGCGACAAAATCTTCCCGATGCCGCAATACGCCCGCCCGTCCGTCACGTCGTACGCCATCGCCTTCTCGAACATGGCGATCGCCTCGTATCGCTTCGACAACCTATCGTCCTTCGACTTCATGAACCCGGCCTCGTTCCGCAGCTTTCGCGCGCGATACAGCGTCAAGTCTTGGTTGATCTTCAGCGGTTTGCCCTCACCCGACGTCGTCGCCTCCTCGCTCCCCAACAACTGCATCGTCGACCCGCGCGAGGAGAGCACACCGACTCGTCGCTCCCCCTTACGCTCCAACGCCGCGTTCTCGTACGTCAGCGGTTCTTCCTCGGCGCGCGAGTCGCTCGAGGTCGAGCTCGCGCCTCCCCGTCTCGCCCTCCCGCTCGCCGGCGACGATCTTATCTCCACCGTCTCTCCGTCCTCGTCCTCGTCCAGGCTCATCGACGCGCTCGACGCGCGCGCGAAAACCTCTTCCCCGCGCCCCGACGTTGCCATCGCTCGCCCACGCCTCGCGGCGCGCTCAATCGCGCGCGAAGTCCCCGTCCCACATCGCACGGTCGTCCCCATCGTCCCGCGCGTCGCCCGCACCGTCGCGACGCCGCGCGCGCATCGCGCGAGTCGCCGCGAAGCGACGCCGTCAACGTTCCCGCGCGTCACGAACGCGCCGGCGGTCGACATGTGCGTCCGTCGCGCGCGCGTGTGACGTGGATACGATTCCGAGGTGGCTGGTGACCCTGGAGCGACGACGGACGAGGGCGCGACCGCGCGAGAGACGAGGCGAGCGCTCGAGCGCGTCGCGGTGGAGACTGGAAGCGACTAGGATTATCTATGAAACTCTTCTAACTCGTTCGACCGTCGTTCGTGGAGGTTTTCGGGGAAGCGTCGTCGGCGGCGGTGGTTTCGATTTCGTCGTCGTCGGCGTCGACGACGGGCGCGGGACCGCTCGGCGCGGTGACGCGGCGATTGCCGACGATGCGGGCGCCGCCGGCGTTGAGATTTTCGACGCCGCGCGGGCGAGGACGGTGGCGGTTGAAACCGAAGATGTTGGCGCCGACGAAGGATGGACCCACGGTCATGGGTTCGCGGCGGTCGGCGGCGCCGGATTCATCGTCCGCGCGGCGTTTGGCGAGGTGCACCACGCCGTGACCGATGGAAATGACGATCCAAATGGCGACGATGGTCCATAAGGAGCCACATCGCGCGATGGTGGCGAAGGCTCGATCGCGAACCGCCTGTTCGCGAGCGGGTCTGGCATCGTCGGCGACGCCATTGGTGATCATCTCCATCGCCTTTTGTATCTTTAAAAACAGCTCCTTCTTCGATGGGTCGTTCCCGGTCTTATCCGGGTGATACCGCATGCTCAAGTCTCTGTATCTTTTGCGCACCTGCGACGACGTGGCGTGACGACCGACGCCGAGGACTCGAAACGGATCCTCGCCTTCCTCGTCAGAGTATCCCAATGCGCGCGCGTACCTCTCGAAATACGACCACAACGTCTCGTACTCGGGCTTCTTCCTTCGTCGAATGAACCGCTCAAACTTGTGAGAATAAAAATACGCCGCCCCGAATATGACTACGATGGGAAACGACGCCGCGAACGCGACGAGCCAGATGGCGAACGACCACGTAGCGCTTGGCCCAAAGTAATACGCGCGTGTCTCCTGCGCCGTGGCCACGCCCTGGAACAAAGCTAAACCGACGAACAACTCCTGCGCGCCCTCGAAATACCACGTTGCGTACAGCACCCACGCCACGAACGGCACCATGGGCCACACGCGCGGATACGTGAGACACTTGAACACGGGCAACGCGCCGGTGGTGATTATCAAAAAATATCCCAAACGCGCCCGCCCCGCCTTGTGTAACCCCCACTGCACGCCTCCACTGCACGCGAGGTGAAAACACACCGCCGTCCAAGGAAACTTGGCCCGCCGCCACACCTCCGGGTGGACTCTCCCCGCGCGCACGAGCTTGGGCACGATGATGGCTTGTTGAAGAATGTGAAAGAGCTCGCGAAGGGACCAACCCAAGAGAACGTGCGCGACGTTGGCCAACGCGCCCTCGACGTCGTCCGAACTGAGCATCACGATCATCATGATCATTCGAAACCATGGGACGCCCATGACGCCGGGTCAACGCGGACCGGAGTGGGGTTGTTACCTCGGCGGTGAGACTGTTGAGGCTCTATTTTTGGGAACGCGCGGAGACGGCGCGTCACACGTCCTCCGTCGCGTTCATCGACGAGGCAGGAGAGGTCGGCGTAGCTTTATCGCGGCTGTCGCGTTGAGCATTTGAGCGCGACGTCGGTCGAGAGGGATGGATTCGAACGATGAATCCGTGGCGCTTGGCGAGCTCGCTGCGGCGACGGAGGAGTTGGATGCGTTGGACGTCCGAACCCTCGAGCGCTCGCGACTCCTCGAGGTGCGTCGAACGTTCGATGGTTAAACGTTTCGTACACGTAAATACGCGCGATTCGAGAGCTGACGATGAATCGACTTCTCGCGGTCGCAGGGATTGATGGAAGACGAAACGGCGACGAGTGGGCGCGCGAAGAGACTCCGAACGCTACTGGAGCGCGCGATGGACGTCGAGCGCGAGACCGCGGCGCGAGGACGAGACCGCGAAGCGGCCTTGGAGAATCAAATTCGTTCGCTCGAGGCGCTCGTTCGCGAACGCGGCGATGCTTTGCGCGCGAGCGAGCGCGAGCGCTTGGAGCTCCTGGAGAAGACGAAGAGTCTGCGCGTCGAGGCGCGCGAGCGCGCGGATGAATCGGACGCGGCGGCTCGTCGCGCGACGCGCGCTGAGGAAACTATCGACGCATTGACGCAAAAGAACGCCGCCCTCGAGCGTGTTCGCGACGAAAACATCGAACTTCGGTGCGAATTGAAAGATCGCGCGAGAACCGTCGAGGAGCTCGAGCGTCGCATCGAGGCGCACAGACAGACGGCGCGGACGGCGGAGCGTCGACAACTCAGCGCAGAGATTACCGCGGCGAAGAGCGAGGCGTTGGTGAACGAATACCTCGCCACGCCCGCGGGCGAGGACCGATTGCGTCTGGAACACCGCATCGGCGCGCTTCAGGAAAAGATTCGAGACTTGACCGCCAAGGAGTCTCGCCTCGCCGAGCGTCGTCGCGCCGCTTTGGCCGAGGAACTCGCCACCGCGCGTCACGCGCTCGCGATGGAAAAATTGCGAAACGTCACGAAAATAGACGACGATGCTTTAAAACTCTAACGATTCCGACGACCACGCGCTCTACGATTCTGGCTCGCTCGCCGCGACCGCCTCCGTCGCCTCGCCGCTCGCCTCGCCGTTCGCCTCCACCTCCGCACTCGGCGCGCTCTGTAACGCGTTCACCTTACGTAACGTGTCCGACACCGCCTCCTCCGGCGATGAATAGCTCTGATAATCAACCTCAACCGCGCCTTCGTTATACGTAGACGTCGCGTAAAAGCCCGCCACCGCGCCCATCAACGCGATCGCCACCAGCGCGTTTTGCATCGCGTTTCCGATTCCATCGAACGATTCGCTCTCCCAGGGATCGTCCACCAACATCTCCGGCGGTAACGAGTCCCGCTTGGCGTCGCTCAGCGGCGTCGGGGCGTCGTCCCCGCGCGCGTTCCCGTCGGGACGCCCACCTCGAGAGATGACGCGCGGTTCGATGCTCGAGCGTTTCGCGGCGCATCGCACGCGCGCGCGGGACGTCGAAAGGGCGCACATCGCCGCGCTCGTCGTCGCGGACATGGTCGCGCGTGCGTGCGTGCGCGCGCGCGAAAGTGCGGTCGAGGGGTCGACGCCGTCGAGGCGTGGAGTTTCGAGCCCGCGGATAACGCTCGACGACGGCGCTGAGACACTACAAGAACACACGCCTCTCGGTCGGTCATTTCGCGGTTCGTTTACCGCGGCTATACTTGCGCTTGCGTTTGGTCTTCCCACCCGCGGATGCGGTGCGTTTCTTCGGCGGCGCCTTGGCGGCGACGGCGGCGTCCCACTCGGCGTCGTCGGCGGGTTCCAGACCCGCGCGCCGACGACAATTATCGCACGTGCGCGCGCACACGGCGCTGGACACGTTCTCCCCGAGATATTTCAATAACGCCACGCGTCGACACGTCGAACGATCCTCGAGATAGGTCTCCACCGCGCGCAAGAGCGGAATCGACTTTTCCAATCGACTCCGCTTGGAGACGCCCTTTTGCGGCATTTTAATCAATCGCTCGATGCGTCCGATGTCTTGTCTCGCGTACAGCACGACGCCTCGCGCCGGGAGACCGTCTCGTCCCGCGCGCCCGACCTCTTGGTATAAACCTTCGAGAGATTTCGGAGCGCAGTGATGCACGACCCACCGAACGTCGGGTTTATCGATGCCCATGCCGAAGGCGATCGTCGCGCAACACACGGCGACGTCTCCGGACATCCATTTGTTTTGCACGGCCAATCGTTGCGAATCCGTCATGCCGGCGTGATACGACGCCGCGCTGGGTCCGGGTGGGAGTCCCTCGCGATGTCGACGCGCGCGGGCGTCGTTCAACGCCTGCGCGACGCTCGCCGTCTCGTCGCGACTGAGACAGTAGACGATGCCGGCGTCGTCGGCGCCGAATTCGTCGGCGATCCATTCGGCGAATTTTTGTAAATCGTGGAGATCGCGTTTGGGGCGCACGGCGAGAGAGATGTTCGGACGATTGAACGTCACGACGAACGATCGCGCCGTCTTGGTGATTTTTAATATCTTCATGACGTCGGCGCGCACCGCCGGCGTCGCCGTCGCCGTGAGCGCGGTGATCGGAACGTTTGGATAGTCTTTCCGCAGACATCCCAGCGCCTTGTAATCTGGACGGAAATCGTGTCCCCACGACGACACGCAGTGCGCCTCGTCGATGACGAATCGTGTCAAGAGCCCGTTGTCGTTTAACGCGCGCATCACGTCCGCCAACGCCGCGCTCGAGGCGAGCTTTTCGGGCGTCACGTACAACAATCGAATCGTCGGACGGCGTTTGCGTAATTCTCGAAACACCGCCACGGCGTCGCCCTGCGATTGTGCCGAGCTGAGAAAAGTGGCGGGAACGCTGAAATCCTTCACTAAGTGCGATACCTGGTCCTGGATGAGGGATAAGAGCGGCGAACAGACGACTGTTACGCCGCCCTGTAAAATCGCCGGGAGCATGTAACACAACGATTTTCCGCCGCCTGTGGGCATCAACACGAAACAATCGCACCCT
>MDTE01063851.1_pt1 | contig 39354 bp, 26 predicted proteins | sample 811231 | NCBI WGS metagenome assembly MDTE01 (sample SAMN05326651, study PRJNA326480) | marine metagenome | isolation source: seawater | place: Indian Ocean: Red Sea | collected 2010 | reverse complement strand
GGTCGAGGGATTCGTCCAGGATGTCCATCCGAATTGCGGCAATGGCATCTCGTGGCGGCTTGAACTGGCTCGAGGAAGACAGCGTCGTCTGCTGGGCAACGGGTGGGTGAAACGCGGTGGGCGCATCGTTCTGCCGGTCATCAATTCGCTGGACGTGCGACGCGGCGACCTGCTGTCCCTGAAGGTCGGGCCTCGAGATCGTGAGTACACCTGCGATCTGACCCGCATCAACCTGGTGATTCGTGAGGCGAGCGGCAAACAGCGAACCTGGAATCTCGAGAAAGAGGTGGCCGATTCGATCACCGAAGGGAATCCACACGCCGACACACACGGACACCCCGACACCTGGCACTTTTACCAGTCGCGGCTGGACGGCAAGGACGGCAGAGCCCTGGTGCCTCCGGGTTGCCTGCTGGCGAAATGGCTGGATGCCGAGACGGATCAGGAGCGGGCCGCATTGACCTCGGCCCTGGTCAAGTTGGTGGCCGGCACACGACCGAAACCGGTCGACAGTCCTGATGCGCAATTGTTCGACGCCTTGACGAAAAGCGATGGGACGCTGATGAACCTGGTCGATTTTCAGGCGATTGTGAAAGCGGCCGCCAAGGGCGAGAAAGGCGCAGAGGGGCAGGGGCCCGATCCGGGGATCTTTGGTGTGCCGATCGGGATGGCTCGAGTCGGTCAGGCCGATCTGATTGTCCAGGCGCCGTCGAAGCTGACTCTTGACCTGCCCGCTTCGGTGGCCGCGGGGCGCGAGCTCATCGTCAATGGGCGCCTGCACGCCCAGGGCGGGCAGGCGGGAAGCGTGCAATTGTCGACCGATGTGGCTCTCGCCAATGACAATGTGTTGCGGGGTGACTTGCCGATCGTCGTGACGCCGGGCTCCCCAGGCGCCCGGCGTGCCGCACGATGGGTGTCGGATTTCCAGGATCTCTTTCCGGCCGCGATGTGCTACTACCGGCTGGTTCCCGTGGACGAGGTGATCACGCTGGTGCTCTTCCACAGGGAGGATGAACCGCTGAAACGGCTGATGATGACGGTGGCCGATCGTCGGGACTTGGAGACCGACTGGGCCCAGTTGCGGTTCGTCAGCCAGGATGCACGCAAGATCCACAGCACCTTTGATCTCTTCCAGGGCTTCGCGTCCCAGGTCGGAAAGGTGCAGCAATTCGAGCCGCTCCGGGAGCCGATCCGCAAACGCGCCGAGGCATTCGAAAAGCACCTCAAGGAGGTTGAGCCGAAGCAGGTCGAGAGTTTGCTGGAATTTGCCGATCAGGCTTGGCGGCGTCCGTTGCTTGCCGAGGAGCGACTCCAGCTGACCGCGCTCTACGGCTCGCTCAAGTCCCAGGGACTCAGCCACGACGCTGCCTGGCGGCTTCTGCTGGCCCGTGTCCTGGTGTCATCCAACTTCCTGTACAAGGTCGAGGTGCCAGGAGCAGGCGACAAGGAGCGACCGGTCAGCGACTGGGAACTGGCGTCGAGACTGAGCTACTTCCTGTGGTCAACGACGCCCGATGAGACTCTGCGTCGTGCCGCCCTGGCGGGGCAACTCCAGGAGGCGGACGAGGTGTCCCGTCAGGCGACCCGCATGCTCGACGATGATCGCATCCGGGGACTCGCCACAGAGTTTGCCGCCCAGTGGATCGGAATCCGGGGATTTGATGAACACGACGAAAAGAATGAGAAGATTTATCCCCAGTTTGTGAAGCTGCGAGGTGCGATGTACGAGGAATCGGTTCGGTTCTTTGAACACCTGTTCCGCCACAACGGTCGCGTACTGGACCTGCTGGACGCCGATTTCACGTTCGTCAATGCCGACCTGGCCAGGTTCTACGGTCTGTCGGTCAAGCCGAAGCTGCCCGAAGGCGGCTGGTGGCGAGTCGATGGGGTGAAGCAGCACGGGCGCGGAGGAGTGCTCGGGATGGCCAGCGTGCTCGCCACGCAGTCGGGAGCCTCACGCACCAGCCCGGTGCTGAGAGGGAACTGGGTCGTTGAGACAATGCTCGGTGAAAAGCTGCCGAAGCCACCGGCCCAGGTGCCCGATCTGCCTGACAGCGAGACCGACACCAATGGTCTGACGGTGCGGCAGCTCGTGGAGAAGCATCGCAGCGTGGCGTCGTGCGCAAAGTGCCACGACCGCATCGACCCGTTCGGATTCTCGCTGGAATCCTTTGACGCGATCGGACGATTACGAAGCAGGGACCTGGCCGGAAGGCCGATTGACACGAAAGTGGTCCTGAAAAATGGGACACGGTTCGAGGGAATTGCGGGTTTACGGAACTACCTGTTGATCAAACGGCGTGACCAGTTTGTGAGGCAGTTCTGCCGCAAGCTCCTGGGGTTTGCGCTCGGGCGAGGCGTGGCCTTGTCTGATGAGCCTCTCCTGGCAGAACTGGCGAATGCCCTGAAGGCCAACGACTATCGACTTGCGGTCGCGATCAAGGGGATCGTGACAAGTCGTCAATTCCGGTATCATCGCGGTCTGCAGGCCACGAAAACGGACGAGGATTGAGAGGGACGGGTGTCATGTTTGACTCGCTGAGACGAGATCGGTTGACACGGCGGGCCTTGCTGCAAGGCCTGGGTGTCTCGGTGGCGCTGCCGTGGCTGGAGTCAGTCAACGTCTGGGGCGACGACAAGTCGTCGGAAGCGGCGGCGGGCGATGCGCCGGTGCGGTTTGCCTGTCTCTTTTCAGGCAACGGGTTTCACAAGGCCGAGTGGTCAGCCAGTGGGGCCGGGGCCCAGATGCAATTGGGCAAAGTGCTCGCGTCCCTGGAGCCACACCGCGAAAAGATGCTGTTTATCCAGGGGCTCTACAACGCCGAAGCTCTCAAGGGCAACATCCATAGTTCGCAGACCGGGAACCTGCTTTCGGGCGCACCACTTGCCGCCGGCGGGACGATTCGCTCGGGGACGAGCGTCGACCAGGTCATCGCCCAGAAGTATGGACGCGAGACCAGGGTGCCGAGCCTGGTGTTGGGATGCGAGAAATCGATCGCGAGCGTCCACAAGAATTATTCGATGCTCTACAGCTCGAACATCTCGTGGAGCTCCCCGACAACTCCCACGCCGCTGGAGCTCTATCCGGCGCTGGCCTTTGACCGGATGTTCAAGGACACCGTTCAAAAGACGGACCGCAGTGTGCTCGATGCCGTGCTGTCTGAGGCCAAGTCGCTGCGAGGTCGTATCAGTTTCAGTGATCGTCGCAAGCTGGATGAATACCTCGATTCGGTTCGCGATGTTGAGCAGCGGATTGACCGTGCGGGGCGCGACGGCAAGTTCCAGGGGTTTCGACCCACCATCTCGAAACCCAACATCCCACGTCCCAAGGACGGCCTGCCGCAGGACGTCGACGAACACATGCGGCTGATGTGCGACATCCTGGTGCTCGGCTTTCAGGCTGACATGACACGAGTCGCCACTCTCAAGCTCAACAATGACCACAGCTCGATGAGATTCCCTCACCTCGGTGTGGATTACATGATCCATCACCTGCTGAGCCACTCGGACACGCCGGACTGGCTCAAGGTGAACCAGTTCTTCATCGAGCAACTCGCCTACATCGCGACCAGGCTCGGCCAGATCCAGGAAGGAGAGCGGACGGCGTTGGACAACTCAATGCTGCTGTACTGTTCCAGCATGCTCACGGGCCACCACGACGCGACACAACTGCCGGTTGTGCTGGTCGGCGGAGGCGGTGGCCAGATCCAGGGCGGACGCGTGCTCGACTACCGTGGCAAGCCAAATCGCAAGATGTGCAGCCTCTACCTGTCGCTGCTCGATAAGGTCGGCATCCATCGCAAGTCATTTGGGGATTCGACCGAGCGGTTGGCGGAGGTGTGAGAGCCTTGGCGAATCGAAGCCACGAGCTGAAGCAGCCGGCTGTCCGACGCGTCCGAAGCTGGCCAGCCGTCGCGGCTGTGCTGCTCGGATCGACCGCAGTCACCTGCATGTCGGTGGCTGGCGTGTTGGCCGAAGATGCCGACGTCGCGGCGCCGGGCGAATTTGACCCGGTATTTCGGACCCTTCAGCAGGAGTGGCGGCCGGGTCCGAAGGGCCGCACGTTGAAGGCGTCCACCCTCGAGCCGCTGGTCCGCCTGAGTCGCCGGGCGGACGCAGCCGGCCGCGGTCGTATCCTCAGCTGGTGGCTGTCCCAGGTCCGCACGCGAAGCCGCGATCTCGCACCCATGGTCGCTCGATTGCATCTCGAGGGGGCCGACTTGCGCGGGGTGAATCTCACCCGTCCCGGACTGGCCGATCGGCTGAATGCGGCGTCATTCAGCGCAGCCTACGCATCGGGAGAGTACCTGTCGGGTCGTGGGGTCTTCACAGCCTCGTTGGTTGGAGCCCGGTTGTCGCAAGCGAAGCTGGATCGAGCTGATTTGCATGGGGCCAATCTTCAGGAGGCCGACCTGCGTGGTGCCAGCCTGCGGCAAGCCAACCTGGCCCATGCGGTGCTCAACGGTGCGGACCTGCGTGGGGCTGATCTCCGAGGTGCCAGGCTCGAGGGAGCACGGCTGAAGGGAGCACGGCTGAAGGGAGCACGGCTGGACGGAATTCAACTGGCAGAGGGTGACTCGGTTCCGCCTGGTTCGGCTGCGCCGGACCGCGTGGCGTTCTTTGAAAATCGCATCCGTCCGTTGTTGGTGACCCGCTGCATCAAGTGCCACGGTCCGAAGAAGGCAGAGGGGGGATTGAGGCTCGATACCGAATCGGGACTCAAACAAGGTGGGGATGGTGGACCGGTCTTGCTGCCGGACAAGCCGGGGCAAAGCCCGTTGTTGCTGGCGGTCAGGCGGACGGGCGAGTTGAAGATGCCGCCCACCAGGCCACTGGACGATCTGTCGATCGCCCACTTGGCTCGCTGGATCCGCGAGGGGGCGGCCTGGCCAGACGGAGTGAGCCTGGTTGCGGACACGGTCTCCTTGCGTGGCGGTCCCATCACTGACAAGGAACGGTCATTCTGGTCATTCCAGCCCGTGTCTGATCCCAGGCCGCCTGTGTTTCCTGTCGGGACGCCGGGGATACGCAATGACGTTGATCGGTTCGTGCTGGCCCAACTCCATGCGGCCGGCCTGGAGCCCGTGCCCGAGGCCGATCGCAGGACGCTCATCCGGCGTGTGACTTACGATCTGACCGGTCTGCCTCCGACGCCCGAGGACGTCAGGAAATACCTCACCGACAGCAAGCCCGGGGCGCTGGCTCGGGTCGTGGATCGCCTGCTCGAGTCGCGAGAATACGGTGTCCGCTGGGGACGCCACTGGCTCGACGTCGTCCGGTACGCGGACACGGCGGGCGAGACGGCGGACTTTCCGACGCCGCTGGCCTACAAGTACCGCAACTGGGTGATCGATGCCTTCAACGGTGATCTGCCCTATGACGTGTTCGTTCGCCACCAGGTCGCAGGCGACCTGATCGCTGAGGCGGAGGGCGACCTCGATGACGACGCGTATCGAAAACTCAGAATCGCCACCGGGTTCATTGCCGTCTCGCGACGGTTTGGCTTCGATTCCGAGAATTACCACAACCTGACGATCCAGGACACGATCGACACGCTCGGACAGGCCGTGCTTGGTCTGAGTCTCGGTTGTGCTCGTTGTCACGACCACAAGTATGACCCGGTCAATGTCGAGGACTATTACGCCTGGTACGGGATCTTCGAGAGCACCCGGTATTCCTTCCCCGGTTCTGAACAGAAAAAAAAGCCTTATGACCTGTTTCCGGTCGTAAGGTCGGAACGGGCCGAGGCGGCACGTGCATCCCACGCGGCGCGGCTGAAGGCCATCGACGGGGAGTTGGGCCCCCTGGCGGTCAAGGTGGCCCTTCTCGAGTCCGCTGCATCGGATCGGCCTGATTCCTCCCCCAGTCCCCAACGCCGACCGGGATCCCAAGCTGGCAAGACCCGCCGCTTGACCGTCAGTCCCTGGCGGGCGTACCTGGCTGGTCGCCTGTTGAACCAGAAGGATGCCAACAGGGACGGACACCAGGGATTTCATGTCTGGCATCGCAACAGCCTGCCGCTGATCGGTGTCAACACCTCGAACACGCTGCTTCGCGTGCCCGGAGACGTCCGTCCCGGCGCAGTGGTGGTGCATCCGGCGGCGCGAGACGGCATCGGGATTGCCTGGCGAAGCCCATTCACCGGGCGGGTGAGAATCAGCGGTCGTGTCACCGATCGTCATGTCAGTTGCGGCGACAGCGTCCGCTGGCACGTCGACCGCCTGGACGCCGAAGGTCTCCATGAGCTCGCCACGGCGCCCAACACCCAGGGCCGGTCACGAGCGATCGCCGATCCGAAGCTGATGAGTGTTCCGGTCCGAACGGGAGACTATCTGCAGCTGGTGCTTTCTCCGCAAACCAGCTTCGGGTGCGATCTGACGGAGATCGAATGGGATATCGTCGAATTGCTCGACGCATCCGATCCAGCAGACCGCAGGCCGGAGCGGTGGAGCCTGACCAGGGACGTGGTTCGGAGTTTCCACCGGAGCAATCCTCATCCGGGGCGAAATGATGCGGGTGAGACGTGGAGTTTCTTTCAGGCTGACGTGGATCGGGGAGCGGCATGGGCCCGGTCGGCTGATCTGGTGCCGATCACGTTGACGTGGCAACCCGGCGAGGAGGATCTCGCAGCACTCCAGCGACGGCTGCGAAAACTGAAGGACCGGAAGGCCGCCTTGGCCATGACCGAGCCGGTGGGGATGCACTACGGGGCCATCGACGTGGATATGCCCGGCGACGCGATGATTCAGATTCGAGGCGACCGTGCCCATTCCGGGGACACGGTGCTTCGTCGCAACCTGGAGATCCTGGGGGGACAGAAGCTCGAGGATCCGGCCGCCAGTGGGCGGCGGGAACTGGCGCGGTGGCTGACGGCACCAAACAACCCATTGACAGCCCGCGTGATGGCCAACCGGGTCTGGGCGTGGCACTTTGGAAACGGCCTGGTCGCGACGGCCAACGACTTTGGTCAGCGAGGTGACCGGCCCTCGCATCCGAAACTGCTCGATTGGCTGGCGTGCCGCTTTCGGGAGGGGAGATTCTCGGTCAAGGCCTTGCACCGGTTGATGATGAACTCGGCAACCTATCGTCGGTCCAGTCGCTTGGATCCTCGAGCGGTCACGGTGGACCCGGACGCGAGAATGTTGTGGAGGTTCAACCGGAGGCGGTTGTCGGCCGAGGAGATTCGTGACGCGATGATGTTCGTGAGCGGGGACCTCGATCAAAGCCCCGGTGGCGCACATCCCTTCCCGGCCGAATCGAGTTGGACCTTTTCTCAGCACGGTCCCTTCTACGGCCTGTATCCGTCGAAGCGACGCAGCGTCTACCTGATGCAGCAGCGGCTCAAGCGGCACCCCTTCCTGGCGTTGTTTGACGGTGCCGATCCCAATGTGAGCACATCTCGTCGCGAACTGACGACGGTCCCGACTCAGTCGCTGTACCTGATGAACAGTGGCTTTGTTCACGAGCAGTCGGGACGGCTGGCCCGCCGAGTGCTCGCGGAGTTGCCTGCCGACGCGGACGAGAATGCCGTGTTGCAACGGGGCTGGAAGCTGGTGCTGTCGCGGCCTGGCACGATGGACGAGCTGCGAGAGGGACGCCAGTTCCTGGCGGCCTACGCGGCGGCGCTGGACGAGGGACAGAACGAACAAAGGGGGCAATTGGCCCTGGCGGCGCTGTTCCGGACGCTGATGACTCGCAACGAATTCCTGTTTGTGGACTGAGTCGAACAAGATGATTGCGCAGGACGTCATGGCGATACATGGGGAACCACGATCCCGAAGAGAAGCACTGGCCAACTTCGCCGGTGGATTCGGCGCGCTGGCACTGGCCGGGATGATCGGCGAGGACGCCCTCGCTGATGCCGGCAACCGTGATCCGCTGTCCCCTCGCCAACCACATGTCGCGGCAAGGGCGCAGCGAGTCATCTTCCTGTACATGACAGGTGGCGTGTCGCATGTCGACAGCTTTGACCCGAAGCCAAGGTTGATCGGCGGTCATGGGCAGTCGATCACTGTCGACAACTGGCAGGGAAAGCTGGGGGACTTCAAGCGGTTTCTGAAAAGGCCGGACTGGGAGTTTCGCCCGGGGGGGGATTGTGGCACGGAGGTCAGTGACCTGTTTCCGAGAATGCGTTCGATCGTAGATGACTTGTGCGTGATCCGATCGATGAAATCGGACCACACGAATCACTACGAGAGCACGCTGGGCATGCACTGCGGCTCATGGACCTTTGCCCGTCCGTCGATCGGAGCCTGGTGCAGCTATGGCCTTGGGACGGTCAATCAGAATCTCCCGTCGTTCATGGTGCTGGCACCCAGGACGCCGTATGCCGGTGCCCAGACCTGGGGCAGCGATTTCTTGCCCGGTTGTCACCAGGGCACCTGGATTGTCCCGGGTGCCAACCCGATCGCCAACCTTCGGCCTCGTGTTGGAGACAAGCTCCAGCAACTGGAACTGGCGCTGCTCAGGGCGGCCAATCGTCGTCATCTCGAACAACGACGTCGGGACGCGGCTCTCGAGGCCCGCATCCGTTCCTTCGAGACGGCCTTCGGAATGCAAAGTGAGGCTCCCGAGGCAATGGACCTCTCCGGCGAGACCGCAGCGACGCTGGCGATGTATGGCCTGGCGCCCGGCCAGACCAACGGATTCGGCTGGCAGTGCCTGGTGGCGCGTCGGCTTGCCGAACGGGGCGTACGGTTCATTGAATTGATCGACGTGGGGAGCTCGGCCAACTGGGACGCTCATGGCAACATGGCCACGCACGGGCCCCTGGCACGCAACGTCGACGGTCCGATCGCCGCGCTGGTGACCGACCTCAAGCAACGGGGGATGCTCGAGGACACGCTGGTGGTCTGGACAACCGAGTTCGGACGGACGCCGTATCACGAACGAGCCGATCATCCCGGCCGCGAGCACCATCACCAGGTGTTCAGTTCATGGATGGCTGGAGGTGGAGTGAAAGCGGGCATGGTGCATGGGGCATCAGATGAACTGGGCATCGACGTGGCGAGCGACCAGGTGCACGTGCACGACTTTCACGCGACGATTCTCCACCTGCTCGGATTGGACCACGAGCGGCTGACATTCCGTCACGCGGGACGAGACTATCGACTCACCGATGTGCACGGCGAGGTCGTCCACGACATCGTCGCCTAGAGCAGTTCCCTGGGCACCTTGCCGCCATAGACCAGGTGAACGGGGCGTCCGCCCGGGTCGACGATTTCCTCGTCGCCGGTCATCCCGATGCCGTGGTAGACGATTCGGCAGAAGTCGGCGACACCGACCCTGCGCGAGGTTGGGTAGGCGGCATGCTTGTCGGTGCTTCCGATGACCTGGCCACCGGGGTAGCCGCCGCCGGCCACCAGGATACTCTGGGTTTGTGGCCAGTGGTCTCGGCCGGCGTTCCCGTTAATCTTCGGGGTTCGGCCGAATTCACCGGCCGTGATCACCAACGTGTTTTCGAGCAGGCCCCGCTCGGCCAGGTCCTCGATCAGGACTCCGACGGCTCGGTCGTGCCGCGGCATCTTGTTGTCGAGGGCGCCCTTGATGTTCCCGTGGTCATCCCAGTAGCCGGTGTTGAGACTCACAAACCTCGCACCGGCCTCGATCAGACGCCTCGAGAGCAGGGCCTGTTCCCCCCAGCCCGGGCCGTACTTGTCGCGGGTCCGCTTGTCCTCTCGATCGAGTTCAAACGCCTGCTTGGCCTTGCCGGACATGAGAATGTCGACCGCCTGCTGGTCGATCTCGTCGATGTTGTCGAACACAGGCGACTCATCGATCTGGCGACGGAACCGGTCAAATTGTCTCGAGAGGCCGAGTCGGTCTCCGAGCCGGACCTTCGAGAGCCCATCCACGAGCGTGAAGCTCTTGTGATCGGCTGTCGGCAGTCGTCCCGCCTCGTTTCCGTAGCTGAACTCACCGAGCCGAAACGGGTTGTGTGCAACACCGAGGTAGGAACCGCCGTGGAAACCGAATCCGCCATCATTAAAGTTGACGGTGGCCGGTACGCCCGGGTCGCGCGGCCCGAGTAGTTTCGAAATGCAGGCACCCATCGACGGGTTGCGCGGACGACGGTCAGAACCGTTGGCACCGAGAAATGCGGTGAGCATCCAGTGGGCCGCCGCCCAGTGGTCGCCGTTGCCGTGAGAGAAACTGCGGATGACCGAGACCTTGTCAATGATCCTGGCCTGGTGAGTCAGCAATTCGCCGACCCGCAGGCCCGGGATCGTCGAGGCGATCGAGTTGTATGGACCCCGGATGATCGACGGAGCCAGCGGCTTCATGTCGAAGGTGTCAAGCTGGCTGGGGCCACCGTGTTGCCAGATCAGGATGACGGACTTGTCGGACTGACGAGTGCGGCCCTCGGATTCGGCACGCAGCAGATCGGACAATCCCAGGCCGAACAACCCCAGCGATCCCACTTCGAGGAACTGCCGACGGCTGATGCCGTTGCACAACTCGCGAGACGTCGGGCCGGTGAGTGTTAGCATCACATTTTTCCTCGAATCGTCAGGGTGGGCTGGCCGCACGCCAGCTGCTGAGAATATATCAACCCGAATCGATGTGGCTCAACGCTGATGAGCGGCCACCGTCGGCAGGTGTGTCGGGACGAGACGGGACGAGTCGGACGGCGAGCACCGAGGGCATCGAGTACGAGTTGTGGCAGCAGGGGCCGATCCTGCTTGTTGGCCAGAGTGCGTTGAGTCGCTCCCTTGAGGTGCTAGAGCTGTTCGACCGTCGGATGTTCCACCGAGACCACCACGATCGGTGGTACTACTTTGTCGGCGGATCCTTAGTGTCTCAATGAACTCGAATTCGTTCATGACTGGCATCGAGAGATCGATGCAGAGTCACGTCGGGGCGTTCGTGGGCCAGTTTTTCGAGACCGTCAGCGCCGTTGCCCGATTCCACCACATCATACTGGAAGTCGTTGAGCGGCGTGCGGAGCTCATGGCTCATGTTGGCCAGGAACTCGCTCTTGGCCTTGGCGGCTCTTTCCACTTCCGAACGCGTGTCGTGCAACGCCTGGTTGCTTGATACGAGAGCCTGGTTGAGTTCCTCGAGTTCGGCGGTGTAGGTCGCCGCTCATCCCACCGCCCTGAAATGTGATGCCCGGTTGTCCCATCGCCCCACGAATGCAGAGACGAGGCTCCACAGAGTGAGACCCGACCGACTTCATGCGTTCCAGATCAGCTTGGTACATCCGGGGACTGGAGGATCGTGAGACGGGCCTGTTGCCAAGACCAGGGGCCGGTTATTCCTCCAGTAATGGGCATTCGGGTGGGGTGGGTCGCATCGCCGTCCTGGGCCGCATGGCCGGTCTAACCTGCCGCCAGTCGCCAATTGTCGCTGTGGCAGGTCGGTTTGCAGGTGGATGGGGCCGCTGTGGTGACGATGTGAGAGTTGCAGCCGACACCCTCACCTTTGCTGGTTGGCTGCAAGCGGACCCTTGCTGTTTTCCCTCCGTCGAGAAGTCCTCATCCGGCTTCTCGACGGTCCTTACACAACTGAGATCGGCACCTGTGAGTTGAGCCCTGCCGGCCACCTGGTCGGCAGGGCTCTTTTCATTCTGGTCCACCCGTTGTCTCGACGACGGCCTCGCGGAGTCGTTCGTCTTGTGGCGTCTCGCAGAGTGGTTTCGACGCCGGCAGGGCAGTATCCTCAGCCCTCGCATTCCGAACCCACATTCGAGATCTCAGCCGATGAAAATCGAACACCTGGCCTGGAACGTCGAGGATCCGATCAGCGTGGCCCGCTGGTACGTCGAGCACCTTGGATTCTCGATCAAGCGGAAAATCGATGCTCCGCCGTGGATCCACTTCCTGGCCGACGACAGCGGCACGGTGATGCTTGAGCTGTATGGCAACCCGGCAGTGGATGTGCACGGTTTTGGCGACATCCCGGCGATGGCGCTCCACCTGGCACTGGTGACCGATGACATCGAGGCCGACATGAACCGGCTGGCCGAGGCCGGCGGTGTCCCCGATGGCGAGATCAACACCAATGAGTCGGGTGACCGCCTGGGCATGATCCGCGACCCCTGGGGATTCTGCCTCCAGCTCGTGCAGCGTGCCGTTCCGATGATCTGACACGAACAGGCATTCGCTGAGCTGGTGCCCGAAACCGGGATGGCCAGACGCTGGCAACGGCGCGTGGTGATAATTTGAGATTGGGAATGAGACCGAGGACGAGACGGACATGAGTGACAGCGATTTTGCGGGCAAGCACGTGTTAATCACCGGTGGGACGCGGGGGATCGGGCGGGCCCTGGCGATCATGTTGGGCGCCGAAGGGGCCCGGCTGTCACTCAACTACGTCTCGCGGGCCGAGGATGCCGCGTCGGCCGTGGCCGAGGTCGAGCAGGCGGGTGGCGAGGCGGTGGCCGTGGCGGGCGACGTGTCGACTCCCGCGGGTGCCGACGCGATCGTGTCAGCAGCCCGGGACGCTCTCGGTCCGATCGACATGCTGGTCTGCTCGGCAGGAACGAGCTCTCCGACGCCGGCTGACGAGATCAGCTGGGATCTGTGGAAACACGAACTCAACGTCAATCTCGATGGCACCTTCACCATGATTTATGCCGTCAAGGACGAGATGCAGGAGCGGGGCTTCGGTCGGATCGTCACCGTCAGCTCGATCGCGGGACTGCGCGAACGGATGAACCAGGTGCCGTATTCCACATCCAAGGCGGGTGTGATTGCACTGACTCGCTGCACGGCACATGCGTGGGCAGGCCAGAACATCCGGATCAACTGTCTCTGCCCGGGCCTGACCGAAACCGAGATGGCTCACACGCTCGGCGACGATGCAATGGCCCACATCATCGAGAACACTCCTATCGGACGGATCGGTCAGCCCGAAGAACTGGCATCCGTGGCCCGTTTTCTGCTCTCTGAAGAATCGAGCTACATGACCGGCCAGACGATTGTCGCCAGCGGCGGTCGCTGCATGTTGCCGGGGTGATGTGTGAGGGGAGCGGCAGGGATGAGCGAACAGTTGGAGGTCCTGTTTGAGCCCGAGCGGTCCGAATTGGGGTATTTGCCAGAAGGGCCCATGGACTGTGGTTCTGGCGAGATCAGCTGGGTGGCCATCCAGCACGGTCCCGATTCTGTGTCCGGGTCGCTGTGCGTACTGGATGCCCTCAGCGGGCACAATCGCTCGGTCGCATTGCCGGGACGTCCGGGGTTTGCATTCCCTACCGACGATCCGGACCTCTTCCTGGCCGGAATCGAGCGCCACGTCTGCCGGGTGAGCCTGTCGACCGGGGAGTGCGTTCGGCTGAGTGATGAGGTGGAGTCAGGAGTCGAGAACACCATCATCAATGACGGGGTGGAGATCCCCGAGGGACTCGTGTTTGGTTGTAAGGACCTGGCATTCCAGGACTCCAAGGCGGGGTTGTATTTCTGGAGGCGAGCCGACGGGAAGCTGTTTCTGCTCAGAGACGATCAGTTGTGCTCCAACGGCAAGGTCGTCTCCGCGTGCGATCAGGGATGGCAGATCTGGGACATCGACTCACCGACCAGGCAAGTTGTGTCATACGTCCTGGATCCCGACGCAGGAACGCTGAGCGATCCGACACTCGCGATCGATCTGACTCATCTTCCGTTTTTTCCCGACGGCATGGTCGCCGGGCGGTCCACCGGGAGTGTGATCATTGCGTTCTACAACCCGGAGGCGGTGGACGACGGTGAGGTCCACGAATACGACCTCAAGAGCGGCGACCTGTTGACCAGGTGGCTGGTTCCGGGATCTCCACAAGTCACCTGTCCGCTGGTGTGGAATTCGCCGGAGGGTGATCGGTTGGTCGTGACCACTGCTGCGGAGAACATGGACGCAGACAAGAAGGCCGCTTTTCCGCTTGCGGGAGCCATGTTCGTTTCGCAGCCCTTCGACTGATCGGGCCACCGGACGACCCTGACATAGACGATTCCACTGGGAGCCTACCATGAGCAACGAACTCTGCTTCAGGACGGCGGTCGAACTGGCATCACTTGTTCAGTCCGGGGATCTCTCGTCCCGTGAACTCCTCGATGTTCACCTCGACCAGATTGACCAGGTCAACCCGCATGTCAATGCGGTGGTGACCCTGACAGATGAGCTCGCCCGTGAGCAGGCGGCTGCGGCCGACGAGCGCCAGGCGCGAGGTGAACCGCTCGGTCCTCTCCACGGCCTCCCGGTGGCACACAAGGACCTGGTGTCGACTGCGGGGATTCGTACGACCAGCGGGTCTCCGATTTTCAAGGACTTCGTGCCGACCGAGGACGCGTTGATCATCGAACGGCTCAAGCGGGCCGGTGCGGTGCAGGTGGGTAAGACCAACGTCCCCGAGTTTGGGGCAGGATCGCAGACGTTCAATCCCGTGTTCGGCGCCTGCCTGAACCCCTACGATGTGTCGCGGACGTGCGGCGGCAGCAGTGGCGGAGCGGCTGTGGCCCTGGCCTGCGGCATGGTGCCAATCGCCGACGGATCCGACACCGGGGGCTCGCTGCGCAACCCGGCCAACTTCTGCAATGTGGTCGGTTTTCGCACATCGCCTGGCCGAGTGCCGGTCTATCCGACAGAACTTGGCTGGTTCCCCATCTCGGTTCAGGGCCCCATGGCCAGGACGGTCGAGGACACCGCCCTGATGCTCAGCGTGATGGCAGGCCCCGATCCGCGGGTACCAATCTCGCTGACGGACCCCGGTGACCTCTTTCGGGGATCACTCGAGCGAGACTTCTCCGGCACGCGCGTCGCTTGGAGTCGAGACCTCGGGGCGTTTCCGGTCGCCGACGACGTGGTCGGGGCGCTCGAGAGCCAGTTGGGGGTGTTTGATCAACTGGGGTGCCAACTCGAGCATGACCATCCCGACTTTGCCGACGCGGACTGGGTCTTCAAGGTCGTCCGGGCCTGGGCGTTTGAGAGCAAGTTCACACCCCTGATGGAGCAACACAGGGACTTGCTCAAGGAGACCATCATTTGGAACGCCGAAGCGGGGCAGCAGCAAAGCGGACCCGATGTGGCACGGGCCGAGCGATTGCGGACGGCGCTGTATCACCGCGTGCGGACGTTCCTGGAGACCTACGAGTTCCTGGTCCTGCCGGTCAGCCAGGTGGCACCGTTTGACGTGGAGACGCCTTATGTGACCGAGATCAATGGCCAGGAAATGAAGACTTACATCGACTGGATGATGTCGTGTTACTTCATCACGGTCACAGGTCTGCCGGCGCTGAGTCTTCCCCTGGGCTTCACCGATACTGGTTTGCCGGTGGGGTTGCAAATCGTCGGCCGTCACCAGGACGACCTCGGTGTGCTGCAACTGGCATATGCCATTCAGCAGGCGACCGAAGCCTGGAAGCGACGCCCGGGGGTTGTTGAAGAGACCACGTAGCCAATCTGGTAACAGATTGGGAGGGGCGCTGATTGCTCCCCCAAGTGTGACCACTTCAGCGACGTTTCGACGTCGGTCACTGCAGGGACTAGGCCAGGCCGGGGATCGGCTTTGTCTCTTCCAGCAGGTTGATCAGCTCGGTAGGTACGCCCCGCGTGACGCGGACCTCTCCGACGTCGAAGAGCTTGTTGAGTACCGTGGCGACCAGCTCCCTGGGCGCGTAGGGCGTCGAGATGGGTTTCGTGGCGTAATTGTCGCTTTGGCCGATGACCTGTCCGCCTGGTACTCCGCCCCCCGCGACCAGCAAGCTGGTCAGGCCGCCAAAGTGGTCCCGCCCGCCATTCTTGTTCTTGCGTGGTGTGCGACCCATCTCGCCAGTGACCACCAGCATGATCTTCTCGGACAATCCTCGCTGGTGCACGTCCTCGAGAAACGCGGCGACGGCATGGTCGACCTGGGGTCCGAGCCAGTTCATGCCGCCCAGGTTCTTGGGGCTGTTGTTGTTGCTGTGAAAGTCCCAGCCACAGTCGCTGACCGTGACGAACCCGCAACCTGCCTCGCAGAGTCGCCGGGCCATCAGCATCTGCTTGCCGAGCAGATTGGATGCGCGGCTCATGTCGTACCAGCGGTGGACGTCTGCGTTCTTGAACAGGTGGCTGGTGTCGTAGGCGTCGACGGTCTCGGGGCGTTCCTGCGACAGGTCAAACGCCTCGGCGACACCCTTGGTGATCACTTCAAAGGCCTGCTGCTGGTACCGGTCTGTCTGGTCCACCAGCGACTGGTCGTCGAAACGGCGCTTGAGGTTGTCCAGTCCGGTCAGCAGCAGTCGACGGTCGTCAAAACGGCCCTGCGGCAGCTTCAGCTGCATGTTGGCCTTGAGCTGTCCACCGCCCTGTGGATTGAAGGCCACGTAGTTGGGGCCGAGGTCACCAGCGGCGGTCAGCGTGGGCAGCGCCTTGGTTTCGAAGTTGGACTTCATCTTCAGGCCCGGCTGCACCGCCTCGGGCACCACGAGCACGTTGGTCGGCATGCCGGTCGTCGGCGAATTGGTCCCGGCGACCCGTGCGTAGAGCGCCCCCATGGTCGCCTTGAGGGGATTGTTTCCGCTGGCGACTTTCTGGTACGTGTGCCCCGAGTTGTTGCTGCGGTAAGACCGCACGATCGTGAACCGGTCGGTCATCTGCGACAGCTTTTCGAAATGTCCGCCAAACGTGATGCCGGGAATCCGTGTCTGGACCTCTCCCGAGCAGCTGTGGATCTCGACCGGCGCCGACATCTTGGGGTCGAACATCTCGATGTGGGGAGGACCGCCCTGCAAGAACAGCAAAACAACCGACTTGTCGCGGATCGGGTGTCCAGCGGCGGCCAGGGCATTGCGGACAGCGAGCATCTGTGACAGGCCCATGCCGCCGAGAGCCAGTGATCCGACGCCGAGAAAATCGCGGCGGGTCCGGCCCTGGCAGTGGTGGCTCGGTCGCGTGTCAGACAGTGTCAGCATGGTCGCGTCCTGGTTTCACGTTGGCCGTGTGACGCCGGAATCCCTCCCGTCGCCTCACCTGCAGGATACATCAGGAATCACCGATGAGAAAGCCGCATCGGGCCGGTTCACCGGTGATTCCGCCGGGTCTGCCGCTGCCATCCGCCTGTCATGCTCATCGGCCGCCGACGGCCCCGGGCATTTGCAGAATGACGGGAAACGCCTGATCACGAGGCCAGTTCTCCGGTCACCTCGCCGAGCACCTCGTCGATCTCCGAGACGATGAAATCCAGGTCGTCCTTCGTGGTGCAAAGCGGTGGCGAGAGGCTGATAATGTGCCCGGAGTGGGCTTTGATCAGCAGTCGTCGGCTCTTGAACTTTTCGTTGATACGCTCGGTCAACTTCGCCTCAGGCGGGAAGATCTCTCGGGTCTCGCGGTCGGCGACCAGGTCGAGCGATTGCATGAATCCGATTCCGCGCGAGTCGCCCACGATGGTGTGACGATCCTTGAGTTCGGCCAGGCGAGACGCGAGGTGCTCGCCCGCTTCGGCGGCGTGCTCGACCAGGGATTCCTCCTCGATCAGCTCGATGTTCTTGAGTCCGGCGGCGGCAGAAGCGGGGTGGCCCGCAAACGTGAAGACATGCTTGAGGTGGTTGCCTGGGGAGGCAAATGCGCTGGCGACCTCGTCGGTGGCGATTGTGGCGCCCAGCGGCAGGTAGCTGCTGGAGATACCCTTGGCGATCGTCATCACGTCGGGGATGACATCGAAATGCTCAACCGCGAACATCTTGCCCGTCCGGCCAAACCCGGTGATCACCTCATCGGCGATCAACAGGACGCCGTGCCTCGTACAGATCTCACGGAGCATCTGCCAATAGACGGCATCCGGGATCACGGCTCCGGGGCCGCTTGACACCGGCTCGGCAATCACCGCGGCCATCGTCTCGGGTCCATGAAATCGAATTTGCTCTTCGACCGCCTGTGCACACCGGACGGCACACTCCTCCCGTGACTGGGATCCGTATTCGCACCGGTAGGCATTGGGTTGAGGCACGTAGACCATCCCGGGAGGACCGGGTTCGTAGTCGCTGCGTGGCGAGGCGGGCACGGAGCCCAGGAAAAGGACTCCGCCGGTTGCCCCGTGGTAGGAGCCTCGTCGGCTGATCAGCTGAAAGCGACCGTGCTGTCCCCCCCGCTTGTGGAAGGCCCGAGCGATCTTCAATGCGGTCTCGTTGGCCAGTGACCCTCCGCTGACCGGAAACACCCGGTTGAGTGTTCCCGGGGTGATGGAGGCAATCTTGGCGGCCAACTGGATCGTCGGAGGATTGGCGGCGCCCTGGGGGAAATAGTGGATCTGTCGGAGTTGTTCGAAGGCGGCCTCGGCGATCTCAGTCCGACCGTAGCCGATGTTGACTGACGAATAGCCTCCATTGACATCGATCCAGGTCTCGCCATCGCTGTCCTCAACGCGGATGCCACTGCCGGACACAAAGACCAGTGGCTCGTTTTCCTGCCGGGCGGACTCCCAGTCGCGGTTGTGTTGCCAAAGGTGATCGAGAGCCTGCTGCCGGAGAGTTTCGGTTGAGAACTCCGTGTCAATGCTCATGGGGGGGCTCGCGGGAAAAGAGGAGTGAGCAGAAAGTCGAGAGACTACGGGCGCGTCGAGAGTCGACGGGAAAACTCCCGATCAGGGAAAGCCGAAGGGCGTGAATTGGTCACCAAGGATCTCCCCGGCGTCGTGGAACAGGTCCCGGATGTGATCATCCATCGTGAAGTAGAGCACCTGCCAGCCACTTTTGACCAGTTCGACGACTTGTTTGACCATCTGTTCACGACGTGACCAGTCGGAGTGCTGAAAGGCATCGTCGAGCACCAGGAAGGCGGGGTCGCCATCGAGAGCGATGCGGGCGAGTCCGAGCCGCATCGCGAGAAACAGCTGCTCGCGGGCCCCGGTACTCAGCGACTGCACCGAATACCACTCGTCTTCGGAATCCCGCACCTCGACCACTTTCTCGTGCCGACGCAACTCCACGAATCGAGGACAGACCAGCGACAGAGATTCTGACATCTCGGGTTGGCTCAGTCCCTGGCTGACGGTGTCCGACTCGATCTCTGACAACTCGGTCAGCGTGTCGTGGACGAGCTTCTGTGCGATCAGTTGGGCTGTGAGGTCTCGTCGTGATGTGTGGAGTTGATCGAGTCGGTTTTCCAGGGCCTCGAGCATCGGTTTCCAGTCCGACTCGTCCGCCACGCCGGTCACACCACGCGCTTCAGACAACAGGGTTTCCTGCTTCCGGGTTTCATCGGCGAGTTCAGATTCCGCGTCCGCTCGTTGGGCTTCCAGTTGTGCGAACTGCCGTGGGTTCCAGTCGTCTGAAGATTCCTCGACACGTGATCCTGACGGATCGACGCCGAGCGATGCGCTCTCGCGACGCAGGGCGTCCTGCCTGGCGATGACTTCCTTGAGCTCATTGCGAAGAGACTCCAAGCGGCCAGTCCATTCCGCCGGTGGGACGTCTTCACCGACCCACCCCGAAATGACCTGCGCAATGCGATCGGATTCGACACGCTGGGCTTGCTTTGAGTCGCGGGCCTGTTGGGCCCGGACGTCGAGACCAACCTGCTGGCTCTTCAATTGGTCGATGGCAGTCTCGAGCGTGGCCCTGTCACCCAGCGGTCTCTCAAACCGCCTCTCAAACTCTGCCTCGATCTTCTCCAGTTCCTGTGGGTCATCCGATTCCGGTTGCTGCCGTTGTTGCTCCCGCCATCGAGACACCAACAACAGCGCGACGGCCAGAAGACTCATGACCGCCAGGATCCACCGTTCACCTGCCAGCCCTCCCACGACGGCGGCGGCCGCTGCCGCCGCCGCCGCCCAGGTGAACCACGCCGGCGGTCGCTCAGGCGGTCTCGCCTCGAGGATCCGCTGGTAATGGGTCAGGGCGTTCTCTGCCCAGGCGAGGTGCTGGAGTGGTCTGGATTCCTCGTCAATCCGCCGAGCCTGTTCGGCCCCATCTTCGTCCGCACGCCGCCACGCGGAGATTTCCGTTGACAGTTCTGTGATCGCCTCGATGGACGGCAACCGGGCGATGGCTTCGTCGAGTTTTCGGGCTGAGGTGTCGAGAAAGTCGGCGTGGCGTTGCCTGGCCCTGTGCTGCTGTAGGATCCGCTCTTTGAGTGCCTGGCACCTCGCGGTCAGTTCGGCGATGCGTCCGTGAGAGATGTGATCATTGAACCGTGCGAGCAACTGTTCAATCTGTGTGATCTCTTCACGGACGTCCTCGCGTCTCTTCAGTTCCGGCCAGCCTCCATGCCCACTGATCTCGCCGCCGGCCAACACGGCCGTTTTGGTGTGGCCGGACAGTCTGCCGGCGATCGCGTCAAACGCCTTTTGCCCCGACAGGAGGTCGTGCAGCATGTCGTGATCGACGCCGTCGTCAGATGGCCCGCTGGTCAATTGGGTATTGCCTTGAGACACCACGAGCAGACGGCAGAGATCTTGTGGGAGCGGCTGCCCTTGCTCCTGCCAGATCTGGTCGAGCTTGGGAGTGGTGGACAGCGAGAATGATGTTGGCTCATCAAGTCCTGAGACCTTGATTTTTCCGCGACGCCCCTCCCAGTCTCGCAGTTGCCATTGGTTGCCCGATCGGGCGCCGGTGCGGAAGAGGCACGAGACGAGGAATTCCACGACGTAGCTCTTGCCGGTCTCGTTCTGGCCGTAGGCCAGGACAAGGTCTCCGCAAGGCCAGTCGATTCTGTCAGTCAGGGGCCCTCCCGGCTGCACCTGGATGTTCTCGATACGTACGGTCATGCCCCGGTTTCCTGGCCATAAACCAGTTCAAGGGCCTGTCGCAACACGTCATCTCTGGACGGCTCGTCGCCTCCCCACGGCCAGTCGACTTGTGCGAGACGCTTTCGGACACCGTCAGCGACCGCCAGCAGCCGGGGGTCGGAGTGAATTTTGAGGTGGTCGATCCTGGGGCCGTCGTCGTACCAGGTGAACTCCGAGAAGGCGTCGACGAGCAGGTCCCGGATCCGTTCACGATTTTCACAGTATCCCCTGGAATCGATCCGGACACAGACCCGGGACCGTTGGTGCTCATTGAGGTTCCAGCTCGCGATCCTCGCAGCGATCTCACTCCGGAGCTTCTCCTCGGCGTGTTGTTCCGGGACCAGCGTGAATTGCTCGGCCATGTAAATGACCTCGCTTCGGACGGTATGCGACTCCAGCTGCAGCGATGCGGTGTCCAGCACGAGGAACCGGCGAGGGCCAGTTTCTGAGATGTCGAGTCCGCACGGCGAGCCGGGATAATGGACCAACCCGGTGTCGGTTGCGACGTGGATGTGGCCGAGAAGCACGAGGCCCGGACGCGCGTGTTCGATGTCCCTCCTGGACAGAGGCATGTAGATGCCCTTTTCGAGAGGATGGGGCGACCGGAGCCCACCTCCATAATTGCCGTGGCCAACGAGGACCCACTCGCCGGGTTCCAGATCACCCGCGGACTCCGCGATCACCTCCCCCATGTCCTTTCCTGCGGTGTAGGGCAGCAACAGGAACTGGCGTTCATCTCGAACGAGAACGATGGGGGAATCGTGGACTGTGACATGGTCCAGCGCCAGGTGGCCTGGCTTGAGACCCGGGTCGTGGTTTCCGGGGATGATATCGACCTGGATGGCAGGAAAGTCCCGTGCGACGGACTCGAATCCGGCGTACCCCTGCCCGTCGTGATCAAACAGGTCTCCGGCGATCAGAAGGTGCCCGATCTCGAGTGCGACCAGTTGTTCGAAAATGTCGCGTAGCGCCGCGAGCCGTTCGGGATGCTCTTTGTCGCTCCGGGACAGGTGCAGGTCTGCAGTGACCGCGATTCTCATCTCGACTCCGTTCGATGTCGCCCGAAACGCTCCTACAGGCGGGACACGTCAGTGTACTACCGACAGCTGACCTGAACAGCCCCTTTGTCTCGCGGGATGTGATGTACCGATTCGGGCTTGAGATTCGTTGTCGCAACTCGGAGAATCGAAGCGGCGTGAGTGTTTCACCATGTGGTGTCTCTTGGGAGACGTGACGATGTCGACTGGTTCCTCGGCCTTTAACAATCGATCCTTCTGGGCCATCACGGCGCTGGTGCTTCTGGTCGCCCTGCTTGTCGTGGTCCGCAGTGTGGACTGGGGAGGAGACAGTGGCCTGGGCACTGTGCCGGTCTCAATCACGTTGTTGCAGGATGGTGAACCGGTGCCGGATGTGCTGGTGACACTTTACCCGCTTCCCCACACTGTGCCGATTCGGTCGGCAGCTGGTACAACCGGGGCCAATGGTCGCTGCCAGATGACGACGCTGAAGTTTGACGACGGCGCGATGCCGGGTCCCTATGCGGTGGGAGTGGAACGCGTGCCGGCGTGGACCATGAAGTTCCATGACGAGGCGTTCCTGGACGTGGATCCTGGTTCTCCATCGGCAGGAACCGATCCCTCTCAGATTGGCCCCATGGCCATGTACTCGACAGCGCGGCGTGAAGAAGCGAAGACGCAGCCTCGAGAGTTGCCGAAAAAACTTCGGAACCCCAAGAGCTCGGGAATGAAGGCGACGATCGTTGCTGATCAGCCCAACAACTTTGCCTTCGACATTGAAGAGAAGTCAGAGTAGCTCGCCCGACGCACACTGGCTGTTTGGGCCGGGGGTCATGGGCCGGCAATGTCGGTGGGGCCGTCAGCTCCTTCGGTGATGCTGATATGGCGGTCGACGGCAATGTCCGAGATCACTTGGGTGCCTCCACCGGGCCAGTGGATCGTCAACCGTTTGATCCGGTCGCACTCGCCCAGGCCCAGGTGCAGCATCGCCGGACTCTGTGCCAGGAAATTAATGTGCGGGTACAGTTCTCTGCGGATCGTGCGGTCCTCGGTCTCACAGACCACCTTGGCTCCGATGCCAAAGCGATTGCTGCGTGTACCCCGCAGTGACAGTTTCAACCAGTGGACACGGGGGAAGCGATTCTCATAAATCACCAGCGCACCCCCGCCTGCCTGGCGGACAAGCAACTCGGGCTGACCGTCGTTGGTGATGTCCCAGGCGGTGACGCTTCGTCCGTCTCCCGGATTGTCGGCGCCGGAGAGGAAACCGATGTCGTGAAACACGGCAGGTCCCTGTCCCTGGCCGTTCAGGAAGACCCCGTTTCGCTCGTAGGCGCTCAGGTTCTGACCGCTCTTGGAGAAGTCCCAGGGATTCCGCACCCAGAATTCTCCGTTCTCGCCGTCGAGTTCTCTGAGATTCTCAACCTTCGCCATGCAGTCAAACGGCTGCGTCACGGCAGCCAGCCAGACGCAACGTCACCCGTCGGGCCGGCTTGGCGTGACGCTTTGAAAGCCTACCGGCGCGTAAATGTCGAGCAGGCCGTCGTTATTGAGATCGACATAGGTTGGCCCGTAGGCCCAGCCGACGTCCGAAACTCCGATGGTGCGGCCGAGCCGGGTGAAACGGCCGTCCCCCAGGTTGTGATACAACTCGCTGCCGGTGACAAAGTCCCGGATCTTGGCATCGATCTGTTTGCCGTACGCATCGGGCCTGAGGTTGGCGACGATCCTCTCGCCGGCCTTGGAATACATGTTGGCCACGTACGGATCGGGTTTTCCGTCGTTGTCGAAGTCGCCGACGGTGATCCCCATCGAGAAGCCGCCGAAGCCCTCAGGCAACTCGACCTCGCGGAATGTTCCGTCGCCGTTGTTGATCAGAAACGCGTTCATCCCCAGTTCGCAGGCGGTCATCATATCGGGGTGACCGTCCTGGTTGGCATCGAACCAGACTGCGGCAAAAGTCCACGCCCCGTTGCCCTTCGATCCTGACGCGTCGGTCACATCCTCGAATTGCCAATCGCCACGGTTCCGCCAGAGCTGGTTACGATCGATGTCGTTGTCGCCCAGCCATCCCACGTGTCTTGCCATGGGCTGCGGCAGGCCGACCGCGTAGAGGTCCAGGTGCCCATCGCCGTCGAAGTCCACGACGCTGTAGGCGGTGCACTTCTCCAGTCGCAGCGAGGTGTCCTGTCCGGGGGTCAGCACCTGGAACTTGCGGCCCTCGACGTTCCGGTGAATCACCTCACCGAGCAGCAGGTCTTCGAATCCGTCGTTGTCGAAGTCGGCCCACAGGGCACGGATTCCCTCGATCTTGGGATCGATGCCCATCTCGGAGGTGACCTCGGTGAACCTCCCCGATCCCTCGCCGCGATACAACTGGTGCCCACTGACATCGGTCAGCAACAGGTCGAGATGACCGTCCTGGTTGTAGTCGGCCAGGTAGACGCCGCCGGTGATGGTCGGTTTCTGAGGTGACTCGGAGTGATTCCACGTGTCGTGCAGCCGATCCGTGGCGATGCCGGTCTCAGCAGTGATGTCCTTCATCAGGGGCGATTGGCCGATGGCATGCTGGGCTCGGTAGGCGGTACACGATGCCAACCAGGCATTTTCGTCTGGAGTCTTGTCGGTGATCCCGGTGACCTGACACCGCATCCGGATCACCCGTTCCGATCGGCCACCATCTCTCCTGTTTCCTGCCAGTCTCAGCTTGAGACTCCCCTGCCAGGGGCCGGTCAGCTCGCCATGGGTGACCGGCTGCATCTGCATGACCTTGATGGAGACCCTGGCCTGATCGTCCAGCTCGCGGCGATAATCCAGCAGCGTGTCGACAAACTGCTCGCGGTCCAGTGTCTTCCCCGGCTCGCTCGGCTCACTCCACTCGTGAAACGTCGCGAAGGAGTACTCGCGGCTGACCGCCGAGTCGGTGTCAAACAGCCGACCCTCAAACGACGGTGCCAGAAACGCCAGCACCGTCTCGCGGTTGAGGTCGGCCAGGGCATCGGCCAACAGTGGCAGAGCACGGTCGCCGAGTACGAATCCTCCAAAATGCTCGGCATCCTGGAGGTACTTGAGATCGGCGTCCGAGAGCATCGGCGGCGCACCGGGTTGCGCCAGCAGAACCGCCGCGGCCAGTCCCCCCAGCAGGATCAGTGAGCCGGCGACGTAGCGGGTGACGACAGATCGCTGCCGTGGTGGAGTTTCCTGCGCGAGGTCGGAAATGTCGGGTGAAGCCACGCCTCATCTCCCCGGGATACCTGGCAGGGGGGGACCCACCTGTCGTTCTGCGGGTGTTTATCTTAGCTCGGCGGTTTTTCGCGACGCAATCACCCTCTCTCCACCCCGACTGGCATTTCTTTGCCCAAGCAGGCAGGCTAGGGTTCCCCTTCTGTTCCGGCTCTGGCCGAGGCGGAGAACCGGTTGCCACATGCAGCGAGGACGACGACACGATGTCGACTGACCAAAGGAACCAGAAGATCGGGTTGGGGCTGTTCGCCTTCTACCTGTTGCTCTACGGCGGTTTCGTGCTGCTGATGGCGTTTGATGCCCAGAGGCTGCAGGTGATCGGACCCGCGGGCGTGAATCTCGCCGTGTGGTCCGGCTTTGGACTCATCATCGTCGCCCTGATTCTGTCGCTGCTGTATGGCTGGGTCTGTCGGGCCGGCGCGTCGGAGGCGGGTGGCGACGAGGAGGGTGAGGGATGATCTACGAAGCCTCTCCCATCGCCGTCGCCTGTTTTTTCCTGTTTGTCGGCGTGACGCTCGGCCTGAGCTTCTTCCTGGGACGAAAGGCCCAGTCGTCGGCTGGGTATTTTGCCGCTCACGGCCAGATCCCATGGTTCGTCAACGGCGTGGCTTTCGCCGGTGACTACCTCTCGGCCGCGTCATTCCTCGGCATCTGCGGCATGATCGCATTTTATGGCTACGACGGATTCCTGTACTCGATCGGTTACCTCGCCGGATGGATCGTGGCGCTGTTCGTCGTCGCCGAGCCGATGAAACGGCTGGGCAAGTTCACCTTTGCTGACGCGCTCGATGCGAAATTCCAATCTCGTGGCATCAAGCTGGTGGCAGGTGTCAGCACGCTGGCCGTCAGCATCTTTTACCTGATTCCGCAGATGGTCGGTGCCGGCGTGCTGGTGCAGCCTCTGCTGGGCTTTCCTCACTGGGTCGGTGTCGTCCTGGTCGGCACCACCGTGATCCTGATCGTGGTGCTCGCCGGCATGGTCTCGACGACTTGGGTCCAGTTTCTGAAGGGGTCCCTGCTGGTCGTCTTCAGTGCGATCCTCACCGTGCTGATCCTGGTCCGGGGGTTTGAGGTCCAACAGGGGGGCGCCGACGGGCATGCGTTTCGGACCGTGGGGCCCCTGGCAATTGCGGATCCGCTGGCCGACCTCGCAGGACTCGAAAAAGAACTGGCAGCGGATGGGGAGATGCCGGGAGCCCGGATTCTACCGCCGGAGGGTGCCTGGGCCGACAAGCCGTTTGTCCGGGTGGCCGAGGGTGAGGGACAAGCGGAATCTGTCTGGTATGTCGATCGCCGCGACGATGGCACCTACCTGACCGAAACCCAGACTCTTCACAAGACCACCGCCGGCGACGTGCTGGTCAATGGTGAGCCGAAAGGGAGCCAGAAGGGTGAGCCCGAATTGCACCCGGTCGGGCACGTCAGCCAACTGCCCGAAGGCGCCAAGCGGACGGGGTCACTGGGACCGCTCGACTTTTTCAGCACGCTTGAGTCGAGCGAGGTGGTGCTGTGGGGCAACCAGAAACTGGCTCACGAAGACGGCAGTACGACCACCGTCTACTTTCAGAAGCCGACTGCCGGGAGCAAGATCCTGCAGCCCGGAACACATCCTCGCTTCCAGGGGATTCACAGCAATGACCTGATCGACAAGGTCAACCTGTTGTCCCTGATGCTGGCGCTGTTCTGTGGGACCGCGTCACTGCCGCACATCCTGATCCGCTATTACACGGTCAAGGACGAGGCCAGTGCGAGAAAGAGTACGATCGTGGGGATCGCCACGATCGGGTTCTTTTATGTGCTGACGCTCTACCTGGGGCTGGGAGCGATGACCAGCGGCACGCTGGATGTCACCAACAGCAACATGTCGGCGCCACTGCTGGCGTTCAGTATAGGTGAGTGGCTCTTTGCCGCGATCTCGGCGATCGCATTCACCACCGTGCTGGGAACCGTCAGCGGGTTGATTCTCGCATCCAGCGGCGCCGTGACTCACGACCTCCTGGCCAACACGCTGGGGCGGGAGATGAGCGACGAGGAAATGGTCCGGATCGCCAAGATCGCCTCGGTCGTTGTCGGAGTCGTGGCGATCGTGCTCGGGATCCTGTTCCAGGAACTCAACGTCAGTTACCTGGTCGGCTGGGCTTTCAGCGTGGCGGCCAGCGCCAACCTGCCTTCGCTGGTGATGTGCCTGTTCTGGAAGCGGACCACCCGGCAGGGCGTGATCTCCTCGGTGGCGGTCGGCATGACCAGCTCGCTGGCGTGGATTTTGCTGAGTGCCGACACGTTCGAAAAGGTCTACGGGCTCGACCCGGCACTCGCGATCGCGCCCTTCACGCAACCGGGCATCGTGACGATCCCCCTGGGCTTCCTCACACTGATTGCCGTGTCGCTCAAGACCCAGAAGACCGGTCTGCCTCGCTCGGCTTGATCCTGCGTCCCGGTCCGATCTGGATCGTTGGCGGGGCAGGCATTTCGAGTGCCGCGTGCGAGTAGTAGGGGTAGACGCTCCACTCAACGCAGGCGATCAGGTCAGGCCGGCCGTCCCCGTCATAATCTCCGACCCAGGGGTGAGGCCCATGGTTGGTGATCTTGATGGGGCGACCGTAGCATCTCATCGTCCGCGGGCTCGCAAAGACCGGTTTCGTGCGCGTCCCGACGTTGATCAACAGGTAGATGCTGCCACCGTCCCTGGTGCCGTGGTGTGAGCCACCGGTGCTGTAGACGAGATCGACCAGTCCGTCCCGGTTCCAGTCGACCGGTCGGTAGGATTCGGCCCACTTGGCTCCCCGCTCGACTACCTCTCCTGTGAATTCGCGTCCGTCCTTGAGCCTGATGGCGGAATGCCGCTTCAGCGTGAGTCGGCCATTGCGAGATCTCGACTGCACGAAAAGGGTCGCGCGGAATCCGGACCCCTCGCAGGTGACGAGGTCGACCAGGCCATCTCCCGTGAAGTCCGCGATCGCCGCTCCCGTACGCCACATGAATGGCCGGTCCGGCTCACGCGGGTAGATGCCATTGTTGGAATCGGAGGAGGCGGCGGTCTTGGCGGATCTGGTCTTCCGCTCAGCCGAATCGGGAAAGCCCTCACAGACCACCTGACGCCGCGCGCCCCATTTCGGTGGCCCCGCCTGGGTCGCCAGGTTGGGGAACCAGAAGATCCGGTTGGTCTCGTTGGGGCAGACCAGGTCGAGACGGCCATCGGCGTTCCAATCGGTGAGGACCGGGTAGGGATACCCCATGTTGTGGGTGCTGTTGGGGGGGCCGAGGATCGAGTTTCTCTGGAAGCGGATGGGCCGGCCGTCGACCGTGATCTTCTTCGGTGTGGCATAACGTGGTCGGGAATCGGTGCCCTCGTTGAGGACGATCCGTGGCCAGCCGTAGCCGCCTCCGATCAGCAGGTCCTGGTCGCCGTCCTGGTCCCAGTCGCAGAGGCATGGCCAGGCCTGGTCGGAGAGGCTGAGAACTGCGTCTGGAGACTCCGCCCGACCGAGCCGCTCGAACCGGGCGGCCTGACCGGGAGACGTTTTCGACGGTGAGCGAGCCTGGGCCTGTCGGTACAGGATCAGGTCCTGGAAGGCCTTGTGCTGGATCACCAGCATCGATCGCCCCGAAACACGCGAAACGCCGACCATGGTGACGTTCTGTTCCTGGACGCCATCGACCGGGCGGGCCTCTCCGAACTTGAGCTTCTTCGGGTCCAGGCTGCGGCGCCAGACCAGCGGGCCTCCGAGGAGAGCGTCGCGTGGGGCAGCCACTTGGATCGCATCGAGTTGACCGTCGTTGTCCAGGTCGGCAAACGTGCAGCCCGCCGCCAGGCCGTGACCGCGTGGGGCGGCCGGCTGGATTGGCCAGCCGGTTTTCGAGATGTTCTCGATCCAGTTCCGACCGATGATCAGGTCGATGTCGTCGTCGCCGTCGAGATCAACGGCCTGGCAGTGGAATCCCGCGGGGGCCGCCAGGCCCGAATGCAGTTTGAAGATCGGGCAGCCGCCCGGTTGCCGCCTGTTGGTGCCCAGGAGGAGACGGATGCGGCGTCGCGAGGCGTCGAGATGGACGAGGTCGAGTCTTCCGTCTCCATCCAAGTCGAGGCAGTCCACCGCGCTGTAGGCGGTATTCACTTCCTGGATGTCGTCGGGACTCGCCGGGTCGAAGAACCTCAACCGCTGCAGGTTTCCAAACTGTGTCGGGCGGGCGGGGTCGATTCCGGGGTAGCAGATCGGTGCCGCCCAGGGATCACCGTCGCGATAGGCGTAATTCCAGCTGCCGACGATATCGAGATGGCCATCGCCGGTCAGGTCGTGCAACTCGGCCTGGAAGAAGGCGGTGATCGGCCGATGGGGACCGGCGTTGTATCTCAACAGGTCACCCACACCGATGGCCGGCACGTGGCCCTGGGGGCGAGGTGGTTGCCGCTTGGTGGTGGTTTGGAACCGGACCTCAAATCGCCGATGTCGCGGGTCGGCGATCACCCACTCGAGACGTCCGGTGTCACCGTATAGAAAATCCTCTGTCCGCGCGGAAGGGACTGGCTGTCCGGTCTCGAGATTGATGACACGCAGGGAATTGATGTCGGGGTGACCCTGCAACCTGGCTTCGCGGATGTGGCTGGCGAGGTCGATCCTCACCGACAACGGCGTGTTCGGGTGTTTCAGGTCCGAGGTGATTTCAACGGGCACCGTGATCTGGTCGGCGTGGGCCTGTGATGCCGTCACCAGGGCGAGGGCGATCAGCAGTCCGGGCCGAACAGAGTTGCGTGAAGGGCGTGGCATCATGGCAGCAGGTTCTCGTCTTGACCGATTCGAGGACGCATCATTACAAGTCCGCCTCGCTGATGTCGACCGCCGGCGGCTTGGCGGTATGAACCCGGCTGATTCTGAAACAAAAGAGGCCACGATGTTCCGCGGGCGTGTTGCATGGGGGCTGTGCGTGTGGGTCCTGTTGGGAACGATGACCGGCTGCAGCTCGGCTCGTTATGTCCTGCGTGAACAGGACCGAGGGATCGTCGCGATCCCGGCCAATACCAACATGTGGCCCTGGAAGCACCGGGACGATGCTCGGAAGCTGATGAAGGACCATTTCCCAACCGGCTACCGGATTGATCGCGAATTTGAGGAAGTGGTCGGAAAAACGACCACGACCGGCGAGGACAAGGACGGACAGACCGTTCAACTGGCCGGCGGGCTGGTGACGCTCGACAACGGTCGGACAAACAGCACTTCGACGACAACCGATGTGACCGAGTACCGCATCGAATACAGTCGGGGGGAATAACCCCGATTCTCTGCCGGGGCAGCGAATGCACCGTAGCCAATCTGGTCACAGATTGGGGAGTCGCTGGTTGTTCGCCTGAAGTGTGACCACTTCAGCTTCGTTGTTGCTCAACGCGTCTTGTGCTGCCACGATGCGTGGTCTCGGATCGTCGCCGCATTGTTGAGGTTTGCATCATGTTCTTCCGCGTCGTGAATGCCCTCGTTGCCAGCCTGCTGCTCACCGTCTCGCTGCCGGCGGCCTCGCCCGTCACACGCAGTGAATTCATCTATCGCAAGGCGGCTTTCGAGCAATGCCACGCCTCGACAATTGTCGAGACGCGGGACGGCACGCTGGTGGCGGCCTGGTTCGGGGGGACACGCGAGGGTCAGAAGGACGTGTCGATCTGGCTGTCTCGCAGGCAAAAGCCTGGCTGGTCGGACCCTGTTCGCGTGGCTGACGGAGTTCAGTCCCCCAAGCTCCGCTACCCCTGCTGGAACCCAGTCCTGTTTCAACCTCGCACCGGCCCCCTGATGCTCTTTTTCAAGGTCGGTCCGAGTCCGAGTCGTTGGTGGGGCGAGTGGATGACCAGCAGCGATGCCGGCAAGACCTGGACCTCTCCTCGACGGCTCCCCGCCCAGGGAATTGGTCCCGTGAAGAACAAGCCGATCCAACTGGCCGATGGGACGATCTGGTGCGGGTCGAGCACCGAACACGATGGCTGGCAAGTGCACCTGGAACGGACGACCGATCTCGGTAAGACCTGGTCCCGGCTCGGACCATTCTGTGACGGCAAAAAGATCGCGGCCATTCAGCCCAGCCTGTTGCTCTACGACAACGGCCGTCGATGGCAAATGCTCTGTCGCAACCGTGATGGGCAGGGCGACGTTTGGTCGACTTGGAGCGAGGACGGTGGCAGGACGTGGAGTCGGTTTGAGGCGACGGGGCTGCCCAACCCGAATGCGGGAACCGATGCCGTCACGCTCCGGGACGGGACGCAGTTGCTGGTCTACAACCACACGAATCGTCGTGGCGAATTTCCCAGCAACCGGAACATGCTCAACGTGGCCACGAGTCGCGACGGGCGGAACTGGTCCGCGGCACTACTGCTGGAACGCGACCAGGGCGAGTACAGCTACCCGGCCGTGATCCAGGCCCGCTCGGGCGCAGTGCATATCACTTACACGTGGCGACGTCAGAGTGTTCGGCACGTCGTGTTGGATCCGAAGCGGCTGACGGGAAAGCCGATCCGGAATCGTCGCTGGCCGGCGAAGGTCTGGAAGCTGCGTCCGGTGAGGTAGCCAATCTGGTGACAGATTGGGGAGTCGCTGGTGGCTCGCCTGAAGTGTGACCACTTCAGCTACGTGACGTCGTTGTTACAATGTCGCCCAACCTCGATCTCACCTCGTGGAGCAACCAACTGATGACCGCCATTCTCAAGACGCGTTTCCTGTTGACGTTGATTTTCGTCTTCCTGGCGGGATTCGCCGCACCCGAACAAGCCTTCGCCCAGGATCTCAAGGCGGGCGTCGGCCGCATGGACATCACCAACCGTGCCGGACGGGTCAATGACCCGATGTACGCACGGGCCCTGGTGCTGGAGGGGAGCGGTACGACGGCGGTCATCGTGACGCTCGACCTGGTGGCACTCGAGGAAATCGGAGCCATCAAGGCGACGTTCCTGCCGGCCCTGAGAGCCAAGCTCAAGAAGGAGATCGGGCTCGATCCGGGTGCACTGATCGTCAACTGCAGTCACTGCCACGGTTCTCCGTGTGCTGATGTGCTCGAGCGGACAGCCGAGGCGGTCAAACAGGCGGCGCGGTCCCTGGTCCCGGTCAACATCGGTGTGGGGACCGGTTTCGAAAACCGCGTCCAGGAGAACCGACGGCTGAAGCTCAAGGACGGCCGCGAATTGGACGTCAGGCGAGCCTACTCGCTGCCGCCCGATGCTGAGGTCGTTGGGGCCGGGCCGATCGATCCCGAGATCGGGATTCTTCGAGTCAATCGCAAAGATGGTCGGCCGCTGGCGGTGGTCTACAACTTTGCCATGCACCCGATCATGGGGGCCTCGGCCGGTGGCAACACCGCAGACATCACCGGTTTTTCGTCCAAGGTGATCGAGGACGCTCTCGGGAACGGGGCGATGGCCCTGTTCGTGCAGGGATGTGGCGGCGACATCAATCCGGCGTTCTACAAGGATCTCGACAGCCCACGCGATTGCGAGCCGCAGGGAAACCGCCTGGGACTGAGTGTCATCAGGGCTCTGAACAAGATCCCGGCGAAGAAAGGCGGAGTGCTCAGACGCATCAACCAGAAACTCACGCTGCCCCGGGCCGATCACGCCGAGCGGATTGCGGCGCTGGAGGCCGAAAAGGCTCGGCTGGTCAATTCACTGAGTTCGACCTACCTCAATCTCGACCAGTTCCTGAAGCTCAATGCCAAGTACAGCCTCTCGCCCAAGTCCCCGTCAACCAATTCCCTGAGCTATCTCAATGAGAAGGCGATTGGCCGTGAGGACTATGCCCGCCTGGATGCGAACAACCTGGCCCGGCTGCGGCGTTATGCCAAGAACATCCTGGCGATGGAGGACATCACCCGCATCGAGACCAACCTGCGGTTGTTGCGCAAGCACCAGGCCAATGGCATCAAGCTGGGCAAGCGAACCTTCGATGTCGAGGTGGCCGGGCTGCGGGTTGGGGACTTTGTGATGGTGACGTTTCCCGGCGAGGTGGTCTGCCAGGTGGGGCTCAACATCAAGAGAGCCTCGAAGCACAAGCACACCTTCGTGGCGGCCTACACCAATGGCTACATCTATTACTGCCCAACGGTCGAGCAGATGCAGTCGGCGGGGGCGGCGCAGGAGGACAGCGAGTGCATCGTGGCACCCGGTTGGCAGAAGATTTGGGAGACCCGAGCGGCCGAGCTGATTGCTGGCCTGCTGGCGAAGTGAAATCGTGGATTCGCAGATGGGATGTCAAGCGTTGCTCATGACAGCCGCTTGAGGACTCGCTTGAGAAACACTTCTTCACGGCCATCACGTTCATCGTCAGCGTCAGCGACCAGCGACAGAGCCTTGGGTAAGATCTTGGCAAGTGGCGTGTCCTTGACGTTTTCGATGTCAACGACGCTCTGAGCCAAGGTTGTTGTCAGGCCGCTGGATCGCGCTGACTGCAGCCACGCCTTGATTCCCAAAGCAACTTCTTCTGCGCTGCGATTGAGGTTTGCTCGATCGCAGATCCGCCGGACGACCCGCTTTTCTTCGGCGCAAAAGCTCCCATCTGATGCAGCAATCGCGCACAGTGCATTGAAGGCTGCTTCTTCAGCGGGAATCTGTTGGGGCTTGAGTTTGCCGACGGCCTCGTCGACAGAAGGCTTCGCCGGCACCCAACGAAGTAAGATCCCGCAATACTCACAGCGAGGCTCTGCCGTCTTGATCATGTCAAGCACATGCTGCATGTACTCGCTGTTGCGATCCCACTTGAGTGTTCGCACAAACTGACACGCATTGATGAGCGCCTGTTCCAGTTCGGACTCGTCAAACCCTGCTCCAAGCCAATCCAGCACCTTGCCGGACGTCGTGCCCGTTCGCTTGCCTTCGAGTTTGTCGTACTCGTCTTCAACGTCTTGAAACAGCCCGCGGGTCCTCGTCAGCATGGCCTTCTGCTCAACGATGATCCGGTCAACGTCCGCGTAGGGGAGCTCAAATCGTCTCGGAATGCCCTTGAGCGACTCCTCGGCGGAATCCACGTCACCTCGCCTGGCCGATGTGGCAATTTCCTTGAGACGCTTTTTCTGTTGCAGAGTTTCCTGGTCGAGCTGCCTTTGTTGTTGCAACGCCCGTTGCTCGACGATGGCCTGATCCGCATGACCATACGGCAGGTCAAATTGCCGCTCCAGGCTCTGGAGCGACCTTTCGGCGGACTCCACGTCACCGCGTTTGGCGGTCGCGACAATCTCCTGCAGTTGCGCTTTGTGCTCGTCGCGTTCATCGATCCTGTCGGAAACCGATTTCAACGCGTCGTCGATCCAGCCGCTGTCTGTCGCCAGCGGAGTCAACAGGCTGTGAAGGGCTGACGCCTGATGCACCTGCGAGAGGATCTGTTGAAATTTCTCGATTGTGCCATGCAGTTTCTTACACAGATCACTGAGTTGGCGAATGTCATTGGCTGGCAGGCTGACGTCATTGGGGGTCAGATCGTGACTGACTTGGACGAGGAATGACAGGCCGGGATCCAGACCCATGTCGCCGATGTTGATCCCGAAACGACTGATTTCGTGTTGCAGGCCCTCGAGAGGCTGTTCGTCGTCCTCTTCGGTATCGCTGACGAAATTCGGATCGACACCGAGTCGTGCGGCCGGACGTTCCTTCTTTCCAAATGGACGACCGAGGTTCTCAACGACCTCCTCGGCGTTCTTGAGAATCGACGCCCGCGTGCTGTCCGATCGCTCTCGAATAACGCTGTAGTCTTTGATCCACTGCTCGAATTCTGTGCGGGCGACTTTCAAGTCAGAGTCGGCAAAGTGAGATGTGGTGTCAGCATCTGGTGGGACGGCGAAATCACAACGACTGGCAATGGCACTCGGAGCCCAGCGCGTCACGTGATTGTTCTGATTCCACAGTTCTTCCAATTGCTTTGAGTTGGACTTCAATTCCCTGTTCGACTGCGTGAAGAATCGATCAATGGACTCGTGGATCAGAACCAGTTGCGAGGTGGCAAAGGCAAGAGCGGTATTCGAGTCCGAGTCATGCAGTGACTTACTGACCAGCAGCGAAAGCCGTTTCTTGAGCGTGAGAAACTGGTCGTGCTCTTCGATCGTGATTCCTGGTGTGTCGTTTCTGGACTGAAGCATTCCCGCCAGCACTTCGAGAGTTGCCAGGAAGTATCGCGACGGGAGTGATCCGCTGGTTTTCTTGAGCTGCGTCATGAACCGTGTTGCCACTTTCGTTAGCAGGAACTGCCTGAAGAGCTGCGCCGCTGTACGTGTGAATCTCTGGTTCAGCTTTCGTCGAATTCTGCAATCAGGTGTTTGGTGAATGCCAGCAGCTTTCTGAATTCAGCGGCACGTTTCTTTTCTCGTTGCTCCGTCTGGAGCTGCTGTTGCTGCATCTTGACTTGTTGCTGCTGCAAAGCGAACTGCTGCTGCTGGGCCATCAGCGTCTGACGTTGCAGGTCAGTCATGTCCTGCATTTCGGCCAATGCCTGCTTTTGCACCTCGGTGCTTTCAGCGAGGTCTTTGCTCAACTCGGCCAGTGCTTTTTTCTGAGCAGCCGTATTGGCGGCGATATCCTTGCTCAATCTCTTGGTCGCATCGGCCGCATCGCGACTTGCGTTGGTCGTGGCCGTTTGTTGCCACAACGTTCCGGCCGAAAGCAAACCGCCGTAATTGGAGAAATTGTCGTTGAGCCCATCCAAGAACGTGGTCATCAGCGGTTGCCTCCCAATTCGACGTCGCACCGCAGTGAAAGTGGGGCGGAGCTCACAAAAAGAGCATCCGAGTTGACCCGGCCGGTCAGTATGTGGTGTCCGGTTGGAAATGTCCAATTGCGAGTGTGCCGGCAAGTTGATTGGACGCGATCTGTCTCATTGGAGTTCACCCACTGGGGCGGTGACCGGTCACGGGGATCGGTCGTCACCGGTGCTCTCAATTCCCATGGCGTCAGCGATCCGAGACGACGACTGGCTCTCTGAGGAGCCAGGAGAGCGGAAGCGCCACCAGGGCCATCGCAGCGACCGTGGCCAGAGCGGCCTCTAGCGAGATGAGATCCGAGAGCACGCCGCAGGCCACCGGGGAGACTGCTCCGGAGGCGATCACGACCGTGTAGAAAATCCCGTAGGCACGGGCCTGGCGATCCGCGGAGACATAGTCCGCGACGCTGCCGTAAAGAACCGACGAGGTGCCGTTGAGGGCGGCGCCGATGATGGGCAGCAGGACCATCGTCACGGATTCCGAGGTCACCAGCAGGGCGAGGATGCCACCCCCGGTGATGGTCTCGGTGATCCAGACCGTCGGCAACACGCCCCACTTCTGAGCCGAGACGCCACAGAGAAACTTGCCCGCCGCGCCGCCGGCAAATAGCAGGCCGAAAGCCAGCCCGATCGTCGACTCATTGGCTCCGTGTGCCAGCAAGAGAAACGGCAGGAGTGTCAGCAGCCCATAGCGGGTCACGGTGTCAAAGACCGCGATGGCCGAGAGGACCAGAAACCGTTTTCGGTCGTGAATGCCCCCCGCTGGTGCGTCGTCCTGGTCGGCGGTCTCGTGGCGACCGTCAGGGCGGCCGCCGACCTGCATGCGAGACAGCACCAGCGCGAGGACGATCGCCGCAATCACAGTCAGGCCACCGAGACCAATTGCGATCGTTGTCCAGTCGGCATAGGCCAGGGCCAGCCCACCGACCACGGGAAAGAGCATCTTTCCCAGGTCTCCGGAAAAATTGTAGGTCCCGATGGCAATCCGGCGACCTTCAGGGCCGTAGGCACTCGCGACCAGGGTCGAGCCGAGCGGATGCTGAACCGAGGATCCGAGACCTGCGACCACCAGGGTGACCGCCAGCAGCCCCGGGCCGTCCGGCAACCCCATCAGCAGGAACCCGATTCCGGCCAAAACGGTTCCCAGGACCAGCAGGATGCGTTCGCCGGTCCGTTCGGCCAGAATTCCGGTCGGTACCTGCAGGGCCGACAACGCGAAGAAGTAAAACGTGATCAGCATTCCCAGTTGAGAACGCGATGTCTGCAGGTCGGATTGCCATGCCGGCAGGAAGACGTATAGGACGTCGGCGAGTCCGTCGTGCAGCAGGTGGCAGGCACAGACCGCAAGGAGCAGCCGGGCCCGTTGGCGACGACCTCGCCGGTCCTCCGCGTCGTCACCTCGAACTGGGTCGATCATGGGTCTGATGTGGGCGATGGCGTGCGCCGCGAAATGTCAGATGTTGAATCGTTCCACGATGGCTCGCGGGTGCCATTCCCACAAGACAACGACCAGGACACAGACGGTATTGAAGTGACCGGGGGGGAATTGGCGATTGAGAAAACAGGTGATCCTCTGGTAGAACGGTGTCATGAGCAGTAGCAACACACGACATTGTCCCGGCCCCGTGTCTCGACGCAGCTTTCTCGAAGTGGGCAGCCTGGCACTGGGTGGACTGACCTTGCCGGACCTCCTGCAACGGCGTGCCGAGGCTCGTGAAGCGACGGGGCACGACACGGACACGGCAGTGATCCTGATCTGGCTCCAGGGTGGCCCGAGCCACATGGAGACATACGACATGAAGCCCGAGGCACCGGTCGAATACGGTGGCCTCTTGAAGCCGATTGCCACCAGCGCCCCGGGCATGAACATTTGCGAACTGCTGCCCAAGCACGCGCGGGTCGCTCATCGCTTCAATGTCATTCGCTCGATCGCGCATGGGTTTGCCAATCATGCCGGCGGGGCGGGGCGGTTCCTGTCGGGCTACAACCCGCTGCGTCCACTCGATCCCAAGTCCCAGTTTCCTTGTCTCGGGCCGGTCGTCTCCAAGATGCTGCAGGGCAAGCGAGACCCGGCGATGCCCAACTACGTGGCCAGTGCCACCAACGTGTATGGCGGTGGAAGTGCAGCCCTGGGGCCAGCCTACCTGCCCTTCGTGGTGTCCGGAGATCCGAGCCAGCCCAATTTCAAGGTCAACAACCTGTCCCTGGCACCAGCCGTGAGGGATCGGATCGATGACCGGAAACTGCTCTTGGGGGCGCTTGACGGACTGCGTCGCGATGTCGACAACTCGCGAGTGATGGACTCGATCGACAAGTTCAACCAGGAAGCGATCAATCTCCTGACCAGTGCCAAGGCGCAGCGGGCCTTTGACATCTCGCAGGAGCATCCCCTGACGCGAGCCAAGTATGGCAAACACCGCTGGGGACAGCGTGCGTTGCTGGCACGTCGCCTGGTCGAGGCGGGGTCAAGCTTTGTCACGATGCAGATGCAGAATCCGGGCGTTCCCGGTGGGATCGGCAACTGGGACATCCATGCCGTCAACGGTCACCTGTACGACGATGCGCACGCTCGGCTGCCGAGGTTCGACCAGGCGGTTTCGGCACTCGTGGACGACATTTACCAGCGCGGGCTCGACAGGAAGGTCATGTTGATCGTGGCCGGTGAGTTTGGCCGGACGCCGCGGATCAATCCGCAGAAGGGGACGTCGTCGAAGGTGATGCAACCGGGTCGCGATCACTACCCCGGAGCCATGTCCGTGCTCGTCTCCGGCGGAGGCATGGAAACCGGTCAGGTGATTGGCGAGACGACCTCCAAGGGTGTCAGGCCACTCAAACGGAGGCTGGACCCCAACGACCTGCTCGCGACGGTCTACCAGTTCCTGGGCATCGACTACGACGCGATGATACCCGACACGAGCGGTCGCCCGGTCCCGCTGATTCCCAGCGGCAAGCCGATTCGCGAACTGCTTTAGGCAGTCGGACGCGCCGACATGGTGCGTGGTGTTCGTCGTGAGACCGAGTTGCTAGAACAGGCCACTGACGATGCGTCACCGCGTATCGGGCCCCCGTAGCTCAGGGGATAGAGCGCCGGTTTCCTAAACCGAAGGTCGCAGGTTCGAATCCTGCCGGGGGTGCTCTTTCGCTTTCGTCAAATCGGAGTGACACACCAGTTAGCTCGGAGCGAGAATGTGGGGTGTGCTCGATGTCGCCGCTAATCAGCAGTGTTCGCAGCACTTTGTGATGACCCCCACATCGTAATGGCGCTCTCAGTTTTCTGTTGGCGGAGCGCCGGGGCAAGGGTTGCACCCCGCGAGTCAACGGCAACACGGTCCGAGATCACTACCCGAGGCCGTGGACGATGGCCCTGGCCGGCGGCCGACCGGTCCACGAACTTTTCGGTTGAACCCGCCGTCACTTGAGGATGTTGAAGACATCCGAGAAGTCATCCGTCCATGCAGCTTCCGGTTCATCCGGAGTGATCTCGATCCACGGAAGATCCGACTTGATGTCCAGCAACTGCCCAAGATGGGCCTTCTCGCGAGCGATCACCGCGTAAAGCGTGGGTTCCCGGCCCGATTCCTGGAGACCGGTCGGCACGAACTGGTCACGGCAAATCCAGCACCGCGAACCCGCGTCGGCAGCCAGGTTTCCCAGAACCGGCCCCAGGCTGATATGGGGATTGCTGATGTGGATCACCAGGAAGCCG
>MDTE01151005.1_pt1 | contig 39391 bp, 34 predicted proteins | sample 811231 | NCBI WGS metagenome assembly MDTE01 (sample SAMN05326651, study PRJNA326480) | marine metagenome | isolation source: seawater | place: Indian Ocean: Red Sea | collected 2010 | reverse complement strand
CTGGCGTTGGCGAGCGAGCCGATCAAGAATGCCGCCAAGAAAAAAAGCCCAAGCGGTAAGATAGAGCACAATGGCACTTGCGATGGCTCCATGAGGAAAGTCCGCATCCGCAAATCGGCTAAAATTTGATAGGGGTGCAGCAAAACCGATCACTTCTGGACCGAATGTTGCGACAATTCCACCCTCCGTCGCAAATCTGAACTCTTCCCACCATCCTGTGTTGAACTCTTGCGATACCGAGTTGGCAACTAAACTTGTGCCGAGATGTGTGGTGATGGTGTTGTGGAGCACAAATGCCATTGGTAACGTTGTTAGGCAAGTCAGCGCATAGACGCCGAGGCACAGTAGAGGTGCACGTGCCACACGTTGAAGACCGTCAAGCCAGAGTCGAGTCACAGAATTACCATTTAGAGGAGAAATGCGGAGGTCAGCAATAAATCTTGCAGCCAAACAATCCAGGCGAGAACCCATTTTGTTGCCGCAGTGGTTGCTCGAGGCGATGAAGTCCAACTGTTGTTTGTATTGTTGATATCGAGCATAAGTACCCGTTCCGGATCAACGATTGCACGAATGGCTTGCGCCGAATGTTTGAATTGGAAAGTGGTCCACTGCGCGTGCCCGTCCCATGTTCTGAGTTCTTGATGTCCATCGGCGAACTCGACAGCTATATCTACCGGGAAGATCCCATCCCCATACCGACGGACAACGACCAGTGTTTCGAATGTGGTCGCTGATTCATTATTTTGAAATACACCATCAAGAAAACCCCGCCCCGCAGCATTTTCATTGGTAACTTGAGCGATCCCGTAGTCGAAGATGGCCGAATCCCCATGTACTTGGTCAAAGAACCAGGAAAGATCCTCGCCTGCTGCTGCGTTTATGTGGTCAAAGAAATCTTGTGGCTCTGGGTGGGCGAACTTCCACTGTGTGTAGTAGTTGGACATTCCTTGTTGGAGTGTGTCCCAGCCGAGTAATCGTTCAAGAGTATGAAGCCAAAGAGTTGTTTTGTAATAAGCCGTTGAAAACATACTTCCTGGCCAGTATTGATAGGTCGGCGTAGCTTGGATATCCATTCTCGCGGTTGTCCGGTACCGTGCGAGCCGACTGCCGTCTAGCGCACGCGACCACGCAATGTCGGTGAATGCCCACGGGAGAAAAGAACCAAAAAACCTTCGTTCCCAAGAATGCGGAAAATATTGGTCGATTACTCGAGCAGTTGCAAAAGTATTGAGTCCTTCGTCGAGCCACGCGTGTTCGACTTCGTTATTTCCGATGACTCCATAGAAGAACTGGTGACCTGCTTCATGCACGGTGACTTGTTCTGGTCCATTTGTGGTCGTAGGTGCGAGCCAACGCGTCCCACTGGTGAACAACGTCGGATATTCCATGCCACCAGAGCCACTCTGCCATGCAGGATCAATTACGGTGACGTAGTCATAGGGATAAGCACCAAACCACTCGCCGTAGTACTTAAATGCTTGGCGGGTGGCTTCAAAATGACGCTCTGCTTGGTTGCGGTGTTCAGGCTGCAACAGCAAGCGAATATTTACATCGGGAAGGTCGGTATGTTCAAAGCGGTCTTCAAAGACATGAAAGTCCGGACTCGTCGTCCAGGCAAAGTCGTGTACATCTTCAGCGTAGTAGTGATGCGTGGCGGTTCCATCCTGGTTATTAGTTATTCGTTGTTCTTCGCCAGTTGCCCCAAGTACCCACTCAGATGGCACGGTGAGTCGAACATCATAAACACCGTAATCCGAAAAAAAATTAGTCGCTGTATGGAACTGATGACAAATCCAACCATCATCGGTGAAAACTCCAAGCTTAGGGTACCACTGCGCAATAAAGTAGTAGTTGCCGACGGTACCGGTTCGTGCGAAGGTTCGTGGAACCCGTGCTGACCATTCGATTTCAAGATCAATGGTTTCGTCGGGAGATACGGGATAGGGTAGCTCAACACGTAGCACGGTTTGATCATCGGGATTGCCGTCATCTGGGGCTATAAAGTTCGCGCTGTTAGTGAGGTTGGTTTCGGGGGTGTCTCTTGTCCCGACGAGTGTGATGTTTGTGACGTCGATCCACCCCCAGTCAGATTCTGGGCGGTTGTGCAGGGTAAGTCCTCGTCCCAAGATACGCTCTTTCATCCAGGTCGACCGCGTATTTCTCCATGCGTTGTAGTAGAGATGAAAATGCAACTCAGAAGTTGATTGATGGGATATATTTTTCCACGTCACCAGTTCGCGGCCTTTCAATGTTCGGGTCTGATGATCGAGACTGATGTCGATTGAATAGTTTGCGTTGCGCGGTGAATGCACCGTTTGTGCTAACGGTGTGGCAAGCCATAAAACGACGAATGCGGTCGTCGGGACACTATTACGAAACCACTTAAAGAGTTGTTGCATTGGTTGGAGCACCACTTAAGTATCCGCTGTGAAGGGTTTGCCGGTCTAACAACGAAACATTTTGTTCTTATCTGTAATCCTCCCGAACGGGTTGAAACACATCGACAAATTGGCACGAGGTGACAGCATGTCCGGAGTGAATCGCATTCGGCGGGATTATGGCTATTGAACCGGCCGTTAATTGTGTTTCAATGCCATCGATCACCATAATGAACGTACCTGCGATGAGGGTAGAAATTTGTTCGTGCGGATGAGAGTGTTCAGGAAGTTGTGCGCCTTCCTGCACATTCCAATGTACAACTGTTACCCGGTCCGTATGTAAAAAACGACCTTGAAATCCAGGCATTTGCTCCCGGGGTTCAAGGTCGGTAAGTTTCAGGACAGCCATTAGTTCAATCTAGGTGCAGTTCTCAAAGTCACCGATTCAGTGTGGATATTCGAAAACCAACGCCGGAAATCGAGAACTTTAGCCATCCAATCCGAACGTGAAGACGACATTGCCTGCAGCAATCGTCACAAATTGTTCGCCGTTCACGGAGTATGTCAGAGGTGCGGAGTGCACACGCGCACCAACCGCGACGTGCCAGAGTTCTTCTCCACTGACCGCATCGATTGCAAAGAAATATCCGTCTACTGTGCCTCCAAAAACTAAATCGCCGGCCGTTGTCAGAAGACCAGAGGTTGAACGCGGAGCAATCGGATACTCCCAGCGTACATCTCCTGTAGCCGGATCAATCGCTCTGATGGCGCTGTGGTAGTTTTCAATGGGGCCAGCGTTCTGGCCACCGCCACCCGTGTACTGTTCGCCCTCAACGTATTCTTCATCGCGGATAAAAAATAACTGTTCACCATCGAAGGCATTTACGTAAAACAGACCGGTGCGAGGACTGAAGGCGGGCGACCACCAGTTCGTGCCTCCCCCAATCGTTGGTGATACCAGCGTCCCTTCGGGAGAGGGTTCCATGTTGGGTACACGTATAGGGCGACCGTTTTCATCAAGTCCTTCAGCCCAAGTTTGCAGCGCGTATGGTTTCCCGACAAGGAATTCTCCAGTTTCACGGTCGAGTGTGTAATAGAAGGCATTTCGGTTTGCCCACATCATCACTTTTCGCATTTCGCCTTCGTACATGATGTTTCCGAGGATTGGTACCTGGATTGCATCCCAGTCATGAATGTCGTGCGGAGTGAACTGAAAGTACCAGTCCATGTTCCCAGTGACGCCATTCAGTGCGAGTACTGAATCGGAGTACAAGTTGTCTCCCAGCCGGACGTCGCCGTTCCAATCTGGTCCTGGGTTACCGGTGCCCCAGTACACGAGATCAAGATCTGGATCGTACGAACCAGTAATCCAAGTAGGCGACCCACCCGTTCGCCATGATTCTCCAGCCCATGTTTGGTTGCCGGGTTCATCGGGTCCTGGAATTGTGTAAGTGCGCCAGTTCAGGTCTCCTGTCGTTGGGTCGTATGAGTCCAAAAATCCTCGGATGCCATATTCGCCACCAGCGATGCCGGTAACGACCTGGTCTTTCACAATCAGCGGCGCGGCAGTTTTGCTATAACCACTTTGGTATGGAGCGACTTCCTTGGCCCACAGCAGATTGCCAGTTCGCGCATCAATTGCTGCGAGTTTGGCATCGAGCGTGCTCATGTACAAAGTTTCTCCCAGAATTGCGACGCCGCGGTTGTTTCGCCCACAGCAAATTCTGAGGTCATCCGGAAGTTCGTGGTCGTAGCGCCAATATTGCCGGCCAGTTGCCGCATCTAGTGCAACCACGTTACTCGGTGCCTCAGTCACAAACATCACGCCATCGACAACAAGCGGTACTGTTTCTGCGCGGTCAATCTCGGGGATCTGGTACGCCCATTTAAGTTCCATGTTGCCGACGTTACGGCTATGAATTTGTTCGAGACCGCTAAAGCGTTGGCTGTCGAGCGTGCCGTTGTACATTAACCAGTTCTCTGGTTCATCGGCGGCATTCAGTAAGCGGTCCCAGGTGACTGGTCGTAACGACGGTCCTTCCCCTTCTTGGCCAGTGATGGCAAGAGGAATAGATGTAATAAGTGCGATGACAAAAGCAGCCCGCTTCATGATTAACTCTCCCTCCGCAGTGAGAAGACGTACGCAATTAGATCATCCAATTCGCTGGCGCTCAGGCTGTCAGCGGCTGGCATTGTCGAGTCCTTAATCGTTTCACTCGATCGTAATTCGTTTTTTGAAAAGTTCCACAGGTTTTCATCTGCATCCATGATCCGAACGGTAAAGGTATCTTCGCCCATGCGGAGTCCCTCCAAGACGGAACCATTTTCACGAGTCAGACGCATCGTCCACCACCGCGGCGATACATTTTCATTAGGGTCCGTCAGGGCGATTCGTAATTGGTCCGGGTCAAGAGTACTTCCGATTACTGAGAGGTCAGGGCCGAGTCGACCACCCTCCCCATCCACCATATGGCAGTTGGTGCAGTTGCCTTTTCCGTTATAGACCTGTTGTCCCCTACTGACATCACCTGGAAGGTTGTAGTCGCTTGGGTCGAGATTTAGGGAGTTGATATAAGTGACGATTTGCCAGACGGTCTGGTCAGACGCGCGCGGGCTAATCCCAATCATTGCAGTGTTCTCGATGCCTTCACGAATGACGCTAAATAGTGCTTGATCGGTGTTGGCTTCAAGGGTGCCTGTTGTTAAATCTGGGGCTCCGGTTTCGTCATTGCCTTTCGCGTCTCGACCATGACAACGTCCGCACTGTGCGCGGAACACTCGTTGGCCCATGGTGCGGTCAACGGTTGTGTCATAGTTGTTTTCTTGGGCATTAACCAATGAGGTTGTTCCATTGGCCAGGACTATTCCAGCTATAAACAGGGTGTAGGCGAGTCCAATTACTAGGGCTTTACGCATCATGAAACCTCTCTCGGTAACAGATTCAGAACCCCGATCATAATCGCTTTCCTGTTTCGCGTCAGGAGTGGTGGGTTAAGCTGGCTTTTCTTTGGCGAGAGAGGGTTGCTCATTGTCACCTCTGAGGCGGTTGATCATCGAGCGAGCGACCTTCACCACGCCTCGTTCAAAGCTTCCAATGGACCCGAATCTACTGGCTCGGTTTTGTACTAACCGTTTCGGTTTTACCGTTGAGAGCTGGCTTAAATGATGCACGAGTCGTTCCATTACAAGCCGAGCGGCTGCATCGTAGTCTCGTTGTGCCCCCCCAGTTGGTTCAGGCACGATGGCATCAATCACACCTTGTTCCAGCAAGTCATGAGCGCGAAGTTTCAACCCCGCCACAAGTTTGTCTTTTTGTGTCGCGTCCCGCAGTAGGATTGCTGCGGCTCCTTCCGGGGCAATCACCGAATAAATTGCGTTTTCTTGCATCAAGATTACATCTGCTAGGCCGAGAGCGAGTGCTCCACCGCTTCCGCCTTCACCAATCACCACATTTACGATTGGAACTTTTAAACTGGCAAGGAGGCCCAGGTTTTCGCCGATCGTGAGGGCAATACCGCGATGTTCGGCTTCGAGTCCAGGGAAGGCTCCTGGTGTATCAACAAGCGTTACGATAGGGAAATCAAACTTTTCCGCCAGGCGCAGCAGCCGATGGGCTTTCCGATAGCCTTCAGGCATCGGCATCACTTGTCCCGTTTGCGCAATAAGCATGACGGGTCGGCCGCGTAGGTCGGCGATACCGCCCACGATCGCCGAGTCATCGCCGTAACAGCGATCCCCGTGCAACTCAGTAAAGGTTGAAAATATTCGCTGGATATAATCTTTTGCTCGCGGTCTTTCGGGAGACCGAGCTAACTCCATCACTTGACTGGCGGTACGCGTTGGTTTCGGAGTTGGCGCCAGGTGTACAGCTGGCCATGTGCCGTGTTGGCTTGCGGTCAATTGAGATACCAGCACAGCGAGTTGGTTGCGTAGTGTGGGGCGCGGAGTGATTAAGTCAATCATTCCGTGCTTGAGGACTGTTTCGGCGCTTCTTTCTTCTTTCGGAATACGTTCAGCGATGGTTCCTTCGACAACACGAGCGCCAACGAAACCGATTTGTGCGCCTGGTTCGCCAATCAGAATATCGCCAAGAGAACCGAAACTCGCGAACGTGCCACCGAAGCTTGGGTTTGTAAGTACCGACAAGTACGGGAGTCCGGCCGCTTTGTGAGCAGCTACCGCCGTTGCCGTCTTTGCCATTTGCATCAGTGCGAGCATGCCTTCCTGGATTCGGGCGCCGCCACTCGCGAGAATCGATACAACCGGAAGTTTCCGGCGGGTTGCGACCTGAAACGCACGGGCGACTTTTTCGCCGACCACAGAGCCCATTGTGCCGCCGAGAAAATCGAACTCTAAAGAAATAAGAACGAGTGGCCGGCCGTCCAATTTTGCTTCGCCACTGAGAGCCGCTTCATGCATCCCTGTTTGTTGTTCGGCTTCGCGCAGTCTGTCGCGATACGGTTCCATCACGCTGAATTCCAGAGGATCCGCTGAGTAGAGCCCTTTTCCAATTTCCCGGAAGGTGTCTGGGTCGGCGAGGTGGTCTATCCATTGTTGGGCCGTAAGTGGGGAATGCCAACCACAAGATGGGCAGACAGAAAGTTCTTGTTGAAATATTTCTATGCTGTATTCAGCTTTACACTGGCGGCATTTAGAGACCTTTTTTGGTGCTGAGGTTAGTTTCTCTGCGGCTGTAATTTGTTCGCTCAACGTTTACTCCAGAAAGTGAAATAGATCAGTAGCAACAAGGACCCAATTCTATTTCACTTTATTTGACCTAAAGGTCAAATATCAATATAATTGACTTATCGGTCTACAATCAAATTAATACAGAAATAAGTACGCTTCGTACGAGGCGAATACCGAACAGTAGGACGAGGGGCGAGAAGTCGAGTCCTCCCATATCAGGCATGATTTGACGGACCGGTGCCAAAAGGGGTTCGGTCATGCTGTGTAGAAAATGAGCGACTGGATTATCTGGAGGGAGTTGAATCCACGAGATAATGACAGAACCGAAGACAATTAATGAATAAATGTCGAGTAGCTGTATTAGTAGCATTGGACCACACGCTCAATAAGTTGTCTAAGCCGTCCAATCATACAAGGTTGTGATGAAAACACTTCTACTGCTGCGGCATGCTAAATCAAGTCGAAAGCATTTGGGTGTTACGGACCATGACCGGCTACTCAATGCCCGTGGTGAACGAGATGCGCTTCGGGTGGGAAGAGTGATTGAAGCCGAAGCGGTTCGGCCAGACATTATTCTGAGTTCGACCGCAAGACGCGCGTGGTTTACGGCTAAAGTCATTTCGGATGCGTTGAGCCTACCTGGAAAAGATATGGTTCTGGATAATCGGCTCTATCTCGCAGAACCAGCCGAGATTGTCGATGTGGTTCGTGAAGTGGGAAATGATGCCCGGTGTGTGCTAGTTGTCGGTCATAACCCTGGCCTCGAAGTGTTAGTTATGCAACTGACTGGCCATGAGGAATCTTTACCGACAGCGGCACTCGCGGTTGTCCGTTTGTCAATGGATTCGTGGCGATCACTCGAGCTTAGGGTAATGGGGCAGTTAGAGAGGGTTTGTTGTCCTCGGGAGCGAAGCTTGTAGGCTGGGACGTTGACAACAGTTCCTGTCTAGCCTCAAAGAGTTCGTTATACAGGTCTGGCAAGGTGCGATTCAAGAAAAGAGAGTCGCCTTCTAGTGGTCGCATGAGGTCTTCTGTGATGAGTTCCCCAGCCACACGTTGTCTCGGGACATTACGTTCGATCAGTTGTCTGACGCGTGTGCGCACTGTCACGAACCAATCCCGAAATAGCTGCACGTCGGTTCGTGACATGACAGGACCGCGCCCGGGAATAATCATCTCAAAATTCAAGGAGAGTATCTTGTCCAGTGCTGTAACCCAACCACGACTACTGCCACCACTTGCATAATCAATAATTGGATATCCGTCGGTGAATAGGTCGCCCGCGTGCAGGACCCGTTCGTTTGTAAATAAGACAACGATGTCACTGTTCGTATGGCTATTGGCAAAATACTGTAGTTCAACTCTTGAATTGTCGAGAAAAAGTGTTGTGCTGTTACTGAATACAAGGTTCGTAGAGTCTTGGTGACTGCTGCTGCTCATCTGCGCATGTGTGTTCTCGTGAGCGATGGTTACTGCATCAGGGTTAGGCAGAGTATTGACATTGCTGTTGTCGTGTTGATGTGTGTCGATGATGTACTTAACTGGCAGCGGCGTGACCCGTGCGATGCATGCAAGTAGTTCCTCACGGGGATCGGCGGCTTCGTTTCCGATGAGAAGGACGTCGTTTCCGTCAACGAAAACGGCGATGTTTTCCTCACCATTGATGAGGTAGAGCGTGGGAGCAAGTTCGGTGATGGTAAGCGGTTGCGAGTCGATAGACTCGCTCGCTGGTTGATTTTCCAATAATTCTTGGGTGGGCGTGGATTCAGTTGCGCTCGTTGGGTCAGTGAGCGTAGTGGTAGCGGCGGACGTTGGCACAAACAACGCGCAGGGGACCGTAGCTGCAGGAGGCAGGCTTTGGGATTGAGCGGATAGTGCCTGTTCGTGGCTAACGAAACCGATGATGCCGACTATAAGCAGTGCACGAGCAAGGAATTGTGATTGTTTTGTTTTGGATTGCTCCAAACCGAGATACCTCCTATATGGTTGGTTTTACGTAAGCGTGGTGACCGTTGTGCTGATTACATACCGATGCAGAGCATGAAGTTCTCATTGGTGTATACAACTATCGCACGTTCAGCCCATGATCGAGTTCTACAATGGTTGCACCAAGGCCTTGTCCGACACGCGCGCTATATCTTGCGTCGGAGATAGCGACCCGATAGCCGTACTCAGTATGCTCGATCGCAAAGACGGGAAATCGTGTCCAGGTGGCAAATCCTGAGATGTGCGGAGCTCGAAGCGCGGCCTGTGTGATCGCATTGTCGGGACCTCGTTCGATTGCGCGATTGCTAATGCGGATGGGCTCCGCACGGAGCCAGTCGAGTTCAAGAAAGTGATAATGCTCGGCGTCGGCTACGACAATGTTTCGCCGGAATGGATTGCCAGGCGCGGGACTTGCCATGATTTCAGTCGGTGAATCATGCCGTTCTTGTAGCCAGTTGGCGACTTGTGCTTCGGCCAATTGGGAGACTGCAATCATGACAATAATGTAGGTTACAACGGCGGACAGGCATACTGTGGCGAGTCGCGGGATATGGAGTTGCCAGTGCCCGGTAGTTCGCAACCAGACAATACCAACGATCCCGGCGCACCAGACAAATCGTGTTGCGGCCGGTGCTCCTTCAAACCCTGTAATCAGGGATGTTGTGGTGAGACCAAGAATCACCCAGCCGACAATGCTTAAGTGCGTCGAGGTATGAGCTAACACGACAGTTGTTGCTGTGAGCAGCCAAATCCAAGGATCTACTACAAAAAGCGCGTCCCCATAGAACCAGGTCCCATCAAACGGCATCAAAAAGCGCATGCCATACGTATTGAGCCAATCGAGCACAGGGTGTGTCAGTACTGCGATCAATGCGAGAATAAAAAGTGGTTTCGTTTGAGCAGCGGACTCGTGTCCTCGTAGTTTGGCGACGATTCGATCGGCGACAACGACTAGCGCTGTCAACAAAATGGGTAGAACAATTAAAGCAAGAATGCCATGTGTCCAACCGCGTCGGAAGCCAAGAGACAGGTCGCGCTCAATCAGCATTGTGACGGCATCGATATCTGGAGCATTGACACCGAGTAAAAGCATAGGTGTAGACCGTGCCGACCATGTCTTTAAACGGGTTTCAGCGAGCGTGGCGCCGACCAAGGTATGTGCAAGCGGATCCATATAGGACCACTAGAATACTCAAGTCCCAGGTCAGAATAGAGATGCGATACCTGAGCGAAGTAGCTCCAAGCTGAAGGCATCAACGAGGAAATGGGCTGTTAAGATGAGATCTTCGAAAAGAAAACACGAAATGTTCATCTTCAATTACCAGTAATTCCATGACCGTTACGTCTATTTTTCACTTGGTCGCACTGTTGGTCACGCTGGCGGCCGGACTTGGATACATCAACCATCGTTGCCTCAGATTGCCACACACGATTGGTCTTCTTGTAAGTGCCCTTGCGATTTCGGCCATGGTGTTGTGTGCGGACTTACTGCTGCCATCGCTCGGTTTGCGAGATGTTGCACGTGCAACCCTTGTCCAGCTTGAGTTCGAAGATACCTTGATGAATGCTTTCCTAAGTTTTCTGCTGTTTGCCGGAGCTCTTCACGTGGATCTCGATGCTCTGGTTTCGCGTCGCTGGGTCATTGGGAGTTTAGCTACCGCCGGCATCGTTATTTCGACCGTCGTTGTTGCTGGTGTGATGTATTTCGTTTTTGATCTCAGCGGAGTTGCGATGTCATTCTCGCACTGTCTTGTTTTTGGTGCGTTGATTTCACCAACAGATCCCGTTGCGGTGATGGGAATTCTGAAGAAAGTGGAAGTTCCCGAAACGCTACGAGCAAAAATTGCCGGCGAGAGTCTTTTCAATGACGGGGTTGGCGTGGTTCTTGTAACCGTCTTGGTCGCGGTGGCGGCCGGTGGTGAAGAGGCCGTAACGTTCAGCGGTGTTGCCGGTCTTTTGATTCTTGAGGTGGTTGGTGGAGTCGCTCTCGGGTTGGGTATGGGGTATGTGGCGTACCGAGCGATGAAGGGGATGGATGAACATAGCTTGGAAGTAATCATCACCCTTGCGCTGGTAATGGGGACGTATGCTCTTGCGTCACGATTACACATGTCAGGGCCATTGGCCGTTGTGATTGCCGGCTTATTTATTGGTAATCATGGCAAGCGGTTTGCAATGACTGAGGCAACACGTCAGCACATCGATACCTTTTGGGCGGTACTTGATGAAGTTCTGAATTCTCTGCTCTTTCTTGTGATCGGGTTTGAAGTTATTTCCATTAGTGTCACCGGTGGCGGGTTTGGAGCCGTCTTGTTCGCGATACCCGTTGTGTTGGTGGCTCGATTTTTGGCGGTATCGGTACCAATAACCGTGTTGAGTGTTCGTGAAAATTTTACGCGTGGTGCAACGTCAGTATTGACCTGGGGTGGTCTTCGCGGGGGGATTTCCGTTGCGTTGGCGCTAGGGCTTCCACCAAGTCCTGAAAAACCAATTATCCTGGCTGCGACCTATGGCGTTGTTGTGTTTTCGATTGTTATCCAAGGATTAACCGTTGAGCGGGTTGTGCGTGCGTGTGTTCGCTAGTCTTGATACTCCATGCGGTGGCAAACATGGTGCTTAAGCCGTGTACGTTGAAACTACTGCCTTCCTGAGGGAAATGACACCACGCTTTCATTTCCGTTAGTTCCAACGGCAGCGACACCAAACAAATAGTTATCGATGACCATGTTTTCCATCGTGAATTCTGTCACGGAGCCAACAAAGCGAGAGTGTGACCACTGCGGCTCTATAGTGTCACGCCAATAGATCTTGTAACCAGCAAGGTTGTCTGCGGTGACTGGATCCCATGAGAGCGTTGTGGATGGTTGAACTGCACCAGCAATAGTGACGTTGATTGGTGGTGCAGGTGCCCACGCCAGTGATGCCAGAGTTGCGACATTAACCCCTGTTAGCTTGGCGGCATACTGAAAATTTACTCCCTCAATGACGTCGCCGTACGCAATACCATTCTCGACACGCACATCTTGGTGTTGGCGTCGATAATTTTCATGGGTTTCCATGATACGCACCGCGGGAAATCCGGCATCATTGAAAGGGCGGTGATGTCCTCCACGCCCGAAACGGTCCAGCCGATAGATCATGGTTGCGTCGAGATTGGGAATGTATTGGTCGGCGATTCGAGCGACATAACGTGCCAGCTGGCGGGATACGCCATCGACCTCCCCGCCGGCTAGACGGCGGGCCTGCCGTTCTTGGTCGGTTTCTGTAACCGGGGTTGGTTCGGAGAACACCCGAAAAGTATTGTTTTGAATAACTCCATCGACACCTTCGATGTTACCGATCATGTCGTTGTTCAGTACCGCTTCAATGTTCCAGCCTTTGTTTCGACTGACGGCGGCCATGTGAGCACCACCGAGGAGTCCCGTTTCTTCACCAGACAGTCCGACTAGGATAATGCTTGCGTTAAAGCTTCCAGCGGATTGACTGAGGACGCGTGCCGCTTCAATGGTTCCGGCCATGCCACTTGCGTTGTCGTTGGCTCCCGGGGAATCATCTGAATAGTTATTTGGATCAGATACGCGATTATCGATATCACCCGACATGATGACGTAGCGATTCGGATCCGTTGCACCACGGATCACAGCGACGACGTTCACAATTTCGGTGTCGACGGGAATCCGCGTGCCTGCCTGACCGGGTACGATGGTTCGTTGAAAGGAAACCTCAAGGCATCCGCCACAATCGTTTGAGATATTGAGAAACTCAGCACTGATCCACCGTCGTGCAGCGCCGATGCCTCGTGTTTCGCTCTCGGTTTCTGAGCGGGTGTGTCGTGTGCCGAATCCCACCAATGTCTGAATGTCACGTTCAATTCGGTTGGCAGACACTGCATCGATGAGTTCATAGATGCGTGCGTCGTACGCCGGTGGTGGGTTGTTACTTGTTCGTTGTTGCGCACCGAACAGAGTAACAACACCAAGTGTCGCTAGGCCCAGTGTGGTGATCTTATGTTTCAACATGCTCGAACCAGAGTATGAGTTAATCCTGATGCCTTCGTCTGCGGTCGGGTGGCTTATGAAAACGTTTAGACGCGTGGTTGCACGATTTCGATTCGGATTCCGTCCGGAGAGGTGATGAACGAGATCAGCATATCTTCGCCTAGTGGATTGGTAAACGGACGTGGTTCGATGTCGAATTCAACGCCTTTACGCTTGATGTTTTCAGCTTCTGAGCGCAAATCTGGGAATTGCCAGCCGAGATGGTCAAAGGCGCGCCCTTCTGTAGGCGCGAGTTCTCCTTCGTGTTGAGCAATGAGCAACCAGACGGTGCCGTAGCGAAGACCACCGATACGACCTTTAAGCCGGTCGCGTTCTCCACCAAACATATCCCAATACCACGACAATGCGACGGCTGGGTCTGGAGAGCGGAGATGGATGTGGTGGAAGCCGAGCCATTCATGATCTTCCACGACCTCGATTTTTGTACCCCATGGGTCTTCGATGAATGCAAGTTTGAACAGCCCAGGAATCTCACGCACTGGTTCAAGAATTTTGATACCCGCAGCTTCAAACGACGTCATTTTGGCTTCAAGGTCTTCAAAGGAAAATCCAATATGATCGACTCCGCTTCCGACACTGGGACCGGTCGGTTCACGTTCAAAAAAGATGATGTAGGTACTGCCAATCTGGCAGGCATCTGGACGTCCGTAATCGGTACATCCCATGTGTGTCATGTACCACTCTTTTGCTTCCGCCCGTGACTGTGCCACGAGGTGGATGTGGTGGTAATCGGTCGCGGTCGCAATGGCTGGCGAAATGAGTAAAGCCACTAGAAACGTGCTGAATGCGAGAAATCTGCCTGTCATGGGACATCCTTCCTTAAGCATATGAACTGGCCGGCGCGCTCCTAGTCTGAGCGACGTGCATCTGGCGATTATAGCGACCTCTTCCGAGAGGGTCCTATTAGATATGTTCTAGGTCAGAGTGGGGTGGAATGGGGTCGCGACAGGATGATGGTCCGGGTCGGTTGAATCAACCACGCGACGCCGACGATTCTTCCTGCAAGCAAGGCGACACTGGCGGCCACTGCGCCGATCATATCCAGGCGGTTGATGGTCAGTATGAGCACACCGGTAACGGTGACCAATTCCGCCACGGTCGCCCAGGTAATCGTTTGTGTCTGACGAGCGTGCACTAGTACGGCACGCATGAAATGCAAGGCAACCGACATGGCGGGAAAGCACGCCAGAATCTGAATCGGGAGTATCGCAAAGGTCGTCAGTGACATGGTTAAACCAGAAATGTCGTGAAACCACACGATGGACAGCGGGGTAAAAGCAATTGCCGAGAGCCCTGCGGCTGAAATGACCGCAAGTCCGTAGGCGAAGTTTTGAAGTTTGTGGAAGTGGTCTCGCTGTCGCCCCAACAGGGCAATCACAACTTCAAGATACGAAAGACCAATGGAGCGAAAAACAAATGTCAGTCCATGGATGACCGGTAAGACGGCGAGGGATTCAAGTGCAAATCTCGCCTGACCCATAAAGAAGGTGACGATGGGTTGGACCGTGAGTGCGATGAAAGACGTCAGTGCGAGGGGAACGTAGAAGCGAATAAGCGCTGGCAATGTCAGGGTCTTCATGCGATCGGTTTGGCGTGGTCGTTTCAGTAACTGCCGGACGATTTGTCGTGTCATGACGCGACTCGTGATAGCTTCGACTACGACAGCAACAGAGAGCGCCAGAGCCCCGATGTACGCGCCAGGTAATTCGGAGAGTCGAAACGCGAGAAACGCCGTTGTTGACATGGACGCGAGTCGGATCACCGTTCCGTACGCAACCCAGTGCGTCAGGTTGTGCGTAATCAGTAAGCCTTGTCTAAAACGGCGGTAGGCGATGGCTGCCGGCCACGGCAGCAGGAGTGCGAGGCTACCGTGTGTCAAATGCATCACTTCCGGTGGTAATGCCAACTGCTGGCTGATTCCAGTAAAGACGAATGGAAGGAGCACAATAAGTTGAATACCGGTGAGAAGAAACGCAAGCCCATACGAGAAGCGCCTCAAAGCACGATAGCTCGGGCCGTCCTCAACCAGTGCTGTTGAGGCACTCATGAGCATGATGACCGGCGATTCAATGATGATGGCAAAGGCGAACGCCACACCAAAAGCGGCGAGATTCACTGTCGCGTCTGGTAGTCGTGCCATGATTGCGGCCAAGTAGGGGCCTTCCACGGCCATCATGAGCCAGGTGCCAGCCAGTGGCAGCCAAAAGCGAAGAATCCCTTTATAAGTAAGCACTTTTGATTGTTTTGACCTTAATTGATTAGATTCTCTGCAAAGATTAAATTGAGATTTAATCTCAACTTGCTTGACCGACTAATTTGGTCGGATATATATTCTTAAATTGAAAATGAGACACAATCTCATTTTTATGGCCATGGCTTTAGACCTCAACTGACCATATAGAGCAGCGAGGACTAATAGTCGGGTCAAGAAAAAGCGGCCCGCTTCGTGATGGAACACGAAACGGGCCATGAGCGCTTTAGCTCGCAGTCGCCTGAGGACAGGTTATACAAGGCACCACGCTCCGCATCATTCTATGAGTGGGGCTGGCCTTGTGCAACTAACAGGCTTAACAGGTAAGGAGAAGGAGTCTGGCATGAGGTTGTTAATGAGTAGTTTGCTGATGAAGCAGATTAGATTGTTATTCGTATTTGGAATGGCTGTTGTTTTGACCAGTGCTAATGCTGTGTCTGCGCAGGTCTTGAACTCGTTTGTCGAACGAGCAAAGACGCAGGGCGGGCCGTTAGCTGTAGTCGAAGCGCCAGCCGTTACGGATGCAAAGGCAACAGAGGAAGAAGAAGAGGCCGAAGAAGCACAAGACGATGATCTTGAACGTCGTGTCGATCTTTTGGCGGAAGAACTAGAACGTCTTCGCAGTGGAGAAGATGACATTGAGCTGAGTGATGACGATGCACGGGCCAGAGGATTGGCACCGTCGGCCGCGGCCGTCTATCGAACGAATCGTGGGTTGTCGATCGCTGGATACGGCGAGTTTCTCTACGAGAATTACGCGAAGACTAAACAGAATGGCTCCGCAGGCAGTATGGACAAGTTCGATGCGTTACGAGCCATCATCTATACCGGGTATCGTTTCAGTGACAAGTTCGTTTTGAATACTGAGGTCGAGATCGAACACGCCAAAGAAGCGTATTTAGAGTTCGCCTACGTTGATTACGCGGCGACTGAAAATTTTGGTCTCCGAGGTGGTTTATTGCTTGTCCCGATGGGATTGGTGAACGAGTTCCACGAGCCAACGGTTTTCATGGGAACAGAGCGACCATTTACGGAAAATAGAATCATCCCGTCCACTTGGCGAGAAAATGGCGCCGGTATGTACGGTGCGTTTGACAAGGTGTCCTTCCGACTCTATGCCGTGAGTGGTTTCAACGGAGACAAGTTTTCGTCAAAGGGTTTGCGCGGTAGTCGACAAAAGGGCTACAAGGCAAAATCTGAAGACTTTGCGTACACCGGTCGATTGGATATCACGCCGACACCGGGTGTTTTCTTCGGTGGCAGTTTCTACAGTGGTGGCTCAGCTCACGGGGAGCTCGGCCCTGGAAAAGATCTTGGCACCACCATCGTAGATTTTCACGGGCAGGCTCAGGTGCGTGGATTTGATATCCGAGGTCTGTGGGCCAACGCGACTATTGACGATGCCGCTGCATTTAACGTCCATAAAGGCTACACAGGGTCGAGTGGCCTTGCCGAAAAGATGGAAGGTGGCTACATCATGTTCGGTTATAACCTGCTGTCACAGACGGCAGATATCGGTGGGCCTTCGTTCACGCCGTATATCAAATTTGAACAGGTCGACACCCAGGCGAAAATGCCGACAGGGTACAGCCGTAGTCTGTCGACATTGAACAATTGGCGAACGATTGGTTTTGATTTCAAGCCCATTCCGAACGTTGTGATCAAGGTTGATTACATGAAGAACACGAATAATGGAGATACCGGGCTGGATCAGTTTAATGTGGCTCTTGGCTACGGTTTCTAAGAAGAGGTAAATGCCAGACTGCTTGTTTGTGAGAAGTGCAAGGTGGTTGCTGTTTGTAATCGCCTTGTACTTTCTCGCAGGCAATGTCGTGCAGGCGCAGTTTGGTGTCATTTCACGGGAAGAGGCGTTAGCCTCGGCGTTTCCAGGCGCTGCAGTTACGTCCGAACGTATCTTTTTAACGGATGCGCAAGTCGACAAAATTGAAGAGTTATCCCGTGCTGACGTCGACTCGAAACTCTATGCTCGGTATATCGCCAGGCAAAATGGCGCAGTGATTGGTCGCGCGTACGTTGATACCCATCAGGTTCGAACAAAAAAAGAAAGCCTGGTCATCTCCCTGAACGCTGACGGTAGTGTTCGACGCATTGATACGGTGGTATTTCTTGAACCGCCAGAGTACGTTGCAGGACCGTCATGGATGGCGCAATTTTATGACAAGTTTCTTGATCGAGACATTGCGATTCAACGCGCGATTCGCCCAATTGCGGGTGGAACGATTACCGCAAATACCGTAACGCTTGCCGTGCGTCGCGTGATGGCACTTGACCTGGTGCTTCGCGGTGAAACAGGAGGGGCGGGACCGTGACCTGGTGGGAACGGTGGGGGTTTAACACGTTTCATGTGGTGGTTGGGGTGACTGGATTTGTGTATTTCTATATGAAGTACATGATGACGACCGACGATCCATTCGCAATCGTGAACCATCCCTGGCAGTCATCGATGCTTTCCATGCACGTGTTTGCGGCTCCATTTTTCATTGCGTTTTTCGGCATGCTGTTTCGCTCGCATTCATTCCGGAAGATTTTGTCAGCTAATCCAGCGAATCGGCGTACAGGCTGGACGTCACTCATTAGTTTTTCGGTGATGGCGGTGTCGGCGTATGCGATTCAGGTGGCCACAACACCAACATCGATCAATGTCGCTGTTTGGGTGCACATTGTCGCAAGTACTCTTTTTGTTACTGGGTACGCTATTCATTTAATTATCGGATACCGTCTCCGACCTTCCACTACGAGTTACTTTTCAAATCGCATTCGCGCGTCATCATGACTTTGCGAGCTGCGGGCCTGGGGCTGTGTCTCGCCGCAGTAGCATGCCAACAGTCGGTGACCCCGACCAGGGTGGAACGCACTGTTTTTTTGATGGGAACGTTAGCGACGTTCGTTGTTGAGTCGCCAGATCGGCCTTCAGGTGTTGAGCGACTTGACGAGATGGTGCGCCTGATTGAAGACACCGAAGCGGACCTTAGTACCTGGCGAGAAGACAGTCTGCTAAGTCAATTGAATCAGCAGCCGGTTGGGACCCGGTTGAATGTCCCGCGACCCGTCTGTTCGGTGTTAAACCAGGTGGCCTCTTGGTATGAGGAAACAGGCGGTGCCTTTGATCCCGCCGTTGGAGCGCTCATAGAGGCATGGTCACTTCGTGGAGATGGGCGACAACCCAATGCAGAAGAACTTGCCGCCGCGAGAACTCGGTCAGGGTTTCACCACATTCGTATTGACTCAGAGAACTGTGTGCTGTTTCGGGACGTCGATGTGGTGATTGATGCGGGTGGGTTTGGGAAGGGTGTCGCGCTGGACCGAGTTCGACATGCTATCCGTGATGAGCCGGGTTCGTGGCTTATTGATTTCGGAGGCCAGGTTGCGGTGTCGTCGAACGCTGGTCATGGCGGGTGGTCGATTGCCGTCGCTCATCCTGAATTTCGTGATGTTCCGATCCTTGAGCTAGACATTGATGAAGGCTCCGTCGCGACGACAGGCGGTTCAGAGCGCGACATTGTGACGGCCAACGACGTGCGTCTTGGCCACGTCATTGATCCCAGGACTGGTCAAACGGTGAGTCGTCCTGGCTCGGTGACCGTCTGGCATCACGATGCGCTTGTCGCCGATATGTTGTCGACGGCGTTGTATGTGATGGATCCGCAAGATGCGGTGAGGTGGTCGGAAGCGAGAGGTATCGCTGCGTATTTTGCTAATGTCAATCCGGAAACAGGAGTGGTCGATCGAACGGCGACCGAGGCATTCTCAGCACGGTTTCTAAGCGAGTAACCTGCGGACTTTATGGAGTCTCGGGTTGCCCGGCACGTTCCTGTGCACGGGCACCATTCAGGATGAGTGGCATGCTGTAGTTGCCCTCGTGGCAGGCATTTTCAAAGAGAGGGCCACTGGAGCGGGCAATCGGAAATGTGACCGTCCAGGAACTGGTAAACGATTCCGGGTCATACGCGGTGAATTCGTAATCAATCGTATTCATGGTCCCGATCGAGAAGCGTTCGATATACCGCACGTTTTGACTTTCACCGGTAAGCGTCCAGGCGCCGTTAAAGTTGGTGACCTCGATGACGAGAGTGTCACCTTCCCAGTGCGCGCGCGAGTCGCCTTGCCAATGTCTGATGTTTGCGTGGGTGTGCTCGCGACGGCTCGTTGAGGCAATCGGAATAATTCGCAAATCAGAATTCTGCTCGTGAAGAATGGCAAGATAGTTTGGCGTCTGGAAGATTTGAGCAAGTTTGCCCGGGGGTTGCGAGAGGAGTGGCACCGTTCGTCCCATGATGCATCGTTCATAGCGCTCGCGATCTTCCGGTCCATCCGCTGGACGCAGTCGTGACCGCAGTCCAATCGTTTGCGCCCGATGGTCGGCCGCAGCCGTTCGCTGTGGGAGGCGACCGTGCGGCGGATCAACAATAAGGGAGGTCCGGCCATTGGTGAGTGTTCCCGGTTGCCACCAATCTGCGTTGAGCTGCAGGTCTCTCTCGTGGCGGATAGCTTCATAAAGCCCGACCATGTAGGCCTCTTCTTCCGCCGGAGTCAATACCGGTTTATCGGCCACATCGGCGGGACGTTCAAGTGGTGTCGCGGTGTTGTACTCCCAGTAGCCACTGAAGTCTGGTGTGTCCCAATCCGTGCGAGGCGTTTCCGCTTGCTGCGCCATCGCGCCGTGTTGGATAAGTAGCAATGCGGTAAAAATGAGGCACGTCCGACTCATTCCGGAACCTCCAGAGGCTTGCAGCGTACACCCAGCTTCATCAGAGCGCAATGGTATGAAGGCCCTGATTCTGAGTCGTATTGCATGCCCGAGATTGTTCACTGATTGTTGGAAATGCGTTGCAATGTAAGCCAGACGATGAATTTCTTCTCGATTTGTTCGTGTTGTGTCTCGAGATAGCGCTATTCTTTTCGAGTGACGTTTCGGTCTAAAGGCGTGGCGTGTCTGGCGACCCTGCTAGTGCTTACCGGTATGGAGTTTCTCACGGCACAGGAGGGAGTCATTTCCAGGCAAGAGGCACTCGCAGCCGTCTACCAGGATGCAACGGTTACCCGTGACCGCGTGATTCTTACCACCGAACAAATGGGTGCTGTTGCCGCATTGGCGCGTGTCGGGATGCAAGGGAAAATTTATCCACGGTATATCGCGCGGAAGGATGGAGTTGTTGTTGGCCGGGCGTACATCGACACGCATACTGCGAAGACGGAACGGCAGAGTCTTCTTGTCTCGCTTGATTCGGCAGGACGGGTTATTCGAGTGGATGTGACAGTATTTTTTGAGCCGGCGCAGTATATGGCACCGCAAGACTTCCTTCGTCAATACGACGGGCAGGTTCTCCATGATGAAATGGTTATTCGTCGCGGTATTAGGCCGGTTGCTGGTGCATCGTTCACCGGTCGTGCCGTCAATAATGCGGTTCGACGTGTGTTGGCGCTCGACCAGATACTCCAAGGTGAAACGGCTGCGGCACCGTAGCCGTTATGTCGTGGACGAGTTCAACTACGGCGTCCTACGCGTCCTTCGTTCTTGATTCAACGATCTCGTCGTCGGAGGGTTGGTCTTTAGTCGCTGGTAGCGGGGCAATCCTTATTTGCAGAAAGCCATAGAGCGCGGCGATAAATGGGTTGATGAGATTGAAGATGGCAAATGGTGCATACGTCAATGTTGAGACACCGAGTGTTTGCGCCATGAACGCGCCACAGGTATTCCAGGGAACAAGTACGGATGTTAAGGTGCCGCTGTCTTCAAGTGTTCGAGAAAGGTTTTTGGGGTCCAAAGTGCGACGTTCGTACTCACTACGAAACATCCGACCGGGAAGCACAATGGCAATATATTGATCAGAAGCGAGTACGTTGACGCCGAAAGATGTCGCGAGTGTCGCTGCAATCAAACTACCGGTACTTCGAACCAATCGCAGGATGCGCGCTGCGAGTGTATCCAGTAGGTCAGTGGCTTCCATGACAGTTCCAAAGATCATTGCCGTGATGATGAGCCAAATGGTAGTGAGCATGCTTGCCATGCCTCCACGAGAGAGGAGGTCGTCGACAAGGGTGTTACCTGACTCAATGTGATAACCAGAAAATAGGGCCTGCCAGGCGCCTTGAAGCAGTGCAATGGGACGAGGCAGTGTGGTGTCACCGATGTATTGCAGCACCGCATCCGGTTGAAACACGACGGCAAAAATCGCTCCGACGAGAGCGCCTATTAACAGGGCAGGCAACGCGGGCATGCGACGGATGACCAAAACTAGGACGACAACCACTGGAAACAACAGGTGTGGCCCGATTGAGAAATTGGACTCGAGCGCTGACATGACCGCGGTCAGTTCATTTGCCTCGGCTGGAGATGGCGTGATGATTCCAACAGCAATAAAGAACAGTAGAGCTATGACGAAGCTGGGAGTCGTCGTCCAGGCCATATGACGTATATGCGTAAACAAGTCTGTGCCAGCAACTGCTGGCGCCAGGTTTGTTGTATCTGAGAGTGGTGACATCTTGTCACCGAAGTAGGCACCAGAAATGATTGCACCAGCCGCGATTCCTAAATGAAGGTCGTACGTGGTGGCAATGCCAATAAGGGCAAGTCCGACCGTGCCGGCAGTTGTCCAGGAACTCCCTGTCGCCAACGCAACCACGGCGCAGATCGCACACGCAGCAGCGTAATAGATTGAGGGACTGAGCAGGGACAGCCCGTAGTAGATCATGGTCGGAACGACGCCCGCGAGTATCCAAACACCGATCACAGAACCGACCATGAGCAGAATCAGTAGTGGCCCGGTGGCTGTAGAGACGCCGCGCCCCATGGCCGCTTCAAGATCGGACCAGGTATGGCCATTCCTAAGTCCGATTAATGCCGCGACTGCTGTGCCAAGTAACATTGCAATTTGGTTGGGTCCGGATGACGAAGTATCCCCAAACAGAAAGACGGAACTGCCCAACAGGAGGACAAGAAGCCCTAATGGGATCGCAGCTTGTCCGAGGGTCGCGGGTGTTACGCGAGTTGCCGATTTCAAAGCCGACATGACGTGTGCGGTGACCTATTGAAAAGAATGATGTCCTAAGCGTATCAATGGTTTGGTAGAGAGAGTTCCGATCACCACTAGCTGGAGGTTTCCGGGTCGAGAGTGATACGGTTCCGCCATGGCCATTTTGCACGCACCTCGTAATGTTCTGTTGACATGTCTGGCACTTGCCGCGCTTTCCTTGACTGTTGTCGCGGGGAATGGGCAGCCGACCATTGCACCTCAGAATGACGCACCAAACCCGTATCGTACCATCGACGACTGGGCAACGCTTCCGACAGGCCGTACGTGGGGCTCAACGGGTGGCGTGGATATGGATCGAGATGGCCAGCATATCTGGGTGGCTGAGCGATGTGGGGGGAATTCATGCGCTGGTGTCGACTTTGACCCTGTTCTTAAGTTCGATACAAATGGCCATTTGGTTGCAAGTTTTGGCGGGGGCTTGATGATTCAACCACATGGGTTGCACGTTGACCCTGATGGCAATGTGTGGGTGACCGACGCACAAGGTCCGGATGGTGAAGATCCCCAGCGAGATGGGAAGGGCCATGTGGTACTGAAGTTTAGTGTCGAGGGTGAGCTTCTGATGACATTGGGCACTCCCGGTGTTGGGGCAGCTGGTCGCAATACGCTAGACCAGCCGTGCGATGTGGTTGTTGCTCCGGACGGGACTATTTATGTTGCTGATGGCCATGGAGGACAACTGCCTGGTGCGGGTGTCCATACGACCGCCCGCGTCGTCAAATTTGCATCAGATGGAACGTATCTGACGGAGTGGGGGTCCCATGGGACAGAGTCTGGTCAATTTCGTACGCCCCATGCGATCGACCTTGATTCACGCGGGCGTGTAGTTGTTGCGGACCGTGGCAATGACCGGTTACAAGTATTCGATACGAATGGAAGGTTTATCGAATCCTTTTATCAATATAGTCGGCCAAGTGGTTTGTATATCGCAGATGACGATACGGTTTATGTGGCGGACTCAGCATCGTCTCGTAATGGGCAACATCCTGGGTGGGAGTACGGGATCCGGATCGGAAATCTTCGGACCGGCTCCCTCGATGTTTTTATCGATGGGTCTAACCCTGAAGGAGTTGCCGTCAGTGCGAATGGAACGGTCTATGGTGCGGTGGTTGCGTACGGTGGTGCGCTGTTGAAATATGTCCGTTGAGATTTGAACTATGAGGTACTTCTTATTAATCGGTGGGACACGGCGTGTTCGATGTTGCGCTTGAAGCGCTGTCGTATTTTGTTCAGGCGTTCGTCTTTCTGATGACCACGTATACTCATTACCAATGAAATACGCTGTGGTTACGTTTGGTTGCCGGGTGAATCAAGCGGATTCGTTTGCCCTTGAGCGTCAGATACGCGCGATAGGGGGGCATCGGAGCCCAGCTGAGGATGCTGACCTGGTGGTGGTCAATAGTTGTTCCGTAACGGCGACTGCTGACCAAGGTACGCGTCAGACGATTCGTCGGGTTGCACGTGTCAATCCAGCTGCAAAAATTATTGCCACCGGTTGTTATGCATCACGTGATGTTGACGCAGTGACGGCATTACCCGGCGTGATAGCAGTGGTATCGAATGAAAATAAGGACACGTTGATTCAAGACTTACTGAAAGAGATCGATCCTGCATTACCGACAACGGCTGTTCGTTTTGGTGAAGGCGAAGGTGCGTGTGGGGCGATGATTGAGCCCGGTGAAGTAGGTCGAACGGCATACACGCTTCGAGTACAGACGGGCTGTGACGAGTCGTGCGCATATTGCATCATTCCATCAACTCGTGGAAGAGGAAGTAGTGTCCCGCTACACCGCGTGCTTGCAGAAGTTGAGGAGGCGACAGATGCTGGATATCGCGAACTGCAACTAACCGGTGTTCATTTAGGGTCCTACGGTCGAGATTTGAGCCCGAAGAGCTCTCTTTTTGAATTGTTACAGGTATTGGACCAGCACGACTCGGATGTTGTTGTCAGGATGAGTTCACTGGAACCGATGGACTGCACACCGGAGATTATTGATTTAGTGACGACGAGCCGGCGCTTCGCATCGCACTTCCATCTTCCACTGCAGCACGCAAGTGATGCGGTGTTACGGCGAATGCGTCGGCCGTATACCTGTCGTGATTATGAACAGGTCGTAAGTCGTATTCGTAAAAATGCGCCCGATGCGGCCATTGGAAGTGATGTGGTCGTTGGGTTTCCTGGTGAGACCGATGTTCATGCGACTGAGAACATTCGATTTCTTAACCAGAGTCCACTCACGTACCTTCACGTATTCCCGTATTCGGACCGACCAGGGACCGAAGCGTCAAAAATGAAAGGGAAAGTGCACGGCAAAACAATTCGAGACAGAGCCAGGGCGGTGCGTGAGGTCGGTTCAATGTTGTCGCAACAATTTCGTGTTGCTCAGGTTGGTCGTGTTCGTCCAGGACTAACTTTGCGGCAGAAAGAGCGCACAGTGGTGTTGACAGATAACTATCTTCGTGTGCAAGTGCCTGTCTCCACGCCTGAAAATGCCCGTGTGCACGTTCGGATTCTCACGGCTGCTGATTGCCCGGCTGGTGAACTCGTCAACGATTCGTTGGTGTAAACCCCATAGTTTTTCAAGAACTAATTTGTGAGTTCCTCGGGGAGCAGTTGCGCTGTTTCCTGTGCCGGTGACGGGTTGCTGCCTTCGACGAGAAGTTGGCCACAAGCAGCGCGGATGTCACGCCCGCGACTCTTTCGGACCGAAACAATTAGGTCGGATTCTGCAAGGGTGCTCGCAAATTGGTTAATCTGATGGTCGCTAGGACGTCGGTACGGTATTCCCACAGCTTCATTGAGAGGAATGACATTAACTTTTGCTCTGATGCCGGCCAGTAGCTTTACGAGCCGCTTTGCGTCAGTGGCTGAGTCATTGACGTCACGCAGAAGCACATATTCAAATGTAATGTGTTCGCGACGCTTGGTTGGGAAACGGCGGCAGACTGCAATTAATTCGGCTAGTCTGTATTTGCGGTTGACGGGCACCAGGCGGTCGCGGAGGTCTTCTGTTGTTGCGTGAAGCGACACGGCTAGGTTTGGCATAACTGATTCGGTGGCCAGGCGTTCGAGAGCCGGAAAGACACCAACGGTGGATAGTGTGATGCGTCGCGGGCCAACGGCGAGGCCACAATCAGCGCCTAAAATCCTGAGAGCTTTCATCGTTTCGTCGTAATTGTGTAAGGGCTCACCCATTCCCATAAGGACAATGTTGAAGCGCCGGTCTAAAAGTCTGAGCGCGTGGGCCATGACTCTGACTTGTCCGACGATTTCGCCGGCGCTGAGGTTGCGGAGCAGTCCCATTTTTCCGGTTAGGCAGAATGTGCATTGCATGGCGCAACCAACCTGAGTTGAGATGCAAAAGGTCATTGCTGGTGTGTCGGGGATGAACACTGATTCGACCTGTCGATCGTCGTTGAGTTTCATCAAAAACTTAACGGTCCCATCGGAGGACGTGCTTCGATTGGACACCGTAGGTGAAGGAATGGTGAATCGTGTGGCAAGTTCAGTCCGTAGATTCTGAGATAAGTCTGTCATTTCAGAAAAATCAGTAATCCCACGCTTGTAGATCCATTGGTAGATCTGACGAGCATGAAAGCCACGCGCACCGAATTCTTCCAGCGCCGCAGCGATTGCGTTTGGTTCGAATTCTGTAAGGGTGCGAGGAGTGGGCATAGCAGTGAATGACCTCGTTAGAAGCACGCATGGTACCATGGGCACCTTTGACGCGTGACTTGGGTGTCATGCGTTCTGTGGTATCATTTTATTAGCTTCTAAAATCGCTTTTAGTCCTTAGAAAACAATAAGTTGCAAGGATATAGCATTACTAACTGCACTTGGATTGAGTAGCTGTTTTTTCCAAACATGATCGAGCGACAGGTCTTCAACAATGGGCTTTGCCTGCTGACCGAGTCGATGCCGGCGGTGCGCTCCGTGAGTTTAGGGGCGTGGTTAACTCGTGGTTCCCGCCATGAAAGCCCTGTTCACTCCGGTATTGCGCACTTTGTTGAGCACATGCTCTTCAAGGGGACGACTTCTCGAACCGCTGAAGGCATTGCCCAGGAGATTGATTCAATCGGTGGACACCTTGACGCGTTTACTGCAAAGGAATGTGCCAGTTATTACGTCAAAGTGTTAGATGAGCATCTGCCCCGTGCGGTTGATGTGTTGAGTGATCTTCTGTTGAATCCAGCGTTTGCAAACGAGGATATTTGTCGCGAACAAAATGTTGTTGTGGAAGAGATCAAAATGGTGGAGGACACCCCAGATGATCTTGTGTACGAAATGTTCACGGCTAGCTTTTGGCCGGAGCACCAATTAGGAAAACCAATACTGGGAACAGTCGAGTCGGTCCGAGGTTTTGACGCTGGTGCTCTGCGAACGTATTTTTCTGGCGCATACACGGCTCAGAACTTGGTGATTGCAGCTGCTGGGAATATTGATCATGCCGCAATTAGTGAACTTGTCGGCAATGCATTTTCGGCGCTACCGGTTAGCAATCAGTCGGTCGAAACCACCGCGCCAACGGTCAGTACTCAGCTCGTGATTCGAGAAAAGGATCTAGAACAAGCACACCTCTGTCTTGGGACACGTGGGTATGAGCACACGCATCCGGACCGGCACGCGAGTTACATCCTTAACGCGGTCCTGGGCGGGTCGATGAGTTCCCGTTTGTTTCAGAAAATCCGAGAAAAACGAGGCCTCGCATATGCCGTTAGTAGTGGTCTGACTTCCTATCGTGATGTTGGTAGTCTCACCGTGTATGCCGGATGCGATGGTGGGGCCGCACCACAAGTCATCGACCTGGTTGTTGATGAAATGAAAACGCTTAAGCAGCATCCGTTGGCGGACAGTGAATTGCAGCGAGCCAAAGACCATTTACGGGGTAGTTTTGTGCTTGGCCAGGAGAGTACTACGAGCCGAATGTCGCAACTTGCACGTTCGGAGATGTATTTTGGACGTCAGATTGATGTCGCAGAAACGCTAAAGGCCATCGATTTGGTGAGTCAGGAAGATGTTCAACGCGTAGCGTGTGACTTGTTTCAAGGGCGCGCACTGGCGGGAACGGTGGTTGGCCCGGTAACGAGAGCGGACTTAGATACTTCACAGCTTGACCTGTCTTGATCATGGTTTCGTTTCACGGAATGACGGCTGAGTAGGATGGCAGTTGAACTAACGGTGCTGGGTAGCGGAAGCGCAGGGAATGCGACGCTACTTTCGTACGCTGATACGAATGTGTTGATTGATGTTGGGCTTAGTTGTCGCGAAGTGTCCCGGCGATTGGAAAGAATGAACGTGAATCCGGAGTCCATTAGCGCCATCATGATTACGCATGCTCATGGGGACCATACGCGTGGTGCTCGCGTGTTCGCCCGTCGCCATGGTGTACCCGTCTATACGACCAGTGGTGTGTGGGCTGAGTGGGGGGTTACGGATATACCGACTGCTTACTCATTAGAGTTTGACACGCTCGTCGATCTATCCGGATTGCGGTTTATGCCTTTTGAGATTTCACACGATGCTTCGGAAACATTGGGGTTTCGTATTGTCACACCTGAGGGGATTATTGGCTATGCGACGGATGTTGGGGTAATGACTTCGGATCTTATTGAGTCATTTCGTGACTGCAATGTGCTCGTTGTTGAATCTAATCACGCCACAGAGTTGTTACGTGTGAGTCCGTATGCGCAGTCGACACGAGAGCGAATCGCCGGTGACAGTGGACATTTGTCAAATGAGGCACTGGCGGAATTTATTGAGCTGCATCTTGGCCCCAATGTTAGGTGTCTGGTGTTGGCTCATCTAAGTCGTGTAAATAATGTACCCGAGCTTGCCGACGTGTCTTGTCGTGAAGCCCTTGCGGCGTGTGGTCGCTCGGATGTTGAGGTGGTACTTACAAGTCAGGACTGTCCAGCGAAGACAATAGATCTTGGTGTGTTGTTACCGACGATGCCTACTTTTTCCGTTGGTACTCGTCAAACAGCGTTACCGTTTCAGTAGGGGTAGGAATGATTCCTCGTTATACACCGTCAGAGATGGGGCAACTGTGGAGCGACCAGCGTAAGTACGACATGTGGTTGCGCGTTGAAAGCGCTGCGGCAGATGCGATGGCTGACCACGGCCTGATTCCGCTTGAAGCAGCGCGGGATATCCGTGAAAAGGGCAAGGTCGACGCAGAGCGGGTAGATGAAATAGAACGTACGACCCAGCATGATGTGATTGCCTTTACGACAGCTGTTGCAGAGCATGTGGGGGCCTCTGCAAGGTGGTTGCATTTTGGGATGACCTCTTCAGACGTTATTGACACTGCTCACGCGTTACAAATGCAAGCGTCTGTTGATCTGCTGCTTAAAGACCTGTTGGCACTATTGCAGGTTGTTCGAGGTCGAGCGGATGAACACCGGCGAACTCCAATGATCGGGCGAACCCATGGCGTCCATGCCGAACCAATGACGTTTGGGTTGAAGTTAGCGCTGTGGTTTGCCGAGTTGGTTCGTGATTACAACCGTTTAGTAAGGGCGCGGGAAGCGATTAGTGTGGGGAAGCTATCTGGTGCTGTGGGGACCTATGCTCATTTGGATCCCTCCATTGAGCAGGCTGTTTGTGATGCACTTGGACTAACGCCCGCGCCGGTCGCGTCGCAGGTTGTGCAGCGTGACCGCCATGCGGAATTATTGAGTGCATTGGCGATCACGGCTGCGTCCCTCGAAAAGTTTGCTGTGGAGGTACGCGGGCTTCAGAAGACCGAGATCGGTGAAGTTGCTGAGCCATTCGCGAAAGGGCAAAAAGGTTCATCGGCAATGCCGCATAAGCGCAATCCGATCGGGTGTGAACAGATTACGGGTCTGGCGCGCTTAGTGCGTGGTAACGCGATGGCTGCGCTTGAAAACGTAGCACTGTGGCATGAACGCGACATTTCACACTCATCCGTTGAACGGGTGATTGTGCCGGACAGTTTTTGTGCACTGGATCATATGGTCAGGCGTTTTACCCGCATTGTTAAGGGCTTGGTTGTCTATTCGGAAAGGATGCGTGACAACCTTGAACGTTCGCGTGGAGTCGTGTTCTCTGGCACTGTGTTATTAGAACTGGCAAGCCGAGGTGCTTCACGCGAAGACGCGTACGTGATGGTGCAACGAAATGCGATGCGTTCCCATGACGAGAGTCTCGATTTCAAGTCGTTGTTATTGGGTGATTCCGAAGTGATGGCGGTGTTGTCGAGTGATGATATTTCACGAGCTTTCGATCTGGACGTACAGCTGCGGCATGTAGACGCGATTATGGATCGTGCATTCGCAACACATGTGTTGGAGGGATCGTGAAGGCCAAGGTTTTTGTTACGTTGAAACCGTCAATTCTTGATCCGCAAGGGAAGACGATCACGAGTGCTTTGCATTCTCTTGGGTACGATGATGTTCAAGATGTTCGTCAGGGCAAGTACTTTGAACTCGACATTGCGGCAGAGACTATTGACCAAGCGCGGACTTTAGCGTCGGAGGTGGCTGATAAGTTGTTAGCCAACCCGGTAATCGAAAGCTATCGAGTAGAAATCGAATGAAGTTTGCCGTCATCGTTTTTCCAGGCTCCAATTGTGACCACGATGCGCATTATGCGCTGACGGAGGTATTGGGACAGCAGGTGAGTCTGATTTGGCATAAAGATCAAGACCTTAGAGGTGCAGATGTCGTCGTGCTTCCCGGTGGGTTTTCGTACGGGGACTATCTACGGACTGGGGCGATTGCAAAATTCTCTCCGGTAATGAGCCGAGTGACTGATTTTGCTGCTGCTGGCGGCCCCGTCATCGGTATTTGTAACGGTTTTCAGGTACTTTTGGAAGCGGGTTTACTGCCAGGCGGGATGCGGCGGAACCAGACACTGAAATTTATTTGTGAACACGTTCATCTGCGAGTCGAGGCAAACGATACGCCGTTTACTCACGATACGACAGTAGGCCAGGTCCTTCGTATTCCCATTGCCCATGGTGAGGGTAATTACTATGCCGATGGTGAGACAATTCGATCTCTGCAAGAACACGGTCAAATAGTATTTCGGTATACCGCCCCTGATGGGAGTCTTGACGACTCGTGGAACGTTAATGGTTCGGTTGATGCTATCGCGGGAATCTGTAATCGTGACCGCAACGTTGTGGGATTAATGCCACATCCGGAACGTGCATGTGAAGATGCGGTCGGCAGTCGAGATGGGCGTGTAGTGTTACAGTCCGTCTTGTCTGCTCTCAAAGGTTTTCCAGTGAATTCGTCGTGAGTTGTGGATAACGGATGATGTATTTAACAGGAGATGTAGCGCCGGGTTATGGCTTGGAGTATCTGGCTGTATCCGCATGTCACCTACAAGTTGAGTTGTGATTGATCAGGGCACGATTACGTCGCATGGCCTTACGGTCGACGAGTACGATCGCATCGTCTCCATCCTTGGGCGAGACCCGAACCTACTGGAACTCGGTATCTTTTCAGTAATGTGGTCAGAGCACTGCAGTTACAAGAGTTCTCGCGTTCATCTAAAGACACTACCTACTGACGGACCAAGGGTACTCCAAGGGCCTGGTGAGAATGCCGGCGTTCTTGATATTGGTGATGGGTTGGCCGCGGTATTCAAAATCGAATCCCATAATCACCCTTCATTTATTGAACCCTATCAGGGAGCGGCGACCGGTGTTGGTGGCATTATTCGAGATATTTTTACGATGGGTGCACGACCGATTGCGTTATTGAATTCGCTTCGGTTTGGTGAGCTGGATACACCGTTGACTCAGCGTTTGGTAGAGGGCGTTGTCGCTGGGATTGCAGGTTATGGAAACAGTATTGGTATCCCTACGGTTGGTGGTGAAGTGGCATTTGATAAGTCATATGCCGGGAATCCGTTGGTAAATGTGTTCTGTCTTGGAATTGCATCGGTAGACGGAATAATTAAGGGGCGCGCTGAAGGTGTCGGGAATGCTGTGTATTACGTCGGTGCCAAGACTGGCCGGGATGGGATTCACGGTGCCACGATGGCGTCAGCAGAGTTTGATGATGCTTCTGAAGAGAAACGTCCAAATGTGCAGGTGGGTGATCCGTTTATGGAAAAACTGCTCCTGGAAGCATGTTTGGAGGTGATGGAGTCAGATGCCTTAATCGGTCTGCAGGATATGGGAGCAGCAGGCCTGACTTGTTCGTCATGTGAAATGGGAGCCCGCGGTGAAGCAGGCATTGATATTGATGTATCGACAGTGCCACAGCGAGAGACCAACATGACACCATATGAGATTATGCTGTCTGAGTCTCAGGAGCGCATGTTGTTTATCGTGAGGCAAGGACGAGAAGCTGAAGTTGAGCGTGTGTTTGAGAAATGGGACTTACATGCTGTCAGAATTGGTCAGGTGACAGGCGACGGCTTGTTGCGGGTACGTGACGGCGGTGATGTTGTTGCAGAGATACCAAATAAGCCATTAGCGGACGAAGCACCGCTTTACGAGCGTCCCTATTACGAACCTTCTGACCTTAAAGCAAGGCAGAACCTTGACGTCGCTGCACTCGATCTGTCGGCCCCTCCCACGGACGTTTTGTTACGACTTTTGTCCGCTCCTGACATTGCTAGTAAACGTTGGATTTATCGACAGTATGACCACATGGTCCGCACGAATACGATTGCACCTGCGGGAATAGGGGCGGGAGTCGTTCGTTTGAAAGGAACGTCACGTGCTCTGGCTTTTTCGGTCGATGGAAACGGACGCTATTGTTACCTTGATCCCTATCAAGGTGCGATGCTGGCAGTCGCAGAGTCTGCACGAAACGTAGCATGTGCCGGAGGGGTGCCGATTGGTGCTACAAATTGTTTGAATTTCGGTAATCCAGAACGCCCTGAGATTATGTGGCAATTTGCAAGGGCTGTTTCGGGTATCGGTGAGGCATGTCGAGTTCTTGATATTCCAATAACAGGTGGGAATGTCAGTCTTTATAACGAGACTGATGGAGAGGCTATATTGCCAACACCAGTTATCGGTGTTGTGGGGTTGCTTGAAAATTCTGACCAGACAGTGGGTCGTCGTTTTCAAGAATCTGACTCTGTAGTGATGCTGTTGGGTGATTCACGGGCAACTCTTGGGGGGAGTGAATACCTCAAGGTCGTTCATGGTTTGATTTGCGGTGTGCCGCCGGTTCTCAATTTGAAGACCGAATGCAGACTCCAAAAGGTCCTAGTTGAACTTGTGGCTGCTGGTTTACTGCTGTCGGCCCATGATTGTTCGGATGGTGGATTAGCGGTGACGCTCGCGGAGTGCTCGGCGGATACCGATGGTATAGGCTGCGACGTGGTAATACCGAGCTTGACTGGCGGGATAATTGGTTCTTTGTTCGGTGAAAGTGCATCTAAAGTTGTTGTATCGATCAGAAAAAATGACGTGAGTCGTGTGACGGAAGTGGTTACCGCAGCGTCCCTTCCGTGGCTAACCCTTGGGCGTTCTGGTGGGGAACGGTTCCGGATTTCGATCGGTGATGAGGACGTGGTTGATGCGCCCCTGGATGAAGTAGCGCAGGCATGGTCTACGGGTGTATCACGATACTTTGAAGATTCCGCTGCTTAACACTTAAACTTTGAACGGAACAGTGACCTCAAATAGATATAGCGACCGTCCCGACAAGTTTAAAGACGAATGCGGTGTTTTTGGCATCTACGGTCACGAGAATGCGTCGTCTCTCACCTACCTTGGGCTGTACGCGTTGCAACATAGAGGGCAAGAGAGTGCGGGCATCGCCACTGCAAATGAAGGCAACGTGACGCTTCGCCGGGCGATGGGTTACGTTGGCGATGCATTTAATGACCGGATGTTGTCCGAGCTGCCTGGCCGGATGGCGATCGGTCACGTTAGGTATTCAACGTTTGGCGATAGTCGTATCGTTAATGCCCAGCCGATTTTGATTGATTGCGCGCACGGACAGATAGCGCTCTGTCACAATGGCAATCTTGTTAATGCTGGTGAACTACGAGAACAGCTGGTACGTGAGGGATCGATCTTTCAAACGAACAGTGATACGGAAGTAATTTTGCATCTCTATGCGAAATCGTCTGCAGAGACGGCCGAGGACGCGATTGTGGAATCTATTTCCCAGGTAAGTGGCGCATTTTCGCTTGTAATGCTTACGCCGAATAGTTTAATTGCAGTTCGTGACCCGCACGGCTTCCGTCCGTTAGCACTTGGTCGGATCGGCGATACCTACGTAGTTTGTTCAGAAACTTGTGCGATGGACTTGATCGGAGCTGAGTATGTGCGAGAGGTTGAACCGGGCGAGGTCCTTGTGATCGGACCTTCGGGTTTACGGTCGTACATGCCGTTTGCATCTACACCGACGGCACATTGTGTTTTTGAGCATGTGTATTTTGCTCGACCAGATAGCTACGTATTTGGGAGAAGCGTGAATGAAGTGCGCACTAATTTGGGGCGTCTCTTAGCGAGTGAATCTGGAATTGAGGCGGATGCAGTCGTTCCAATTCCGGATTCCGGTCTGTGTGCAGCGTTGGGTTATGCGGAGGACAGTGGCGTTCCGTTAAAAATGGGACTGATCCGAAATCATTATGTTGGGCGGACGTTTATACAGCCTCACCAGTCGGTACGAGGACTGAAAGTAAAGGTCAAATTAAACACGGTACGGAGTATTCTCGAAGGCAAACGAATAATACTCGTTGATGACTCTATCGTTCGTGGTACGACAAGTAAGAAAATCGTTTCCATGATCAAGGCGGCTGGTGCAAGCGAGGTTCATATGCGAATCAGTTGTCCACCGACCGTGTCTCCCTGCTACTACGGTATTGATACTCCACACCGCGATGAATTGATTGCGTCCAAGCATAGCGTTGAGGAGATTCGAGACTATATGGGGGCTGACACACTCGCGTACCTCAGTATGGATGGTCTGCAGCAGGCGGTTGGTGATAGCTATGCTGATTATTGCACTGCCTGCTACACCAAGAATTACCCTGTTGAGCCGCCACGTGACACCGAGGCTTATCGGCAAATGGTGCTTAAGATGGCAACTAGTGTCGAGGCTGCGGGCGAATCGTGATTCGCGTCTGCCATGCAGTAGTCATTACTGCGGGTGTGTTGTCATCAGTATCGGTGGGTTTGCTTGGTGGACAACCGGTTCCTATTGACAGGATTGCCGAGATTGATAAGGCAATTTCTTTACTCGGGAACTTTGAGTTTTTGATACGAGCAGATGCATCTCGTGTTTTGCGTCGAACGGATGCTGCTTCTGCTGTTCCCGCATTGGTCCGGGCCGCGCAGTTACACGAGGATAGCTACGTACAGTTTCGAGCAGCTGTTCTTCTATCAGGATTTGGCGGGTCGTCCGCTAGAGAGTTTTTTGAAACAGCGTTAGACGCCCCGAATGACCGTGTCCGGACGGCCGCGTACGACTACTTTGAACACGCACCGGACGTTAGTCTTGCACCAAGATTATTGACGGCATTGGACTTCGAAACATCGGAGTTCGTGCGGCCGGTGCTGGTGCGGGCACTCGCAGCGCACGATGACGATGCCTCGGTTCGTGAGCGTTTGTTGAAAGATATTGATCGTGGGGAAAGTTATTTTCGTGGTGCAGTAATCGAGGCACTTGGGGATTATCGAGCCACGTATGCTCTGGACCGGCTGCTAGAAATTGCGTCTGAAGATGGTCCTCTTCGTGACGATGCTTTGCTGGCGCTTGGCAAGATAGGTGACAAGCGGGCGCTACCGGTGGTCGTAGCGGCACAAAAGGAAGCGGCGGTGGTTGATTCGGAGAATTCCAGGATGCTTCCAATCGTATCAGCAGCGGCGTGTCTTCTCGATACTGACTTCGAAAATCAGATTCAGTATGTTGTCGAGTCTTTGCGCTACGGCTTGACCGCCGATAGTGATGGTCTGTCGTTGTTACGTGCGGCATCTACGGCAGCAGCAGCTGTGTCAATAGCGGGGCGTCAAGGCTCGGACATCGCGCTCCATTCCTTAATTGACGTGGGAGTCGAAGCCACCGACCCGGTTCGGGCTCCGATTGCTCTGGCTGTTGGTACAGTTGCACTAAGGACTCCTGTAACGATGATTTCGGTACTTGCGGACCGAAATGACCTCCGGTTATCGCTTCTTTTGTTACGTGACGCCTTCGATATGCTTGATGAGGACATGGCAGAGGAACGGTTTTATGTTTTCATGCGCAATAACTTTTGGGATGAAACAGAAAACCCCTTAAAGCGGTCTCTGGCAGAGGCTGCAATGGAAATACTCGAGTTCTAGAGAGAATTCATCAATGGACTACAAGAGTTCTGGTGTTGATATCGATGCCGGCACAGAAGTTGTCGAACGAGTAAAGCGATTGGCGAAGAGCACTTTCACCGATGGTGTACTTAGTGATATCGGCGCTTTTGGTGGGTTGTTCCGTCCAGAACTCGGGAGCATGAAAGAGCCGGTACTTGTCGCAAGTGCAGATGGTGTTGGCACAAAACTCAAAGTCGCGTTTGAAGCGGGAGAACATAAGACCGTTGGTCTTGATTTGGTAAATCATTGCGTCAACGACATTCTTGTGCAGGGAGCACGGCCGATATTTTTTTTGGACTACCTTGCCACTGGTCGACTATCGCCGCAAGTATCTTCTGAGGTCGTAGAGGGTATTGCGAGGGGATGCAGGGAGAATGGCTGTGCGTTGCTTGGCGGAGAAACGGCTGAGATGCCGGGATTTTATCAGGATGGTGAGTATGACCTTGCTGGTTTTGTCGTAGGGCTCGTGGATCGAGCGTTGATTATTGACGGTCACACCATTGCACCAGGCGATGTGTTGATTGGTCTTCCTTCAACCGGACTCCACACAAATGGTTTTTCGCTAGCACGGCGGATTTTGTTTGATGAGATGGGGTTGGGATTGGACGAAGAAATCAGAGAATGGGGATGCTCGGTCGGAGAAGAGTTACTTCGGCCACACTGCTCGTATCAGGCTGCTGTTCGACCGACTATTGATACCGGTTGTGTGAAGGGAATTGCACATATCACTGGTGGTGGGTTGACGGATAACGTTCCGAGGATTTTGCCGGAAGGCTGTACTGCTGTCATTGATTCGCGATCATGGGCAGTGCCTCCGGTTTTCGAATTCTTACAGAAACATGGTGACGTTCCTGGTGGTGATATGTACCGCACATTTAACATGGGTATTGGGTTGGTAATAGCGTGTAGTCGCGCTGACGTAGACAAAGTGCTGACGAAGTTAATTTCATCTGGAGAGGTTGGAGCTGGTCCGATCGGTGAGATTCGAGAAGGGCAGTCCGTAGTGGAATATGCTGAAGTCGAGTTTCTCAAGTCAGCGGAGTAACGGCGTTTTAGGGCCACTATGAACCGTAGACTTGGCGTGCTTATCTCGGGTCGCGGTAGCAACCTCCAATCGATCGTTGATGCCATCGATAATGGGAGACTTGATGCAGAGGTTGCTGTTGTTATTTCCAATAAGCAGGGTGCTCAAGGTTTAGCTCGAGCACGCGAGGCGGGAATAGAAACAGTTGTGCTTTCACACCGCGACTACCCGTCTCGAGAGACATTTGATCTAGCGGTTGTTGATGAATTGCGGGCGAGAGATGTGGGTCTTGTTTGTTTGGCTGGTTTTATGCGCTTGTTGAGCCCAGCATTTGTTTCGGCGTTTCCCAACGCTATTCTCAATATTCACCCTTCATTACTGCCGGCCTTTGTAGGGCTGGATGCCCAGGGACAAGCTTGGCGCTATGGAGCTAAAGTTGCCGGCGCTACGGTGCATATCGTAACTGCGGAATTAGATAACGGGCCGATTGTCTGTCAAGCCGCGGTTGAAATTAATGAAGCTGATACTGCTGAAATGGTTACTTCGCGCATATTGACTGTGGAGCATCGTATTTACCCTGAAGCAATCAAAACGATGCTAGATGGTCGATGGCGGATTGAGGGACGACGTTTTATTTCTTGATGCGGGCGATTTTTTCTGAGCCACTTGTCGGGTCGGTATAAGTGAGGGAATTGTCTTTTCATCGTGTTCACGCGGCGGAGGTATTATGGCGTGCGCCAGAATGATGACAAGCATGACGATAGACGAACAGATCACATATCTAACTAAGGGTTGCGTAGATGTTGTTCGTGAGACGGACCTTCGCAAACGACTTGAGCAAGCAGTTGAGTCTAGCCGGCCGTTGACTGTGAAGGTTGGATTTGATCCTACGGCGCCTGATCTACATTTAGGGCACACGGTGCTTATTCGAAAGATGAAGCATTTTCAAGAATTGGGTCACCGTGTGATTTTCTTGATAGGTGACTTTACGGGTCTTATCGGAGATCCGACAGGGCGTTCAAAAACTCGACCTGCATTGAGTCCTGCAGAAATTGAGGTGAATGCGGAGACGTACAAGAAACAAGTGTTTAAACTGCTTGACCCGGACAAAACGGTCGTTGACTTTAACAGTAGTTGGTTAAGCGGTGTTGGTAGTGAAGGGTGGATACGCCTTGCAGCGCGCTACAACGTAGCACAGATGCTTGAGCGTCGCGATTTTAGAAAACGCTATGAAACTGGCCAGCCCATTGCTATTCATGAGTTTCTGTATCCATTAGCTCAGGCGTATGACTCTGTGCATTTACATGCCGATGTTGAACTTGGTGGAACGGACCAGTTATTTAATTTAAATGTGGGACGAGACATCATGCCCTCCTACGAAATGCCACCACAAATCGTTCTAACTACACCTCTTTTGGTTGGGCTTGATGGAAAAGAGAAGATGTCAAAGACAGCGGGAAACTATGTTGGTATCAATGAGCCTCCTGGTGAGATGTTTGGCAAGTTAATGTCGGTTTCCGACGACCTGATGTGGGATTACTACAAGTTGCTTACGGATTTTTCGTTGGCGGATATTGATACATTGAAGCAAAAAGTTGCGTCTGGGGCACTCCATCCAAAGCAGGCAAAGGTTGATTTAGCGATGTACATCGTGGGCGATTTCTATTCGGTTCAAGGCGCCCAGGGAGCCGCTGAGGAGTTTGAGCGCCGGTTCTCTCGGAAGGAAATTCCGGAGGATGTGGAGGAGTGGACGGGGCCTGTTTCGGAAGAAGGACAGCGTTTGACAGCGCTTATGGTTGCTTCAGGAATGGCGAAGTCTGGCAGTGCTGCTACAAGGGTGCTTTCTCAGGGGGGAGTCAAGATTGACGGTGTGCGTGTTGAAGATCGGTTTCACACAATTGCGAAGACCGAAGCACCATTTGTGCTTCAAGTAGGGAAGAAGGCGCTACGCATTAGAATTGCCAAGGACTAACCCTTGATTTCTAGAAGGCCATTGTTTTTTCCCAGGTAATTGACACAGAAGAAAGACATCTATAACCTTAGCAGGTTCCCCCAAGGACGGTTCTAGCGAGTAGTGCTGTCTTTGAAGGGTTCCGCGGGCAGGAAGACCCCGCTCGTGCCTAGGTTCTTTGAAAACTAGATAGGACATAAGACGTGGAAACACGTCGAGTATCAGCCTGACACTAAATTCGTAATACAACGCAAGAGCCGAATGGCTCTCGTGTTGAACCAGTTGCCAAAGGTTCCCTTGGGTACCTGAGGCTAATGTATTCAACTTGAGAGTTTGATCCTGGCTCAGAATCAACGCTGGCGGCGTGCCTCATACATGCAAGTCGAACGCGAAAGTAACCTTCGGGTTGCGAGTAGAGTGGCAGACGGGTGAGTAACGCGTGGGTGACCTACCTTCGAGTGGGGGACAACCCCTGTAATGGGGGCTAATACCGCATAACATCCTGTTCTTAGATGGACAGTGATCAAAGCTGGCCAAGTTTCGGCTTGGCTGGTGCTTGTTGACGGACCCGCGTCCGATTAGCTTGTTGGTGAGGTAATGGCTCACCAAGGCTCCGATCGGTAGCCGGCCTGAGAGGGCGGACGGCCACACTGGGACTGAGACACGGCCCAGACTTCTACGGGAGGCAGCAGTAAGGAATTGTTCGCAATGGG